>JABLTP010016007.1_pt1 | contig 22051 bp, 12 predicted proteins | sample 7160111 | NCBI WGS metagenome assembly JABLTP01 (sample SAMN14651227, study PRJNA627086) | human gut metagenome | isolation source: feces | host: Homo sapiens
AACAAGCTCCTGAAACTGGACCCCTCCAACACCGAGGCTGTCACCCAGAAGCAGAGGATGCTGAAGGAGGCTATCGAAGCCACCAAGGAGAAGCTCACCACCTTAAAGACGGCGGCAGAGCAGGCCAACCAGCAGCTTGCAGATGGCAAGATCACGCAGGACCAGTACGATGCACTCCAGCGTGAGATCGTGGAGACGGAGCAGAACCTCAAATCCCTGCAGGAACAGGCGGCGGTAACCAATACGACCCTTGCCAAGATCGATGCGGTGGGGGAAAAGCTCCAGACGGTCGGCTCTCAGGTCGAGGGTGTGGGTAAGAAGTTCCTGCCGGTCACAGCGGCGGTTACTGGCTTAGGCACAGCGGCGGTGAAGACCGCAGCAGACTTCGACCAGGAGATGAGTAAGGTCGCCGCCATTTCCGGCGCGACTGGCTCTGACTTTGATTCCCTGCGTGAAAAAGCCCGTGAGATGGGTGCCAAGACCAAGTTTTCAGCCTCCGAAGCAGCCTCCGCTATGGAATACATGGCGATGGCCGGCTGGAAGACCGGGGATATGCTGGATGGTATCGAGGGCATCATGAACCTTGCTGCTGCATCCGGTGAGGACTTGGCGACCACCTCGGATATTGTCACGGATGCCTTGACCGCCTTTGGTCTGTCGGCTGCGGATTCCGGTCACTTTGCGGACATCCTTGCGGCGGCATCGTCCAATGCAAACACCAACGTCAGCATGATGGGCGAGACCTTCAAGTACTGTGCGCCTATCGCCGGTGCGCTGGGTTTCAGCGCAGAGGACACCGCAGAAGCCATCGGCCTCATGGCAAACAGCGGTATCAAGGCATCACAGGCAGGTACTTCGCTGCGATCCATCATGAACAACCTTGCTGGCGAAGTGACATTTGCAGGCAAGAACATCGGCGAGGTCACTATCGCCACCAGCAATGCGGACGGCAGCATGAGAAGCCTGAACGATATCCTTGCGGACTGCCGTGTGGCGTTCTCCGGTCTGACCGAATCCGAAAAGGCAGCCAATGCCGAATCGCTGGTCGGCAAGAACGCCATGTCCGGTTTCCTTGCCCTGATGAATGCCGGCGAAGGTGACATCGACAAGCTCCGTGGTGCCATCGAGAACTGTGACGGTTCTGCGGAGAGCATGGCAGAAACCATGCAGGACAACTTAAATGGTCAGCTCACCATTCTGAAATCTCAGTTGGAAGAGCTGGCTATTTCTTTTGGTGACCTCCTGATGCCCACCATCCGCAAGATCGTGTCGGCGGTGCAGGCATTCGTGGACAAGCTCAACAGCATGGATGACAGCACCAGAGAAACCATCCTCAAGGTGGCGGCTCTGGCTGCGGCCATCGGTCCGCTGCTCATTGTACTGGGAAAGACCATATCGACAGTTGGTACGGCTCTGCGAGGATTCAGTTCGCTGGCAAAGGGCATCCGACTGCTCTCCACCCGGGTGGGCGGTGCAACCGGACTGTTCGGTAAGCTGGGCGCAGCACTCGGTGGGGTCTCGGCGCCGGTTATGGCGGTCGTAGCCGTCATCGGTACGCTGGTCGCTGCCTTCATGCACCTCTGGAACACCAATGAGGAGTTCCGCACCGCCATCACCAACATCTGGAACGGAATCGTCGAAAAGGTGCGCGGCTTCTGCGACCAACTGACCCAGCGGCTCAATGCCCTCGGCTTTGACTTCAAGGATATCGTCGAGGTGCTGAAAGCAGTCTGGGATGGATTCTGTCAGGTGTTGGCTCCTGTGTTCGAGGGTGCCTTTCAGGTCGTGTCCACTGTACTGGGAACGGTCCTCGATACCCTTATTGGTCTGTTCGATGTTTTCTCCAACCTGTTCCAGGGCAACTGGAGCGGCGCATGGGAGGCAGTCAAGGGCATTTTCTCCGGCATCTGGAACGGCATCAAGTCTATCTTCTCTACGGTGCTGAACACCTTGAAGGGTGTAGCAGATGTGTTCCTCGGCTGGTTCGGTACGGACTGGAACACCGTTTGGGAAAGCGTCAAGGGCTTCTTTGAGGGGATCTGGACAGGAATCAGCGATTTCTTCTCCGGCATCCTGACGGGCATCCAGACCACAGCATCTACCGTCTGGAATGGAATCTCGGCATTTTTCACGGGCGTTTGGACGGGGATCAAGGATTTCTTCGAGGGTATCTGGAACGGCATCGTCTCGTTCTTCACGGGTAAAACCGGTGAGATGGACGAGAACGCACAGTCGACATTCACCGGAATCTCGGATTTCCTTGGCGGTATCCTGACCGGCTTGCAGACGGTATTCTCTACGGTCTGGGAGGCAATCTCCGGCGTGGTCAGCGGGGTTATGGATGCAATCTCGGCCGTCATCTCGACGGTCATGAGCGTGATCTCCGGCGACTGGTCTACAGCCTGGGAGAACATCAAGTCGGCGGCATCGACTGTGTGGGAGGGCATTTCGGGTGTCATTTCCGGCGCGTGGGAGGGAATCTCCTCCTTTGTGTCCAGCGCGGTTGAGACGCTCGGCTCTGGGCTTTCGACTGCATGGACGGGCATCCAGACAACTGCCTCATCTGCGTGGGATGGCATCAAGGGTGCGATCTCTACAGCTTGGGACGGTATCCAGTCCGGCGTGACCTCGGCGGTAGAAACGGTGGCCACCGGGCTGTCTGGGGCATGGGAAGGCATCCAGTCTACGGCAAGCACTGCGTGGGAGGGTATCAAGTCCGGCATCTCTAGCGCATGGGAAGGAATCTCCGGATTCTTTGGTGGTATCTGGGATGCCATCACCGGCAAGACCAGTGACTCTACCACCCAGATGAAAACGGATACCTCTAACGCATGGTCCGGTGTGGAGGCGGAAGCCCAGACCGCATGGTCGGGTGTGTCTACCTCCGTATCGACTGCCTGTACTGGCATGGCACAGTCTGTGACGACCCAGATCGACAGCATCAAGGCATCCATGTCGGCAGCGTGGTCCGGCATCGCTTCGGATACCACTACGGCATGGAATGCGGTCAAGACCAACCTCACTACGGCATGGACCGGAATTACGACTTTCGTGACAACCAGCCTGAACAGTGTGAAGACCGCAGTGACGAACGGCTGGACACAGCTTCGTTCCCTGACGGTATCCAGCTGGTCCAGCATCCAGTCGAGCCTGACGGCAAGCTGGAATTCCATTAAAACGGCAAGCACCACAGCCGTGAACGCAGTGAAGACTTCCGTTACCAATGGATGGACAAACCTGCGCACGTTGACAACATCCAGTTGGAGTTCCATCCAAACGGCACTGAACACGAGCTGGAACAGCATCAAGAGTGCGACAACAGCATCGGTCAACGCAGTGAAAACTTCCGTCACGACCGGGTGGACGAATCTGCGAAGTTTGACAACGTCCAGTTGGAATTCCATCCAGACCGTGCTGATTACGAGCTGGAACAGCATCAAGAGTGCAACCACCAGCTCAGTCAATGCGGTCAAGAGTTCCGTCACGGCGGGATGGAACAACCTCCGCAGCCTGACCAGCAGCAGTTGCTCGAGCATCCAGTCGGTACTCAGTTCCAGCTGGAACACCATCCGCAGCACGGCATCTTTGGCTGTGAACGCAGTGAAGTCTACGGTTTCTTCGGGCTGGAACGGCGTGAAGTCCACGACTAGCTCTACCTTCTCCGGCGTGCAGTCGGTGGTGTCCGGTGCCATGTCCAATCTGCGCTCCACGGTCTCTTCCGGTGTGTCCAGCATCAAGAGCAACTTCAACTCTCTCAGCTCCATTGCTTCTTCGGCATACAGCTGGGGCAGTGACATCTGCTCCCAGATGGCGGCCGGTGTTCGTGCGGCGGCAGGCTCGGTCGTCCGGGCCGCAGAGAACGTGGCAAGCAAAGTCAGAAGTCTGCTGCACTTCTCTGTGCCTGACACTGGCCCTCTGTCTGATGCGGACGAGTATATGCCTGACTTCATGAAGCTGCTGGCAAGCGGCATCAAGAAGAATCAAGACAAGGTCGTCAAGGCCGTCAAGACATTGTCTGGCTCCATGAAGACCAACCTGAACACGCCCGTGGGAGACATGGGCGACAAGGTGAAGTCGGTGGTGAGTGGCTTTGCCTCTACGATCAGCGGCAGCGCAAGTAGAGTTCGGTCGGCTGCAAGCGGGCTGGCATCCGGCATCCGAACTGGGCTTATGAATGGTCTGGACGGCATGACCAGCGAGTTTAGGTCTGTCTGGAGTGACCTTGAAAAGATCACCAAAACATCGGTTAGCAGCATGAGCGATGAAGTGAAGCAGGGATTCTCCGACATGAAGACCTCTATCGGAGACTTGAGCGACCAGACCAGTTCTCTGGGCAACGCGATCCGCAGCCTCGGTGACACCTTCAACTCGGATTTCCTGAAAGGTCTGGGTGAGGGTATCAGTAAGGTGGGCGATACGGTCAGTACTGTCACCGGAATCGTGGACAAGCTCGGCTCCATGAAGAGTACCTTCGGCAGCTTGGGCGAGACGCTCACGAACCTCGGCAATGCACTGGGAACGGATGGCGGCGGTGGTCTGCTGTCGAAGATGGGGAGTTTCCTGTCGAAAATCGGCAACGCCGATGGCGGACAGATCGTCTCGAACTTCGGCAATCTGATCTCCGGGCTGACCTCCAAGATGGGTGGTCTGGGACAAGGTGTCACCGGTGTCATCTCGAAGCTGGGCAGCCTTGGCAGCAGCGGAACCGGCATCTTGTCGAACCTCGGCAGCGTTGCGACTGGTGTTCTCTCCAAGCTCGGCGGTGTTGGCAGCAGCCTGTCCGGGCTGCTCTCCGGTGTAGGCTCCACGCTGGGCGGCATCGCTGGCTCAGCTGGTTCTGCGATTGCGGGGCTGTTCGGTTCTGTTGGCACAACGGTGTCTGGTCTTGCAGCCGGTGCAGGCAGTGCATTGGCTGGTATCGCTTCTTCGGCTGGCGGTGTGCTTGCCTCGGCAGGTACAGCACTGGCTGGTCTTGCTGGCCCTGCTGGTATTGCGGTGGCCGCAGTCGGCGGTGTCAGCCTTGGGCTGACCGCTCTCTGGAAGAACTGCGATGGTTTCCGTGAGGGCGTGACCAACATCTGGAATAAAGTCACTTCTGTGTTCTCCAATGGTGTGACTGCCATTAAGAATGGCATCTCCAATGCGGCGTCTGCCATCGGCAACGTGGCATCCTCCATCTGGAGCGGCGTCAAGAACGTGGCTTCCTCGGCGGTGAACTGGGGCAAGGATGTGGTCAGCGGTATCGCTGGAGGCATCAAGAAAGGCGTGTCGTGGGTCGGCAATGCCGCTAAGAGCGTGGCAAACGGCATCCGCAGTTTCCTGCACTTCTCGGTGCCGGACGAAGGACCGCTGGCCGATGCCGACACCTATATGCCTGACTTCATGAAGCTGCTGACTGGAGGCATCAGGGACAGCGAGGACGGTCTGCTGAAGCAGATCCGATCTATGGCCTCTAAGGTTCAGCAGGGGATGGCGGGAATCTGCTCCTTCAGCCTGCCGGAGATCAATATGCCCCGGATGAACACAAGCGGTTGGAATCTTCCGCAGGCTGCTCTGGCCGGCGGCGGAACAACAAAGAACACGAATCTGGGCGGCGTTCACATCACGGTGAACGGCTACAACGCCCGGAACGATAACGAGCTGGCACAGATCGTAGCTGACAAGATCAATGAGATGATCGACCAGGACGATTCGGTTTACAAGTAAGAGGTGATGCGTATGGGCTATTTGCCTGAGAAAAAGACAGTATCCCAGTTTGATCTGAAGGGCAGGTTTGCACGGCAGTATCTGTCCTTTGCCGGGAAGTCCAGCAAGGACTTCCTTTTATATTTGTCCGGACCCGGTGTGTACGATTCCCCGGCAGCGGATGTGGAAAGCACATCGGTCCCTGGCAGAAACGGAGACATCATCAGCGAGAATGCAAGAGCAGGTCGGCGGCGGTATCAGAATGTGGATATCAAGTATGAGGCGTTCTTCTTCAACGGTCTGCCCGCCAAGACCGCAGCGGTCAAGTCGTGGCTACTATCTCCGGTCGGCTACCAGAAATTGCAGGATACCTATGACCCGGACTTCTTCCGAATGGCGGTCTGCACCGAAGCGATGGAGTTCGATGTGACGGCACAGAAAGCCGCAAAGATGGATCTGGTGTTCAATTGCAAGCCTCAGCGGTGGAGTGTGGAAGGACAGAGGACGGTACGGCTGGAAAGCCGGAGCAACCTCATGAACCCCTTCGCATTCCCGTCACAGCCCGTCTTCAAGGTCTACGGAGATTCGGGCGGTGTGCTGTATGTGGGCGATGAATCCATTACCATCCACAGCATTAAGGATTATGTTCTGCTGAATTGCGAGACGCACAATGCCTACAATGAGGGCGGCTTTTGCAATGAGACCATCCTCTCGGATGATTTCCCGGAACTGCCGGCAGGAAAGACGCAGATCGCATGGACGGGCGGTATTACGGCGGTGGAAGTGACTCCGCGCTGGTGGACGCTGTGAGGAAGGAGGTGGAGCGGGATGATCCCTTGTCTGTATGCATCCATGGAGAAAAAGTTTGACAACAACGGCATCGGCAAGATGGCAGATGCTCATTCCTGTGTGGTGACGGAAAAGCGCAATGGCAGCTTTGAGCTGGAGATGGTCTACCCAGCAGATGGTATCCATGCGGATCAGCTGGAAGAAGGGAACATCATCCTTGCAAAGCCATCCGACACAGGCAGATCGCAGCCGTTCCGTATCTACAAAATCGCAACGCCGATTGACGGCAAGCTGACTGTCAAGGCAAGGCACATCTCGTATCAGCTAAACTTCATTACGGTTTCTCCTTTTGCCACGACCAGCTGCACCGGTGCGCTGGCGGGGCTGGGAAACCACGCGGCATCCGAGTGCCCCTTTGAGGTCTGGACGGATATCTCCTCCAGCGCCTCTTTTCGGCTCTCGGTGCCGTCCTCTTTTCGGAACTGCCTCGGCGGTATCGACGGCTCGGTGCTGGACACCTTTGGCGGAGAGTACGAGTGGGACCGATACACCGTCAAGCTCCATCATCACCGGGGCGCAGACCACGGCGTGCATATCGTCTACGGCAAAAACCTCATCGACTTCAAGATGGAGAGGAACATTGAGAGCGTAATCACGGGTGTACATCCGTACTGGCAGAATTCCGAGACCGGCGAGGTGACGGAGTTGCCGGAAAAGGTGGTGTTGGTGGAGCAGCGGTCGGTGCCGTACCAGAAGATCACAGTACTGGATTGCACCAGTGGATTTCAGGATAAGCCCACGGATGAGATGATGCGCTCCTTTGCACAGGATTATCTGAAGAACACCAGCCTGACCGAGCCACAGGTGGATATCGACATCGACTTTATCCAGCTCTGGAATACCCCGGACTATGAGGATGTGGTGGAAGCGGAGCAGGTGAGTCTGTGCGATACCGTCCATGTGTTTATTTCCAAGCTCGGCATCGAGGTCAGCTCCAAGGTGACCGAAACACAATACGACTGTCTGCTGGAACGCTACGAAGGCATCACGCTATCGAACTCCACGGTCAGCAGCCGGAACTCGTCACTGACCACGGCACTGAGCAGCATCCGGAACACAGCCAATGAAGCCTACAACACCGCGCTCCGTGTAGAGACCAGCATGGGTGAGCAGATCGGCGGCATTTCCGTGTCGATGGTCTATGACGGCACCCTGCTGGCCGGCCTGTTCGGTCTGCACTACCAGAACGTGACCGAGGTGAACGGCGAAACCGTGCGGTATGCCTTCAATGCCGGGTCACTGGCAAAGTCTACCTTTGCGTGGAAAAACAGCCCAGCGGGATTTTTCATTTCCACGGACGGCGGAAAAACATGGGGCTATGGCTGGGAAAAAGACGATTCCCCGGTCAAGACGGCGTTGCTGCTGGAGAACACTCTGCAGGAGCTGGATGAACGCTATAAGAAAGCCGGAGAACTGACTGAAGAACTGCTCGACCAGTTGGATGAGCGGTATAAGACGGCATCCGCCTTGTCGGAAGAACTCATCAAAAGCCTGGACGCACGCTACGGTACGGCAGATAAGCTGTCCGAGGTGCTGCTTGCACAGTTGGATGAACGATATAAAACCGCGTCTGCCTTGTCAGAAGAGCTGATTAAAAAGCTGGACGAGCGGTACGGAACAGCGGATAAGCTGTCCGAAACGTTGCTTGCGAAACTGGATGAGCGGTATGCTCCGCCCATCTGTGCGCAGGAGGCAGCACCAAAGAATCCGAAAACGAATGCACTCTGGATCGATACAACCGCCCTGCGGCTGAAGCTGTGGGACGGAGAAATTTGGCAGACGGTAGGCTATGAGCCGACAACGCCTGAGCCCGATCCGGATACCCAGACAGAGGGAGGAGGCGAAGAAGATGGCAAACAGGAAGGCGAAAGCAGTGGTACAGACAGCGGAGGAACCGGCGCAGGAGGCACTGGTGACTAAGTCGTTCACGGTGTTTCAGGACGTGGAACTGTCATTCACAGAGAATCTGATCCCGACCCACATCCCGGTCAAGCAGTACGACAACCAAGCCCGAAAAGTGCGGTGTCGGCTGTATCAGAACTCGCTGGAGTATAAGGTCAGTAAGGACACCATCGTCAGCTACTCGGCTACTCGGCCGGACGGTGCAGTGTTTCAGTATTCCAGTGAGACCCGCCCGGACCTTGTGTTCGTAGATGACGGTGCGGTCATCCTGACGGTCACATCCTTTATGACCGAAGTATACGGCAGGTTCCCGATTGACATCTACCTTCTGTCCGATGAGGGAGATGTGATCGGTTCGTTCAGTCTGGTGCTGAATGTGGCTCGTGCAGCGGTCAAGAACGGCAAGATCGCCACGCTGACCTATAAGCAGGCGTTGGATGCTGCCGCCAAGGGCATCCTGGAATTCCTCATCACCGATGACGGATACCTCGTGATGCGCTCGGACGATAAGCTTGGACTGGCGCAGGGGTCTGTGTCCAGCACCATTGATAAAGTGGCGAAGGATATCGCGGAAGGCATGGTCACCTCGTCCATCAATATGGATGGACATTTGGTGTTCCAGAGCTGGGATGCGCTGGGTCTGATTTTTGAGATGGACGATGAGGGACACCTCATCGTGAGATACAACGAGGCGTAAGCCGGAAAGGAACTAGAATGGGAGAGTTTGTTGGCAAGCGAGTGGTACCGGACCATGTGGGTGTCTGGGACCAGAAGAAGACCTATGAACCCTTGATGATCGTGCTGGACGGCGAGACCGGTGACAGCTATATCAGCCGTAAGGCTGTGCCTGTGGGTGTCTCGCTGGCAGATGAGAGTTACTGGTCGCTGTGTGCCCATTATTCCGCACAGATGCGGAAGCTGGAACAGGACGTGGACGTGGATGTCCAGCAGATGCACAGTGATGTTACAGCAGTTAAGAATGCCATGAGTCAGGAGTTCCAGGAGACCCATACGGCAATCAGCAAGGAACTGGATGATACGCACAAGGCGATCAGTCAGGAGCTGTCCGAAACGGAACAGCGTGTCAATGAGAATCTGGAACAGACCAGTTCGGAGTTGACTGGCAAGGTCGAACAAGCCAAGTCCGACCTGAACACCGGCCGGCAGGAACTGAAGGATGCCAAGGATACGCTGAACAAACGGATGGACAGCATTGCCGGGGGAAAGACCTCGGATGCGGAGATTCTGGATGCTCGTGTGGATGCGGACGGCAACACGCATGAGAATCTGGGTGCGCATATCCGCAGCGGTTTCGAGAGCGCACGAGCAGACCAGGAAGAGGCTGTGAACCACATTGGCCGGATGGCTGCTGTCAGTGATGCCATGCGCACTGCGAATATGGTACACACGGTGGACTTCGGTGCCAGCAATACCTCTGGAGATGTCAAGGCAACAGCAGTTTCGCTGGGACATGGCGACCGGGCTGGTGTCATCATCAACGGTGCCTTGAAGGAAGGGGAAAATGATGTAAGTGTCCTGCGCTTTACGGAGCCCATGGCATTCAAAGCGGGCACGCCATACACCGTTTTCATTGATGAGACTACCCCCAAGGTGGGGTATGGCATCTACTTCTATGAGGTGGGCACGGGAAACTGTCTGCAGGTTGGCGGTATCAACCGCGGCTTTACGCCGGCAAACACGAAGATTGCAACGGCTGTGTTCGACAACGGCGGTATGTTCCGTGCAGGCATCTATTCGACCAACTGTGAATTCGAGAATCATGAACTTCACCTGTACGTTGTGGAGGGCGAGTATACTCAGAGAGATTTCTTTGGGCTTTCTACAGTTGCTGATGTGTCGGGAAATGTAGCAGAAATCGCCTCTGTTCGAGATGAAGTGAGAAAAAACAATCTCATTGTCATGAAACAGGTGATTCTGAAAAATGAAGAAAATGAACCCCTTTGGACATCGACTCCAGTTGGTGCGTTGAACCTCGGTGCAACCGTGCTGAACGGACAACTGGGACCGACTGCTGGAACCTATGCAGTCCAGATTTCCAGCCCGTTTATGCTGGATAAAGAGAAGGACTATACGCTCTTCCTGTTGGATGAGCGTAAGGATCTGGAATACTCCGTCTATCTGTTGGATGAGACCACATGGAAAGATGTCATGGAAAACGGCGCGACCCGTGCATTCAATGTCATTCACAGCCCGTGTGGTTTGATTCCGGCGCATCAGACCGGTAAGCATCAGCTGCGGATCTGGGTGCAGCAGGATACGGTGTTTGACAATCGTGCGATTCAGGTCTATCTGGTGGAAGGACGTTATTCGGAGAGCGAACTCCGCACCTATCTTCCGGCAAAAGAGGCATCCGCGGCCACGAAAGGCTTGATTGGTAATCTGAACGCACTCAACCGTATCAGTGATCCGCTGCGCCGGAACAACATGATCCGCACCATCGATTTTCAGGCAAGCGCCTCTGACGGACAGGTTTGTGCAACGGCTGTGAGTTCGGGGGTTGCCTCCGGTACGGTCATCAATGGAAGCCTTGGTCCCAAGCAGGGAAGAAATACCCTGTATTTCGGAGAGTCCATCTGGCTCGACAGAACAAAAAAGTATACGCTGTACGTCCGGAGCGATGAAAGTATGCCATCTTGTGAGGTTTATCTCTATGGCAATAGCAAGAGTGGCTGTATGCAGGTGGATGGCCTCAATAAGGGCTTTAGTGTTCACGGAATTATCCCGGTGACGTTTACTCCGGATGAAAGCGGTTACTATCGTCCGGGTATCTATACCAGCCAGGATTTGAATTTTCCAAATTGCGAGATGCACCTGTTTGTTCTGGAAGGAGTCTACGCCTACGACACAGTTCGTGGCCTTGTGGAGTTCAACGACCTCAACGGGAGCTTTACGAGTCTGGCCGCTGTGCATGACAATGTCCGGAGCAAGAATCTGTTCCGAACGATCAACTATGGAGACTCGAATCCGCAGACAAATGCTAAGATTCAGATGATTGCGGACAGCGATATCGATCAGGCATCCGTGAAGATCGTGGGCAATATGGGTGGTACTCTGGCTCTGAACAGCATCCGCTGCACAACCCTTGTGCCGCTGACTTCCGGAAAAACCTATACGTTGCTTGTGCGTGAGGATGAAGATTGTCCCGCCCTTACGGTATTCCTCGGTGATGAAGTGACCTACGGCTCCATTCAGATCAATGGTGCAACAGTGTCCGTGAATACGAAGAACCGCCATGTGTACACCTTTACTGCTGATAAGGACTACTCCTGCCGTGCGCGTGTCGTATGCGATACGGCTACGACTTTTGACGGGCAGCATATCCGTGTATATTTGGTGGAGGGGGCCTATACCGAGCAGCAGATGCGCTCGTGGGCAGAGTATTCTGAACTCCTGCAGGTCAAGGTGGATGCAGACCAGAGGGTCCAGGTATTGTCTGACCGCGAGGATGCTCGATGGATTTCCACGCACAATGGCTTGGAAAATATCTTGACGGTGTCTGATCGAGCACGGATGAACAATATGGTGAAGACCATTGATTCGGTGGTTCGCAGCAATGCCGGCGATGTGTCGGCAACGGCAACTGCCCTCGGCGTTTTGGATGGAGCGGGTATCATTGTCAATGGCCTGATGTCCAGTGAGTTGAATGCGACCATCCTTCGCATCTCCGAGCCGATGCATCTGGAAAAGGGAAAGGCCTACACAGTGCATATCGTGGACGATGACCCACCCGCGCCTTATTCCATGTTCTTCTATAGAACCACTTCCAGTGCCTGTTTGCAGCAGGGTGGTACGAACCGTGGTGTCTCTGCAATCGGCGGGCGCTTTGAACAGGTTATCCCGGATACGACAGGCGACTACCAAATGGGCATCTATGCTACCGGCGCTGTGTTCAGCAACCACCTGATCCATGCCTATATGTACGAGGGTCAGGATTGGAGTGCAGATGACTTCTACGCCTATCCCAAGAGCGATACGCTTGCAGCGGTCATTTCCGAGATGGCAGCTGTCAAGGATGATGTCCGCAAGAAGAATCTTGTGCGGATGCTCGGCAATAAGGGATTCTTGGATGGTACGGGAGTTTACCGCTTGAATTCGATTGGTATGCCGGACCCGGCGGGCATCATGTTGAACGGTACCTTTGGTACGGCAAGCACCACGACCTATACCAACATCAGCGAGGTTTTCCATCTGGAGGCAGGGCAGTCCTACACCATTCTTGTCCGGGATACCGATAAGACGGTGGACTACAACATGACGCTGGTGGACAAGACCACCGGCGCGGCCGTCAAGCAGAATGGTATGGGCCTTGCTTTCAATGTGCAGAAGTCTCCGTTTGGGACCTTTGCGCCGGATGCCTCGATGGATGTCCGGCTGCGTATCAACTACCGCAAGGAAATGACGCTGGAGGATCATATCCTGCACGTCTATGTGGTCGAGGGCAAGCTCAGTCAGACAGATATGCTGGCCTTTGCACAGGAGAAAGAGGAAGAACCGGAGGAGGACATCGGGTTTCCGTATGAAAGCTACAACCTGCCTCTCCTGAAACTGACCGGCTCCATGAAGGGAATCAGCAAGGAGAACAAGGTCAAGCTGGCCTACGCCTACGGTGAGCTGACTGGCAACTGTACGCTGAAATGGCAAGGTGCTTCCAGCCTCGCATACGATAAGAATAACTTCACCATCACCTTCGATGAAAAGCGAACGATCGTTGAGAAGTGGGGCGCTCAGAAGAAGTACTGCCTGAAAGCCAATTATATCGATTTCAGCCATTGCCGAAACATCGTTGCGGCCAAACTGTGGGGGCAGGCGGTGCGTACTCGCCCGAAACGCAACGAAAAGCTGTATGATCTGCCCAACGGCGGTGCCATTGATGGGTTCCCTATCATGGTGGCAATCAACGACGAGTATCAGGGCATCTACACGCTGAACATTCCGAAGGATAAGTGGATGTTCGGTATGACCGATGGAGCCAAGGAGTGTATCCTGACGGCCGAAACGCACGCCAAGGGAACGCAGTTTGCTGAGGAAGCTAAGGTGGATAAGACCGACTTCGAGATGGAGTATGTGCCGGACGAATCCAATACCCAGTGGGTCAAGGACAGCGTGAATACCCTGATTCGTGCTGTTATGAACTTCAGCGGCACTACCGCAGCAGATGTGGAGTCGGCACTCAGTCCGTATCTGGATCTTGACAGCGCCGTGGACTACTTTATCATTACCTCCATGTTCGCACTGACCGATAACCTCGACAAGAACTATATCCTGATGACCTTTGATGGCGTGAAGTGGGCGTTCTCCGAGTACGATCTTGACACCGCATTCGGTAACTGCTGGAACGGTAAGGTCTACTATAACCCGGATACGGTTACGACGCTCAAAGGGTTTGCCGGCAGCCACAAGCTGATGGGAATCCTGTACAACTGCTACAGAGCAAAGATTAAGTCCCGGTATGCCTCACTCCGAAAGAACGTTCTGAGCGAGGGTAATGTTCAGACGGTGGTTTCAAACTTCCTTGTGGACATCCCGAAGGGGCTGCTGGATCATGAAGTGGTGTTGTGGCCAAAGATTCCCGGAACGAACACCAACAATATGAGCCAGATTATCAACTGGTATCGTCTGAAGTGTATCGCTATGGATGCAGAGGTAAATGCCCTCTGAGAAAGGAAAATTGAGGGAATCGCCCGGCGTGCGCTACGAATCAGTAGGCCGGGGGTTCGAGTCCCTTCCATCGCACCAAGAAAAACCAGTACACGTTGTGTGCTGGTTTTTCTTTTTCGGTGCGAAAGAGGGCTTGAACAGCAACGACGACGACCGCTGCCTGCGGCAGAAACAGGGAGGAGTTGTTGGGGCCGCGTTCTGATTTTTCAAAGCCCCGTCAGGGGGCTGCGGAAAAATCAGCAAACGCAACCCGTAAGGCGGCGCATAGCGCCGCAAGCAAAGCCACAGTGCGGCTTTGCTTAGCCCGCGGGTCCCATCCCATAGGAATGTCTACCGTGGAAGCTGTGCGTGAATGCCGTGAAATCGAAAGATTTCATGGCTTTTTTGCTTTTTCGGCATGGCACGCCGGATCGTTTGCGCCACGCCCCAAAACCGCGCCGTTTCCTGAAAAACAGCACAACCCCCGGGAGCATTTCCGCACCAAAACGGCGGTGAAACGCTCCCGGGGGTTGCTTTTTTATTCTGCGCTTTTATGCCGCGCCGGTTTTGAAGCCCGGCGCTTTTACGCCTTCACATCCCGCTTTTGCAGCAGGAGGTACGCCAGCGCAAACATCGCAGCCAGCCAGAGCACACAGCTGAAAAAGAACAGCGCGTACTGGCCCGCCAGCATGTCGGTGCTGCGGTTGGCGTTCATGCCCGCCTGCATCAGGGCATAGGGCCACAGCAGGCCGAAGCCCTTGGCAGCGGCAAAAATGCCGGTGATGCCGCCAAGCAGCCCCAGAAAGATGGGCACCGCAAAGCTGCGGATGACCATGGCCAGCACCAGCTGCGCCGCAATGACCGCCAGTGCGCCCAGCGCCCCGCGCAGCAGAAACAGCGCCAGCACCAGGGGCGGGGTGCCGGGCAGGCGGGCGAACACCTTGCCGCAGAAGGCGTACAGCACGAACACGAAGGCGTGGGTCAGCAATGCCAGCTTGCCCACCACCACGAACTTTGCCGCGAACAGCGCCAGCGGGTGCACGGGCGCGGCCATGATGAAGTTCCAGTTGTGGCCCAGATGCTCCAGCCGCCACAGGTAGGCGGCGTAGGCGGCCACCATGGCCGGGAAGAAGAACATGGAGTAAAACAGGGTGTGCTGGGTCCACAGGCTGTACCAGCCGTCCGTTAAAATCTCCAGATTCTGCAGGTAGTTGAAGGTGCCGTACCCCGCCGAGATGACCGGCAGCAGAAAGAACATGATCCAGATGGGCGAAGCGTGGAGCTTGCGGTTCTCCGCACGGATGCAGTTTTGCAGCATGGGTTATACCTCCTCCGTCTGCACCTTGCGCCAGGCGGCGGCAAACAGCCCGATGCCCAGCAGGATGGTAAAGGCCAGCAGTCCCCAGTTGTGGGCCCGGGTGCCGTAGGTGACCAGATGGCTGGCCTGGTCCCAGTTTGCCACTTCATAAGCGCTCAGCGGGATGTAGTAGCCGAAGGGCACGAAGTAACTGACGAGGGGCGGCAGAAAGGCCGAGAACAGGCCCACCAGCGCCCCCACGATGCCCACGCACAGCGCCGGGAGCGGATTACCGCACCAGAGCATGAGCAGCAGCTCGCCGAAAAATAGCATCAGGTCCACCGCCAGCGTGCAGACGAACAGGTACACGAACTGCCCTTTCGGGAAGGCTTCGGTGTAGTCGTGCACCCGGCCCAGCACCGGCACGCAGGCAAGCTCCAGCACCGCCGTCAGCAGCACTTCCAGCGTGCCGAAGACTGCCTTGCCCGCGAACAGGCTGCGGCGGGTCTGCAGGGTGTAGAGCAGCTTTGCGGTATTGCCCTTCACCTCCATGTCCCACAGGCGGGAGGCCAGCACCGCCATCATCACCGGCAGCAGAATGGCCTCGATGACCGGGATGCTGTAGAGCAGGGCGCTGTAGCCGTTGGCCAGCTCCTCGGGGCTGGACGGGGAAAGTCCGCCCACCCACAGCACCACGATGCCCGGCAGCAGCAGGCACAAAAGCAGGTCGTGCCGGCGGCGGGCTTTTTGCAGTTCTGCGCGGAAGGCTGCCATCTCACGCCACCTCCCCGTCGCCTTTGGTCAGGCTGAGGAAGATCTCCTCCAGATTCTTCGTCTGGCTGGTCAGGCCCACCACCCCGGCCCCGCTCCCGGCAAGGGCACCGACGAGGGCTGCCAGCGCTTCGTCCGGCAGGGGCGGCAGTTCCAGCGTGTCCGGCTGGACGGGCCGGGTCACGGCCCGGATGCCCTGCGCCTGCAGCACGGCGGCGGCCCGCTGTGCGTCCAGCACCCGCAGCAGCACGCCGCCCCGGGCGTGGCGCTGCAGCGCGGCAAGCGGGCCTTCGAACAGCAGTTTGCCGTGGTTCAGGATGCCCACCTGCGACACCATCTGCTCCATCTCGCCCAGCAGGTGGCTGGAGATGAGCACCGTGGCACCGGTGCTCTCCGGCATGGCGGCGATGAGACTGCGCATCTCCTGAATGCCCGCCGGGTCCAGCCCGTTGGTGGGCTCGTCCAGAATGAGCAGCTTCGGGCTGCCCAGCAGTGCCGTGGCGATGCCCAGCCGCTGCTTCATGCCGAGGGAGTACTGCCCCACTTTCCGGTTCGCGGCGCTGGTCAGGTGCACCACGTCCAGCACCCGGTCGATGTCCCTGCGCTCCACGCCTTTCAGGTCGGCGGCAATGGCAAGATTCTCCCGGGCGGTCAGGTGCAGGTAGCCCGAGGGCGACTCGATCAGGCTGCCGGTCTGCCGCAGCAGGCCGATGCGGTTTTCTTCGTTCAGGGTGTGGCCCAGCAGCTCCACGCTGCCGCCGGTGGGGTGCACAAGGCCCAGCAGCATCTTCATGGTGGTGGATTTGCCTGCGCCGTTGGGGCCGAGAAAGCCGTAGACGCAGCCCTGCGGCACGGTCAGGTCCAGATGGTCCACGACGGTGCGCCCGCCGTAGCTCTTGCACAGGCCGTGGGTCTCGATGACAGGTTTCATAGCAATTCGCTCCTTTTCGTTTGTGGTCTACGCTGTCATCTTACACCCGCTGCCTTAATCCCACCGGAAGCCCAGCTTAATCTGCGCTTAAATTTTCGGGCATTCGCCCTTGCGGGGGACAAAGTGTGTTATAGTAAGAGCGAAAGAAAGGGCGCGGCCCGGCAGGCTGCCTGCCAAAGGCTCTCCCCTCGGGAGAGCTGGCGCGAAGCGCCTGAGAGGGTTTACACTATGACCACCATCTATGACGCCAGACTTCTCCTCGTGGACGACAACGCCGACCTGCTGCGGCTGCTGTGCGAGCAATTGCAGGATGCCGGGTACCGCCATATCCGCACGGCGCAAAGCTGCTCGGCGGCAAGAGCCTGCTTTGCCGCCGAGCAGCCGGAGCTGATGATTTTGGACATCAACCTGCCGGACGGGGACGGCTTTTCGCTGTTCCGGGCCCTGCGGGCCAAAGCGGATGTGCCCGCGCTGTTCCTCTCGGCCCGGGACGCCGACGCCGACCGGCTGTTCGGGCTGGGCCTTGGCGCGGACGACTACCTGACAAAGCCCTTCCTGATGCAGGAGCTTTTGCTGCGGGTGCAGCACATTTTGCAGCGGGCCTACCGGGCCGAGCTGTCCCGCACAAAGCGCGATGCTTTGCGGCTGGGCGGGCGCAGCGTCGATCTGAACGACGCCCTCGTCACCCTGCCGGACGGCAGCACCCTTGCCCTCACGGCCACCGAGCTGGCTTTGCTGCGCAAGCTGGCCGAGAACCGGGGCCACATCGTCACCTACGACGCGCTGTGCACCGCCGTGTGGGGCGCGGATTACTACGGTTACGAAAACAGCCTGAACGTCCACATCCGCCACCTGCGGGAAAAGCTGGAAGAACAGCCCAGCCGCCCGCAGCACCTGCTCACGGTGCGCAGCATCGGCTACAAGCTGGCAAAGGAGGAAACGGCATGAAGACCTTCGGGCGGCTCATCCGGCGGTATGTGCTGGCAGCAGTGGGCATGGTGTTGGTGCTGGCGGTGCTGTGTGTCGGGTTCATCGTCTGGCTGGGCTGGCGGGAGAGCACCCACACTCCGCAAGCAGAATATTCCTCCGGCGTCATCGCGGACGCCATGGTGCAGACGGCGCAGGGCCTTGCCTTCGGGCCGGAGCACACCCCGGAAGAATGGATGGACGGCTACGCCTGGGCCATGGTGCTGGACGATGACGGCGATGTGGTGTGGAACTATGCCCTGCCGGAGCATCTCGCCCGCCGCTACACCCCCGCCGACGTGGCCCGCTTTGCCCGGTGGTACCTCGATGACTACCCGGTGTTCTGCTGGACCGAGGACTACGGCCTGTTCGTCATCGCAATGCCGCAGGGCAGCATCTGGAAGTATAACCTCTACAATTCGCCCCAGCTGCTCACCGACGTGGTGAACAGCATCCTGCCGGCGGCGCTGTGCCTGCTGGCGCTGGGGCTGGCGGTCTGTCTGCTGGTGAGCGGGCGCGGCGCAAAGCAGCTGCGGACGGTGGCCGCCGGGCTGGATGCGCTGGCCGAGGGCCAGCCCGTGCAGCTGCCCACCGACGGCTTTGCCGGGGAGGTGGCCGAAAAGCTCAACCAGACCAGCGCCCACCTGCAAAAGCAGGGCGAGATGCTCGCCCGGCGGGACACCGCCCGCACCCAGTGGATCGCGGGGGTCAGCCACGATGTGCGCACCCCGCTGGCCCTCATTCTGGGCTGGGCCGAGCAGCTGGAACGGGACCCTTCCCTGCCTGACAGTGCCCGGCAGAAGGCAGGCGGCATCCGCACCCAGAGCGAGCGTCTCCGGGCCCTCATCGACGACCTGAACCTCACCAGCAAGCTGCAGTACGGCGCACAGCCCTTGCGGCGGCAGACTCTTGCCGCCGGGCCGCTGGTGCGGCAGCTGGCGGCGCAGTTCTGCGAGAGCCCGCTGGCTGACCGGTGTGAGCTTTCCCTCACCCAGACCGAAGCCGCCGAGCGCGCCCTGCTGGACGCCGACCCGGCGCTGCTGGGCCGTTTGTTGGAAAACCTGCTGAACAATTCGGTGCGGCACAACGCCGGGCCGGTGAAAGTGAGCCTTTGCACCGAGGTGGTGAGCGGGCGGTTCTGCCTGACCGTGGCCGACGACGGCACGGGTTACCCGTCGCAGGTGTTGGCGGCCCTGCACGAGCCGGAACCCGGCGAGAATGCCCCGCACATTTTGGGCCTGCATGTGGTGGAGCAGATCGCCGCCGCCCACGGCGGGCAGGCGGTGTTTGGGCAGGCCGTGCCCCACGGGGCCAAGACCACGGTGTGGCTGCCGCTGCACCCAGAAAAATAAGAATAAGAAAAAGATAAAACGAAAGCAGCCGCTTCCCCCTTTTTGCGAGGAAGCGGCTGCTTGTGCTTTTATAATAAGGAGTCTCTCAGAAGAAGCGGCAGAAGCCAAGGCACACGCCCATAATGAAGAACAGCACGGCCTTTGCCAGCATGGGCAGCCAGAAGTTCTTGCCAAGGGCAAGGTCCCAGCGGCTGATGTTGCCCTTGGGGCAGGTGCCCACACAGGCTTCGCAGGCGATGCACTCGCCGCTGCGCAGGCTCTGCTCGTCCAGCTTCAGGTCCACCGGGCAGCGGTGGGCGCAGGCCGAACAGCCCGGGATGCAGTTCTCGCCGTCCCGGTGCAGCTGTGCAAAGGGCAGCACCGGCAGCAGGGCGAACACCGCACCCATCGGGCACAAAAACTGGCAGAAGAAGCGGGGCTGCACCGCCATGCCGATCAAAATGAGCACGAACAGCGCGATGCCAAGGCCAAAACCGGCCGGAGGGGTGCGCAGGGCGGTCAGGCGGGAGAACACCTCCCACGGGCTCCAGCCGGTGAGCCGGCTGTACACCCCGGCAGTGCACAGGCCCACGATGACGGCCAGCACCACGAACTTGACCTTCTGGCCCCGGCGCACGGCCTTTTCCGGCAGCTGGAACTGCTTTTTGCGGTGGAACAGCTTCTTCTGCACAAGGCCCGAGAGCCACCACACACCGTCGCCCAGGCTGCCGAAGGCGCACACATAGCCGCAGAAGAAGCGGCCGAACAGGATGGTGAACCCGCACAGGCCGAGCAGCGAGAGGGTGAAGCTGTCCAGCTGCAGCACCTCGCCATGGCCGATGCGCAGAAACAGCTGCTTCACCCCGTTAAAGCCCGCCACAAAGGCACCGGGCATCGCGATAAAGAACATCAGCTGCACCGCAGCCCGCAGCCAGGCCCGGTGCTTCAGGGTGCGCTGTTTTTTCTGGGCCGCCGTCAGCGGCTTTTTTTCTGTCGTCTGCATCATGCCGCCGCCTTTCCCAGTGCGTCCTGCACTGCATCCCGCAGGCCCTCACAGGTGAGGGTCGCGCCCGAAACGAGGTCCACATCGCCGGTCTGGGCGGTGAGCATCTTGTCCAGCATGGTCAGCGCCTGCGTGTAATAGGGCTTGTCTTCGCCGTCGTGCTTCAGCACCGTGATGTCGGTCATCTGCCCGCCGGAGATGGTGATCTGCACCGTGATGTCGTCGCCGAAGCCGAGGGCGGTGCCCTCATAGGTGCCGTCCTTCAGACCAGACTCGGCTTCGGCTTCCTCGGCCGCCTGCTGGGCCTGCAGCACCGAGGTGTTCCATGCGTTCACCTCGTCGATCTCCTTCTGCCGCGCACTGACGGCGTCGGCCCGCACCAGTGCCACCTGCTGGTATTGCCACAGCACGGCCAGGATCAGCAGCAGGTCCACCGCCCGGACGATAAAGTTCCAATGCTTTTTCATGCGTTCTCCTCCCCTGTCGGCTGGTCCTGTTCCGGCGGTTCTGCTGCCGGGCTGCTTTCTGCAGCGGGCTCAGCAGCCGGTTCGCTTTCAGCCGGTGCTTCCGGTTCGGAAGCCGCAGGCACTTCGGGCGTGGTCAGCGCCTTCTGCAGGGCATCCTGCACGGCGGCATCCAGCTCATCGGCGGTGTACACCCGGCCGGAGGAAGCGCTCTGCTCTTTGCCGGAGAAGAAGGCTTCCAGCGCAGCACGCACCTTCTCGGTAAAGGTGGGTTCTTCGGTCTCGGTGGGCAGCACCTGCACATCGGTGACGCTGCCGTCCTTCACGGTAATGACCACGTTCACCGGGCCGTCGGCGGTGGAACCGGTGCCGGAGTAGGTGCCGTCGGCGTACTGCGGTGCGGCGGGCTCGGCAGGCGTTTCGTCAGCCGGAGCGGTGTCCGGCGTCTCGGCGGGAACCGCGTCGTTGGCGGCCTTGGCCAGTGCCTGCTTCACGGCGTTCAGGATGCCGGTGGAGGAATAGGTCGCGCCGGAAACGGCGTCCACGCCCTCGGGTGTGCCGGTCTCCAGAATGGTGGCGATGACCTGACGGCCCTTGTAGAAGTAAGAGGTCGTCTCGCCGTCATGGCTCACCACCGTGATGTCGGCAAGGACACCGTCGGCAATGGTCACCTGCAGGGTGATGGGGCCGCCAAAGCCCTCGGCCGAGGCGGTGTACACGCCGTCGCGGTAGGCGGAAGGCGTGGTGAATTCTTCTTCCACCGGCGGTGCGGCGGGCGTCGTCTGCGGCGGCAGCGGGTTATTGACCACCTCGCCGGTCAGCGCGTTTTTGATGGCACCCAGAATGCCCCGGGAAGTGTAGGTGGCTTCCGACACCGCGTCCACCTCCCAGGTCTGGGCGTCCAGCACGGTGTTCAGCAGCCGCTTTGCTCGGCGCAGGAAGGCGCTGGTCTCGTGGGCGGCGCTCAGCACCTGCACATCGGTGATGCGGCCGCCCTCCATGGTCACCTGCACCTGCACGGTGCCGCCGAAGCCCCGGGAGGAGCCGGTGTAGACGCCGTCGGCATAGGGCAGCACGGCGGTCAGGCCCTCGGCTTCTTCTTCCGAGGATGCGGCGGGCTCTGCGGCAGGCGCGGACGCGGCTTCGGCCAGACGTTCCGGCACGGCGGCCAGCACCGGTGGGAAATGTATGGGC
>JABLTP010036264.1_pt1 | contig 21673 bp, 23 predicted proteins | sample 7160111 | NCBI WGS metagenome assembly JABLTP01 (sample SAMN14651227, study PRJNA627086) | human gut metagenome | isolation source: feces | host: Homo sapiens
CCCACTCCGTCCAGGCAGGTTACAAATGCGTCTCCACCGGATTCATGTGTGCTGATCTCTTCATCTTTATCAAACGCAAATAAGGTTACACTGAGATGCTCGTTCTGTGCCATCGTCTTGGAAACGACCTGGCCTTTCTGATAATCGATCTGCTCCTTTAATGTTACTACTTCTGCTTTTTCAAAATTTTTAATTCCTGCCATCTTTTTTCCCCTTATAAAATTCTTCCGTCAATCGAGATCGTTACGACCTGCCATGGAAGAAATTTTCCACTATTTTTTAAAGCTTTTACTGCTGCATTCTCCAATCCGCCACAGCATGGTACTTCCATTCTGAGTACCGTCACACTTTTTATATTATTCTCTGCAATGATCTGTGTCAACTTTTCACTGTAATCAATTTGATCTAATTTAGGACATCCGATCAATGTTATTTTTCCTTTCATGAACTCCTCATGCATATTTGCATAAGCATATGCAGTACAATCTGCAGCAATCAGTAATTTTACATCTTCAAAATATGGTGCATTAACAGGAACAAGTTTAATCTGACACGGCCACTGCTGAAGCTGGGACTGCACCGTCTCCCGAGATACCTCTTCCTGTAAACCACGCCTGTTAAATTCGCGGATTGCCTGTCCAGGGCAACGATGCACAGCGGAATGAAGTTGATCTGCTTTATGGGTTTCTTTTCTTTCCATATTAGCTTTTACTGCTGCCTCATCATATGCCGCAGCTTCTCTTTCTATAAAACTGATCGCACCGGTCGGACAATTTGGAAGGCAATCTCCCAGTCCGTCGCAATAATCATCACGCATCAGTCTTGCCTTTCCGTCAACCATACCGATTGCCCCTTCATGACAGGCGGTCACGCATATTCCACAGCCATTACATTTTTCTTCATCTATCTGAATCACTCTTCTTATCATATTATATCTTCTCCCTTCAATTTCTATTGCAATTATATTATAATAAATTTAATATTTATGTGGTTATAACCACGAAAGGAGATTTTTATGAAACTTTTCCACACTCCGCTTTTCCTTGGAATCACAGAATCCGAATTTGAGACCATGAAAGAATTACATTCCATGCGTTCTTCTTTTTTCTTTAAAAATGGAACTATCTTTCATACCGGGGATCTGATCCACGAAATCGGAATCATTGAATCCGGTAGCGTAAATATTGAAAATATTGATCTTTTAGGCAATAAAAGTATTTTAAGCAATATTTCACAGGGGCAGATTTTTGCCGAAACTTATGCAATCTGCCATGAACCGATGCTGGTCGATGTCGTTGCTATAGAGGATACACAAGTTCTCTTCGCTGATCTTGATATTCTCCTTAGCAATCGGTATGCTTCTCAGCCATGGCACGCAAAAATCATGCAAAATATCCTGAAGCTTTCGGTACAGAAAAATCTGGTTTTATCGAATCGTATTTTCTGTACTTCTGCTAAAACGATCCGCTCCCGCCTTTTAACTTATCTGTCCATGGAATCTGTCAAAGCCGGGAATACTACCTTTCAGATCCCCTTTGACCGACAGCAGCTCGCTGACTATCTAAATGTAGATCGTACTGCCCTTTCCAAAGAACTTGGGAAAATGCGGACTGATGGGATTCTCGATTTTTATAAAAATAAGTTTACGCTGCGGTCTTTCTGAATCCCTGACTGACCGCTGCATAAACTTTTCCTTTGTCTTTTCCTCTTCCGGGATACATTCCCGGCTATTTTTTAATCTTATATGTTCAGACTTTTATCTTTCTGCCCACTTGTTCTCCCAGCTTCACCAGCGTCTCATACCCGGCTTCTGTATTCCGGATCAGATCTTCATCCGGCTGTACTTTGCCCGGTTCTGTCATCAGGATCACAGTTGATCCCCCAAACTCAAACATTCCCTTTTCTGTTCCACGGCAGACCCTGCAGTTTCTCTGCTCATGATTTTTGATCTTTCCTACCATCAAAGCACCAACTTCCATCATCAGCACCGTTCCAAGAGTTTCTGTCTTTAACAGACAGTATTCCCTTGCATTCATTTTGTAGATCGGACAGGCATCATTCGCCACCGGATTAACTGTATGAAGGATTCCTTTTATCTTCTTCTGCGAAGACTTTATTCCATCTGCCACATAGCAATAGCGATGATAATCATCCACCGTCAACCGCAGGATATAGATCCAGCCACCATAATAATGCTTTGCCAGATGTGCGTCCTGAAGTAATTGCTCTGCTGTATAAGCCGTATGCTTGATCTCAAATTTTCCTTTTTCACAGATCGGATATACACTCACTTTTCCGTCACACGGACTGATCAGCACTTCTTCATCCATTTCCACCGGACGTTCTTCTGCTTTGATCTTTCTTGTGAAAAATTCATTATAAGAAGCAAACTCCTGCTTTTCATATTGACTGAGATTGATCTGATTCTTTTCAACAAATGGACGGATTGCCACTGCAGAAAGTCTTGTACTCAGAAACGTTCCGCCAAGCTTTGATACCCAGGGACTGAGAAAAGGACGGATCAGAAGTCTTGTCGCGGTATGCGTATAAATAAACTTCAGCAGCCTGTCCTGTCCCGTTGTTCCCTTTGTTCGGTTTCCATTTCTATCTACATAAATCATCGTTTTCTTTCCTCTGTATCCTGCCTTACTGACATACATGTAAAATTTTAAGTACTGCGGCTGCCACTATTACTACCAGCACTACCAGTGTTGCATTTTTCGGCTTTCTCAATTTAAAATCAGTAATAAATAAAAGTCCGACTACGAGTACCGCTGCATGAAGTGCTACCATAAACTCTTTTCCAAGCAATGGGCGGAACACTACAACCAATGGAAGAATGATCGCCATGGATGTAATCGGAAGTCCCTGATAACATGCACGCTTCTCATCGGTCTCTTTTTGTCTGCACTCTTCCGTCACATTAAACCATGCCAGACGGATCAGTCCTGCAAGGACATAGAACATTAAGATCACCATTCCGATCGGGCCTCTCATCCCAATACAATAACAGATGATCGCCGGTCCTACCCCGAAACAGACGATATCACACAACGAATCAATCTGGATTCCAAAGCATTTTTCTTCTTCGGTACGATCCTTTTTCGTCCGTGCGATCTTCCCGTCAAACATATCACACAATCCTGAAATTGCCAGACAAAGCACGGCCAGATTCAGATGTCCGTTTACTGACAGCATCATTCCCCCGATGGATACCATCAGACTTACATATGTAAGCACTACCGTATAATCATAAATTCCCAACATTTTCTCTCACCTTTTTCCCTTTTCCTATAGTAAAATTAGCCACGATCGTAAGTACTGCACTTACAAGCAGCTCTGTATAATATCCAAGTCCTCTGCTTAAAATCATTCCCGGAAGAAGCAGCCCCGTTCCAAAGATTGGTGCAAAGATAACCAGGAACAGCTTTTCGCTGATTCCCATTCCGCCCGGAAGTGGCAGCATATCCACTGAAACCGAGATGGTTGACTGAAGCAGAATAATCAGCCACGCACTCTGACCTGACAATCCAAATGCCTTATATACAAACCATGTAGCTGTAAAAAGTGCAAATCTCTGAAACAACGTAATTCCAAATACATTTACCAGCACTTTTACATGATTCTTCAGATACACTGCCGTTTCCCGGTACTGATCCATGGAGGCATTGAGCCTGTCGAGCCTGGACTGCTTCCTTTTCATCAGATGCATCCGCTCAAGAAGTGCCATTCCTTTTACAAGGATTGTTCTTGCAAGTACCGGATGAAACACAAGGATCAGCATTGTCACCACGCAGAAAACGTTCAGCCCCGTTCCAAGATAAAAAACGTATCTGACATCATAAAGATATTTATGTATAAATCCCTGCCCGAAAAAAGTCACCACAACTCCGATGACAACCAGCACCAGCTTATACGTGATCGTTACGATCATAAGCACCAGTGTTGACACCGGAATCGGGATCTTTTCCTTTTTCATATAATAAATCTGTGCAGGCTGTCCCCCCGAAGCAGACGGCGTAATACAACTAAAGAAAAATCCAACAGACGAAAACAAAAAGCAGGTCCACTTTTTTCTTTTGATTCCAAGAGTTCTCATCATATAATAGATAATGATGGATTCTCCCCATATAAATACGATCACGCATATAAATCCGGGAATGAGCCACAGCAGATTCACGGTCTTCAATATCCTCGCAATCTCTCCAAGATCTTCCCCGTGGAAGACTCCATAAATTGTACCGGCGAATACAAGGATCAGAAATACCACATTAAACGCCATCTTTTTCTTATTTTCCATGATTTTATCGTCCTAATCTTCTGCTTATACCGACAGATATCTTTTCATTCAGTCTCTGATATGTCTTCCAGCCATTCGTCCGGTTGCTGATAAACCAGGTCAGCTCAGCTACCCCGATGCCTCCTGCCACATCCCATAATACATGCTGTCTCGTTGCAAGCGTAGAAATGAAGACCGATATTGCAATCAGTACTGACATCAGCTTATACCACTCAGGAATCTCCTTACACTTTCTAAGACCGATACAGCAGAACCAGCTCGCCATACAATGAATCGACGGAAACAGGTTTACCGGCTTATCAACGGTATATAAAAATCGCATTGCCCGAATAAAAATCCCATTTCCCGTAAGTTCCGGCCTCGTATTTGTCGTCGGGAAAAGCACAAAAAATGCAAGACAGATCAGCCGTGCGTAAAAATCTGCCGTGTAAAATCTGTATTTATTCTCATCTTCATAAAACGCTACCATCAGATAATTGACTACCCAGAAAATGTAACAGCCAAAATAAATAATGATAAATGCAGGCATAAACGGAACCAGTTCGTCCAGGCCGCCGGACAGGTTATGCGATCTTCCCGTCCCCACGATCAAAGGTGCTCCCCAATAAACCAGCGAATTTACCACAAAGGTAAATAACGGTGGTAAAACGATCTTACATAATTCTTCTGAATTTTTTCCTTTAAGTAACTTTAATTTTCCCATGTTTTCCATTTTAGACGATAATTTTAAAATAACAACTATCTTTCGTATTTCTTAAAGAAAAACGTATGATTCTTTAAGATTTACGACATATCATCCTCCCTGTATCCAAAGTTTTTCATCATATAATCACTGTCACGCCAGTTTTTCTGCACTTTTACCCAAAGTTTCAGATTCACTTTGCAGTCTAAAAGCCGTTCAATCTCATACCGTGCTGTGCTTCCGATCTTTTTCAGCATACTTCCCTGCTTTCCGATAATAATTCCCTTATGTGAATCCCGTTCGCAGATAATCGTTGCATCAATATGGCATACTTTCTTATTCATCTTCATCTGATCGATCGCCACTGCAATTCCATGCGGAATTTCTTCATTCAGACAATGTAATGCCTTCTCACGGATCAATTCTGCAACAATCTGTCGCTCCGGCTGATCTGTGACCGTATCTTCATCATAAAACTGCGGACCGTACGGCAGATAATTCAAAATGACTTTTACAAGCTCATCCGTATTATCTCCTGTCCTTGCAGAAACCGGAACGATCTCTGCAAAATCATATTCTTTTCTATACGTATCAATAAAAGCCAGAATTTCTTCTCTTTTTACCATATCGATCTTATTGATAACAAGAATAACCGGTGTCTTTACCTTCTTCAACTGCTCAATGATATGCTTTTCTCCCGCTCCGATAAAGTTAGATGGTTCAACAAGCCAAAGCACTACATCTACTTCATTTAAAGAACGCTCTGCAATATTCACCATATATTCGCCCAGTTTATTTTTTGCCTTATGGATTCCCGGAGTGTCCACAAACACAATCTGCCCCTCCTCCGTTGTAAGCACTGTCTGGATGCGGTTTCTTGTCGTCTGCGGTTTATTTGACGTAATTGCGATCTTCTGTCCGATCAGATGGTTCATCAAGGTTGACTTTCCCACATTCGGTCTTCCGATCAAAGTTACAAATCCTGACTTAAATTTTTCTTTCATCTCTGCTCCTTCTTCTTTTCATCCCAGTATTTTAAAGTGTCCTGATCTCTCCAAACATTTCCTTCGCTTCTTCGATCTTCTCCTCGCTTCCGATCACACACAATTCTCCGGCTGCCAGTACCGCCTCCAGTACTGTTGCCAGTCCACGGATATCCTCCTGCTGTGCATCCAGGATCTGTTCTCTTTCCCTGCGGATCATCTCTTCTGTAATCCGGTTCATATACAGATTCAATGAGCGGCTGCCCTTTGCCGCCGGATTCATCGGACGGTCTAAATTACTGATCGTACCGATAATAAACTTATTCATATCTCTGTCATCTATATCAAAATTCTTCAGATAATCTACGACTCCTTCGTAAATTTCCATCGTCTTTTCAAGATTCGGATCTCTGTAAGAAACTAAATACCCCTCTCCGATCCGGTTAAAGCCGCTCATACAGCCATACGCTCCTCCTTTTACACGTACATTCTGCCACAGATAATCATAACTTAAAATGACTTTCAGAATCTGCAATGCACCCGTATATTCTGCTCCACCATCAATAAAGTTACCGGTCCTTGCCACATACTGGACTTTGGAGGAAGTTCTGAAGCCCTCATTTCTCTTCTTACAGTGGATGATGCACTGTCCGTGGCTCTCTTTTTCTCCCGTATGAAGTGAATCTGCAAACTGTGGCACTGCTTTTTCCAGTACTGCAAGTCCCTCCTGTGCGGAAGTATAACTGAGCATAAGATTCTCTTTTCTGAAAATACGTCCTGCGATCTTTTTCAAATTTTCGATCAACAGTTCTTTTCTTTCTTCAAAATTCTCTTCCAGATCTTTTACAACTTCATAAAATCCAATTCCACTGGTAATATCCCTGAATCTTGCGATCGGAGAAGTGTAGGAAAGTGAACGCAGTACTGCTGTCGTATGTCCGGCTGAAAGGAAAGAGGTCTGAAGTCTTGTCTTCAGCATGGATAAAATTTCTTTCAGACGCTTTTCATCTCCCAGCTTCGACTCCATCAGGATCTCACGCATCATGGCAAAAAGTACATCCAGCTTCGGATAAAGTGCTTTTCCTTTGATTTCAAACGTTGCACGGAACTCTTTTTCTTTCACTTTTGTCACATCTGTATACAGCTCCAGTGAAGTTCCGATTCCACCGGTATGCACATTGATCTCATTGAAAAGTTCTCCGTATCCATAATGCTCTGTATCAATGATGCCGAGAACACTCTGCAGGATTCCTGCATATGGAAGCAGTTCTTCTTCGATTTCCGAAAGATCGAACAGAGCTGTCACATATCCGATTCCATTCGTCTCCACATCGTGATAAAGCAATTTCACTCCGTCTGTCTGACGCTCTTCATTATAAATTGGTGCAATCTCCCTTGAAATATCTTCCCGTCCGAGAACCGGTATCTTTGCAAGATCTTCCGGTGCAGACTCTTCTTCCTGATACGCTTCCAGCTCCTTCGTTGCTTTTACAAGAGCTGCGATTTCTTCTGCTGAAAGACCCTCTTTATACGCCTGCAGACGATCTGCCAGTTCCTTATCCATACGTGCCGTCATCCCCTGTTCCGGTCTGATGATCACGATTGAACCATGCGGATTGTCTAAAATGTATTCACGGATCAGCTCTTCAAAATATCCTGTCTCAACCTGCTCTTTCAGGAACTCAAAGGTCGGGATTGCTTTCATATGGATAAAAGGCTTTTCTTCATCATATAACCAACTGTCAAATAACTGGAGTCCATACATCAGTCCCCGCGGATAACTTCCGAAATCTGCCTCCCGGAAACGGAATTCATGATAATTAATTCCCGCCCGGAGTGCCTTTTTATCGATTCCTTCTTCAGCAATTTTTCTCAGTGTATCCTCAATCGTACTGATAAATGCCTCTTTCTGCTCCACGTTGGCATTCTTTGCAACAATGGAGAATACCGGCTGATAAATTCCACTGTCAAAAGAACCGGATACATCCTTTCCGATTCCTGCATCGATCAGGGCTTTCTTAAGCGGTGCTCCCGGTGCAGACAGCAGTGCATAATCCAGAATCTCAAATGCCAGATATAATTTCTCATCCAGTGACGTTCCCACTACTTTATTATACGAAAGATAAGTATTATCTTCTTCACTTTCTTCACTCGTAATCGAATAATTCTGAACTACTTCTCTCATCTCAGTAAATGGCTTTTGCAGATGGATCTCTGAATCAACCGGTTCATTTTCAAAGTGAGAAAGATATTTTTCATCCAGCCATCTCAGTTTCTCTTCCATATCCATATCGCCATACAGATAAATATAACTGTTGGATGGGTGGTAATACTTTCTGTGGAAGTCCAAAAACTGCTCATAAGTCAACTGTGGGATCACCTCAGGATCTCCACCTGAATCAACTGCATAAGTCGTATCCGTAAAAAGCGAACTCTGGATCTCGCGGTCCAGCACACCTTCCGGTGAAGAGTACGCTCCTTTCATCTCGTTATATACAACTCCGCTGATCGTCAGTTCCCCATCCGGATCATCCAGTTTATAGCTCCAGCCTTCCTGGCGGAAAGTCTTATCCTGCTTGTAGATATCCGGATAAAATACCGCATCCATATACACATGCATCAGATTCTGAAAATCCTTATCATTGCAGCTTGCAACCGGATAAACCGTCTTGTCAGGATACGTCATTGCGTTCAGAAATGTATTCAAAGATCCCTTTACCAGCTCGACAAAAGGATCTTTCACCGGAAATTCTCTCGATCCGCACAGAACTGAATGTTCCATAATATGCGGAACTCCCGTGCTGTCGGACGGAGGCGTACGGAAACCGATCGTAAATACCTTATTCTCATCATCATTCTCCATCAGGAGTACTCTCGCACCACTCTTTTTATGCTTCAGAAGCGTTCCTTTGGACTTCAGATCAGATAAATCTTCCTGCTGAAGTACTTCATATGCTGTCAGATCATATATGCTCATTTTTTCTCTCCTCACCTGTTCTTCTTCCTGTTATGTGAAATACATAGAATGCCAGAAATCCTATCACTGTTCAATATTCCTAGTATATCCGATTTTCATGACAAATACAAGAAAAGCCACACGTATATCAGGCATCGGGATACAAAAAGGACCGGTAAACTGCCCCGATCCTTTATACCTTCTGAACATTTTCAGTATTTCATTTTATATATTCTTTTACGAAATCAACAACGTCTAAATTCTTTTTCTTTATATTGTCATCTTTTTCCATCTCATCTATTGTCATCCAGTAATAATGCCTTCCACTTATTTCAAAATTATCTTTTCTAAATTCATCAGGAATATTATTAAAATACATCTCATATAACCTGTGATTATAAACTCTCGTCTCCTGATGGCTGACAGAGTATTTCTCCTGTACCCTTGATGTTACGTAATTACACGTTATATCGCCACTATTCAAATTCAGATCAACTGACACCTGTTCCTTCAACGCTGCTTCATTATTTCCATTCTGAGTTTTATAATTTAAAAATAATTTGCAATCCCATCTTTCATCATAGTATACAAGATAACGCTTTTCTTCACCCACTTGATTTTTTATTGCAATAAGAGAATGATTATGCTGAATCATATTCAAATGCTCAATATCCTGCAGCAGTACTTCATGATCATACTTATTTTTTACCATTTCTGAAACATCTTTCACAATTTTCAGGCAATAAACAATTCCAATCATACAAAAGATCGTCTTTAAAGCGATTCCTGCTCCACGAATCCCCAGTAAATCATCATAACTGGCTGTAAAAACTGAAAGTAAAAAAGAAATTCCAGCAATAATTGTATCAATAGTTACTTTATTTCCTATAAGATCTCTTTTCTTTTCTAAGAGTAGTGCCAACTCTTTTTCATCTATCAATAATCTCATAATCTGCTATTTTCTTCCCTCACTTTCATTTTCAATATGAAACAGTTTAACATATCCCCAACAACCGCACAAGTATTCTTTGCGTGCTTTTATCTTCACACAAAATATTGTTTCTTACTCAACTCTCTCGTTCAAATCCGTTGTCTCCGTAACAGGAATACACCAATCCATCTTGACAAAATCCGAAATCAGATATACAATCAGCCATACTAATCCGATTTCGGATATACACTGAACCATTTTTTCAGATTTACATTTTTTGACTGGAGGTATCTCATGACTATACAAAAGACTCTGCAAAAGGACTCCGTCCTCATCGGACAACTGGAACTCTATAACCGGCTTTGGAAAGAACAGGATGATATCTGGCAGAAAGCTGCCCGCAAATCCGGTCTTCCACGCACTTCTTACTGGATTTTATATACGATTATCGTAACTGCACCGGCACCGCTGAGTCAGGCAGATCTTTGTGAAAAATGGTATTTTCCACGTCAGACCGTAAATTCAGCCGTGAAAAAACTGGTTTCCGATGGACTGGTCTCACTTTTCACGCAAAAAGGATCTGGAAATATCAAATACCTCCGGCTCACACCAAAGGGAGAAGAACTTGCCGCAGCTTATGTTGCCCCACTGGTACAGGCAGACATCCACTCTTTTTCTGCTTTTTCAGCGGAGGAACGCAGCCTTCTCCTGAAGCTCATGCAGCAACAACTCACCTCATTAAAGGAGTATTCTGAACAATTATGGAACTGAAACTTTCTGAACATTTTACTTATAAAAAACTGATCCTCTATGTCCTCCCCTGCGTTGCCATGATGATCCTGACTTCTGTTTACAGTATTGTTGACGGATTCTTCGTATCAAATTATGCCGGCAAGAATGCATTTGCAGCAGTAAATCTGATCATGCCTGTCCTGATGGGCGTTTCTTCTCTGGGATTTATGATCGGAACAGGTGGCAGTGCATTGGTAGCCTTTTATCTTGGTCTGAAAAATCCTAAAAAAGCAAATGAAGTCTTTTCCATGCTCATAGAACTTATTCTTCTCGGGGCATCCATCATCGCTTTTTTGGGCTTTATCTTTATGCCGCAGATCGTTTCTCTGCTTGGTGCAAGCGATCTGATCCGGGAAGATGCAATCCTGTATGGGCGGATTCTTCTTCTTTCTGAACCATTTTTTATGCTTCAGAACAGTTTCCAGAGTTTCCTCGCCACTGCCGGGAAACAAAAACTCGGACTTCGGATCTCGATCCTTGCAGGACTCACCAATGTTATACTCGACTTTACACTGGTCGGGATCTTAAAGTTTGGAATTACCGGTGCTGCAGTTGCAACCTGTGCCAGCGAATTTGTCGGAGGCTTTATCCCACTGATCTATTTTCTGCATAAAAATAACAGCGGACTGCTTCTGCGTCCCGCTGCCTTTGACTGGAAAAGTATCCGCAAAGCCTGTGGAAATGGATCTTCGGAAATGTTATCCAACCTGTCCACCTCCCTGGTATCGGTGATCTATAACTTCCAACTGATGCGTGCTGCTGCCGAAAATGGAATCGCTGCCTACGGAGTGGTCATGTATGCCTCTTTTATCGCAACTTCCATCTACCTTGGATATGCTATCGGGATCAATCCCATCGTCGGATATCATTACGGGGCAGATAATAAGTCTGAACTCCATAATCTGCTGACAAAGAGTCTGCGGATCACAGGAGTCACTGCACTTTCCATTACACTGCTTTCCGAACTGCTGGCTCTTCCGATCGCCCGTCTGTTCGTAGGATATGATCTTGTTCTGTGCGAAATGACACGGACCGGCTTTATGCTTTATGCAATTTCCTATCTGTTCAGCGGATTTAATATTTTCGGATCAGCATTTTTCACCGGACTGAATAATGGGAAAATTTCTGCGATCATTTCCACCCTACGTACTTTGGTGATCCAGACACTCGCACTGCTGATCCTCCCGATATTTTTCGGTCTCAACGGTATCTGGTGTGCAATTACGGCAGCAGAACTTCTCACGCTGATCGTAACCGGCTCTTTCCTGCTTCAGGAAAAGAAAAAGTATCATTATTAAGCTTTCTTATTACCAACCTTTCCAGAAAAAGAGTCCTGCACCGATTCCTTTTCCCAGTGCCAGCATCAGAATAAAGACTACTGCATACCGGACGATCCTGGCACGTCTCATAAAGATTGGAAATACATTCAGGATTTCTGCAAGTGCCATCGACCAGCAGCCGACAAAAATCCCGGCAAATAGTCCGAAAAATGCCAACAGCACGGACTGTCCGGGAATTCCAATCCGAAAGATCTGAAAGACATTTCCAAGGATTGCCCCGGCTGAAACCGCATCCTCATAAAGCAGGATGTGGTTTGCAGTATGGGTGCGGTCTGCAAAATCCGAAATCACCCCGAGTTCTACAATAAAAGAAAATAAGCCTCCTGCCACGACAACGCCTGCACTCATCCCCAGAATACCGAGAAAAATCTGCCCTGCCCACATCATTTTCCTCCTCCATTTTCCAGGTCAATTTCATTCTTTCTTCTCGCAGCATCTTCCACCAGCGTCGTCTGAATATCATTCTCATACAGACGCATCTGTACTTCCATGGGCGTAGGATCTACCGTAAACCGTTTTTTCCCGAAATGATTAAAGAAAATAAGGATTCCAACTACCAGTCCGACGGAATACATGATCTCCAGGATCGTAAAGCCATTCGATTCTTTTCCTATAACCAGTTCATAGATCTGTCCGAACAGTTTCGATACATCCACATCATTGTTAAATGCCATGATTGAAAATGCTGATCCGCAAAAAATAATGACTGTTACCACTGCGGTTTTCAGAAGATGCCAGATCATTGGTGGTGTCTTCTGATTTTCATATGTTACGATCACGTCACTCTCTCCAAGATTCTGTATTTCTACTTTCGGATACCGCTCATGGATGAGGTCTATGATTTTTAAAAGAGAGATTACAAAACGCTGTTCCTTTTCTTCTCGGATCCTGAGAATTTTCAAAACCCGGATTTTGGACTGCAGCAGCTTATCTGCACATTCAATTTCCAGAATATCTCCCAGTGTCACATCCCGCTTTGTCACTTCTACATTCCGGTCACCTTTCAGATAAACGGTCACAGATTCAGATGCCATATCCGGTCACCCCATTCCACGTTTGTACTGATTGCAATTCTTCTGATCGTAACTCTCCTAAGTGCAGTTTTCCTGTTCCCGGCTCTCCTGACTCCATCTGCTCTGCCCGAATTAAAAATCCTTCTTCATCCGATTCCTTTGCTGCAGTCGTATAATATAAAAGTCCGATCACCACTGCGGCCAGAACCAGTATCAGCAGACAGATCCATACTTTTCCATGTCCATTTTCCATTTTGCTCACCATACCTTTCCGTCTTTTTCTATGGTAGTATTCCATTGCCGGTGGAAAGATATACCTGGCAACTCGTATTTCTGATTTTCTTATTCCTGATTTTCGTATTTGCTATTTTCTTATTTGTGATCTACTTATCTGCGATTTTCTTTCTCCTTGATTTTTTCGGTCTCTTCTCTTTTTATTTTTCCTCTCTTTCTCTTTTTGATTTATAACCGGCTCACATCTGCTTTCTCATCCGCTCCAGTATTTTCTTTTCCATTCTCGACACCTGAACCTGTGAAATCCCCAGAATCTCCCCCACTGCTGCCTGTGTCTTTTCCTGAAAATACCTCAGATAGATCAACTGACGTTCCTCCTTGTCCAGTCCGTCTAAAATCTGAGACAGCATCATCCGGTTCAGAAGATGTTCTTCCGGTCTGCTTTTTTCTTCCAGCCTGTCCAGAATGCTCAGTTGCGAATCTCCCTCCTGATGGATCGGCCTGTAGATCGACTCTACCTCCGTTGCCGCCTCCATTGCCTGGACAAGTTCTTCTTTTTCCGTCCCAAGCGATGTCGCCAGTTCCTCCATCGTTGGTTCTCTTCCCATCCGCTCAGTCAGTTCTTCCTTTTTCTTTCCGCATTTATACGAAAGTTTCTTTAAAGAACGACTCACTTTTATCATTCCGTCATCCCTTAAAAACCGGCGGATCTCTCCTGATATCATAGGTACTGCATACGTCGAAAACTGAACATCATAAGAAAGATCAAATTTATCGATCGCCTTTAACAGTCCGATGCTCCCGATCTGAAATAAATCTTCCGGCTCTGCACCTCTCCCATAAAATCTCTTTACCACACACCACACCAGGCCTACATTTTCTTTTACCAGTTGTTCTCTCGCTTCTTTATCCCCATGGTGAGATTTTCTGATCAGAGAGATTGTGTGGTCCATAGTTCCCGTCCTTTTCCGATGATCTTTTTCATCCTGACGCACGTTCCTTTTTCCGGTTCCGATTCTACTTTCACCTCATCCATAAATGCTTCCATAAACGCAAATCCCATCCCGGAACGATCTTCTTCCGGTTTTGTCGTATACATAGGCTGCATCGCCTCTTCAACATTCAGGATTCCTTTTCCTTTGTCTGATACTTCCATAAAAAATTGATTTTCCGAGATCCGGCAGAAAATACGGATCTTTCCCTGCCGCTTTTCATATCCGTGAATGATGGCATTGGTCACTGCCTCCGAAACTGCCGTCTTTACATCCGCAACTTCCTCCACCGTCGGATTCATCTGCGTCAGAAATGATGCGACTGCCACTCTCGCAAATCCTTCATTGCAGGATTTACTGTCAAACTGAATCTCCATTTCATTTGTGTCCCTCATACCCGTTCCTCCTCGTAGATTTGCATAATTTTTGTAACCCCCGATAATGTGAGGATCTTCCTGATCCTTTCATTTGTATGTACTGCCCATACTTCTCCTCCGATCAGACTGATGGTCTTATATCTTCCCATGATGACTCCGATCCCTGAACTGTCCATAAAATCGGTTCTGTCAAAATCAAAAATCACATATCTGATATGATTTCTGTCGATCACCGCATCTGCCTCTGCTTTGATCTCCTCTGCATTATGATGATCTACCTCTCTCGGAAGATAGATCGTCAGACAATTTTCCTGCACCTGATATTTCATACTTTTCCCGCTCCTTCTAATTGATAACAAAGAAAAAAGGATATGCTTCTCCGCATATCCTCTTAAGTATCTTTATTTTATTCACCTGTAGTGCCATTCTCTCCGGTATTTCCGTCTGCTGCCGTTCCACCTCCCAGTGCATTCAGTTGCTCCTGAGCATCATCGGCATAACGGTACTCTGAATAGCTGTCCAGATACATCTGGTAGTATTTTTTTGCATTCTCCGTATCCTGCTTACCCTGATATGCCTGTGCGATCAGGTAGATTGCCTTGCCGTCATTGTAACCGGAATCCATTGTGAGAACTTTGGTCAGCTCTGCGATTGCATCATCATACGCTCCTGAATCCAGCGAATTTTCAGCATTGGCAGTCTTTCTCTTGCATGCAGCCGGGAAAATATCCCCGGAAATACTGTCGTAAAGATTCTTTCCATTATCACTCATGGAATCTTTATTGATTTCCAGCAGAGCATCTGCCAGTTCCGAACTGTTCACCGACTCTGCCCGGTACTGATCGTACACACTTAAAAGCTTTTCATAACTTGCAGTTGTGGCATTCGCCTTGTCCACTGCAGTCTGTGCCTCTTCACCTGCGGCACGATACTGCTCCAGTGTCTTCGACTGAGCACTGATCTGTGCATCCAATGTACCGATCTGCTCACTGTACGCCCGCATCTGATCATTGAGCTTCTCTGATCTGGACTGGTTCACTGCCGGTGCAACCAGAAACCAGATGATTGCTGCTCCGATCACTGCTCCGATAAAGATATTCAGAACTGCCAGTCTTCCCGCCAGCTCCCTTACCGGAGAACGCTTCGGCTGAATGATCGTCTCATTGCCAAGGCTGTATTCCACTGCTTCATCCTTCTTTTTCTTTTTGCGATCCACATCTTTTCCATGTCTTCCACGCTGTCTCGTGATCTCCCGCAGATAATTCAACGTCGTTGTATTTGAAACATCCAGTTTTCTCGCTGTCAGAAGAAGCTGCCTTGCCTTTGTATTCTGATTCGTCTGAATATAGATCAATGCCAGCAGTTGATAAGCCTTCAGGAAAGTCGGATGTGCCGCGATCACCTGCTTTAACTGGATCGTCGCCAGATCTTCTCCGTTCTGCTTACAATACCCGAGACATTGATTATACTTTTTGATCGCCTGATTAATACTCTCCAGTTCATTCGCAGAGTCCTGAACATTCCGTATGTAGGAATCAGCTATATTGTCACGCGGCTTCAGGTTCTTACTGATGATCCACTCTACCAGTGCCTCTGCCACTTCCCCTATTCCATAATATACCAGTCCCAGAAGATTTCTCGCTGCAATATTCTCCCTGTTGTACTGCAGGCTCTGACGCAGGGCGATGATCGCTCCGTTCATATCTCTATCCTGAGCGTACTTCAGACCATCATTATACCAGTAGTTGGACTGGTACATGATCTTCTTAGCATAATCCATTTATACCCACCATTTTCTATTTCTTCTTTTTCTTCTTTTCCATGACTTCTTTCAGAAGATCCTGCATATCTGTCAGATCTTCCTCATAAACCGCATCCTCGATATCTTCTACTTCGAGACTCGGTTTAAACTTTCTGATCTCCTCTTCATAGTTCAGCATCTGCCTGTAACCTCCCACATGTCTGCTGCTCTTTCTGTCTGTTGCTGCTTCCAGCTTCTGCTTTTCCTGCTGCCCTTCAGTTTTTTCTCCTCCGGCTTTCGTCTGCTTTTTCTTTTCGCATCCGCTCTACCGTCTCCTTGACCATCCCGGTCAGATAAAGTGATCCCAGACAATACACAGTCCTTTTTTCCTGATGCTCCAGGACATATTCTAAAGCCTTCTGCACCGATTCAATGACGACGACCGGACGGTCTGTATACTTTTCAAATAACTTTCCAAGTAGCTCTGCATCTGTTGCACGCTCCCCATCAATCAGCGTAACCACGTAAAATTCTGCCGGAACACTGTCACACAAATGTGCGATCATCTCTTCGTACTCTTTATCCTTCACAGCAGAAAACAAGAAAATATTTCCTTCTGCTGTCTCCGGCACACTCTTCACAAATGCATCAATGGCACTCACATTATGGGCTCCATCTACATAAACCGACGGGAGGATCTCCTCCATTCGCCCCTGCCACTTCACTTGTGCCAGTGCCTCTCTCCAACGGTCCACATGCCCTTTTTCCCGGAACAGGTACTGCATCACTTCCATGGCAAGCAGGGCATTTCCCGGCTGATAACTTCCTATATTATTCAGTTTCCACGTGGTAGTTCCATAATAAGCATTCGTGCAGGAAAAAGCAATATGTTTGTCTTCGATTCCAAGAATTTCGTACGCATCTTTCCCGATTTTTTTACAGGAACTTCCCTGCTGTGCTGCCGTCTTTTCAATGACTCTGTCACTTTCTTCTGTACTCTGTGCATAAAAGACCGGAACACCGGGACGGATGATCCCGGCTTTCTCACTGGCAATCTGCTCCACGGTATCCCCCAGATATTCCATGTGATCCAGTCCAATGGAAGTAATCACACACACTTCCGGATCTTCTGTGGCACTGGTTGCATCCAGCCTTCCGCCAAGTCCTGTCTCCAGGATCACATACTCTGCTTCTGCCTGGGAAAATGCCAGCATTCCCATTCCGAACAGAAATTCAAAAAAGGTCGGATGCTCCAGTCCCTCCGCCTCCATCTGCTTTACCGCCCCTAGTGTTTGTGTAAAAACTTCACTGAAAACTTCGTCACTCACCGGAACACCATCGATCATGATCCGCTCATTCATCTTTACCAGATGAGGGGAAATGAACAGTCCTGTCCTTTTCCCCTCGGAACGCAGCATTGCATCCAGGTACGCACATACAGAGCCTTTTCCATTCGTTCCCGCCACATGGAGAATCTTCATTTTCCCCTGCGGGATCTGAAGAATTTCAAGAAACCTCTTCGTATGGGAAAGGCTGTGCTTTTTTGTAAACTTCGGAATCTCCGATATATATCTTTCTATTTCCTGATATGTCATTTCTTACTTTCTTCCTGATCTGACGACCTTGATCCTGACAGCCCTTTTCTTCTCTGATCTGCTGACCTTGATCCTGTCAGTCCTTTTTCTCTTCCTGATCTGTAAACGCCTGTCGTCCATTTTCTACTGAATCATCAGTCTCCACTACTTCTGACAGTTTTCCATCCTTGTATTCATACGTTTTTGAGGTTCTGAAGATGGTATTACTTGATCCCACCTGTGCCACCATGATCGTATCTCCGTCTTTCAATTCCGAATCTTTCAGATCCAGCCGCGTATTATTCATGAACTTGGTATCCTGCTTTTCATCATTGATATACACTTTACTCTGCTTCGTAAAGTTTGCCCCGTAGATACTGTAATCGCCGTTGAGCTGCGTTACCACATCCTTGATCTCGGCATCCTTAACTCCCATGACCATATGACCTTCTGTGATCGGTGCACCATTTTTTTCATAAGCATACTGCTTTCCATACATGATATCATACTGAAGCAGTTCCAGATCTGACAGATAATGCTTTGTCTTATTTCTCTGCTGATGGTAATTGAAGATCGTACCGGAATGAATATCCAACCGGTCAAAAACTTCTGCCATGATCTGATATGCCGCTATATTTCCATCTTTTTTCTGCAATCCGATATTATCCCAGATGACATAGTTCGTATTATAAAGATACTTGCTCTTTAAATCCTTTGCCTCCAGTCCAAGCGTTGGCAGATGATCTCCGTAAAATACGACAACTGACGGTTCATTCCTTGCCTCCACAGCCTCGATCAACTGGGCGACAAATTTATCCATCTCATGGACTTCATTCACATAATATTCCCATGCATTTCTCTTGCCTTCATCCTCAACTCCGGTCACTTTGATCTCCGGATTCTCCAGTGTCGGCTCAGTCGGATAATCTCCATGTCCCTGCACGCTGACCGTAAATACGAAATCCTGTCCCGCTGTCGTATCCATAGACTCCATAATATTCGGAACTAAAATATCATCGGTCGCCCATCCTTTCGGAGTAGTCTTCAGAATATTCATAAATTCCTTACTCGTATAATGGTCAAAGCCCATATCATTGAATACCTTTGCACGGCTGTAGAAATTGCCACCGTTATTGTGCAGTGCCTCTGCACCATATCCAAGAGATGTCAGTGCTGTCGCCGCATTTTCGAGTACATGGGTTTTCACATAGGTTTTATACGGATATTCTCCAGGTCCGAAGAATCTCATACTCATTCCTGTCAGGACTTCAAATTCTGTATTTGCCGTACCTGCCCCTACTGACGGTACTTTAAAATATCCACTGGAATACTCTTTATACAGCTTTCTTAAATTGGGGATCGGGTCTTCCGAAAAGCGAAGCCATTCTACTTCTGTCGGATCAAAATAAGATTCTAACTGGACAAAAATAATATTCGGACGCTCTTCTGACGGAAGTGAAGTCTCACTTGTTGTCAATGCTCCGTCATTACTGATCTCCTTCATGGTCTCCTCACTGTAACTTGACGGCTGATTGATCCCTGTATTGAACAGACTTGCCGCAAAACAGTAAGGGAATCCATAATCTTCATAAGCAAATGCAATATTACCAAAATAATTGGAGATCACCCGATTCTCAATCGCTACATTGGTAAGTCCCATATAGCCCATAATTCCGGCTGCAATCCCTGCAACCGCAAGCAGGCGGTGCATCTTTCCGGTATACTGTCCGCCACGTCTCCACATGGAAATGATCCAGAGGATCACCGCTACAATTCCTACCGAAAGCATTACGATCTCGAATGCATTAAAATAGTTGCTGGTCAGTTCCAGGGCATCTGACAATACTTTCAGATCCTGTGCATTAAACGGCGTTACCCTTTTTAAAAGCAGATAGCCGTTGCACGTACCGAGGAACAACCAGAATACGCTAAGTAAAATCCTGACAAATACACGCCTTTTAAATAAGTATACGATCATAAATGTCGCAAAGATCAAAAATGCATTAAACAGGAACACCAGCGGAGTCCCTGTCATATAATTCCATGCCTGAAAAAGTGAGTGTCTGGAAATCACCTCAATAAAGAAATTGATCACGCACGCCAGCAGATACTGCAGCGGCAATGAAAGCCGGTTCATCCATTTATATACAGGCTGCATTTTCTTTGCAAATTTGCTGTTCCGGCGTTCTTCCAGGATTTTCTGACGCCGCTCTTTTCTCGCCTTATAGTGTTCCTTAATATCTTTAAACTTCAGATTTCTGACTTTAACAGAAAGCCCTTTTATATCGGGCTTTCTGATATGAATTTTTTTCATACATGACCTCACATCAGATCTTATTTTCCAAGACCTTCCATTCTTTCTTTCACCTGAGCAAGCATTTCTGTATATTTTTCCAGCTTATCCCGCTCAGCCTGAACCTTGTCTGCCGGTGCCTTACTTACAAATCTTTCGTTCGCAAGCATCCCCTCTGCTCTCTTGATCTCCTTATTCAGTCTGTCTTCCTCTTTTTTCAGTCTCTCAAGCTCCTGCTCAAAATCAACCAGATCTTCCAGCGGAAGATATACAACTGCATCCGGTACGACAACCGATACTGCATTGTCCGCAACTCCCTCTTTCGTCTGTTCGATGATGATCTCATTTGCATTCATCAGTGGCTTGACTGACTCTGTCATTCCCTCAATTCCATTGCAGAGTGCCTCATCCTGGCAGACTACATAAACTTTTGTCTTTCTGCTGTTCGGAACATCCATCTCTGCACGCACGTTACGGATGCCCTTTGTGATCGCTTTGATATGCTCCATCACATTCTCGTCTGCCGGGAAGTTCCACTCCTCTTTATATACCGGCCAACTGGATATCATCAGAGACTCCTCTTCTGGTACAAGTGCCAGGTAAATCTCTTCTGTAATAAACGGCATAAACGGATGTAACAGCTTCAATGCCTGTCCGAGAACCGTCTTCAGTACCCATAGAACACAGTTTGCTGCAGCCTGATCCTCTTCTGCGTGCCAGATCCGGTATTTTGCAAGCTCTACATACCAGTCACAGAACTCATCCCAGATAAAGTCATAGACCTTCTGGACCGCGATTCCAAGCTCAAACTTATCCATATTTTCTGTTACATCTTTTGCAAGTGTATTGACTGCGGATAAAATCCATCTGTCAGCCGGTGTCAGCAGTGCATCTTCCGGTTTCTCAACCACATTTTCCTTCATGTTCATCAGGATAAAACGGGATGCATTCCATACTTTATTTGCAAAGTTTCTGCTTGCTTCTACACGCTCGTTGTAGAAACGCATATCATTTCCCGGTGCATTTCCGGTAATCAGTGTCAGTCTCAGTGCATCTGCTCCATACTGATCGATGATTTCAAGCGGATCGATTCCATTTCCAAGAGATTTACTCATCTTACGTCCCTGTGAATCTCTTACAAGGCCGTGGATCAATACTGTATTGAACGGTGCTTTTCCTGTATGTGCATAGCCTGAAAATACCATACGGATCACCCAGAAGAAAATGATATCATAACCAGTTACAAGTACATCTGTCGGATAGAAATAATCCAGGTCTTCTGTCTTGTCCGGCCAGCCAAGTGTGGAGAACGGCCACAGTGCGGAAGAGAACCATGTATCCAGTGTATCCTCGTCCTGCGTAAAATGTGTGCATCCACAATGCGGGCATTTCTCCGGCATCTCTCTTTGCCCAAAAAATTAACCCCCCGCAACACAGGATTTGTGCGGGGGAGCGGGGAGCCCCC
>JABLTP010074303.1_pt1 | contig 21307 bp, 14 predicted proteins | sample 7160111 | NCBI WGS metagenome assembly JABLTP01 (sample SAMN14651227, study PRJNA627086) | human gut metagenome | isolation source: feces | host: Homo sapiens
AGGCTCTCCAGACGACAGGATGTTTCATTTGATAGTTACAATGGTTATTACTATGATATTCATTGTCAGTCACGTTCTTCATCCGTCAATTGGCATTTCCCTTTAATTTCTCAGTGTGCAAGTTCAAAGAATGTGATTTTTTCACGATTTAATAGTATGATTTTTTAATTAAATGCGCATTTTATGCTGTTAGATCTGTAATGTATATTCAGAAGATATCGACGTTAAAGATTTAGAAAAATATTTCTTGGCTTCATCTCAGGGGCAAGCCCCCAGGTTTTCGCCTAAAAATTTTATAACTCATAATGATTAGAATGAATGTGCAGCCCCCATTGCTGCAGCGTTGTAGTAGGATGCTCAATTTCAAAGTTATGCTGAAAATCTGTCACCTCATAGGACTGACATTTCTTTTCAATTTCATATTCATCCATAAAAAAAAGCCCCTTTCCTCTAAATTTGTATTTTATCACCCATATTGGGACTATTATACAAATTTTCGAAGAAAAAGGCAATTTTTTTTAAGTTTTAAACACCATTTAGCATTCGCATAGTAACTTCTTATGTAAACTGTTCTGTAAGCGTAACTGCCTCAATCCGGCACGCTTTTTTATCATCCATTTTTGGCCATTCCTGCAGGTAGATATGATCACCCTCATGCAACGGATGAAGTACTGCTGTGATTTTTGTCGGGAAGTCAAAATATCCTAAACTAAAGAGTGCCTTCTGACCCGTATAGAAATAATCGTTTACCTTTCTGCCATTTACAAAAAGTTCCATGCTTTCACATGCATAATCAAAAGAAAGAATACAATCATAGCCTTCCTTACGGCCATTTCTATTTTCCCTTTCATACTGCATGCTGATCTCATAGATCTTTTCGTCACCCTTTAATGTTTCTGGCTGACCGCAGCTGTTTACAAGCTTGCCAGAAAGCTCCTCTGATGTCTTGGCAGACTGTGCAAATAAAACGCTTGTCTGTACATTTGCATTATTCTTTGCCTGACTTCTCTTATAAACTGTAAACTCACCCTCGCCTGCAATCTCCTTAAAATCTGCCGGAAGTACATCTTTTGAAAGCTTTGGGAATGTACGAATAATTGTCTCCTCACCGCCAACTACACGAAGAGTACCGCTCTCTTCCCACACAAAGTTGTCGGAGAAGATCAGATATTCCTGTGTTGCTTGATTCTCACTGCTCTTTAACAAAACTCTTGCAGCCGATAATGCCTGCTTTCTTGTGAGCATCAATACCTTTGCCGGTGTGCCATCCCAAGTAAACTGTGGATCTTTATCGCCATAAAATACATAGACATCCTCACCGTCGACAGTCAGTTTACACAGAGGAGTTGCAAGAGCACTTACAAGAAGATGCTCGCCAAGCTTCATATTATATGGATAAAATGCATACTCACCAGACTCGATATCGGTTGCAGGGAAAACAACAGGTGCTCCAGCAGTCTTTCCTTCTAACACAACACCCTTATGAGCATCCATTGTGAGACGTCTCTGATAGTTGTTTACAAAGATATAGCCATGGCTATCGTCGTGACGAATGGACATGCGAAGCGTATGGGTGTCACCCGGCTTTACAAATTCCGGATCAATATCGGCTGGAAGCACTGCCAAATCACCACCAAAATCCTGCAAAAAGTATGCAAGCAGACGAATTTCACGGTAATTATCAGAGATCGTTCCAAACTGGCGAATCGGTGCATTGAAATCATAATTGATCTCTGGTAAATCATTTGTATAGCCACTCTCGCGGCTCTCATGAAGAGTTGTCAACTTTCCATCTGGATTGCTGCCGCCATGATACATATAGTAGCCGAGAAGACCAACACCGCTTCCAAGCTTTGTAAGAGACATGGCACCGATATCCGTTCCTGTTGCAATTGGACGTCTGTGCTTTGTCACCTGCACGCCACCACCAAGCTCTGCTGTCAGATACGGGAAATCATCCTGATTGAAGGTGACGGTCTCATCGACATGGTGATCGCTTGCAATCAGCGAATCGTTTCGAATATGGCTAAATACATAGTTGGAGTTTGGCTCAATCTCAGTAATTCTCTGATCCCATGGTGCCTCGCAGTAACCGCCCATAACAGGAAGAAGACCGCCTGTCACAGCGCCGCCCCAACCAGTTGCCGTGTAAAGTGGCAGATCAAATCCAATCTCTCTTGCCATAGCGGCGAGGGTACGCATATGCTGTTCCCCCTTTTCTCCACGATAGCCACCGACATGGCCGTACTCATTTTCAATCTGGGTTCCGATTACTGGGCCACCATCCTTGCACAGATACCCTTTTACCTGCTCGTAAACTTGCTCCCAATAGCGTCTCACATAGGAAAGATAAGCCGGATCATCGCTTCTTAGATCAATTGCATCAGACTTATTTTGAAGCCAATCTGGGAAGCCTCCGTTTCTCGCCTCTCCGTGTACCCACGGACCAACTCGAAGAAATACGGAGATTCCAACCTTCTTTGCCGCCTCTAAAAAGCCACGCAGATTGCGGTTTCCGGTAAAATCAAACTTTCCTTCCTCTTCCTCGTGATGAATCCAAATGACATAAACGGATGCAATTGACAAACCGCCTGCTTTCATTTTACTAAGAGATTCCTCCCATAAATCTGCTCGGTAGCGGCTAAAGTGAATCTCACCCATCACCGGAAACCACGGCTTTTCATCCTTCGTCAGATATTTTTTTGTAAAACCATACGTTTTGTCCATGTTATCCGCCTTTCTTTTATAGGTTCTTCATTTTTGCCTTGACTATACTACCGTATCAGAAAAAAAGCATTATATTTCCTTGCTTTTCTCTTTCAAAATATTGCGGTCTTTCATTTTTGACTAATTGTAACACTAGCTTTTCCGATAGCTGCATCAGCACCTGATGCCTGCACTCTCAGTGTCAGTTCTCCCTTGTTTTGTCCTGCACGAATAACTGCATAAGCCATTCCATTAAATGCATGACGTCCCTTAGTTTCCTTCCACTGCTCATGGCACGCTGGATCACCATTATCAATTCCGATGATCTCACCGTCGCCTTCTAATGTGAAATCAAGCTCTGGGCATGCGTTGAAAACAAGACGACCCTCACTATCCACAATGCGAACCTCGGCCTGAACAATACTTCTTCCATCAGCATCTACACTTGTCTTATCAACTGTAAGCTTAATTGCTGCTGCCTCACCTGTTGTCTCTACATTATAACGGCATACTTCTTTTCCATCGTGATATCCGACTACCTCGATTTTTCCAGGCTCATATGGAACATCCCAGCTTAAGAACAGATCATCTGTGTTGGCTGGTCTTCTATATCTGTCAAAATGGCCATAGCGCTCAGTCATTCCGTAGCATGGAAAGCCCTTTGACTTCATACCAAAAGAACGGCCATTTACAAAAAGTTCTGCATCCTCACAGTTCGTATAACAGATGACAGGCAACACCGTTCCCTTTTCCAGTTTTAAATTCCAATGCGGACACAGATATGCAAATTTTTCATTCTGATTCCATACACTTTTATAAAAATAGAATGCATCTTTTTCAAAACCACACGTATCCAGACATCCACAGCCTGCTGAACGCTGAGGCCAGTTTGCTTCTCCCAGATAATCAATACCTGTCCACATATAATCACCGGCAACAAAATCATGAACCATTGTATAGCGAAGCAGCTTACCTACAGTCACTGCCGCTGTATAATATGGCTTGTTCCAGAAGGATCCAGGATCCACCTCAAAGTTGTAGTCGCTTCGAATATATCCGGCTGACGGATTTTCTGTTCCGATCACACAGCGATCCAAATGCTCCTCGCGGTCAGCATCGTACAAAAGCTCAGCGCGTTCTCTCCATCGGCCTACATAATTGTAGCCGACTACATCTATTTTATCCATAAATGCATCGCGAGCTGAATATGGTTCTGCCGCAATCTGATCATGCGCAAGTGTCACCTTTCTGGTAGGATCAATGGTATGACAGTAGCCACTCAATTCGACTGCAAGCTCCTCGCCGCCTACTACGACCTCCTCTGGAATCTCATTTCCAATGCTCCAAAGCACGATGCCCGGATGATTACGATCTCGATACAGCATTGTCTTTAAATCCCATTCATGACATGCATCAAAATACATAGAATATCCATGACTTTCATGAGTATTTGATCCAATTTCCTTTGCCTTCATCAAACGCCACTCATCAAATGCTTCGTCCATAACATAAAATCCAAGCTCATCACAAAGATCAAGAAGTGCTTCATCTGGCGGATTGTGTGAACAGCGTACAGAATTAACGCCCATATCCTTTAGCTTTTCGAGGCGGCGTCTCCAAATTTCCGGTGGCACTGCTGCACCGACGCATCCGCCATCGTGATGCAGACAAACACCATTTAGCTTTACATGCTTTCCATTAATTAAAAATCCCTTCTTTGCATCAAATTTGATATTGCGAAATCCTACTTTATCAGTGCGCTCATCAATTACAGTGTCATTTTTCTTTAAAATGGTTGTCAGCTCATACAAATAAGGTGTTTCATGATCCCAAAGTACTGGATTTTCAACTTGAATAGACAGTGACGTCTGCAATTGACAAAGTGTCTTCGGCACATCTTCATCCATTCCAGATAAAATAGCTGCATCTAAATCAGCTTCCATCCAATCATTTTTCAGTTCAATATTCTTTTTTGCTATCTCTGCTCCATCATTATCCTTTAATACAAAATTCAAACTTAATGAATCATCATTTTTCATACATTCTGACGTATGAAGCGTTGTGCTGATATTAAGATTTCCTTCATCTGTTGTCAAATACATACCGTAGCGAGCAATGTGGATCGGATGACGCTTTTCTAACCACACATCTCTTGTAATACCTGAACCAGAATACCATCGTGAACCTGGCTGCATGGAGTTGTCCACACGAACAAGAATCTCATTTTCTCCTTCATGCACAAGTGCAGTGATATCCACCTCAAACGGGGTATAACCATAGATATGACCACCTGCATAGGTGCCGTTTACAAAGACACTGCTCTTCATGTAAACGCCCTCAAAATACAAAATAATCTGTCTGCTTTTAATATCGTTCTCTGAAATGGTGATTGTTCTTTGATACCAGCCGATTCCAGCTTTCGCATAACCTCCTGATCCACATGTATCTGATTCCGGATCAAACGGATAATCTGTACTCCAATCATGCGGCAGTGTTACAGCGCGAAAACCCTCAGATGGCGCTGTTTCCTCTTTTTCATTTCTCTCGTCTAGGCAAAATGTCCACCCTGTATGTAATCTATATTTTTCCATGTCAATTCCATTGCCTTTCTTATTATAATGATTCATTTTCCTGCTCCATATCTATTCGATCCGTTGATTTACGAACCAGAAGCTCATAATCGACATAACTTTTTTTCTGGTATTCTTTTCCCGTCAATGCATTCAGAAGCTGATTGCAAACCATTCGTCCTACTCTTCTCGTCTTGACATTCACTGTCGTAACCGCTGGAGAAAAGCAGCTTAGATTTGAACTATTATAAAGAGATGCAATTCCAATATCTCTTGGAATTCTATATCCCTCTGCCAAAAATGCAGACAATAGGCTTGTACAGATAATATCATCTCCACAGACTACACAGTCAATTCGCTTTGCCATCAGCTCACGCACAAGATTTTGAATAATTCCATACTTTGTAATTCCAAATTCTAACGGGCTCCACTCATACGGAATTCCTTTTTGATAAAGTGCTCTGCAAAATCCATCGTAACGATTTCTGTTTACAGCATACTCCATATAATCAAGCACGATTGCAAAACGGCGATATCCTCTTGAAATCAGATACGTAGTCAGATCCTCTGACGCACGCTCATTATCTACATCTACCTGAATTACAAAATCATTATCCACACTTCCTGTCACTGCTACAGGAAACTGCATTGCAGCCAGATTTTGAATCGTCCGATCATGCTCCATCGTTCTTGTCAGAATTACTCCATCAATCTTATTTTTACGAATCAGTCTGTCTACACCAGAATAATCATTTCCTGTTACATCCGTAATCATAATATCATAGTCGCGCGCAAATGCTTCCTCACAAATTCCAATCAGGCATTCATGAAAATATTCTCCCCCTGTGCGATATGCATCTGTCGGCATAACAACTGCTATATTGCCTGTTTTTTCTAGCGTCTTCTTATTTTTTCGTTCTTCGCTTCCTGCAAGCGCAAGCACGCGCTCTCTTGTTTCCTTTCCAATCCTTCCTTTTCCAGACAGCGCTCTGGATACAGTACTTTTCGATACACCCAGCTGCTCTGCCATTTGTTCTATTGTCATTTCTCTCCTCCCGCTGTCTTATTATAAAAACTGGTAACTATTAAAACATTCAAAAAAAACTGGAGCCGGCCATTTGGCCGACTCCTTTCTAGTCTAACGATTCTTATCTCGTCTCAAGCCATGTGTTATACTGAGAAGTAAACTCATCCATTACATTCTGAAGACCTGCATCATAGCACTTCTGGATCATTTCATCCATCGTCTTATCTACATCATCTACAAGGCCAAGCTCAAGCATCGGTACATAATCGTTCAGGATAGAGATAACTGCATCTTCGTAAGGCTTTACACTCGCATCATCAAATACAAAGGTGATTGTCGGGTTGGATACCACACGCTCTTTCCATGCGTCAGTGATTGCAAGCTCACGCTCTGGAGTTCCAGCTTCCTCAAGGTCACCATTCTTGGTTGCCCATGCTGCGGAAATACCAAGTGGTGCATAGTCAGTTGTCTTATCCAATCTGGTATAGTTGCCCTGATCGTCGATGCTATAGTGAACACCCTCGATACCTAACAGAAGCAGACGGTTTAATGTGGTATCAAACTTTAACAGATCCAGAACCATTGCTGCTCTCTCTGGATTCTCAGATCCTGCTGTGATTGCCATATCGTTGTTGGAATATGCCTCTGCATTTACCAGGTTATCCTTTGTCAGATCGTATGCCATACACTCAACACCCTCAGCCTTCTCAGCCTGCTTCATATAAGTGAATACGGATGCGTTCCATGCGATGGATGCGCCCTGAAGAGCACCAAATGCGTCATCATCTGTTACAGTGTTTGTAAGTGCGCTGCGGCTCCAGCAGCCAGCATCTGCCATTTCCTTCATATCATATGCATACTGACGGAACGGCTCATACTCATATACAAACTTAATATCCTCTGCCTTTGGCAGCTCACCTTCCTTATATTCATAGATGAAATCCATGTAGTTAGAATCAAGTGCAAGCATTGTATTGGTCTGCTGGCGGTATACATCCCACAGCTCATTGTTATCACCAGATGCTGCCAATGCATAAATACCACTTTCTGGTGTCTCCTTCTCTGCGATTGTCAGCATGTACTGCTTGTAATCATCCCAACTCTTTAACTCGGTCATACCATACTTTTCCATAAGATCCTGACGTACTGCCACGATCTTTCCCTGTGGCTGTGCAACATTAGAAGGAACAGCAATTGTCTTTCCTGCCAGTGTTGTCTCATCCCAGCTTTCCTTTGCCTGATACTTTGCTGCAAGCGGCATATATGTATTAATGAAATCCTCGCTCAGATCATAGAAGGAACCCTTCGCAGCTTCTGTATACATATAGCACCAAGGTGCTGTAAAGATAAGATCTACCTGCTCACCACCTGCAAGAACAAGTGTGTACATAGTATTATAATCAGACCAGCTCATAAATGTTGTCTCGATCTGTGTATTAAATGGCTCCAGATACTCGTTAATCTTTTCCTCTACCATATCCCAGTCATTCGGTGTATCGCCAATCAGATACATGTTTACGGTATACGGATCACTTAAATCGGTGTCTGCATACATATCCGGTGTTGCGGTGATCGTTCCCTCTCCTACCTTCTCTGGAAGATCAGATGCCATTGCCGGTACGCTGCCGAGCATTCCTGTGAGCATAGCTGCTGCCATTGTGAGTGATACTACGTTTCGTTTCATAACTAAGTGCCTCCTTTTTCGGTCTTTATATAAGTTTTTAGTTTCCTAATAGAATTACTTTACTTTGATTTTTTGACTCTTTTCATTTTTTTCCAAAGATTTCATCAGCCCTTTACAGCACCGATTGTAAGACCTTTTACAAAATAGCGCTGTACAAATGGATACAGTAAAACGATTGGTCCCGTCGCAACTACTGTCATCGCCATCTTCATACTCTCCAGCGGAATCGTGTCAAGTGCAATTCCTGACTTCTCCGCGACTATTCGCATCGCCTCTGCATTTCCAAGCATTCTCTGCAGATAATACTGAAGCGTAAACATGTTGTCCTTTGTAATATACAGCATACAGTTATACCAGTCATTCCAGTATGCCAGTGCTGAGAACAAGCTTAGTGTTGCAATCAGTGGCTTACTAAGCGGAAGGATCAATTTGATAAAGATTACGATATCATTTGCTCCATCAATCTTTGCCGATTCGGTAATTGCTGCCGGAATACCGCTCATGAAGGTCTTTGCAATGATCATGTTCCAGACGGAAAACATCAGTGGAAGGATCAGTGCCCAAATGGAATTCTTCATATTTAAATAGCGAACACAGAGAATGTACCACGGAACAAGACCACCATTAAACAGTGTTGTGAAGAAAAAGAAGAACGAAAACTTATTTCTCCACGGGAAGTCTCTTCTTGAAAGAACATATCCAGTCATGGATGCCAGAAAAACAGCCAGTAATGTTCCAAAGAATGTTACTCCGATTGTTACACCGTATGCCATCAGGATGCTTGTTGGATTTTTCAGTGACAGCCGGTAACTCTCAACACTGAAATCAGTTGGAATTAACGGATAACCATTTCGAATCAGCGATGCCTCATCGGTAAAGGATGCCACAATAATCAGGTAAAACGGAATCACACAGATCAAAGCGAACAAGCCAATCAAAATATAACCGACCGCGCGAATCGCAATATCATCTTTTCCGCGAACTCGTCTTCCACCTGTGAGTTCTTCATCAAAATTCTTAGCCATTGTGCTTCCTCCCCTCTTAATACAGTGCGTAATCCGGATCTGCCTTCTTTACAAGCGCATTGCAGACCATAATAGTAACAAAGCAGAGAACTGACTGATACAAACCAGCTGCTGCTGATACACCAATATCACTGTTCGTGATCAACAGACGGAATACATATGTATCAATTACATCGGTCATTGGCTGAAGAAGTGCACTTGATTTTACTGTCTGATAGAAAAGACCGAAATCTCCACGGAAAATATTTCCAATTGCTAACAAAACTAAAATCACCATTGTTGGCTTCAGACATGGAATTGTAATGTAGCGAATCTTCTTCCATGCACTTGCACCATCAATAGAAGCTGCCTCAAACATTTCCTGATCAAGTCCGGTAATTGCTGCCAGATAAACAACGGAGCCATATCCTGTCTGCTTCCAGATCTTTAAAAATACCAAGATAAACGGCCACGCTGCAGGTGTATTGTACAGATCAAAAGGTGTACCTCCAAATGCCTTGATTACATGGTTTACGATACCACGCTCATAGTTGAAGAAGTTGTACATAACTGCGCCTGCTACAACCCAACTGATGAAGTACGGAAGAAACATAAAGGACTGCGCAATCTTTTTAAAATACTTACTCGTAAGCTCATTGATCAAAATTGCACTTCCCATCTCAAATACAACACCAAGTAAAATAAAAGCGATGTTATACAAAAGTGTGTTGCGCGTTACCATGCCCAACTTTCCGGCAATCATCAGCGATTTAAAATTCTGAAGTCCAATCCATGGAGAATGATAAATTCCTCCCTTATACTGATACTGCTTAAATGCAAGGATTACTCCTGTCATCGGTATGTAGGAAAATACAATTACATAACATACCGCCGGTGCTAACATTAGCAGAAGCATCCAATGTTTCTTCACCACTTTTAGGAATGGTTCCTTTTTTACTGTCGGCTGACCGGTGGCTTTCTTTTCTTTTCCCATCGTTTCCCCCATTCTGCCGCTTCTGCGGCTTTTTTGCGCATTTCACTGCATTTTTTGTTCTGGTTTTTTGAGTCGTTTTTGTTTTTGTTGTTTTTGACTATGTATTCATTATATTCTCATTTACTTTTATTGTCTATTTGCACAATAAACAGCGTTTTTATTTTTACTTTATTTAAATCTTATAATTTATAACAGTTTTTATGCGCAACTTTTGTATTTTCTTTGCGCAACGCATAAACATCTACCATCAATGTGTTTATACAAAATATAGTTTTCCACAAAATGCATTATTTTTTATTTATATTTTTTCCATTTTGGTGTATAATAAACTACATCATAATTACAGCATGAATCAATATCACAAAACACACATTGATTCAGGAGAGGAGCTTTTTACAAATGCAGCACTCTAAAAGGACACACACCCTTTCTGTCATAATCCCCGCTGTCTCACTTTTTCTTTTACTGTTTCTCTTTTTGCTCAGCGGTCTAATCTCTCTTGGGCAAAATCTTAATTCTGTCAGTCCCATTCTTGCCTGGCTGTACGGACTAATTGTTCTTGCCTGTTTGGGTGCAGGTATTATATGGCCTATTGTAAGTGTTTGGAGGCGCCCCATCTTTTCTATGTACATGCTTCGCTACCGTGATGGACGTGCCCGCTTCTACTGGTGCCGCAAGCTTACCGATAATTTAAAGAAAAATACCGAACTTACAAATGAAGAAACTGCGCAGCTTGAGGATTTCTTAAAACAAGGCAATCAGGCCGATGATCTTTTGATTGACTTTTTTACAGAAAAGTTCTCTCCTGTCATAGACAGCGAGATCAAAAGTGCTGCAAAGACAGCTTTTGTTACAACAGCAATCTCTCAGACAGCTTTTTACGATATGTTTTCTATGCTTTCTGTCAATCTCCACCTGATACGCACCATAGTAGAATCCTGCGGCTATCGCCCAAGCGGTGCATCACTCCTTGGACTCTATGTGCGCATCTTAAAGGCAACATTTTTAGCAGGCGGTCTTGAGGAGATGGATCTTGAAGAATTGCTTCCACTTGTGACTGGAAACGCTGCTATGAAGCTTCCCGGACTTGTCTTTGCCTCTGCTGCACAAGGTACCGTCAATGCATTTATGACAATCCGTGTTGGTATTTTAACAAAAAAATATCTTTTCAGTGCTGATGGACCAATTGAAATGCCGCAGGCACGAAAAGACTCCTATAAGGAAGCAATTGATTTTCTAAAAAAATGTGAATTACATAAAGATGTGATTGCAATTGCTAAAAAAACAGCGCAAGGCGCAAAGGAAGCTGCTGCTGCATCTGTAAAAAAAGTATTTAAAAGTACAAAAACCTCACCGCTTACTTAAAGCGGCGAGATTTTTGTGCTTTTTCTATATAAATAGTTATAATTTCACTTTCCTGCAAATCTCAAGGATTCCCTTGATATAAATCACAAGTGCCATCTCAACACGTTTTAACGAGATGGCCTCATCTGGCTGATGATAATCTCCATGTCCCTTTTGAAAAAGTCCCTCTGGAGCTGGCGGCAGCGGCATACCTGTTCCGCATGCAAAGGCTCTTGGAAGCTTTCTTGCATAAGTTCCGCCACTCATAACAAATGGCTTCTCATGATTTTTTGTCAAGCGATTGTAGGTGTCCGTCATAATAGTCACTGCTGGATGCTTCGGATCAAACAATGTTGGCTTTGTATTTCTTGTTACATTAAGCGAAAATCCGTTTTCACTTGCTTTCTTTTTTGCTGTAGCTGCAAGATCTTCTTTACAGCCTGCCGGATACTTTGACAAAAAGCCAAATACCAAGTGACCATCCCTAATCCATCCCTGTGTCACAGTCAATATAGTCGGTCCTGAAATTTCATCCTCAAAAAATGCACCAAGCTGTGTTCCATTACCATCTTTATTAATCGAAGTAATCCATGACAACACTTTGCAGTCATTCTCTGAGGCAAGTTCATATCTACAAATCGCTTCACAAAGAATCGTCAATGCATTGCTTCCTCCTTTTGGTGATGCACCGTGAGCTGTTATGCCGCAAGCTGTAAGTTTCCATGCACGCTCCCCATCTTCTGTCTGCATTTGTTCCACCGTTACAGATGATTTCTTTGATGATATAAGTTCTTTAATACGCGGCGCATCTAAAACAACAGCCTCCGCAATATTAGGAACAGAATGCAAACCACAATCACATGACAAAGAAATCAGCCTTTCACTAACGATGTCATTTGCCGTAAGCTCACCATTGAAACTTCCGCGTTCTCCACAGCATACTGGAAAACCGCTGTCTGGTACAAGAGACAGCTCTGGACACGGATAATGAGCCACAAAATGATCAATATCAAACATGCCAACCTCTTCGCTCGTACCCATATAAGCATCAAGGCTATACGGAAGCTTGATTTTGTGTTCCTTCATATATAAAAGAACATATAGCGCCATTACTGCTGAACTTTTATTATCCTGACAACCTCTGGCAATCATATATCCCTGCTCCACAACAGGCTCAAACGGGTCATGCTCCCAGTAGCCTCCTACTGGGACAACATCAAGATGGCTCCAGATTCCAATAGACTTTTCTCCATCTCCATATCGGATTCTACCGACACAAGAGTCAAAATTTTTTGTGTCCAGTCCATACTCCTTGCCAATCTGCAGCATCTCATCTAATACTCTGACACATTCTGGACCATATGGCGGCTTTTTGTCTTCTGACACGACCGCCACACTTGGGATGCGGCAAATTCTAGTCAGATCCTTAACTAGCTGCGGCATTTTATCAGAGACCCACAATGCAATCTCCTTGTCCTCATCTGTCATCTGTTCTCTTTGCAACTCTCCCAAACTCATCCGATCACCTTCCCGCACGAATGCTCTTGTCAGTCAACAGTCCCATAAACTCATCGGCAGCTTCTCTTACCCAGATAAAACGCTCATGGTCAATATCACTAGGTACTGTACAGTCACCACCAAGAATTACTCCAACCGTTCCTGTTTCCTTAAGTAAACGTTTTGTTTCATCCTTTATTGCCTGCTTGCTTCCACTGTAAAGAACACCCGTCTTGCGGTTGTCAAATCCTCCTAACACACAACGTCCGCCAAAATAATTCTTGCCATCCTTCAGGCTCAAATCTTCAACATAAACTGCCCAATTGACAGCTCTTGCTGGATAGTCTTTCCATACTTCAATTCGGTTTTTATCTCCTGCCCAGCCACAGCAGTGCAAAATGTTGTTGTCACTTAATGTATTAGCATACTCTAAAACAGCTAACTCAGCTGGTGTTACGATTTTCTTGTACTCCTCTGCTGTAAAACGAAACTCCTCTGCATTTTGAACACAATAATAAATACCAGTGCAGCCTGCTTCTTCAATCACGCCTTTAATCAGAGATCTAATATCTTCTCCAATTACCTCAAATGCATGACATACTGCTTCTGGATTTGCCTTTAAATGGCTCATAAGAAGCTCCTCGCTTGTACCAAAGCGCATCAAAGACATTGGACAAAATACATTATAAAATACGCAGCAATCATCCTTTACCGCTTCAACAACACCTTTTACGCGGGCAATCTGCTTACGGATATATGGATGATCTGCTCCCAGCGGTTTTAAGTTAAACCAGTCTTCTGGGTTCTTAATCTGAGCAATTCCTGGATTTGGATAATTAAAATATCCATCGCACATAACTTTAATCAGATCAAAATCTGCCTCACGGTACAATCTCAAATGTTCATCAATCGTCTCCTGTCCAAAATCATCATCTGGTGAAAAATGATACCAAAATGCGATTGGAACACGATCCACCGGTTCATTGTGAAATGCATGAAGTACACGTTCTTTCTTTGTCATTATTCTTCCCTTTCTGGCCTTTTTGCCCCTTAACTTTTTTTGTTTAAGACAATTATAACAAAGCACTTCTTCCATTTCCATCCATTTTCCGTTTGTTTCTGTGCAAAATCGCTTATTATTCTTGTTTTTGCCAGTTTATTTTGTTAAAAAAAGCAGTCTCACCTACCGTTTCTGATACTCTCCTGGTGTACAGTGCATGTACCTCCTAAATGTCCTGTTGAAGTAGCTAATGTTGTTGTAGCCGCATTCTGTCGCAATCTCACTGATTGGCAAAATGCCATCCTTTAACATGTCACAAGCCACACCGATACGGTAATAATTTAAATACTCAATTGCAGTCATTCCTATCTGTGATTTAAAGAAACGGCAAAACTGTCCCTCACTCATATGGAAATATGCTGCAAGGCCACACAAAGTTAAATTCCTTGCATAATTTTCCTGTATATACTGCAGAATCTGCTTGATCATACGCACTCGTTCATCATCCTTTTTCTTTAAAGTAAATGACGTTGCTTCTGCGTCCAGACAAAGATAATGCCATATACGAAGCAGATTTGATTTAATCAGCAGCTCATTTTTTGTCATTTCCTGGCTGCAAAGAGCACGTATTTCTTCAAGCGGTTCTTCGATATGCGGCCACATAGCATCATCCTTTTTGAAATGGTCTCTGAAAATAAGCTCACCATTTGCCTGACGGCTGATATATTTTTGCTGAATGTCATCATTGCCATAGCTGCTTATAAGCTCTCTTCCAAAATCAAGCGCATAAAAAGCCAGTGGATTTTTTTCATCTCCCCTAAAGGAGTGTACAATCCCTGCATTTATAAACAAAATATCCCCAGGCTCAATATGCATTGTTCTTGTATTAAGACAAGCCGTTCCAGTACCTCTTGTAATCACCAAAAACTCATACTCCTCATGCCAATGCGGCGGTACTGGCTCTGGCCAGAGAGGATCTTTTGTCATTTCATGAAGACGCAGATGAAAACGAATATCTCCGTGAAACTGCATTTCATGAATACGAGCAAATTCTAGTTTGTTCATTGAAAATCTCCTTCTTGTTGCAGTTCACAAGACGCTCATTCGCAAAATCGCACGCAACGTGTGAACTGTAAAATCAATTCTGTGTCAGAATCTGTGAAAAATGGTCAAGTATTTTCTTTCTTTTGTTAGTATAATACAAGCAGAAGAAAATTGCGATACTTATCGCATTATTTATAAGGAGGTTTTCTATGCAATTTGAAACAGCAAATGGCGTTCTAATAGCCAGAAACGGCGGCGAAATGCTTCGTATTGAGCCTTGGGGCAAAAATTCTCTTCGTGTTCGTGCAACCATGCTCCCAGAATTATCAAACCAAGACTGGGCACTTACAGAAACACCAGAAAGTTCACATGCTGATGTAGAGTGTCACGAAGTTGACCACTGGGTTGGTGATGGCACTATTGATAAGCGTGAGTCTGCCTCTATCACAAATGGACGCATATGCGCCGTTGTTAACTTTGCAGGCGTTATCACATTTTACCGTGATGGCAAACAGTTTTTACGCGAGTATTATCGCAGCTACGATGGCACATTGAGCCGCGAAAGCCGCTGCTTAAAAACTGTAAACCGCGAGTGGAAGGGCATCATTGGCGGAAGCGAGTTCAGTCTGAATCTGAAATTTGACAGCAATGACGGTGAGAAGATCTTCGGTATGGGACAGTATCAGCAGCCATATATGGATCTAAAGGGATGTACCCTTGAGCTTGCTCAGAGAAATTCCCAGATAAGTGTTCCTTTTGCTGTATCAAATCTCGGCTATGGTATGCTGTGGAACAATCCGGCTGTCGGACAGGTTACATTCGGAAAGAACTATACTGAATGGACTGCACGTTCCACCAAGCAGATGGATTATTGGCTTACAGTTGCTGACGGACCAAAGCAGATTTTGGAAAATTATACAGCCGTGACAGGACGCGCACCGATGTTTCCTGAGGACCGTATGGGACTTTGGCAGTGCAAGCTTCGTTACCGCACACAGGATGAAGTTCTTAGCGTTGCACGTCAGTACCAGAAGGAAGGCATCCATATTGACCAGATCGTAATCGACTTCTTCCACTGGACTGTTCAGGGTGACTGGAAATTTGATACCACCTACTGGCCTGATCCTAAGGCAATGGTAGATGAACTCCACTCCATGGGCATTAAGGTAATAGTTTCTGTATGGCCATCAGTTGACAGAAAGAGCGAAAACTTCCAGCCAATGATGGATCGCGGTCTTTTGATCCGGACTGAGCGAGGTGCAGCACAGACTTACGACTATCAGGGTGACTGTGTTGAGATCGATGTATTTAATCCTGAAACAAGAAAATATGTATGGGAAATCTGCAAGAAAAATTATTATGATTTTGGCATCGACGCATTCTGGCTTGACAACTCCGAGCCTGATTACGGTGTATACGATTTCGACCATTACCGCTACATTGCAGGTCCTGCTCTCTCCTGCTCTAATATTTATCCGCAGCTATACAGCCGCGTTTTCTATGACAACATGAAGGATCTTGGTGACGGCACCGTTGTTAATTTACTTCGCTGTGCATGGGCCGGCAGCCAGAAGTACGGCAATGTTGTATGGTCTGGCGATGTTCCAAGTACCTTTGAGGCATTCTATGACCAGCTTCAGGCAGGCTTAAATATGGGTCTTGCCGGAATCCCGTGGTGGACAACTGATGTAGGCGGCTTCATGACTGATGATGTAAATGATCCAGATTTCCAGCAGCTTTTAATTCGCTGGTATGAATTTGCTGTTTACTCTGCAGTTCTTCGTATGCACGGTGACCGCGGTCCTTACAACATTCCACCGCTTGATACACGCGACTGGGGCGGTGGCTACCTTCATACGGGACAACCAAATGAACTATGGAGCTACGGTGAGGAAAATTACCGCATCATGAAGAAATATTATGATATCCGTATCGAGATGCATGATTACATCAAGCAGCTCTACGAAGAAGCTTCATCAAACGGCTCTCCACTAATTCGTACAATGTTCTATGAGTTCCCAGAGGATTCAAAGTGCTGGGAGCTGCAGGATCAGTACATGTTTGGAAGCGACTATCTGGTTGCTCCAATCTTCCACTTAAATCAGTTTGAGCGTGAAGTTTATCTGCCAACCGGCAAGTGGGAAGATACAAGAGACCATAAGATTTACAATGGTGGCCAGACAATCACCGCAGACGCACCGCTTGATTCAATGCCAGTATTTAAACGCATTTAATTTTTTCATACAAAAAGTGGAGAAGCTCATTCGCTCCTCCACTTTTTATTGTTTCCTTATTCAACGATGACATCAAATCTCGGTGTTTTATCCTGTTCAAAATAGACACGTCTCATTCCACTTGACACAATCTTTTCCTCAAAGCTTGTAACCGCGTGATAGGCAATCCACAAATTTTGATCCCGATCCCAGAAAAATGAATTGTGCCCCGGACCATACTCGCCTGGAATTGTTGCAAAGCTAGCTATCGGTGTCTTCGCTTTTTCCCACACAGACAAATCACAAAGATCATCTCCATCATTTGCCGTCAACATGCCGATTGCATACAGATATCCTCTCGCATCGCCTCCCGAATAGGCCAAATAAATTTTGTTATGGTAATAAAATGCATACGGTCCTTCGTTATTAATTGTATGCTCCGTATTTTCAAAGCCATACAGTGGTCTGGACAAGCACTTAGGTTCACTAATCAGCCGTTCTGGATGCACTGGATCAAATTCGGCAATCATTAACATCGAGCCTGTATCAAGCGGTGTTCCAATGTTCTTTCGATGAGACCACACGTAAAAATAGCGTTCTCCCGACTTTACAGGTGTCATATCAATATTAATGCCTTTTTCTGACAAAAATCCTCCATTTGCCCTTCTTACACGGATTGGCTTTTCCCAATCTTTCGGATTTAAGATGTCGCCATTTTCTTTTAACTTCATAATATGGCACTGCGGATTCCATTCAGAATCACTGACTGTAAACAGCAAATACAAACTTCCATTCAGCACATGAAATTCCGGTGCCCAAAACAGCTGAACAAACCCATTTTCCGTATCCTTATCCAAAATCTTATACGTCTTTACATCTTTTGCAAACAAATCCTCTAGTTCATGCGCTTTTCTCACATAGAAACCAATGTCATTCTCATTGTCGTTCGTTGCAATAAAATAATAGTCATCCTTCCATAACAAAACCACCGGATCAGCAAGTCCCCGCGCAAGTGGGAATTTTAATTTTGGCTCTGTCATCTGCCTTTTTGCATGAAGTGCATTCCAATGATGCTTAATACATTGTGCCATTTCATCCGGTATTGCAATCTGATCGGTCATTCGAATTGCCTCAAGCGTCAAGCCTGTTTTTTCACACAGCTGTGCCCCTGAGCAAATCCCCCATTCGTCAAAAGTCAGAAAATCAGCTGTGCTCCAACTCCAAAAAGATCCCTTGTTTTCGCTGTTCACACTTCCATCAGATTTCCAGTCTTCTCCCGTAATTAAATAGGTAACTGCCCCATCCTTTTTTACTGCTGCTACTTTTAAATTGCCAACAAAGCTTGGTACAATCACATTATCCTCATTCACCCATGCTTTTGGAAATACCAAACCATAATTGTTGTGCAGTGGACACTCCTCTTCATTTTCCTTTACCGACAGATGTACGCTATATGCTAACCCATTCGGATACTGTCCTTTTACCGTCTTTCTGTTATACACCCTAAGAACTTCTTTTTTTCTCTCCTCCATTGTTTTTCTCCCTTTCAATTTCCGATAAAACCAAGAGCAATCTTTATCTGTACGATCTTCTTGGATTGCTGCCAGTCTCTGCACTCAGCTTATCACACACAAATTAAAAACGCAAGTAAAAAGCAAGTTGAAATCCTTGATGTTTTTATGTATAATCAGTCTTGGAGATGGCCTTTGGCATGACCACATACAACGCGTCATGTACGGTGCCACCTATATAAGGAGGATTTTATTATGGCAGCATGGAAAAATCTGGATACACTTGCTTCTTATGGCGAGCTTTCCAAACTGAAAAATCATGTCGATATCGCCAAGGCAATGTCTGGAGAAAACGGAGCTGAGCGTGTCGCAAAATACAGCGTACCGATGGCAGCTGGATTATGCTACAATTACGCTGCAAAAGAGGTTGACGAGACTGTTCTTGCCGCTCTTGAAAAGCTGGCTAACGAGGCTGAGCTTTCTGAAAAATTTGAGGAGCTTTACAACGGTGCCGTTATCAACACTGGAGAAAACCGTATGGTTCTTCATCACCTTGCTCGTGTACAGCTTGGAAAGGCTGTTGTTGCAGACGGCGTTGACAAGCGCGAGTTTTATGTAGCACAGCAGAAGAAGGCAGCTGATTTTGCAAACAAGGTTCACGCAGGTGAGATCACCAATGAAAATGGCGAGAAGTTCACCACCGTTGTTCAGATCGGTATCGGCGGAAGTGATCTTGGTCCTCGTGCTCTTTATATCGCACTTGAGAACTGGGCAAAGGCAAACAACACCTTCAAGATGGAAGCAAAGTTCATCAGCAATGTTGATCCAGATGACGCAGCAGCAGTTTTAGCAAGCGTTGATCTTGCACATTCCTTATTTATCGTTGTATCCAAGTCTGGAACAACACTTGAGACTTTAACTAATGAGGCATTCGTAAAGGACGCACTTGTAAAGGCTGGATTAAATCCATCCAAGCATATGTTAGCTGTTACAAGTGAGACATCTCCTCTTGCAAAGAGTGATTCTTATCTGACTGCTATCTTCATGGATGACTACATCGGCGGACGTTACTCTTCCGTTTCTGGTGTTGGCGGTGCAATCCTGTCTCTTGCATTTGGACCAGAAGTTTTCGCACAGCTGCTTGACGGTGCTGCCGAGGAAGACAAGCTCGCAGCAAACAAGAACATCTTCCAGAACCCAGATATGCTCGATGCTCTGATTGGTATTTACGAGAGAAACGTTCAGGGTTATCCGGCTACTGCTGTTTTACCGTACTCTCAGGCATTAAGCCGCTTCCCTGCTCATTTACAGCAGTGTGACATGGAGTCAAATGGTAAGACCGTAAACCGCTTCGGTGAGCCAGTTGACTACCCAACCGGTCCTGTTATCTTTGGTGAGCCAGGAACAAATGGACAGCATTCCTTCTATCAGCTGCTTCATCAGGGCTCTGACATCGTTCCGCTGCAGTTCATTGGCTTTAGAAACAGCCAGTTAGGTGTTGATGTTGACATCGAAAACAGCACCAGCCAGCAGAAGCTGTGCGCAAACGTTGCTGCTCAGATCGTTGCATTCGCTTGCGGAAAGAAAGATGACAACTTAAACAAGAACTTTAAGGGACATCGTCCATCAAGTATCATCACCGGTGATGAGCTGACTCCTGCTTCCTTAGGTGCACTTCTTGCTCACTTTGAGAACAAGATCATGTTCCAGGGATTCGTATGGAACTTAAACAGCTTCGATCAGGAAGGTGTACAGCTTGGAAAGGTTCTTGCAAAGCGCGTTCTTGCACATGAAACAGACGGTGCTTTAAAGGCTTACAGTGATCTGTTAAATATCTAATTTGCGTTTAAAAAAGACCAGCGGGAGTTCTCGCTGGTCTTCTTTTAATATATTTTATTTCTTTTCTCTGAAAATCGCACGGAAAATCAATCGTACTAGCGGACCGCAATAAAACATCTGATACAAAATTGCCATCGGGAAATTCATACCCCATGTCTGTATCCATGTTGGGAAATCCTTTGTATCCTTAAAAAGAATCGTTGCGATCAGGCTCATTATCGGGCACATAATGCAGCAAATACAAATGGAAATCGCATAAGTAATAAACTGTGGACGATCATCTGGTCTCATAACAGTAAATGCAAGCATTCTTGCAATCTTTCCGACTACAAAGAATTCTAAAATAAATGCAATTGGAACCATAATAGGCATCTCGTGAAGTGCTGCTATAAAGGTTTCACCTCTCACACCTCCCATATTGAGCGCGACATTATAAACGATCATCCCGTAAACCATAATGGTCGCCATTATTGCTGTGAAAATAACATCTTGAAACTTATTTTTTGGCATAAAAAATCCCTCCATCTGATAAAATAATACAAACAACTTGCGTGGCGGCAATTGCGTCATGTGTTGTTCGTTATCATCCAAATCATCCGAAAGGGATTGTGCGTTTCCAATATGCAGTCACTTATACTGCAACCATTTTTCATTGCTGCGCTATTTTACCACATTTTTTTTGTTCATGTAAGTGTTTTTTTCTATTTTTCTTTAATTTGAGACATTTTCCATGTTTTGCACACTTTTTATTGGAATCATTTTAGTTCTTTTATAAAACTGCGCGGTGTCATTCCATATTTATTTTTAAATGCCCGATGAAAATAAGACAAATTGTGAAAGCCTACCGACAAGGAGACTTCCAAAATAGATGTAA
>JABLTP010068317.1_pt1 | contig 21244 bp, 23 predicted proteins | sample 7160111 | NCBI WGS metagenome assembly JABLTP01 (sample SAMN14651227, study PRJNA627086) | human gut metagenome | isolation source: feces | host: Homo sapiens
GCATAAATACCCTGTTGAGGTTGTCGTTCTTTGTCCAGATGTGGAAACAATAAAAGGAAGGGAACGATACAGGGAGAAAACAGGCTATTCCGGCTTTACGGTTGAAACCTTATACGATACATTTATGCAGACAACACCACGGATCGGCTTTTGGCTGGACAATTCCAACCAAACACCACAGCAGACAGCAGAAACCATTCTGAACGCCAGAAAGTCGGTATGATTGTTACATATAAGGGGAAGAAAAATTTCTTTTAGGTACTTTCTTTCCTAAAACTAATGTGATATAATAGCATCATTCCAAAAAAGGAGTAAAAAATATGCGGCAAGGTATTCTTAAATAAAACTATAATCAAATAGTGGGAACAAAGGATTATGATAGTCCCTTTTGTGGGGGCTTGGTTTTTTGTACCCAATTTAAGAATACTTTTGCCTTATCAATTTTGACATATCCGAAAAACAGCAATCACAAACAGGTGTATGCTGTATATGTGTATGTCCGCAAATTATAATCCCCAGTGGTAAAAGTATTTTACTGCTGGGGATTTTTATGCCCTTTTGGGGCTGTAAAAGGAGGACAATCACATGAAAATAATCAATATTGGAATTCTCGCCCATGTAGACGCAGGAAAAACAACATTGACGGAAAGCCTGCTGTACACCAGTGGAGCGATTGCGGAACAAGGAAACGTGGATAAAGGAACTACAAGAACAGACACTATGATTTTGGAACGGCAGCGCGGAATTACCATTCAGACAGCGGTTACTTCTTTTTGCTGGAATGATTATAAAATCAATATCGTGGACACTCCCGGTCATATGGATTTTTTAACCGAAGCATACCGCTCTTTATCTGTCCTTGACGGAGCTGTTTTAGTCATTTCGGCAAAAGACGGCGTACAGGCACAAACCCGTATATTATTCCATGCGCTTCAGAAAATGGACATTCCGACAATTATCTTTATAAATAAGATAGACCAAAATGGGATCGACCTGCGGCGTGTTTACCAAAGCATTAAAGATAAACTTACCAGTGATATGATTGTCATGCAGGAGGTTTCCCTGTCGCCAAAGATAACCATGACCGATATTTCTGATTTGGACAAATGGGATATGATTATTTCCGGAAGCGATGAACTATTAGAACGATATGTTGCAGAGGATTCTTTGGATATACAGGAATTACAATATGAAAAGTGCAAAAGAACCAGATGCTGCTCTTTGTTTCCTGTTTATCATGGGAGTGCAAAAGACAATTTAGGAACAGAAAAACTGATTGAAGCGATTACAGAAACTTTCATTACAGAAACAGACGATATTCAGTCTGAATTATGTGGATATGTTTTTAAGGTTGAGTATACAGAGCGGAAAAAACGGCTTTCTTATTTACGCCTGTATCATGGGACGCTCCATTTACGGGATACCCTGCTGCTGTCAAAAAAGGAAAAAATAAAGATTACAGAAATGTGTATTCCGTCAAATGGTGAAATCGTCCCGGTTGACCATGCCTGTCCGGGAGAAATTGTTATTTTAGCTGATGATACTTTGAAACTGAACGACATTCTGGGAAATGAAAAACTCCTGCCTCACAAAACACGGATTGATAATCCCATGCCATTACTTCGGACAACGGTAGAGCCGCAAAAGCCGGAGCAAAGGGAAGCCCTGTTAAATGCCCTCACAGAGATTGCTGATACAGACCCTCTTTTGCATTTTGACATTGATACTGTTACACATGAGATTATATTATCTTTTTTGGGAAAAGTACAGTTAGAAGTTATTTGTTCGCTATTAGAAGAAAAATATCATGTGGGCGTGGCTATGAAAGAGCCTTCGGTTATTTATCTGGAAAGACCGCAAAAAAAAGCGAGCTACACGATTCATATTGAAGTGCCGCCGAATCCGTTTTGGGCATCTATTGGTTTGACTGTAACACCGCTTCCTGTTGGAAGCGGAACACAATATAAAAGCGAGGTATCTCTCGGCTATTTAAACCAAAGTTTTCAAAATGCCGTCATGGAGGGTGTGCGTTATGGAATGGAGCAGGGCTTATATGGCTGGGGAGTGACAGACTGCCAAATTTGTTTTGATTATGGAGTTTATTACAGCCCGGTCAGCACCCCCGCTGATTTTCGTTTTCTTGCGCCTGTCGTGTTGGAGCAGGCATTGAAAAAAGCAGGAACACAACTGTTGGAACCATACCTTTCCTTTACCCTTTTTGCACCGCAGGAATATCTTTCACGGGCTTATAATGACGCACCAAAGTATTGCGCAATCATTGAATCAACCAGACTTGAAAAAGATGAAGTTATTTTTAAGGGGGAAATCCCTGCCCGTTGTATTGGTGAATATAGAAATGATTTGAATTTTTATACAAATGGAAGAAGTGTCTGCATTACAGAATTAAAAGGGTATCAGGAAACTTCCGGCGAGCCTGTGTTTCAGCCACGCCGCCCGAACAGCCGTTTAGACAAGATCCGGCATATGTTTCAGAAGATAATGTAACATCTTGCGCAATGCAAACGTTCATTGCTGGCTATTGCGAAATATCATTGATAAAATCAGCATCAGAGAGGAGGAACCATTTTGAACCAGAAACAGACGGATATTACAACAGGAAAGCAAATACGTCATCTGCGAACACAATCGGGAATGACACAGGAAGAACTGGCTGGGAAATTGAATGTTACCCGGCAGGCGCTATCGAATTGGGAGAGAGATGTTAATGAACCCGATTTAAATACGTTGAAAAAAATTTGTTTTCTTTTTGGAGTCCACATGGACGATTTTGCGAAGGAGGTAATAACAAAAATGGAAACATGTGAAAAAAAGAGAAACGACAATTTAATAAGTATGATATGGCAATTGGACTTTTTTATGGTGTCGGGATATTTCTTGGCATTGGTATTTTCTTTGTTGGCGGTTTTATGACAATGTCGGGTGCAGGGTGGGGAGCATCACTATTTGGCGGTGGCTGTTTTTCTCTTGTATTTGGCTTGATATGCCATGCAGTTATTACATTGAGAAGAAATGACAAATGATGACATATCCTGCTTTCTAGTCTTTTCGGTCATATCGCGTAAAAAAGCCGCTGCTTTTGGCTTTCCAATAGCGGCGGCAAAGGGAAATATCCTTTGAATACCTTACAGAAGAAAAGTTTTGCAGCATTATAAAAATAAAAGCCTATACCATTTTGGAAAGAAAAGATACATAATAGTCAAGACGGCAACAATCAGAAGTTATGGAGGGTAACAATGGAATATAGTAAGGAAGATTTAATGGAAGCAAAAAGGCAAATTTTGGGAGTGGGAGAGAACATGGGAACAGAGGAAAGCAAAAAGATCTGGGAGAAAAACGCACAATTTTGGGATGATGCAATGGGTGACGAATCCAATGAATTTCACAGAGAGGTAGTACGTCCCAAAGTAACGGAACTTCTCTCTCCTGATCCTTCGGATTACATTTTGGATATTGCGTGCGGCAATGGAAATTATTCTTCGTATCTTGCACAGAGAGGCGCTTCGGTCGTCGCTTTTGATTACAGCAAAAAAATGATAGAATTGGCTAAAAGACGGCGATCACAATATGCAAAACAAATTGAGTTTTGCGTAGCGGATGCGACCAATAGAGAAAGCTTATTAGGATTAAAAAGAAATCGAGCCTTTACGAAAGCAGTTTCTAATATGGCAATTATGGATATTACGGATATTGAACCGCTTTTTATGGCTGTTTATGAACTATTGGAGGAAAACGGGATTTTTGTCTTTGCAACGCAGCACCCTTGTTTTATCACATTGACTGAAAAATATATGACACCGCACAGTTACTATGATATAGCGATCGAAGGGCAGCCGGAGGAGCAGATTTATTATCATCGTTCCATACAAGATATTTTTAACCTTTGTTTCAGAGCTGGATTTGTCATTGATGGATTTTATGAAGAATGTTTCAAAAACAATAAAGAAATTCCTATGGTAATGATAGTAAGGCTTAAAAAGGTAAAACGTGATAGCTTAAAATAAATTCAAGTTTGCCGGATAAATAGCAAACCCGGCCGAGCCAGTCAACGGTCAAGATGAACGGGCTTCGCCCGCCGTTGACAGCCCCGCCCGGTTTTGCAGTTAGGCAGTCAAGGAGCGACAGCCTAAAGTGCTGCCGCCCCTTACTATCATAAAAAGCAACTACTAACCAGCCACAGCCCTTTTGGGAGGAAAGGGGGATTTTCCATGACCTGTACAGAAGAATATCGGGAACATATCGAGTACACTTTCCATGCCTTTTGCAAAGTCGTTATCCGAAATGCAACGATCAACGCAGCGAGGACACGGAGCAGGAAGCACAAAAGAGAAATATCCCTTGAATACCTCACAGACGAAAAGCACTACCCTTTAGGCACGACAGATGAATATTTCCAAGCCCCGGAGCCGGACGAGGAATACATACTTACCCTTTGCGGCGATACGGTCATTTTCAGCAGCGGTTTACTTGCGGAAGCCCTGTCACGGCTGGACGAACGGGAGCGGGAAATGATTTACCTGTCCTTTTTCAAGCGTATTCCACAGCACGAAATTGGCAGACAGTACGGGCGCAGCCGCAGCACAGCGGGCTACCATATCCGAAAAGCCCTACGGCAGCTCCAAGCGGAAATGGAGGGAATGGCATATGAGAAATAATAGGCTTCTCCCCTATGAAACAATCGTCCAAGCCGCCAGCGGGGAGCCGGAAGCGGTGGGAACTGTATTGCAGTATTACCGCCGCCGCATACAATGTGCCGCCCGTGTGAATGGACGGGTAGACCAAGATACAGAGGACTACATCACCCAGACGCTTCTCACAGCTATTTTCAAGTTCCGCTTTGGGAGATAGCCCTACCGCCTACAACTGAATAACCGCCGCTTCGCCGGCAACCAGAAAGCAGTAAATCTATTCAACAGATTTGCTGCTTTTTTTCGTTCCTGTTTGGCATTTTTGAAAATCCCCAGTATGAAAAAACAAAAGGGAAAATAGCCGCCGCAGTTGGCAAAATCCCTTACTTATCCGTAGAGGGTATCAAAGAAAAAAATACTGCCATTGTCCGCCTATTCCGGCTTGCGTGGTGTTGTAGGGAATAGAGGGGAAATTCTAAAAATCTCCGTCCATTTTGCTTTGCGTGGTGTTGTAGGTAGTGAAAGGAAAATTTTCAAGATAAGCCGGAATAGCGGGTAGCAAAGCCCTTTTGAAACGTTTTGTTAGCGGAAAGGACGGGAGCCGGGGAACGCCGGAGTTTTTCAGAGCAAGATTCTACCGAGGTGCCAAAATTCGCTCTCCGCTTATTTTTGCCCCTGCGGGAATCTTGTTGGGGAGTGCCTTCCCCAAACCCTGCTATGCGCCCTGTCGGGCGAGAAAGGAGGTCACAGACCATGCGAAAGAAATACAATACGCCCCACCGCCGTCATGTGGTAAAGACCCGCATGACCGATGAAGAATACGCCGACTTCACCGGGCGGCTGGCGGCTTATGAAATCAGCCAGTCCGAGTTTATCCGGCAAGCCATACGGAAAGCGACCATACGCCCCATTGTCACCGTTTCCCCGGTCAATGACGGGCTGCTTGCCGCCCTCTCCAAGCTCACGGCAGAGTACGGGAAAATCGGCGGCAACTTAAACCAGATTGCCCGGAGCCTGAACGAATACGGAAGCCCCTACCGGGGGCTGGAAAAGGAAGTGCGGGGAGCCGCCGCCGACCTTGCCGCCTTGAAGTTTGAAGTCTTGCAGAAAGTAGGTGAAGCCGTTGGCGATACTCAAACATATCAGCTCTAAAAATGCCAACTACGGGGACGCTGAAAAATACCTCACATTCGAGCATGACGAGTTTACCATGAAGCCCACCCTTGACGCAGACGGGCGGCTCATACCGAGGGTAGACTACCGCATATCCTCTCTGAATTGTGGCGGGGAGGATTTTGCCGTTGCCTGTATGCGCTCCAATCTCCGCTACGGCAAGAACCAGAAACGGGAGGACGTAAAGAGCCACCACTACATCATCAGCTTTGACCCACGGGACGGCCCGGACAACGGCTTGACCGTTGATCGGGCGCAGGAGCTGGGCGAGAAGTTCTGCGCCGAGCATTTCCCCGGACACCAGGCCCTTGTCTGCACCCACCCGGACGGACACAGCCACACCGAAAATATCCATGTGCATATCGTCATTAACAGTCTGCGGATTGCGGAGGTTCCCATGCTGCCCCACATGGACAGGCCAGCGGACAGGAAAGCAGGCTGCAAGCACCGCTGTACGGACGCAGCTATGAACTATCTGAAAGCCGAAGTCATGGAGATGTGCCACAGCGAGGGGCTTTACCAGATAGACCTTTTGAACGGCAGCAAAGAACGCATTACCGAGCGTGAGTATTGGGCGCAGAAGAAAGGACAGGCTGCCCTTGACAGAGCCAACGCCCCTATTGCTGCGGACGGTATCGCGCCCCGGCAGACCAAGTTTGAAACGGATAAGGCGAAGCTGCGCCGGACTATCCGGGAAGCCCTTGCCGCTGCTTCCGGCTTTGATGAGTTTGCCGCCCTGCTTCTCCGGCATGGTGTGACCGTCAAGGAGAGCCGGGGGCGGCTAAGTTACCTCACGCCGGACAGGACGAAGCCAATTACCGCCCGGAAGCTGGGGGACGATTTTGACCGGGCTGCTGTCCTCTCCGTTTTGGAGCAGAACGCCGCCAGAGCCGCCGAAAAACCCGCAGCCATAGCGGAATACCCCGGCAGTATCAAAGACCGCTTACGGACGAAAAAAGAAGCGAAAAACGCCCCGAACAATGACGCTGTACAGCGCATGGTAGACATAGCCGCCAAGCGAGCCGAGGGGAAAGGACGGGGCTATGAGAAGTGGGCGACCATGCACAACCTCAAACAGATGTCGGCTACCCTCATGCTCTACCAGCAGTATGGCTTTTCTTCCCCGGACGAGCTGGACGCTGCCATTTCCGCAGCCAACACCGCCACGCAGGAGAGCCTTGCCGGACTGAAAGGGCTGGAAGCCGCTATCCGGGAGAAAAAGGAATTGCAGCGCAACCTTTTGGGCTATATCGGCACGAAGCCCGCCCGTGACGGTCTGAAAGCGCAGAAATCGGAGAAAGCCCGGAGAGCCTACCGGGAACAGCACGAAAGCGATTTTATCATAGCGGACACAGCCGCCCGTTATTTCCGGGAGCATGGAATAACCAAGCTGCCAGCCAGCAAAGCCCTGCAAAGGGAGATTGAGCAGCTTACCGTCCAGAAGAACGCCGGATATAACGACTACCGGGAGAAACGCCAGCGGGCGCAGGAGCTTCAGACAGTCAGACGCAATATCGACCAGATTTTAAGGGGCGCACCGAGCCAGCAGAAAAAGCGTGAACAGGAGCGTTAAAGACCGCCCCGAAATGATACCGAAACCCTACAAAAATACAGGTATGATATGAACCCTTACCGCAATACTCCCCGACTTCCAAACGGGGCTTACAGGGCAGAAAAAGCCCGAAAATGATACCGAGAACATACAGAAAATGCCCCCTATCCCGCTACACCGATAGGAACGGCAGAAAGGAGCTTACCATTGCCGAGAATGAGCAAGAAGCGGCGGCTGGAATGGTCTTTCTTCCTCAACCACCGCAACCGTATCACTTACAACGACCTATGCCGGGGCTGCACCCGTGACTGCAAACAGAGCTTCCGGGCGGTTATCATACTATGCCCTCGCTATTATTCCAAACGCTGGAAAAAGGAGGACGCAGCCTATGGCAGATAACCGCAAATATTACTACCTCAAGCTGAAAGAGAGCTATTTTGACGATGATGCAATCGTTCTGCTGGAAAGTATGCAGGACGGCGTTATCTATTCCAACATTCTCTTGAAGCTGTACTTGAAATCGCTGAAAAACGGCGGGAAATTGCAGCTTGACGAGAATATCCCCTACACCGCCCAGATGATTGCGACCATTACCCGCCAGCAGGTAGGTACCGTAGAGAGAGCTTTGAAAATCTTTATGAAGCTGGGGCTTGTGGAGCCTTTGCCAAGCGGCGCACTCTACATGAGCAACATTGAGCTTTTAATCGGCCAGTCCTCTACCGAGGGGGAGCGCAAGCGCAGGGCGCGGCTGACTTTGCAGGAACAAAAAGCCCTGCCGCAGACAGGGGCGGACAAATGTCCACCATATCGAGCGGACATTTGTCCACCAGAGATAGAGATAGAGAAAGAGATAGATATAGAAATAGAAAAAGAGAGAGAGTTAGAAACGGGACACCCCGCCCCCGCCGCCTATGGCAGATACCACAATGTCATTCTTTCCGATACGGAGCTTGACGGGCTGAAAACAGAGCTTCCCGGCAAGTGGGAGTATTACATTGACCGCCTATCCTGCCATATCGCTTCCAGCGGGAGGAAATACAAGAGCCATGCAGCCACGATTTTCAAGTGGGCGCAGGAGGACGCAGCCAAGAAAGCCCCGAAAAAGGGCATACCCGATTATACCTGTAAGGAGGGCGAGAGCTTATGACGAATGGATTTGATGAAATGATTTTGAATATGACCGACACCACGCCGGAGCCGGAGGACTACACCGGCGAGGACGGGCTTTTATACTGCGGGAAGTGCCACAAGCCCAAAGAGGGCTATTTCCCCAAAGAAACCGCCGCATGGCTGGGGCGTGACCGCCACCCGGCAGAATGTGACTGCCAGCGGGCAGAGCGTGAGGAACGGGAAGCCGCAGAGAAACAGCGCAGTCACCTTGAAACTGTCGAGCGGTTGAAGCGGCGGGGCTTTACAGACCCGGCTATGCAGGGCTGGACGTTTGAGAACGACAACGGCAAGTGCCCGCAAATGGAACACGCCCATTTCTATGTGGAGAACTGGGAAACCATGAAAGAGCGCAACATTGGCTATCTGCTATGGGGCGGCGTTGGCACAGGCAAGAGCTATTTTGCGGGCTGTATCGCAAATGCCCTTATGGAGCGTGAAATCCCCGTGTGCATGACAAACTTTGCATTGATATTGGGTGACCTTGCCGCCAGCTTTGAGGGCAGGAATGAATATATCTCCCGACTTTGCAGCTTCCCGCTGCTTATCCTTGACGATTTTGGAATGGAACGGGGAACGGAATACGGCTTAGAGCAGGTCTACAACGTGATTGACAGCCGTTACCGCAGCGGCAGGCCGCTGATCGTCACGACTAATCTCACGCTGGAGGACTTGCAGCACCCGGAGGACACCGCCCACGCCCGCATTTATGACCGTCTGATTGAAATGTGTTCTCCTGTCCGCTTTACCGGGAGCAACTTCCGAAAAGCCACGGCGCAGGAGAAAATGGGACAACTGAAAAAGCTGATGAACAGAAAGGAGAGCCGCCTATGACCAACACCCCAAAGAATGACCGCAGCACCCGCCGCCCGGATTGCGTGACGGAAATCCGCATAGGTAATTCTGTCCTTGTCGTTTCCGGCTATTTCAAGCAGGACACCACCGCCACCGCCGCCGATAAAATGCTGAAAGTGCTGGAAGCGGAAGCTGCTACACAAAAATCGGCAATTTGACGGGACGTAAAGAAGCAGAAAGGACTGTACAGCCAGCCCCGGCGTGTGGTATGATAGTCATACGGAATAGTGGGGCTGGCTGTCGGAAATGGAGGACACTATGTTAAGACAGACCACCCGAAACCTTATTACCGCCCTTTATCCGAGATTATCCCACGAGGACGAGCTGCAAGGTGAGAGCAATTCTATTTCAAACCAGAAGCGTATTCTTGAAACCTATGCGAAGCAGAACGGCTTTTCCAATCTGCAATGGTACACAGATGACGGTTATTCTGGGGCGAACTTCCAAAGACCCGGTTTTCAAGCCATGCTTGCGGACATTGAAGCCGGAAAAGTCGGCACCGTTATCGTCAAGGATATGTCACGGTTAGGGCGAAACTATCTGCAAGTGGGAATGTATACGGAAATGATTTTCCCACAGAAAGGCGTCCGCTTTATCGCTATCAATGACGGAGTGGACAGCGCACAGGGCGACAATGATTTTGCCCCTCTGCGGAACATTTTTAACGAATGGCTGGTGAGAGATACGAGCAAGAAAATCAAAGCAGTAAAACGGTCTAAGGGTATGAGCGGGAAGCCCGTCACGAGCAAACCCGTATACGGCTACTTTATGGACGAGGACGAAAATTTTATCATTGACGGGGAAGCCGCCCCTGTTGTGCGGCAGATTTACAGCTTGTGCCTTGCCGGGAACGGGCCGACCAAGATAGCCCGTATGCTCACAGAGCAGGAGATCCCCACGCCGGGAACGCTGGAATACCGTCGGACGGGAAGCACCCGCCGCTACCACCCCGGCTATGAGTGCAAGTGGGCGACCAATACCGTGGTACATATCCTTGAAAACAGGGAGTACACGGGCTGTCTGGTAAACTTCAAGACGGAGAAGCCGTCCTACAAGACCAAGCACAGCGTAGAGAACCCCATTGAGAAACAGGCGATTTTCGAGAACCACCATGAGCCTATCATTGACACCCAGATGTGGGAGCGTGTGCAGGAGTTACGCAAGCAGCGCAAACGCCCGAACCGCTATGATGAAGTGGGCTTATTCTCCGGCATACTCTTTTGTGCCGACTGCGGCAGCGTCCTTTACCAGCAGCGTTACCAGAACGCCACCCGCAAGCAGGATTGTTATATCTGCGGGAGCTACAAGAAGCGTACCCGTGACTGTACGGCGCACTTTATCCGCACCGACCTGTTGACCGCCGGAGTGACCGACAATCTGCGGAAAGTCACCAGCTATGCAGCGAAGCACGAAGCCCGGTTTATGAAGCTGCTGATCGAGCAGAACGAGGACGGGGGCAAGCGCAGGAACGCCGCAAGGAAAAAGGAGCTGGAAGCCGCCGAGAAGCGTATCAGCGAGTTATCCGCTATCTTCAAGCGGCTGTATGAGGACAGCGTGACCGGGCGCATTTCAGACGAGCGTTTCACGGAGCTGTCGGCAGACTATGAAGCCGAGCAGAAAGAACTGAAAGAGAGAGCCGCCGCTATCCGGGCAGAGCTTTCCAAAGCGCAGGAAGCCACGGTAAACGCAGAAAAGTTTATGAATGTTGTCCGCAAGTACACCAGCTTTGAAGAACTTACCCCTACCCTTTTGCGTGAGTTTGTGGAGAAAATCGTTGTGCATGAGTGCAGCTATGACGAGAACGGCACACGCAGACAGGACATTGATATTTATTACTCTTTCGTTGGCAAGGTAGACCTGCCCGAATGACCGCCCGACCTATCCGGCGCAATGCGCAAACGCCGGATAGGAACGGCAAAATTTTTTACACTTCTACTACTTCTTTATCACACATCAGCAAAATCACAGGGAATGAAGCAGCTTATGGCAGGCGGCGGTGTAGCTCTTATTGGAACTACTCTTGTACCTTTACTTGATTCAGAGACTTTGTATTTTCAACATCTGAAGGTAATGCATATACGCCTGAGTCCGTGAATCGTGCAATCAAGAGAGTCTATGAAGACTATAATTAAGAAGGAAAAGGAAGCTGCAGAGAAGGAAGACAGAGAACCATTACTGTTGCCGCATTTTTCAGCACATAATTTAAGACATACTTTCTGTACAAGACTTTGTGAGAATGAATCTAACTTAAAGGTGATTCATTCTGTAATGGGGCACTCGGATATTCAGACGACTATGGATATCTATCTATGCGGAATGCACTCAGGAGAAGAAGCAGGAAGTATTTGCTAACTTGAATGGGAAGATTATGGTTAAGTAGAACAAAAGGTAATGAGTTACAGTTTGGATCTGGGCGATAGCTTTTGGGACCACCGCAGGCGAGAAGAATTTCTCGCCATTTTCTATTTTGGGAAAGATAAAAAGTGAGATGACTGTTTTTTATCAAGTATTAAATGGGGAAAATTCCTAAAACTATAGTTACCCCGTAAAGTATCCGCATAATTCAAGTTTTCTTTATTATAGCACTGGCTAAAACGTGATACAACATATAAGAAGGACGGGACTCAATAAATGTCCTGTCCATATCGTTACGCTATGAATATATCAGTTATCAGGGCTCCAGCCTATCCACAAATACAGTTCATAATTACGCTTATCATCATTTCTTTTTCATCTGGTTTTGATTCTGCAATCATAATCGTCAGTGCTACAAGTGTATGATCGTCAATCAGCTTGTTTCCATCGGCAAAAATTTTATTAACATGCTTTCGAATGGTTTTTTCGTCTCTGCCATAAAGAAGTGCCATTTGGTTTGAAGACAGCCATACGGTTTCCAGTTGTGGAGATACATTTACTTTCAATGCCAATTCTCCATTTTCAAATCACAGTGCTTGCACAGTTTCAGCGTAGAGTTTTCATCCGTTATCATAAAGGAAAACATCATCTGAATGGAGAGCATCAGGGAATGGAAATCCCAGACAATGGTGGGCTTATCCAAAAGTTCTATGTGGTAGGTCGGTGCAATGCCGCCGAAACATTCCATTCCTTTTTGGTACACATTCCGTTCTGCTTCCTCCAACGCATCATAATCCTGATAATACAGAAAGCTGGTAACAAAGGTAAAAGCCCAGTCAGAGAATACCGTGGTAATCCATTCATAGCTTTCAGCATATTCCTTTTGAAAGCTCATAAGCACCGCCTGTGGTTTGTCTTGCATTGCCATAATCACGGCAAGCATTTCGAGGTTATCAGAGTTCCACACAGATTCCTGTCCCTTTTTCCGAAATGAGATTTTATCAAAAGGGAAAAAGTAGGAGAGATAATCTTCCGTAGAAAGAGTTTCCTGTCTGATCAAATGATTCTTTGGAAGATACACCGCATCATAGGTGATAAATTCCGGTGTAGATAAAATGCAGCTAGCGAGTGTTAAGGTGTGCAGGACAGGTTGTTTTTTCTGATGAAACTTGACAATATTAATTCGTGAAAATAAAATAAAGAAAAAATTCACGGAGGGTAGATTACAATGAACACTATTAAAATAGGAAAATCTGATATAAACACCCCGTTTATGGCTATGGGAACCTGGGCTATTGGCGGAGGCACAGCCTGGGGTGAGAATGATGACAAATTGTCTGTACGTACCATTGATGAAGCTATTGATTGTGGCATAACATGGTTTGATACTGCACCAGTTTATAATCTAGGTCACAGTGAAGAAGTAGTAGGCAAGGCTCTTAAGGGCAAGCGTCATAATGTCCTGATTTCAACAAAATGTGGATTGGAATGGGACTATGAAACACCTGTATTTCACAAAGTAATGGAAGGCAGGAACGTATACAGAGATTTATCTGCTAAAGGAATTAGAAAAAATCTTGAAGACAGTCTTCGTCGATTACAGACGGATTATATTGATATTTATTATACTCATTGGCAGACACCTGATTTTGCATTATATCCTCTTGAAGAAACAGTAGGTGTTCTTACGGAATTAAAAAAAGAGGGAAAAATCAGAGCAATCGGTGCATCTAATGTGACTGAGGATATTATAAAGGGATATTGCAGCCTGGGACAGCTGGATGTTATTCAGGAAAAATACAGCATCTTAGATTCACATATCCGTTCAGAATTGGCGCAGGTATGTGAGGAAAATAAAGTGTCAATACAAGCTTATTCACCACTGGAGCAAGGTCTGTTAACTGGAAAGGTCAAGGCAGATGTAAAGCTTGCAAAGGGAGACGTAAGAAATAGAAATCGCTTCTTCTCTCCGGAAAATCTTCCTAAGGTGATGAGACTTCTAGAGCACTGGAAGCCATTGTGCCTTAAGTATAATTGTACGATGAGTAACCTTGTTATTGCTTGTACAGCGAAAACCATAGATGGACTTCATGTGTTGTGTGGAGCGAGAAAACCGGAACAGATTAGAGATAATTCAGGAGCATTATTGCTTACATTAGAACAGTCTGACATTGATAGAATGCTTGAAGATGTAAAGAATGAGGGATTATCATGAAGAATTTATCGAATATTAAGGAAAAACTGTTAGTTGAGCAGGTTGAAGAAATGCTGTACAAGCTCATAAAGGAGGAGCCTTATCCTAAAGGAACTAAACTACCGAATGAATTCAAGCTTGGGGAGCATTTTGGCGTAAGCAGAAGCACAGTTAGGGAAGCAATAAGGAGCCTGACCTCCAAAGGAGTACTTGAAGTACGTAGAGGTTCAGGAACCTATGTTGTCAATACAATGCTTCCAGAAGATGATCCGTTGGGAATTAAGGATTTTGAAGATAAAGAAGCAATTGCTTTGGACCTTGTAGATGTGCGTCTGATGATTGAACCTGCTATGGCAGAGGAAGTCAGCAGGAAGGCGACCGATGAAGAGATAGAAGAACTGGAAAGACTGTGCAACCTGGTAGAAATAAATGCTAAGGCGGGAAAGCCCTACATTAAAGAAGATATACAGTTTCACTGCTATCTGGCAAAATGTTCAAAGAATAAGATTATAGAGCAGATGATACCTATTATTGATACAGCTGTTATGATGTTTGTTAATATAACACATAAAAAGGTTATGAATGAAACCTTATTGACACATAGGGCTGTGGTTGATGCTATAAGGGAGCATGATGCAGTAGGCGCCAGGAATGCTATGATTATGCATATGAATTACAATAGAGAATTTATTAAACAGTCTATTAGAGAGAAAGAATTATAAGAAGATAAAACTATATAATCAGTAAAATATTTGCAAGTTGTCCGATGAAAGTTGTCGGACAACTTTTTTGCATTTTGGAAGAAAATACAATCGTATAGAGATATAAATACTTTTACAAATATATTAATTATGCATATTGCACAAGATAATTAAAAATATACCGTGGAAAAGTAGAATAAATTACATACATCTTGAAGGCAAAATTTGTCAATGATATTATTTGTTTGTCAAAAGAAGTACTACTAGTTTTAAAATAAAAATTAAAGCATGGAGGTTGTATGAAAGAGTTACACAGTCAGGAAGTAAGAAAATTGGCGCCTGAAAACGACCCACTAAAGATAGGAATGGGTTGGAAGGTGGAAGATTTATCAAAACCACAGGTTATGGTTGAAAGTACATACGGAGACAGTCATCCGGGAAGTGCACATTTGAACCAGTTTGTCGAAGAGGCAATGGAAGGAATATATGAAGAGGGAGGTAAAGGAGCAAGATATTTTGCAACCGATATATGTGATGGAATAGCACAGGGACATGATGGAATTAATTTTTCATTAGTTTCAAGAGATATGATTGCTAATATGATTGAAATTCATGGTAACTCAACTGGATTTGATGCAGGGGTATTTATAGCCAGCTGTGATAAATCAGTACCAGCAATCCTTATGGGAATTGGAAGACTTAATATGCCATCAATAGTTGTTACAGGTGGAGTTATGGAGGCTGGTCCAGATTTACTTACATTAGAGCAGATTGGTGCTTATCAGGCAATGTGTGTAAGAGGTGAAATTACAGAAGAAAAGCTTGAATATTATAAGCATCATGCATGTCCATCCTGTGGAGCCTGCTCATTTATGGGAACAGCATCCACAATGCAGATTATGGCAGAGGCACTTGGTCTTATGCTTCCAGGTTCTGCATTGATGCCTGCAACATCAAAGGATTTGAAGGATTTTGCACATCAGGCAGGAGTTCAGGCTGTTAAGCTTGCAAAGATGGGGCTTAAGGCAAAGGATGTTGTAACAAAGGAATCATTTGAAAATGCTATTATGGTTCATGCAGCAATTTCAGGTTCAACTAATGCACTGTTACATATTCCAGCAATTGCACACGAATTTGGAATTGAGATTGATTCAGATACATTTGACAGAATGCACAGAGGAGCACATTACTTATTGGATATTCGTCCAGCAGGAAAATGGCCAGCACAGTTCTTCTATTATGCAGGTGGTGTGCCAAGAATTATGGAAGAGATTAAATCAATGCTTCATCTGGATGTTATGACAGTTACAGGAAAAACACTTGGTGAAAATCTTGAGGAATTAAAGAAGAATGGCTTCTATGAAAAGTGCGAGGCATATTTAAAGCCTTGGAACTTAAAGAGAACAGATATAATAAGAACATTTGATAATCCAATCGGAACAGATGGAACAGTGGCAATTTTAAAGGGTAATCTTGCACCAGAGGGAGCCGTAGTTAAGCATTCAGCAGTTCCTAAGGAAATGTTTAAGGCTGTGCTAAAGGCAAGACCATATGATTGTGAGGAAGATGCAATTGCGGCAGTATTAAGCCATGAAATCAAACCTGGTGACGCTGTAATAATCAGATACGAAGGTCCTAAGGGAACAGGAATGCCAGAGATGTTCTACACGACAGAGGCAATTTCCTCAGATGAAGAACTTGGAAAAGCAATTGCGTTAATTACAGATGGAAGATATTCAGGAGCATCAAAGGGACCAGCTATTGGACATGTATCACCTGAGGCAGCAGCTGGTGGACCTATTGCACTTCTTGAGGAGGGCGATTTGATAAAAATAGATATTCCAGAGAGAATCCTTGAAATTGTTGGAATTGATGGAAAGGAATGCAGCAAAGAAGAGGTTGACAAAGTTCTTTCAGAAAGAAAGAGCAAGTGGAAACCAAAGGAAGAAAAGTATAAATCAGGATGTCTGAACATTTATTCAAAACATGCGGTATCACCTATGAAGGGCGGATATATGAAATAAAATAAACATGCGGAAAGAGGTTAACAGATGAAAAAGAAATTTGGGGCGTTAATTATTATAATGAGCTTACTGACATCATCATTACTAGCTGGATGTCAGGCAGGTGGAGCTTCAGCTGATGGAGTAATCCATCTAAAGTTCGGAATAGTTAATTCGGATACGACTAACTATTATAAGGGTTGTGTTGCTATTGCCGACGAGGTACGTGAAGCAACTAATGGCAAAATTGATATTAAGATTTATCCAAGTGGTCAGCTTGGAAATGAAAGAGATTTGTATGAAGGTGCACAGCTTGGCTCAATTGATATGTTTTATGCAGCTAATGCGGTAATGAGTTCATTCATTCCTGAAATGAAGGTGCTTGATCAGCCATTCCTTTTTGAAAATGCAGAGGAAGCCCACAATGTTATTGATGGAGAGCTCGGTGAGCTGATTGCTAAGAAGGCAGAAGTACAGGGCATTCATGTTGTAGGCTGGATGGAATCTGGTTTTAGAAATGTATTCTCTAATCATCCAGTAGAAACAATTGATGATTTTAGTGGCTTGAAAATTAGAACAATGGAAAATTCAATGCATATGGCACTTTTCAATAATTTAGGTGCAATGGCAACACCTATGGCATCAGGTGATGTATTTACAGGTCTTCAGCAGAAGACAATTGATGCGGCAGAAAATTCCATATCTGACGTTCTTGCCAATAAGTTTTATGAAGTAACAAAGAATATTACATACACTAATCATCTGTTTGTATTTATGGGAGTTGGACTTTCAGATAAAGCCTGGGATAAGATTCCTGATGATTTAAAGGAAACATTTACGGAAGCGGTAAAGAGAGGCTGTGATAAACAGAGACAGTACTTAGTTGAGGCCAATGAAGAGGCAGAGACAAAGCTTAAGGAGCTTGGTGTTACATTCTATGAAATTGATAAGGATGAATTAAAGGCAAAGGTAGTACCTGCTATGGAAAGCTATAAATCATCTTTACCACAGGAATGGCTTGATGCAATTGAAAGGGGGAAGAAAGGTTGAAAAAGGCATTAGGATATTTTCAGAAAATTGAAAATGGTGTTTTGATTGGAACATTTATTATCATGGTTATAGCTTCCTTTGTACAGGTGTTAAATAGAAATATTTTCCATCTTGGAATCTCATGGTTAGAAGAATTATCAAGATATTGTATGATATATATGGCATTGCTGGCTGCGGAAATTGGTTTAAGAGATGGTACGCAGATTGCGGTTACAGCTTTGACAGACAAGCTTAAGGGAACTTTTAAAAATGTTGTAGAAATAATAGCAAAGGCGGTTGTATGTGCATTTGCAGTAACTGTATTTGTAACATCATTTAAGCTTTTATGGATGCAGAGTGTTTCAAATCAGGTTTCACCAGGATTAGGACTTCCAATGATTGTTCCTTATTTTGCGATTATAAGTATTGTGCAGGTAAGCACATTAGTTAATATGGTTATCAAATTATTCACAGGAGAAAAGGAGGCAAGTGTATGACAACAGCAATAGTTTTATTTGGCGCGATGGCACTGCTTTTAATTATTGGTGTTCCAATTTCCATATCCCTTGGCGCTGCCACTATGTTATCTATGCTCACTTTTGATGTTCCACTGGCAGTTGTTGGGCAGAGAATGTTTACAGCTCTTGATTCAGTATCTATTATGGCTATTCCATTTTTTGTACTGGCAGGAAATCTTATGACAAAGGGCGGAATTTCAAGAAGACTTGTTGATTTTGCTAACAGAATTATTGGAAATGTCAGAGGTGGTATGTGTTATGCAATGATTCTGGCATGTGCATTTTTTGCAGCATTGTCTGGTTCAGCACCGGCAACAGTTATTGCCATTGGTTCAATGCTTTACCCTGAAATGGTTAAACTTGGTTATCCAAAGGAGAGATGTGCGGGACTTCTTACAGTTGCAGGAGGTCTTGGTCCAATTATTCCTCCTAGTATCATTATGGTAATCTATTGTACAATTACTAACAGCTCTGTAGGAGATATGTTTAAGGGCGGTCTTGTTGCAGGTGTTATGATTGCAGTTGTGCTTTTGGTGTTATGTATTTATTTGTCACACAAAGAAAAATGGCCAAAGAATGAGCAGAAAACAACCTTTAAGGATTTGGCAAAGTCATTCGTAGAGGCTATACCAGCTATATTACTTCCTGTAATTATTCTTGGTGGAATATATTCAGGTCTTTTAACTCCGACAGAGTCGGCAGCAGTAGCAGTTGTTTATTCATTGATAGTTGGTGTATTTGTATATAAAGAAATAAATATGAAGGATTTAGCAGCTATTATTCTTGATTCAGGAAAAGGCAGTGCAATGATGTTATTTATTATAGCAACTTCAACAGCATTTTCATGGCTCTTTACATTTTCAGGAATTTCAACAGAGCTTGTTAATGCAATAGTTGGTTTACATCTTTCAAAACCACTTTTCTGTTTCATTATTGCTGTTATACTTTTATTGTTTGGTACATTTTTGGAGGGTATTGCAACCTGTGTATTACTTGTTCCTGTTTTATGGCCTATAGCAGCAGGTCTTGGGGTAAATGCAATTCATTTTGGAATGATTGTATCAATATCTAATGTAATTGGAACAATGACACCACCAGTTGCTGTAAATATCTTCTCAGCGGCAAGTGTTTCAAAGTTAAAAATGGGAGAGATTGCTAAGGGAGAGATTCCATTCTTCATCGGATACGTTATGGTATTTTTAGCAATTGTGTTTATTCCACAGTTAAGTACTTTCTTTTTATAAGTAAAAGAGTTAATTATTAATTAAAATATAAATAAATTTTTAGGAGGAAATGAATCATGGCTTATGATTACAAAAAAGCATTTAGTGTTGAAGGAAAGCGTTGTATCGTTACAGGAGGAGCTCAGGGCTTATCAAGAGGAATGGCAGAGGGACTTCTTGAAAATGGTGCAGAAGTTGTTTTAATGGATTTACAGGAAGAAAAGTTAAAGGAAGTAGTAAAGCAGTATAATGAAATGGGCTACAAGGCTCATGCTGTAGCTGGTAACCTTTCTAAGAAGGAAGAGGTTGACAGAATGTTTGATGAAGCTATGAAGATTCTTGGCGGAAAGTTAGACGTTCTTATTCCAGCAGCTGGAATCCAGAGAAGATATGAACCATGGGAATTCCCAGAAGAAATGTGGAATCTTGTTATAGATGTTAACTTAAATCATGTATGGTTTATGTGCCAGAAGGCAATACAGGTAATGAAGGATCAGGATACAGTTGGTAAAATTATTAATATTGGTTCAATGTCATCATTCTTTGGTGGTACAACAGTTCCTGCATATACAGCAGCAAAGGGTGCTGTTACTCAGTTAAGCAAGAGTATTGCATCAGACTGTGCTGACCATAATATCTGCTGTAATGTGATTGCACCTGGATATATGGATACAGAAATGTGTGCTAATATGACACAGGCAAGAAAGGATGAATGTACAGAGAGAATTCCTGCAGGTCGTTGGGGAACACCAGAAGATATGAAGGGACCAGTATTATTCCTCTCATCAGCAGCAAGTGACTATCTTAATGGAGCAGTTATTCCAGTAGATGGTGGATACCTTGTTAAGTAGTTATAAGAAAAACTTATAACCAGTCAAAGAAATTAAGCATTATACAAGCCTCCAGCTTTTGTTAATATATGAATCAGCAAGAGAACATACAAACTTGCTAGGAAATATATGAGATAAAAGTCTGGAGGCTTATTTTACTTTATAGAAGAATTATTTAGTATTTGCCGGAAATGGAGGTATGAATGAGGGAAATAGAAACGCGATGTATTCACTTAGAGGAAGATGAAGGAAAAACGGAACATTTTGGAAGCATCAGCTATCCAATATATCAGACAGCAACATACGCTCACCCAGAGGTGGGGCAAAGCATTATGGAATCTACGCAAGTGATGTGAAATATATCAAACCTGCTGATAACAAGGATATTCAGATTCGTGTAGTTATTATGCCAGATATGAAAGATGATAAGCCGGTTATTACTACGAATATCACTATATTTGATAAGAGGATTAAGGCTGGGGAAGTATCGTCAAAGGATATGAGCGAGTTGGAATTTAATAAGCTGATTTATGAGATTCAAAGAGAATATGGAATTAAGAAGTGCAACTTGGGCAAGAGCCGAGAAATGCAAAATGAGCTTGAGACAATTAACACAGTATTAAGACCTACATTTCAGCTTGCTGTCAGAGATGATATCATAAGAAAGAATCCGGTAGACGGAGCATACTGTGAAGTAAAAAAGCGTAATGGTGGTGCCAGAAAAACAAGGCGAGCGTTGACTGTGGATCAGCAAAGAAAATTCATGGAGTATGTAGCAAAGAATCCTGCGATTGAACTCTTTGAAGATTGAAAATATACCTATTCATACTGAGATAAATATGCTATACTCATCTAGTATTGTAGTGTTTGACACAGCAGTACATGTCTTAAAATAAAAAGACGTATTTGAAGGCGAATGACATCTTTTGGACGCACAAAAGTCAAAAAAACGTCCAAGAGTATCCAAGTATATAGAATCCGGGAAAGCCCATTTTCCA
>JABLTP010094732.1_pt1 | contig 21161 bp, 19 predicted proteins | sample 7160111 | NCBI WGS metagenome assembly JABLTP01 (sample SAMN14651227, study PRJNA627086) | human gut metagenome | isolation source: feces | host: Homo sapiens
GAAGCAGTAACAACATATCGATTTGAGGTGGAATAAGATGGATTTACAAAAAGATATCAAAAAACTTGTAACATATGGACTTGATAAAAGATTAATTGAGCCAGAAGATGAAACATATACGATCAATCAGTATCTGGAGGCATTTCGTTTAGATGAGTACGATGATTCAGATATCACAGGTGAAGAAATTATTTTGCCGGAGATTTTAGATCGTCTGACAGATGCAGCATATGATCGTTATATTATTAAGAGTGATGATATTGTCACAAGAGATTTATTTGACACAAAATTAATGGGAATCCTGACACCAAAACCAAGTCAGGTGATCAAAAAATTCCGTAAATATTATGAAGAGAGTCCAAAGAAAGCAACTGAATTTTTCTATGAATTCAGTCAGGATACGAACTATATCCGAAGAGACCGCGTCAAAAAAGATATGAAATGGAAAGTAAACAGTCCATACGGAGATATCGACATCACGATCAACCTGTCCAAACCAGAGAAAGATCCAAAAGCAATTGCAGCAGCAAAAAATGCAAAACAAAGTTCTTATCCAAAGTGCCAGCTTTGCATGGAAAATGAAGGATATGCAGGAAGAATGAATCATCCAGCAAGACAGAACCACAGAATTATGCCGCTTGTGATCAATGACAGCAAATGGGGATTCCAGTACTCTCCATATGTATACTACAATGAACACTGTATCGTATTTAACGGACAGCACGTACCAATGAAGATTGATAAGGCAGCATTTACAAAACTATTTGACTTTGTAAAACAGTTTCCACACTATTTCCTAGGATCCAATGCCGATCTTCCAATTGTTGGAGGTTCTATCTTAACACATGATCATTTCCAAGGTGGACATTATGAATTTGCCATGGAACGTGCAGCGATTGAGAAAGAATTTGTCATTCCAGGATACGAAGATGTGAAAGCAGGAATCGTTCATTGGCCATTATCAGTAATCCGTATTCAGTGCAAAGATGAAAAACGACTCATTGAACTTGCAGACTATATTTTGAAAAAATGGCGTGGATATACCGATGAAGAGGCATATATTTTTGCTGAGACAGATGGAGAACCACACAATACGATCACACCGATCGCACGTAAAAAAGGCGATATGTATGAACTGGATCTGACACTTCGTAACAACATCACAACGAAAGAATGTCCATTAGGACTTTATCATCCACATAATGAGTATCATCATATCAAGAAAGAAAATATCGGACTGATCGAGGTTATGGGACTTGCAGTACTTCCATCCAGATTAAAAGCAGAGATGGAACATTTAAGTGAATGTCTTGTGAAGGGTGAAGATGTCAGCCAGTATGAAGATCTTAAGAAACATGCACCATGGGTTGATGAGATCAAAGAAAAATATGAAGATATCAATGAAGAAAATGTAGAAGATATCTTAAAAGAAGAGATCGGACAAGTATTCGTTAAAGTTTTAGAAGATGCCGGAGTTTATAAATGCACGGAAGAAGGAAGAAAAGCATTTGACCGATTTATTGCAACTTTGTAATTGAGTTCAGAAAGGAAATGACAGATGAAAATATTGGTATTAGGTGGAGCTGGTTATATTGGTTCTCATACAGTTTATGAACTGATCGATGCAGGGGAAGAAGTCGTGATCATCGACAATCTGGAAACAGGACATATTGAGGCTGTTCATCCAAAAGCAAAGTTTTACAAAGGAGACTTAAGAGATAAAGCATTTGTAGACAGTGTCCTAGATCAGGAAAAAGATATCGATGCAGTGATCCATTTCGCAGCGAACTCCTTAGTTGGAGAAAGTATGGTAAATCCATTAAAATATTATGATAATAACCTTTGTGGAACAAAGACAATGGTACAGTCCTTAGTAGAACATGGCATCGATAAGATCGTATTCTCCTCAACAGCAGCAACTTATGGAGAACCAGAGAAAGTACCGATCGTAGAGACAGACCGCACAGAGCCAACAAACACTTATGGAGAGACAAAACTTTCCATGGAAAAGATGTTTAAGTGGGTTGGTCGTGCACATGGACTTCGTTATGTATCTTTAAGATACTTTAATGCCTGCGGAGCACATGTAAGTGGACAGATCGGAGAAGATCATAATCCAGAAACACATCTGATTCCATTGATCTTACAGGTGCCAAATGGCAAAAGAGAAGCAATCAGTATCTTTGGAACGGATTATGATACAAAAGATGGAACTTGTGTAAGAGACTATATTCATGTAACAGACCTTGCACAGGCACATATTCTGGCAGTGAAATACTTAATGGAAGGTAATGAAAGCAACATCTTCAATCTTGGAAATGGTGTTGGATTTACCGTAAAAGAAGTTATCGAAACAGCCAGAAAAGTGACAGGAAAGCCGATCAAGGCTGTGGAAGAAGGAAGAAGAGCTGGAGATCCGGCTGTCTTGATCGCTTCCAGTGAAAAAGCGAAGAATATCCTTGGATGGAAGCCAGAACATGCAGATCTTGAAGAAATCATTGCATCCGCATGGAAATGGCACAGCAGCCACCCACAAGGATATTGTTCTGTTCAAAAGGAAGACAAATAACTCTTTTTGAACCATAAATCATCCCCGTACCGTTTAGAGCATGTTACCTGGCTCTAAGCGGTACTTTTTTGTTTTCGTAAAATATCTGGGACTATGTTCAAATAAAAAATAAAATGGTGTATACTAAAGAAAATAGTAAGATAAAAGAAGGAGTACGAATCGATGAAACGGTTACTAGGATATTTAAAGGAGCATCTTTGTGTTACGATCCTTGCACCATTATTTAAGATGCTGGAAGCTAGTTTTGAACTATTTGTACCATTGGTCGTTGCCAGCATGATCGATGTAGGAATCGGACATCACGATATTGGATATTTGTGGAAGATGGGAGGATTATTGATCTTACTTGGAATCATTGGATTTTCATTTTCTATCACAGCACAGTATTTTGCGGCAAAATCGGCTGTGTATACAGGAAAGTCGATGAGAAGTGATTTGTTTGCACATATAAATCAATTTTCTTATCAGGAGATCGATCAGGTTGGGACATCAACGCTGATCAACCGTATGAGTAATGATATCAATCAGGTGCAAAATGGAGTTAACATGTTCCTGCGTTTGTTTTTAAGGTCACCATTTGTTGTATTTGGTGCGATGTTCATGGCATTTACGGTGGATCATAAGGCAGCAGTTTCCTTTGTATTTACGATCACAGCATTGGCAGTGGTTGTTGGACTGATTTTATGGATCACGATGCCAATGTATAAGAAAGTACAAAAACAGGTCGATGGAGTATTAAAAAGTACAAGGGAAAATCTTCTTGGAATTCGTGTGATCCGTGCATTTAACAGACAAAGAAGTGAGGAAGAAAATTTCAGATTACAAAGTGGACAGCTTTATAATAAACAGATCCACGTTGGAAAGATTTCAGCGTTACTAAATCCTCTGACTTACATGATCATTAATTTGGGGATCATTGCAATCCTATGGTCTGGTGGAAAACAGGTTGATCTGGGTTATTTAACACAAGGACAGATCATTGCACTGATCAATTATATGTCACAGATCCTTGTAGAACTTGTAAAACTTGCGAATCTTTTGATCATCTTATCTAGAGCGTTTGCAAGTCTTGACCGTGTGGATCAGATTTTTGCATTAGAGCCATCCATGAAGGAAACTGGAAAAACAGATATAGAAGAGAAGAAAGATACACCTATTCTTGAGTTTAAAGATACATCGTTTGTCTATCATGGTGCAAGAAAAGAGACGATCCATCCATTTGATTTTGCGGTGAAAGAAGGCGAAACGATCGGGGTGATCGGAGGTACAGGGTCAGGAAAGAGTACTTTTGTATCTTTGATCGCAAGATTATATGATGTGACATCAGGAAGAATTCTATACCGTGGAGTTGATGAGAAAGAATTAAAACCAGAATTTATCCGAGGAAAGATCGGATTTGTTCCGCAGAAAGCATCTTTGTTTGAAGGAAGCCTAAGAGATAATATGAAATGGGGTAAAGAAGATGCCACAGATGAAGAAATCTATCAGGCATTGGATATCGCACAGGCAAGAGAATTTGTTGATCAGAAGGAACAGAGATTAGACTTTAGAATTGAACAAAATGGAGGAAACTTATCTGGCGGACAAAAACAGAGGCTAACGATCGCAAGAGCATTAGTACGTAAACCTGAGATCTTGATTCTTGACGATAGTGCATCCGCACTTGACTTTGCAACAGATGCAAGACTTCGAAAAGCGATCAAAGAAAATACAGATAATATGACAGTATTTCTTGTATCCCAGAGAGTATCAACGATTCGTAATGCTGACCATATCTTAGTGTTGGATGATGGAAAGATTGCAGGAATCGGGACTCATCTACAGCTATTAAAAGAGAATCAGGTATATAAAGAAATCTGCGCATCACAGATGGCAGGAGAGGAGGCATAAGATCATGAAGAAAGACAAAAAACAAAAGACATTACAAAGGATCATGGAATATATGAAGCCTTATCGATTTTTGATCTTTGCGTCTTTAGTGTTGGCGGTGATCAGTGTGGCACTGACACTTTATGTTCCAATTCTGACAGGACAAGGTGTGGATTGCATTATATCAAAAGGAAATGTTGATTTTGCAAGATTAATAAGTATTATAAAAACGATCGTGATCTGTATCGTATTGACGGCAGCAGCGCAGTGGCTGATGAATCATGTTAATAACCAAATTACATATAAGATTGGAAAAGATTTAAGGATTCAGGCATTTGAGCATTTGCAGAAACTGCCATTATCTTATGTAGATGCACACTCCTCAGGAGACTTGCTCAGCCGGATCGTAACGGATATTGATCAGTTTACGGATGGATTGCTGCTTGGATTTACACAGTTATTTACTGGTGTGATCACGATCATTGGAACCATTTGTTTTATGTTAGGAATCAATCCATGGATCACATTGGTCGTTGTTATTTTAAGTCCGTTTTCGTTTTTTATCGCAAGTTTTATCTCAAAGCGAAGTTTTAATATGTTCCGGAAACAATCACAGACTAGAGGAAATATGACAGGATTTGTCAATGAAATGCTTGGAAATATTAAAGTAGTCAAAGTGTTTGATCATGGAGAAAAAGCACAGGAAGAGTTTGATCAGATCAATTATGATCTTGCATATTACTCCTTAAGAGCGACATTTTTCTCATCTATCACAAATCCGGCAACCAGATTTATGTATTCAGGAATCTATGCAGGGGTTGCGATCGCAGGATGTATGAGTGTTATTCGCGGAAGTATCAGTGTTGGTCAGTTATCAAGTTTTTTAAGTTATACAAACCAGTATACAAAGCCGTTTAATGAGATCACAGGGGTTATCACAGAATTTCAGAATTCTTTAGCTTCTGCGGCAAGAGTTTTTGAATTGTTAGATGAGGAGCCGATGATTCCTGATGCCAAAGATGCGAAGGCGTTACAGGATGTGAAAGGAAATGTAGAATTAGAGCATGTGGACTTTTCTTATGTAAAAGAAGTACCTTTGATCCAGGATTTTAATCTGAAAGTGGAACCAGGACAGCGGATTGCAATCGTTGGACCGACAGGATGTGGGAAAACAACGTTGATCAATCTGTTAATGCGTTTTTATGATGTGAATGTAGGAATGATCAAGGTGGAAGGAAATGATATCCGGGATGTCACGAGAGAAAGTTTACGATCCAGTTATGGAATGGTACTTCAGGAGACATGGTTAAAAGCAGGAACGATTCGTGAAAATATCTGCTATGGAAAACCAGATGCAACTGAGGAAGAGATGATCATGGCAGCAAAAGAAGCCAATGCACATGGATTTATCGAGCGAATGCCAGATGGTTATGATACGATCATTACAGAAGGTGGCGGAAATCTCTCTCAAGGACAGAAACAGCTCCTTTGTATTGCAAGGATCATGTTAAGTCTTCCTCCAATGCTGATCTTAGATGAAGCGACATCATCAATTGATACGATGACAGAGCTCCGAATTCAGAAAGCATTTGAAACGATGATGAAAGGAAGAACAAGTTTTATCGTAGCCCACCGACTTTCAACGATTCAGAATGCGGATGTGATACTTGTTATGGAAAATGGACATATTTTGGAGCAGGGAACACATGAAGAACTTTTAGCGAAAAATGGTGCGTATGCCAGATTATATAACAGCCAGTTTGCACCAGTATAAATGGTAAGATTTTTGACTGGAGATGTCATATGGAAGAAAAAGGAATGAAAAAAAAGAAAAAATTATTGAGGTTGTTTATAGAAACATTTTATTTAAGTGCATTTACCTTTGGTGGCGGCTATATGATCGTATCTTTGATGAAGAAGAAGTTTGTGAATGAATATCATTGGATCGAAGAAGACGAGATGCTTGATCTGGTGGCGATCGCACAATCAGCCCCAGGAGCAATCGCAGTGAATGGAGCAATCGTTGTTGGCTATAAATTAGCAGGTATCAGTGGTGTGATCGTAAGTGTATTCGGAGCTGTTCTACCGCCATTTTTGATTATATCTGTAGTCTCTGTTTTTTATGAAATATTTCGGGATAACGGGATTGTTGCAGCGATGCTTTCTGGTATGCAGACGGGTGTTGGCGCGGTGATCATCAGTGTTGTGTACGAGATGGCAAAAGGGCAAAGTAAGAAGGAAAACAGAATAGAACTTGCGATCATTATGGTTGTGGCATTTATGGCAAGTTATGTCTTTGATATTAGTGTGATCTACATTATTCTTGCATGTATTGGAGTTGGAATCGTACAATATGGTATTTCAAGAAAGAAGACAGGAGGCAGAAAATGATCTATCTGCAATTATTTTTAAGTTTCTTAAAGATTGGAGCATTTAGTTTCGGAGGCGGATATGCAGCAATGCCAATGATACAGCAGCAGATGGTAGACGTATATCACTGGTTGTCTGTCTCTGAATTTGGAGATCTCGTAACGATTTCGCAGATGACACCGGGACCGATCACAATTAATGCGGCGACTTTCGTGGGCATAAGAGTTGCAGGGTGGCAAGGAGCATTATGTGCAACGATGGGATGTGTATTCCCTGCGTGTGTGATCGTGACAGCAATTGCTTATTTTTATGTAAAATATCGTCATATGGAAGGACTACAAATGGTGTTAAATACTTTACATCCTGCGGTGATCGCACTGATCTTGACTTCTGGAATTACGATCCTTGCACAGGCATTTTTTCAGGGAAGTCATATAGATCTTCAACAGATCAAATGGATACAGGGTGGTATTTTTATCGTTTGTATCTATCTTTTATTGAGAAAGAAAAAAGACCCGATCATTGTCATGCTGTTTGCGGGTGTGCTAAATGTGATTGGAAGCTTTTTCATTTCATAGGAAATTTCAATGAAATCCCCTATGAAATAAAAAAATGGGAATATAAACGATGAGAGTGGTAAAAGTATAAATAAAACAATAGGAAGTGATAGATTTGAGTAAGATACAAGAAGCGAAGAAACTATTAAAACAATACTTTGGATATGATGAATTCCGCCAAGGTCAGGAACAATTGATCGAGGCAGCATTAAATGGGCAGGATGTTTTAGGGATCATGCCGACAGGAGCAGGAAAGTCTCTTTGTTTTCAGATTCCAGCATTGATGATGGATGGAATTACACTTGTGATCTCTCCACTGATCTCGCTGATGAAAGATCAGGTTGGGACACTGAATCAAGCCGGAATTCATGCGGCATTTTTAAATAGTTCTCTGACACAGGGACAGTATCATACCGCATTAAAATATGCGATGCAGGGAAGATACAAGATTATCTATGTGGCACCAGAACGCTTGGAAACAGAAGGTTTTATCAATTTTGCGCTAAATAGTGGAGTGAAGATATCAATGTTGGCAGTTGATGAGGCACATTGTGTGTCACAGTGGGGGCAGGATTTTCGGCCAAGTTATCTAAAGATTTTGGAATTTTTAAAGAAACTTCCGTATCGGCCTGTACTGACTGCATATACAGCAACAGCGACAGCAGAAGTCAGGGATGATATTATGGATATTTTGAACCTGAGAGATCCATTTGTATTAACGACAGGGTTTGATCGGGAGAATCTTTACTATGCAGTAAAACGTCCAAGGGATAAGTATAGAGAATTACTAAGTTATTTAAAAGAAAAAGAAGAAAAGATGCCAGGAAGCAGCGGGATCATTTACTGTCTGTCTAGGAAAAATGTTGAGGAAGTCTGCTATCAGTTAAGAGAAGATGGATTCTCCGTGACAAGATACCATGCAGGATTATCGGATGAAGAACGAAAGGAAAATCAGGAAGATTTTATCTATGACAGAAAGCAGATCATGGTAGCGACAAATGCCTTTGGAATGGGAATCGACAAGCCGGATGTCCGTTTTGTTGTTCATTATAATATGCCGAAGAACATGGAAAGTTATTATCAGGAAGCAGGAAGAGCAGGACGTGATGGAGAACCTGCGGAATGTATCTTATATTATGCGCCGATTGATAACCGAACCAATCGTTTTCTGATCGAAAATGGAGAGGAGAATGAGGAATTAGATGCGATCACAAAGCAGATCGTGATGGAAAGAGACTGGGAAAGACTTCGTCAGATGACATTTTACTGCTATACGAAGGAATGTTTACGTCATTATATTTTAAATTATTTTGGAGAACAGACAAGCGGATACTGTGGAAACTGCTTAAACTGTCTGACCGAGTTTGAAACGGTTGATGCAACAATGGAAGCGAAAGCTATCATCCAATGTATTAGAGATTGTTATCGAGATTTCGGACTATCCACGATCGTTGATATTTTAAAAGGTTCAAAGAGCCAGAAAGTATTAAGTCGTCATTTAGATGAGAATTCACAATATGGAGCATTGGCATCAGAAAGTATTGCAAGGATACGGCAGATCATCAATGAAATGTTAGTCTATGGATATCTGGAAATGACAGCTGATGAATATCCGGTTTTAAGCGTTGCAGATATTACTAAGATTGATGATAACTGGAACTTTGAGATCAAGATTCCAAAAGAAGTCGAAAAAGAAAAAGAAGAACGCAAGATTCAGACGAAGAAACGTAAGAAAGCAGGGGCTGTGGCAGCACTTGCTGAGGAAGATACAGAATTGTTCGAAGCATTACGTGTACTTCGAAGAATGATTGCATCCGAACAGAAAATCCCGCCATATATGGTATTTTCCGATAAGACACTGGTACATATGAGTACGATGAAACCTTCTAATGATGAGGAAATGTTAGAAGTCAATGGAGTCGGAGAACATAAGCTTCAGAAATATGGCGAACGTTTTTTAAATGAAATTCAGAAATATAAATAAAATACATAGATAATAGGAAAAGGAAATCCGTATGAACTATTTTGAAACAAATTTAGAAGAAATATCAAGATCCATACAGTTGCTTGCGCAGATATTTGAATATCAAGTGTTTGAACTTCAAGTCGAAGAAAAAGATGGAAATCAAACAGGATATGTTCCATATATGATGAACGATGCAATTGAGTGTTATCTAAGTTTTCATGGACTTCGTATCTCTGGAAAATATGACAAAGACTATGAAGGAGAGATGTGGGCACAACTGGAAGAACGAGAAGGTCGTTATGGGTTGATCGTTCATCAGGGAGAAGAAAGTGTTTTTACAATGTGGTTTGATGAGATCATGGAACATACGAACTGTTACCGGTATCATGAAATCGGACATTTCTGGAGAGATGGAGCTGAGCAGTGGCGCCAGCTAGTCTATATGATTGGAACGATCCGTGAGAAATATTGCTTTTTAGGGGAAGAAGTGTGTAATGATCAAGAGATGGAGATCATGTCATTGATCGAATTTGCACCATTTTATTACTATTTTCCGATCAATGAAGATCCAGAAGAATGGTATGACAAAACCGAAGAAGGATTAGAATGTATGAGAAATCTTGCTATGCAGGCAGGTGATAAAGATTATTTAAAATGGATTGATAAATATGAGAAGCACCCAACCAAACGAATGGAGATGACGCTTGCAAAGAAACTGCAAGATCCAAAGAGACAAGATTTATATGAATTGATCTGCGAGAAAGTCTGCAATGCTTCTGATCCATATCCAGCAAGGAATTATGGAGAAAGAATCGATCAGAAGATTCAACGATACAGGGAACAGGTTGATAAGAAACTGAAAGAACAAGGATTTACAGGAACGTATCCACAATATGAGAGCGAACATTTATCGGTTTGTGTAACAGAAGAACATCCATTTACGATCTTGGAATCTGAAGATTTTAAATTTAAGATTCAGTTGATGATCTCAGAATGCAGAGAAAAACATCCGAGAAAAAATGCTGGATTTTTTAAAGGATATCAAAGAAAAGGCAAAATAAAAAGACTCGATTTTTAATTATGAAAATCGAGTCTTTTCTTTCACTGATTTATTTATTCTTCAGCCGCTTCTTCGTCTTCATCCTCAGGTGCAGCTTCTGGTTCTGCGATGTTAACAACCAAAGTATCTTCTGGTGTAACAAGAGAGATCTTGCTGTTAGCAGCTAATGGCAAGTCTTTGACATGGATCATATCACCAACATTGTACTGTGTTAAATCAATCTCAACCTTTTCAACGATATCAGCTGGGAATGCTTTATATTCGATTTCAGATAAGGACTGTTCAACGATACCATTCTGTACAGCATTTTCGTTTAATAATTCGATCGCAGCAGTTGTGTGAATCTTTTCGTCAGCAACTAATGCCTGGAAATTAATAAACATTGTTTCGTTTTTCATGGCATTGTAGTCGATTTCTTTTACGATGGCGTCTATATTTTCTCCGTCAACAAGTAAAGTAATATGAGCTCCTTTTTTGTTATCCTTTAAGAATTTAGCGGCTTCACGGGAATCAACTTTCAATGGAATGGAATTTTCGATATCTCTGCCAAACAGATTTCCGATAACATAACCTTCTTTTCTTAATTTTTTAGCCTTTGTTTTCAAATCTCTTTTTTCTGCAGTTAATGTGTTCATAAAAAGTTCCTCCTTGAAAAAACATTAAGATATTATGCATGTTATGGTATAACACCGGAAGTACTTTGTGTATAAAATATATAAATACACAAAAAGAGCTCCCAGTGTAGTGGAAGCTCTTGCTGTATTGTAGGTGTTTCTATGCACTTGAGTTTATTATATCACTACTTTTTAATTTTTAAAGGGGTAAAATTGATGTATTTTTAAAAGAACAAAATGAATAAAAATCACATATATTAAATAGAAGAAAAAAGAAAGGAAAAAAGACTGTGATTTATGATTTTGCCGTTATCGGCGGTGATATGAGACAGGTATATTTAGCCAACTATCTAAAAAATCAAAGATATCAGGTTATCACATATGCAACCAAAAAAGAAGGCTCAGAATGCAAGGAAGGTAAATCTTTTGAAAATGTCATAAGAGAAGCGAAGTGCATGATTGGACCCGTCGTTTTTTCAAAAAACGGGGAAATCACAGGAAGTTCTAGCAACAAAAAAATGTCAGTAGAAACACTGCTTCAAGAAATGACGAAAGAACAGATTTTATTTGGGGGATGTATCAATGAAGAAATTCGACATGAATGTGAACAAAAAGGAATCAAAGCATTTGACTTCATGAAAATGGATGATGTCGCTATCTACAATGCGATCGCAACTGCAGAAGGTGCGATCATGGAAGCGATCAAGATGCAGCCGATCAATCTTCACAAAAGTCGTTGTCTGGTCCTTGGCTATGGAAGATGTGCAAAAGTTCTTGCAGCGAAACTAAAAGGAATGGATGCCCAGGTAACAGTTTGTGCCAGAAATAAAACAGCAAGAAGTCTTGCAAAATCTTTTGGACTTGAGGTTATGGATTTTACGGAACTAAAACGGCGGATCTGTCAGTATGATCATATTTTTAATACCGTTCCAAAACAGATCCTAAAAGAAGATATCCTCAGGAAGATCTCCAAAGAATCCTGCATCATAGATATTGCTTCCTATCCTGGTGGAACAAACCATCAAATGGCGGAAAAACTGGGAATCTGTGCAAAACTATGCCCAAGTCTTCCAGGCATTTATTCCCCGAAATCTTCTGGGATCATGCTTGCAAAAAAAGTTTTAGAAATCAGTGGAGAGATCAAACATGGTATTGAAAAATAAAAGAATCGGAGTAGCAATGACAGGTTCCTTTTGCACTTACACAAAAGCCTTTGAACAGATCGATCGCTTACTAGAAGAAGGTGCGATCCTGCAGACGATCTTTTCTGACATATCCCAGCATATCAAATGCAGGTTTGGAAAAGGTGAGGAATTTGTAAAAAGAGCACACAATATGACAGGAAATGAACCGATGAAAACGATTGAAGAAGCAGAAATCATCGGTCCGACAGGGTGTCTGGATATCCTGATTCTAATGCCATGTACAGGAAATACCATGGCGAAACTTGCCAATGGAATTACAGATACCCCGGTTTTAATGGCAGCTAAAGCGCAGCTGCGGAATGAAAAACCAGTCGTTATCTCTATGGCGAGCAATGATGCCTTAGGTATGAATCTTAAGAATATCGGGAATCTTTTAAATCATAAGCATATTTATTTTGTACCATTCGGACAGGATGATCCGGTAAAGAAGCCAAACTCCATGATCGCGGATACAAGACTGCTCATTCCGACAATTTTGCAGGCATTAAAAGGCAGACAATACCAGCCGGTTCTCATTGATCATAAAAAATAAAAAGAGGTAGCGTGTATGTGTGGAATTGCAGGATTTCTAAATCCTAGAAACAATGATAAAAAAACAGAGAAAGAAATATATCAGATCTTAAAGAAAATGAATGAAGTTCAAAGACATCGAGGTCCAGATGATGAAGGAATATTTTTGGAAAATGGCTGTGCATTAGGGCATGTACGATTGTCAATCCTTGACCTTTACAGGGGACATCAGCCAATGTGTAAAAAGAAAGAAGGAAATACCTACGCAATCATCTTAAATGGCGAGATTTATAACATGAAAACGTTAAAAGAACAACTGATCAAAGAAGGAGAAATGTTTTCGACAACGAGTGACACGGAAGTTGTATTAACAGGGTATATCAGGTATGGAATTTCTTATATTGAAGAGTTGAATGGAATTTTTTCTATTGCTCTGTGGGATGGGAAACGGAAGAAATTATATTTGATCAGAGATCGTGTTGGTGTGAAGCCATTATTCTATACAAAACGGGGAGATACATTAATCTTTGCATCTGAGATCAAAGGCTTGTTTGCCTATCCAGGAGTCAAACCAGTGATCAACAGAGAAGGACTTTGTGAAATCTTTGGGTTAGGACCTGCAAAGTCATATGGAAAAGGAGTGTTCAAAGATATTTATGAAGTTCTTCCAGGGCATTTCCTGGAATACGATCGTGAAGGGCTGAAAGATCGTGCATATTGGGAATTGAAAGCGAAAGAACACACAGACAGCGAAAAAGATACGATCGAGCATACAAGGTGGCTAGTAAAAGATGCCGTGGAAATGCAGATGTTATCCGATATTCCAATCAGTACATTTTTATCCGGTGGAGTTGACAGTAGTCTTGTCACAGCAATCTGTGCGAAAAAGCTTCAAAAAGAAGGAAAAAATTTAAACACATTTTCCTTTGATTTTGTAAATAATCATAAATATTTTAAATCAAACGCCTTCCAGCCAAGCGAAGACCGTCCATGGGTTGATAAGATGGTTGATCATGCAAAGACAGATCACAGATATTTGGAATGCGACAATGAAAACATGATCGAAAATCTATACAAAGCAGTTGATGCCAGAGATCTTCCATGTATGGCAGATGTGGAGTCTTCGATGCTATATTTTTGTTCGAAAGTTGTAAAATATAACAAAGTAACATTAACAGGGGAGTGTGCAGATGAAATTTTTGGTGGTTATCCATGGTTTCATAAAGAGGAATGCTTCAAGGCAGAGATCTTCCCATGGTCTATGGATATGCAACCAAGAAAAATGCTGTTAAATGATGATATCATACAGAAAGTGGATTTAGAATCTTATGCAAGAACAGCTTATCAAAAGACGATCAATGAGACGCCAAAACTTTATGGAGAAGATCGGATAGAAGCTAGAAGAAGGCAGATTTCTTATCTGAATCTAAGATGGTTTATGGTAACCTTAATGGATCGCATGGATCGCACGAGCATGCATTGTGGGTTAGAAGCACGAGTGCCGTTTGCTGATCACAGGATCGTGGAATATCTTTATAATGTTCCGTGGGAGTTAAAATGTTTAAATGGTGTGGTAAAAGGATTGCTAAGAGCAGCAGGGAAAGGAATCCTGCCAGATGAGGTATTGTATCGAAGAAAAAGTCCATATCCAAAGACTTATGATCCAAACTATGAAAAAATCTTATCCAAAGAACTTCTGAAAGTTATGGCAAAAAAAGGAGCACCGATCAAAGAACTGATCGATGCATATAAACTAAGCAGATTCTTAGACAGTCCGAAAGACTATGGTAAACCATGGTATGGACAGCTGATGGCAGGTCCTCAGATGATCGCTTACCTTCTGCAAGTCAATTACTGGCTGGAAAAATACCAGATCACATTGGATCTGAGTTAGCTAGATTAACATAAAATGTCTTAAAATATATAGCCATCCCGTAACTGTAAATGCACTAAACATCGTTGTTAACATGACAACACTGGAAGAAAGAGTTCCTTCATGTCCCATATTCTTCGCCATAACAAAACTACTTACTGTTGTTGCGGAACCAAGCATGATAAGGATGGCAACCAACTTATCGGTACGGAATCCAAGTTTCACTGCAATTGGCAGGAAAATGGCACAAAGACCAATAAGTTTCATAAAAGCAGCAATGGAAGATGGTTTGATCTTTCCAAAAGCTTTTTTGATATCGAAGGTAGCGCCCATCGCCATGAGTCCCATTGGAGTGGCGACATTTCCAATGCTTGAAATAACTTTTTTAGGGATTGCAGGCATTGGAATTTTTAATGCAGACCAGACAAGTCCAGCAACAATTCCGATAAGGATTGGGTTTGTCACGATTCCTTTGACCGTTTTTTTCACAACAGTATGGTCAAGCCCACTCTGTCCAGGTTTAAATACAGATAAGACAACAACAGCCATCATATTATATAATGGTACACTTCCAATGATCATCAAAGGAGCCATTCCGGCATTTCCATAAATGTTTTGGATAAATGCGATTCCAAGAAGAGCAGCACTGCTTCGGTAAGCCGCCTGAATAAATTCTCCACGGATCGTTTTATCATTGAGCAGACAAGAAATCAGAAAAGAAATCGTAATACTGATCATGGTAACGATAAAACAAAACAGGACAAACTTAACATCCCAGACTTTTGAAAAATCAACCGTTGCAAGATCCTCAAATACCAAGACAGGCAAAGGAACCATAAAAACAAACTTATTCATTTTCGAAGCAAAAATATCATCAATCCATCCAATCTTTTTAAAGACAAGTCCTAAGATCATCATCAAAAAGACAGGAACTGTAGCGTTTAAGCTAAAGATTAAATTTTCCATAATTACTCACTTTCTGTAGTATAAGCTGAACTTTTACTTGGTGTGATCAGGTAGTGGTAGATAAAATGTTTCACTGCAACAAAATGTTTTCTCGTCCACACAAGACAAAAACCACTGAAAACAGGCAGAAAACATACAAGAGAACCAGTATGTCCAAAGTTTTTGCAAGATAGATAAGAAACGATAACACCAAAATGGAAACAAAGCAAAACAGAAGCGAAAAATTTCCATTTTCTTAAGGCGTCGGGATCTTTACTGCAAAGATATTCTGTCATAGATGTCGTAAACTGACGCAGGTTATTCGTAGAAAAAATTGTAGAGCAGGTAAATCCATCCCCACCCTTAAAGGAACACCACTGAATTGCCATTGCAAAATACAACGGATAGAGGGCAATGAAATCATTCAGATCCGATGGAAGAAAAGCAACGATCAAGGCTGCCATTGCATCTATAAAAAGACTGACATAAGGAAGATGCAGCCTTGTAAACTTCGGTAAGATCACCGTCAGTGATAATGCAAACATATAAATAAAAACACCAAGAAGTCGCACAAAGAAATTCGCATCTGGGTGTCCAGCAAGATCTGCAAATACAGAGATCAGATTCGAAGTCTGCGCAGAACCAAAGAGTTCATGATGATTAAGAATCGAAAAACCACCAAGAAATCCCCCAACGATTGCCATATTAAAATGGATCCAACGATCCATATCCCTACTACACATGAAAAAACCAGCTTTCTTAAAAATATTTCCAAAATATTATATAACCATCCAGAAGAATTGTAAAGTTATGATTTGTATGTGGGTTTGCATTCACTAACTGAAGACGGTAGTGGTTTCGATTACGTAAATTATTTGAATATTATAAAAAGGGTTATCTGTCTGAGTCGAGCGAGAGCGCGTCGCAGACAGATAACCCTTTTTATAACATTCCACCAATAATTTTCGTCATCAAACTAGCAAATTAAAATTTCGTGATCATTTCCATGATCTCATTACTTCTCTGAACAAATTTTGTCATTTCTTCAGGAGCTAATGTTGTATGACTTAACATGGCAAGATCATACAGCTGTTCGCAAATAATCTTTGCATTTTGGGCATCTCCATGCTCAAACAGATATTTCACAAGTGTATTATTTGCATTTAGAGTCAGAACCTGTGCAGGAGCACCAAACATATTAGGGTCCATACCAGGCATTGCATACATCTTCATCATATCCTGCATACGTCTGCTTTCTTCAGATAAAGTGATGATAGAAGAAATCTTTGCATCTTTTAATTTTTCAACGTGAACTTCAAGATTTTCTTTGTTTAAAGTCTTTCTAAACAGGTCAGTTAAAGAAGTCTTGATTTCATCTAATTCTTTTTCATCTACATTTTCTTTAAGGGCATCTTCGACATCCGCATCGATACGTTTAAATTTGATATGCTGATTCTGCTGTTCAATCTGTGTGATAAATGCAGAATCAATGTTATGATTTAAAATGACAGCATCCATATCCTGTTCTTTGAACATATTGATATACTGGCTTTGCTGAACTTCATCTGTGATATAGTATAAAGTTGTCACATCATCATCGTTTGCAGGAGCTGGAACAAGGTCACTTAATGTTACATATTTATGTTCCATATTCTTAAATAAGATGTAATCTTTGATCTTATCTGCGAATTTCTGGTCACGGATGAATCCAAATTTGATAAATGGACTGATATCATCCCAGTATTTTTCATAAGATTCACGGTCTGTCTTGCACATACCAGTTAACTTATCAGCAACTTTCTTTGTGATGTAATCAGAAATTTTCTTCACGAATCCATCGTTCTGAAGAGCACTTCTTGATACGTTCAGTGGAAGGTCAGGACAATCGATCACACCTTTTAATAACATTAAGAATTCAGGAATGACTTCTTTGATGTTATCGGCGATAAATACCTGATTGTTATATAATTTAATTGTTCCTTCGATAGAATCATATTCTGTATTGATCTGAGGGAAGTAAAGGATACCTTTTAAGTTAAATGGGTAATCCATGTTTAGATGGATCCAGAATAATGGTTCTTTAAAGTCATGGAAGACTTTGTGGTAGAATTCTTTGTATTCTTTGTCTGTACATTCATTTGGACGTTTATTCCAAAGTGGATGTGTATCACTTAAAGAAACAGGACGTTTGTTGATCTTTACAAGATCTTTTGCTGGAGATACTTCAACTGTTTCTTTTGTACCATCTTCGTTTTCTTTTTCTTCTGTTTTTGCATCTTCATGAATATGTTCTACAACAACATCATCATCTTTTACTTGATCTTCTGGGATTGTTTCAAATTCCTGTTCAGCACCTTCTACAGATAAGAAGATCTCAGTTGGCATGAAAGAGCAGTATTTCTCGATGATCTCTCTTGCACGGTATTCATTTGTGAATTCTGTACTTTCTTCATTTAAGAATAAAGTGATCTCCGTACCAACAGTCTCTTTTGTACCAGTTGTCATTGTATACTCTGTACCACCATCACAAGTCCAGTGAACAGGTTCAGCTCCTTCTTTATAAGAAAGAGTATCAATCGTAACTTCATCAGCTACCATAAATGCAGAATAGAAACCAAGACCGAAATGTCCGATGATCTGGTCACCTTCTGTTTTATCTTTGTACTGCTCTAAGAACTGAGTCGCTCCAGAAAATGCGATCTGCGTGATGTATTTCTCAACTTCGTCCGCTGTCATACCAAGACCAGTATCGATGAATTTTAAAGTTTTCTTCTCAGGGTCAAGGATAACGTCAACTTTATTTTTATGTCCTTCTGGGAAATTGTATTCTCCCATCATGTCTAATTTCTTTAATTTTGTGATGGCATCGCATCCGTTAGAGATTAATTCACGGAAGAAAATATCGTGATCGGAATAAAGCCATTTCTTAATAATTGGAAAAATATTATCGCTGTTAATGGAAAGAGTTCCTTTTTTTTCTGCCATAATGTTACACTCCTTTATTTAAAAATATTTTAGTCTTATTTTAAGTGTTCTATGTCAAATAGAACTTTTATAAATGTTATTGTAGAACCAAAGTTGATAAAAGTCAAGTAAAAATTAGCACTCAATAAAAAAGAGTGCTAATAATACATATACTTGTTAATTCTACAGCTACCTGTATAAAATAAAGGAGGAAAAACAAATGGATGAGATGTATAAAGATATTTACAAAAAGCTAATGACTCTTCAATGGCTTTTAAGGCGTTATCAGATGATGAATTGTAAGGAACACAATATTTATGAAAATAGAAATGAAGGACAGGGAAGAGTTCTTGCATTACTTAAGATTCAGCCAGAGATTGCGACGAAAGATATGGCATATCTCTTAGGAATTAAACAGCAGTCATTAAATGAGTTGTTAAAGAAACTTGAAAAAAGTGGATATGTTAAAAGAAAACCATCAAAAGAAGACAAACGAGTTATGATCGTATGTCTGACAGAAGAAGGCAAAAAGGTTAAGCAGAAAGAAGAAGAATATAAAGAAATCTTTGATTGTCTGACCAATGAAGAATTAGAGCAATTTTCTTCCTACATTGATCGAATTCTTTCCTCGCTGGAAGAAATGGTTGGGAACCCATTAGATCAGGAAGCATATGACAATTCCAATGATGCTTGGGATGTCTGTTAATATGATCTATAATCTTACGGATACATTTTTTATAGGAAAATTAAATGATACACATGAACTAGCAGCAATTTCATTATTACTGCCATTTGCAACATTCTTGATGGTTTGTTGATCATTTCGAGTCTTATGTTTAATTATTATGCAATGAAATATGGAGACTATGTTCTTGCAGGATTTGGTATTTCTCAAAAAGACAGTCATATATCAGACAGAATTGATCACAGGATTGGTTGTCGTACTGTTTATATTTCGAAGATTCGTTGTGACTTGTTTTTCACATGATACACAAGTGATTTATATCGCAGCTTTTATCTTAACAATACAGTTTTTTTATCTTTCTTTGCAGCAGGTGCAGGGCTTTTGACAGGAATTTTTCAGGCAGAAGGAAAAGGAATGCCTGCAGTGATCATGTCTGTTACAAGAGGCCTTGTTTTAATTCCAGCAATTGTTATTGGAAATCAGTTGTTCCAGTTAAATGGAGTGGTATTTTCATTATTAGTTTCTGAAGCAATTTCATGCATGACGGGATGTGTGATGTATTATTTGATCCGAAGTAAATGATTTATGGTTTTTTAAAAAAAAGTGTGGTATAGTATGTTTAATTAAAGAAAGTAAAAGTTTTACGGAAAGGAAATGGCTGCAGTTGATGCAGTTCTTTACGGCAATCCTTCTTTTTAATGATGCACTTGCGTATATATTTCGTGGATGTGTAGGAAGTCTTGGACATTATATGGTGCGTATCAGCAATTTTATGGTATTTATATTGAGTGATGTGATCATGTTCTTTTTTCATGTCTATGTGTGCAGTTATTTATTTGAAGATGGAGTCTGTTGAGAAAGACGAAGTTTATTTTATGTCAAATATAGAACAGGAGAATGGATTTGAGTCTTATGGTATGCTGCAGGAACAAGAAGTAGACAGACTTCTTGCGGTACCACTTAAAAGAGAAAAATAAGACCAGAAAGAGATAATTAATGAACAAAATAAATTACCAAAAGCAATTAGATAAAGTAATCGAAAATTTAGGAGAAACGAAACCAACATTGCTACTGCATAGTTGTTGTGCTCCATGTAGCAGCTACGTTCTGGAATACCTCTCTCAGTATTTCGACATCACCATCGACTACTACAACCCAAACATCGATTCCAAGGAAGAATACGAAAAAAGAGTTCATGAGCAGCAGCGTCTGGTCAATGAAATGAATCTTCCAATTAAAGTAATTGATGCAGGATATGATCCACAGACGTTTTTTGATATGGCAAAGGGCTACGAACAGGAACCAGAAGGTGGCAAGAGATGTTATCGCTGCTACAAACTAAGACTAGATCAGGCAGCGAAACTTGCCAAAGAAGGTGGATACGATTATTTTACAACAACACTTACGATCAGCCCATTAAAAAACGCATCATGGCTGAATGAATTAGGACAGAAAGCAGGAGAACTTTTGGGTGTAGAATTTCTGCCATCAGATTTTAAAAAGAAAGGTGGCTACCAGAGATCTATTCAGTTATCCAAAGAATATAATCTGTATCGCCAGAATTTCTGCGGTTGCATTTTCTCGAAGCGAGAAAGTGAAGAACGGATGAACAAACAAAAAAACATAGAAAAAATGTAGAAAAATACAAAAAAGTACTTGCAACGACAAAAAATTTATGATAAAATTTTTACAATTTGTAGAGAAATATTTCTGAAATAAAAAATGACCCAGGTATTGGAAGGACAAAATGGCTGAATTTCCAATACTTAGCTTCGTAATTTTTATTTTAGGATATTTCTTTTTTTTATACAAACAATAAGGGTTATGAGCAAACCCTTATTCTATAGGTAGAAAGTTAGTCTTTTCTACTATATACCCTATGAATGAGACTTTTTAGGAGGAAAAATTACATGAACGCATTTTTGATATTGGAAGACGGACACGTATTTGAGGGAAAAAGTTTTGGAGCCCAAA
>JABLTP010009294.1_pt1 | contig 21128 bp, 14 predicted proteins | sample 7160111 | NCBI WGS metagenome assembly JABLTP01 (sample SAMN14651227, study PRJNA627086) | human gut metagenome | isolation source: feces | host: Homo sapiens
ATTTTTACTTCAACCTGACACAGGCTGAGGTGACTGAACTGGAGGTCTCTGTTGAGGGAGGCCTGGTCGAAATGATCAACCGCATCGTTGCCGCGCAGAATGGCAAGGTCATCATTGAGACCTTCAAGGACATCATTCTGCGCGCTTACGGTGAGAAGTCTCCGGATGGCCGTCGATTCATCAAGAACCAGGAAGTCCGCGATGCCTTCGCTCAGACCGAGGCGTACAGCAACCTGTTCATGGAGCTGGCAACCGATGCTAAGGCTGCGAGCGAGTTCGTCAACGGCATCGTTCCTCCCAAGACGGAAAAGGCAGCCCAGGCCGATCAGAGTGCCGAGGCGCCGGCCGTTCCCGAAAACTGATGACAATGAGGACCGGCGATGCTGAAGATCACAGTGCCGGCTACCGAATTGTTTGACGGAGTCGGAAACTTTATCAACACCAAGGAGCAGACGCTCCAGTTGGAGCATTCGCTGGTCTCTCTTTCAAAATGGGAAGCCAAATGGCACAAGCCTTACTTGTCCCGCAAGGCGATGACCATAGAAGAGACGATCGACTACATCCGGTGCATGACACTGACACAGAATGTCGACCCGAATGTGTATAAAGCGATCACTCCATCAAATTTGAAGACGGTCACGGAGTACATTGACGATCCGATGACCGCCACGACCATCTCCAATGCAAAGAAAAAGGGTGGAAGCCGTAAAATCGTCACGGCAGAGGTCATTTATTATTGGATGATCTCCTACGGTATCCCGTTTGAGTGCCGGAAATGGCATCTGAATCAACTGCTGACCCTTATCAATGTGTGTAATGTGGAGGGGTCGCCGCCTCAGAAGCTTTCGAGAGCGGAGGTTGCCGCGCAGTATAAAGCGCTGAACGCTGCCCGACGGAAGCAGTGGAATACAAGGGGGTAATACCATGACAGAAAAAGAACTGAGAGCCAAAGTAGTCTCGATCGCAGAGAAGTATCTCGGATGCAAGGAAAGCAATGGCTCGCATAGAAAAATCATCGACCTCTATAACAGTCACAAACCGCTTGCACGAGGCTATCCCGTGAAATACACGGACGCATGGTGCGCAACTTTTGTGAGCGCCGTGTTTATTGAAGCCGGCCTGACAGAGATCGCACCGACCGAATGCGGATGCGGAGCAATGATCAATCTTTATAAGAAGATCGGTCGTTGGGAAGAGAATGATGCCTATGTTCCCTCTCCTGGCGATGTTGTTATGTACGACTGGCAAGATAACGGCGTTGGTGATAATACCGGTGCCGCTGATCATGTCGGTATTGTGGTGAGTGTTTCCGGAAATTCCATCAAGGTCATCGAAGGAAATATGAGTGATGCCGTTGGGTATAGAACCTTGCGGGTGAATGGCAAATACATTCGAGGCTATTGCCTCCCCAAGTATTCTGCCAAAGCTGGTTCGACAGGTTCCAACACGACAACACCGCCGAGTAATGGCTCGGCAAGCAAGCCCGCAAGTGCTAAAAAGGCAACCGAGGCAGCAAGATCTTTCAATAAGACTTTGGCCGGTACTTATGTTGTCACGGCAAATGTTGGGCTGCATATCCGTAATGGTGCAGGAACCGGTAAGGCCAGTCTCACCGTACTTCCCAAAGGTACAAAAGTTGCAAACTATGGGTACTACACGCTTGTCGGCAATATAAAGTGGCTTTATGTTCAGGTCACTTACAAGGGTGTCACATACACCGGATTTTGCAGTTCTCAGTATTTGAAGAAGTAAACAAGTGCAATTTGGAGGAAAACATGATCACGTTCAGACAAAAGGGCGACTTCTCCAAGCTGACGAGGTTTTTGGAGAGAGCCAAAGAAACGGTGCATCTCGGAGACCTCGATCAGTATGGCCGAGCCGGAGTGGCCGCTCTTGCGTCTGCAACGCCTGTTGACTCTGGAGAAACGGCCCAATCGTGGTATTACGAGATCACGAACAAGAAGGGTTTTGTGAGTATCTCGTTTCACAATTCAAATATTCAAAATGGAGTTCCAATCGCCATCATTTTGCAGTATGGACACGGAACTGGAACCGGCGGCTGGGTAGCGGGACGTGATTACATCAATCCTGCTATCCGGCCTATTTTTGATCAAATCGCAAATGACGCATGGAAGGAGGTCACGAAGACATGAGCACAACGATCGACGAGAGAGTTGTTGAAATGCGATTCGACAACCGTCAATTCGAGGCGGGTGTGAGGACAAGTTTGTCCACGCTCGACAAACTCAAAGAGGGTTTGGATCTGGACGGTGCGGCTAAAGGTCTGAAGGGCCTTAGCGACGCAGCTAAAAAGTGCGACCTTTCGACCCTTAGCAATTCCGTCGAGACTGTTCGGATGAAATTCTCGGCGCTCGAAGTCATGGCGGTGACCGCCCTTTCAAACATTACCAACTCGGTCATCAATACCGGAAAACGGATGATCGAATCGTTTACATTGGAGCCTCCCAAACAAGGCTTTGACGAATACGAGCTCAAGATGGGCTCTATTCAGACGATCATGATGAGCACCGGCGCATCGTTAGAGGAGGTCAACAAGTATCTTCAGGAGCTGAACACCTACTCCGATAAGACAATTTACTCTTTCCAGGATATGACCTCCAATATTGGTAAGTTCACGAATGCCGGCGTCGGCCTTGAAGATGCTGTTATGGCTATTCAGGGCGTGTCGAATGTGGCTGCCGTATCCGGTGCAAATGCAAACGAGGCTTCCCGTGCGATGTATAACTTTGCGCAGGCCCTGTCCGCAGGATATGTCAAGCTGATCGACTGGAAATCCATTGAAAACGCGAACATGGCAACGGTGGAATTCAAGACGCAGCTTTTGGAGTCGGCTGTTGCGTGCGGAACTTTGACGAAAACCGCAGACGGAATGTATAAGACCGTCAAGGGAAATGTCATCGACGCCACACATAACTTTAACGATTCTTTGCAGGATCAGTGGATGACGACGGAAGCTCTTGTCGGCACACTTCGTAACTATGCTGATGAAACGACCGACATCGGCAAGAAAGCATTCGCGGCTGCGCAGGATGTTAAGACATTCTCACAGTTGATGGACACCTTAAAGGAAGCTGCGGGCTCCGGCTGGGCGAATACCTGGGAAATCCTCTTTGGTGACTTTGATGAAGCCAAGGAATTGTGGACTGGTCTTAGTCAGGCGATCGGCGGATTTATTGATACGCAGTCTGATGCTCGTAATTCGGTACTTCAGGGATGGAAAGACCTTGGCGGCAGAACCGAGCTGATCGAGTCTCTCAAGAATACGCTCAAGGGAATTGGGACAGTTATCAAGCCGATCACAGAAGCCTTTCGTGATATTTTTCCGCCAACTACTGCGGAACAGCTTCATAATCTGACGGAAGGATTGCTTAAGTTCACAGAAAAGCTGACGCTTAGTGACACTGCTTCCGAAAACCTGAAGAACACCTTTAAGGGTCTGTTCGCCATTCTTGATATTTGCAAGCGGGCAATCGGTGCAATTCTGGGTCCGGTCGGTTCTCTTCTTGGGAAAGTAACCGGCTTAGGCGGCGGTGTTCTCGGCGTGACCGGCTCTATCGGAGAATGGCTCGTCAAGCTTGACGAAGCGATCAAGAAGAACGACGCCTTTGGCAAAGGCATTGAGGAAATCTCTGATTTTGTGAGCGGTGCTGTTACGGCCATCAAGAATTTTGCCGAGTCTGTTCGTGAATACCTCGGTCTGCCAACGCTGGATGAAGCGAAGGAGTCTATGAAAGAACTCTTTGGTACTGCCGAAGAGAAGATTCAGGTTCCTGGACTGGAACTCCTGCACACGATCCTGGAGAAGCTGAAAGAGCGTGCCGGTCAGGTCAAAGACGCTATTGTCGGTCTGAAAGATGGCATTTCCGATGCGTTTTCTAAGATTGGCGGAAATACCGATGTGTCGAAATTTGCCGCATTGATCCAAGCACTATCCATTGCCGCTAAGAAAATTGGCGGTGGTATTTTCGATGTGCTCGGCAACGGCATCAATAAGATCATAACTGCGGTGAGTAACGCTGATTTTAGCGGAATCATCGATCTACTGAACGGAATTTCTATCGGCGGTATTGCGATTGCCATAACCAAGTTCACCAATAGTTTGACGAAGCCCTTTGATGAAGTCGGAAGCCTTCTTGACAATGTGAAGGGAATTCTGGATGGGGTTCGTGGATGCTTTGAGGCGTATCAGACGCAGTTAAAAGCCGGAACTTTGCTGAAAATAGCAAGCGCTATTGCGATTCTGGCCGCATCTATCGTCGCGATTTCTCTTATTGATAGTGAGAAGTTATCTGCGTCACTGGGAGCTATTACGGTTCTCTTTGCTGAATTGATGGCATCCATGTCGGTCTTTACTAAAATCAGCGGAGATGTTAAAGGCGCTGTGAAGAGTTCGACGCTGATGCTCGCCATGTCCACATCTATCCTGATCCTTGCATCAGCTCTGAAGAAGATCAGTGACTTGGATGGCGGACAGCTTGCAAAAGGTGTTGCCGGTGTGACGGCCTTGATGGCTGCGATGGTCGGTGCGGTGAAGCTGCTTAACATGAGCGGCGGTTCTTCGATGAAGGGCGCGACACAGATGGTTCTCTTTGCGGCTTCCATCAAGATCCTTGCATCGGTCTGCACAGACCTTGCAACGCTTGAATGGGATGGGCTTGCAAAAGGGTTGACCGGTGTCGGCGTGCTGCTGGCAGAAGTCTCACTCTTTATGAACACCGCAAAGTTCAGTGGAAAGTCTTTGACAACAGCGGCGGGCATCGTCATTCTTGCTTCGGCAATCAAAATCCTGGCATCCGCCTGTAAGGATCTCGGTAGTCTCGATTTCGGACAGCTTGTGAAGGGGCTTGGCTCCATTGGTGTTCTTCTGGCGGAGATCACGGTCTTTACCAAGTTGACCGGTAGTGCAAAGGGTCTGGTGTCCACCGGGATCGCGATGATCGGGATTGGCGCTGCTATGAAAATCTTTGCTTCCGCGATGGGCGACTTCGGAAACCTTAACTGGAATCAGATCGCCAAGGGGCTTGTCGCTATGGGCGGCGCATTGGCCGAAGTGGCTATCGCTATGAAGGTGATGCCTAAGAACACGATAAGTGTTGGCATTGGTCTGATCGCTGTCGGTGCAGCACTTGAGATCGTGGCAAATGCCCTTGGAAAGATGGGCGGTATGACCTGGGAAGAGATCGCAAAGGGGCTCGTCACAATGGGCGGCGCTCTTGCAGAGCTTGCCATCGGTCTGAATGTGATGAACGGTACTTTGCCTGGCTCTGCTGCCATGCTGGTAGCGGCTGGCGCATTGGCTATTCTGACTCCGGTGCTGCTGGCTCTTGGCTCAATGAGTTGGGAGAGCATCGCCAAAGGGCTTGTGACGATTGCCGGTGCATTCACCGTGATCGGTGTGGCCGGTCTTGTGCTGACTCCTCTTGTTCCGACGATCCTGGCACTTTCCGGAGCATTTGCTTTGATCGGTGTCGGTACAGCAGCCATCGGAGCAGGTCTTCTCGCTGCCGGTGCCGGACTGTCGGCTATTGCAGTCGGCATTACCGCCTTGGCTACTTCTCTTGGCGCAGGTGTGACCGTTATTGTGGCAGGACTCAGCACGATCATCACAGGGATTGCCGCGTTAATCCCTGCCGTTGCCGAAAAGCTCGGTGAGGCTATTATAGCGTTCTGCGGCGTGATCGCTCAGGGAGCTCCCGCTATTGGAGAAGCTGTTAAGGCCGTTGTTCTTACGCTGGTGGATGTACTTGTCGAGTGCGTCCCTGCAATCGCTGACGGTGCATTAGCACTGCTGTCCGGCGTGCTCGCCTCTCTTGCAAACTATACTCCGGAAATCGTTGACTCTGTCATGCTGTTCCTGATCAACCTGCTGAACGGCATTGCAGAGCGGCTGCCCGAACTCATTCAGGCGGCAGTCAATGTGATCGCGGCATTCTTCTCCGGCATCATTGATGCTCTGGCAGGACTTGATACAAGTGTATTGGTGAAAACCATCGCTGGCATCGGTCTGCTGTCCGGCATTATGGTCGCATTGGGTGCGGTAGCCGCATTGATTCCCAGCGCTATGATAGGTGTGCTCGGCATGGGTGCTCTTATCGCTGAGCTGGCGATCGTTCTTGCTGCTGTCGGTGCCCTTGCGCAGATCCCCGGCCTTTCCTGGCTGATCGGTGAGGGCGGTAAGCTGCTGGAGCAGATCGGTACAGCGATCGGTGGGTTTGTCGGCGGCATTGTCGGTGGATTCATGAGTGGTATTTCCAGTCAGTTCCCGCAGATCGGCAGTGATCTTGCAGCGTTTATGACAAATGTTCAGCCGTTTATCGACGGCGCAAGCAGCATCTCTCCGGCGATGTTCAGCGGTGTGCAGGCATTGACAGACGCGATATTGCTGCTGACGAAGGCCGAGCTTGTGCAGGGTATTGCATCCTGGTTCACGGGTAGTTCTTCTCTTTCTGATTTTGCTGATGAGCTCGTTCCGTTCGGAGAAAGCATGACGGAGTTCAGCAACGCAATCAGCGGGATGGACGCCGACCTTGTTTCCAAAGCGGCGACTGCCGGTAAAGCACTTGCAGAGATGGCCACAACGCTGCCGAACAGCGGCGGTGTAGTCGGCTTCTTTGCCGGTGAGAATGACATGGACAAGTTTGGAGAGCAGTTGGTTCCGTTCGGAAAGGCCATGAAGGACTACTCTCTCGCTGTCAAAGGAATGGATGTCGGTGCTGTCAGCAATTCCGCTTCTGCCGGTAAGGCGCTCGTGGAACTATCCAATACCATTCCGAACTGCGGCGGGCTTGTGAGTTTCTTCACCGGAGACAACAGCATTGCCGACTTCGGCGACCAGCTCGTTCTTTTCGGCAATGGTCTTGCGGCTTACTCCGCCTCTATCGAGGGTATCAACATGAGCAAGCTCTCCAGCGCGATCACACAGGTCGAGAAGCTGGTGGCGCTTTCCGATACGGTGAAGAATATGGATCAGTATGCATTTGTGAACTTTACGAATGCGCTGGTTCTGCTGGCAAACGCCAGTATCCAAAACTTTACCGACGCTTTCTACAACAGTGGAGCTACCGTGAGCACGGCAATCATCTATATGCTCAATTCCGCAGGCACGACCATCCGGCAGAACCAGACGATCGTTAATGTGGCGATGGCTGAGCTGATGCTTGCGATGGCCGCGACTGTGAAAGCACATACCACGAGCATGAATACCGCGGTCGTGCAGATGATGGTCGGCTTCAGCACCACGATCCGCAGCAACGGTGCTTCCGTGCGGATGGCGATGCAGTCTGTCATGCTGGTCGTTGTGGCAGAAGTGAACAACTACAAGGACCAGTTCAATGAAGCCGGCAGGAATGTTTCGCAGGGCTTTATCAACGGCATCCGCTCGAAGCTGAGCGGCGCCTCTCAGGCGGGCCGTGATCTGGGTCTTGCGGCGCTGAATGCGGCAAAGAAGGCGTTGGACAGCCATTCTCCCTCCCGTGAGTTTATCGAGCTTGGTAAAAACATTGGCGAGGGTATGACCATTGGCATCAACAATGCTATCGTTCCGGTTTCTTCGGCTGCGGCAAAGATGAGCGATGAAGCCATCAAGGTCGCGCAGAAGGGACTCGATTCTTTTAAGGATTGGGCGGAAGAGCGGAAATATTACAGCGAGCTCAGCTTGAAAGAGGAGCTTGCCGGATGGGAAACGCTCCAGAAGAAATACCGCGAGGGCAGTGAGGAACGAAAGCAGATCGACCGCGAGGTCTATCGTGTTCAAAATGAGTTGGTTACGGCCACTTATCAGTATTCGATGAACTGGATCGAAGAGCAGAAATCGTATAACAAGCTGACCCTTGCGGAGGAACTGGCTGCCTATAAGCGTGTTCAGAGCCGATATGCCAAGGGGACAGAGCTGCGGAAGAAACTCGACCTGCAAGTTTACCAGTTGGAGAAAGAGATCAGCGACGCGCAGAAACAGTATATCTCTGATGTGCAGTCTGTGCAGAGCGAGGCGAACCAGAAGCGGCTCGACATGGAGGAAGAGTACGCCGATAAGGTAAAGTCGATCAACGCGCAACTGGCGAGCGATATTCAGGCTGAGAACGACAAGTACGAGAATGCTCTGAAATCCCGCGAGGATTCCCTCTATAAGTCCTATGGCCTCTTTGACGCTGTGAAGGAGCGTGATGAGGTCAGCGGCGACACCCTGATGAAGAATCTTGAGGGTCAGGTCAAGGAATTTGGCGAATGGCAGGATATTTTAGAGTCTCTTGCCGGCAGAGGACTTGATAGTGACCTTATCGAGGAACTTCAGGATATGGGTCCTGACGCGATCGCCCAGATCAAGGCGCTGAACAACATGAGCGACTCTGAGCTTGAGAAGTATGCTGACCTCTGGAAGGTCAAGCACGCAATGGCTCGCGAGCAGGCGGTCGGCGAATTAGAGGGGCTGCGCGAAGAGACCCAGCAGAATATTGCAAAACTCCGCGAGGAGGCCGATCAGGAGCTTACCGAGTATCGCGCTCTCTGGCAGGAGAAGATGAATCAGGTCACAGAAGACGCCAACGCTCAGTTGGAACAGCTCCGCAGAAGCTTTGAGGAAAAGGTTGGTCTTATCAAGAACAATACTGATGATGAGCTTCAGGAGATGGCCGACACGGCGCAGAAGGTTCTGACGGAAGCTGGCTGGGATGAGACCGGCAAGCAGATCGTCAAGGGGCTTACTGAAGGCGTTCAGTCTGAGAAGTCCAGCTTTGTTGATGAGATCACGCAACTGGCTCTTGCAGGCGTACAGGCGGCGAAGTCGACACTGGACATCAACTCTCCGTCGAGGGTGTTCCGTGAGATCGGTAACTACACCGGTCTTGGTTTCGTGAAAGGTCTTCAGGACTATGTCGACCGATCTTATGCGGCCGGTTCTGAGATGGCGGAGTCGGCCGAGGGCGGTCTTTCCGGTGTGCTCCAGACCATTGCCGACATTGTGAGCGGCGGATTCGACATGGAGCCGGTGATCCGTCCTGTTCTGGATCTCTCCGCCGTATCGGCCGGAGCAGACGCCTTGAACAACCTATTCTATTCGCAGCGAGCGGTCGGCCTTGTCGGGCAGGCTGCCGTTGCATTTGAGGCACAGCGCGGCGGAAGCAGCCAGACAACAATTTCCGTCGACAATGATGATGTTGTGGCTGAACTCCGCACGCTTCGAGGTGAGATGGCTTCGATGCTGGAACGCATGGAGAAGCTGCGTGTTGTGCTGAACACCGGTGCGCTCGTCGGCGAACTTGCTGAACCGATGGATGTGGCACTCGGACAGCGGTCTACACAAAGAGGAAGGGGGATTTAAGTTGTACCATTCGATCACATTTGGCGATAAGAACACATGGGACGATTGGCGGCTTGTCCCCGCTTCCCGTCCGCTATTCAATCCACCTGCACAAAAGGTAAAGACTCTGGACATTCCCGGTGGGGACGGCGTCATTGATCTGTCGCAAGCCCTCACCGGGTATCCGGTGTATCAGAACCGGACAGGGTCTATCGAGTTTATCGTCATGAATGATTTCAAACCATGGCACATGGCGTACTCGGACATCATGGACTATCTGCACGGACAGACCATGCGGGCGATCCTTGAGGACGATCCTGAATATTTCTACGAAGGGCGCTTCACAGTGAACGCTTGGAAGTCGGAAAAGGACTGGTCGCGGCTCGTCATCGACTACGATGTCGGCCCGTACAAGTGGAAAAACCTTTCCTCCATCGACAACTGGCTATGGGACCCGTTCAACTTTCAAAATGGAGTCATTCAGGCAGCTTTGTTCCGCAACATTGCGGTGACGACAGAGATGAAAGAGATCGAGCTGGACGCGGTGATGTACGGACGGGCTCCGGTCTGCCCCAGATTCATTGTGCAAAGCAGTGAGGGACGTGGCGTTCATGTCCGATTTGTCAACCGTCAGCTCAGCATCGACCTGACAAAGCTTTTGCCGGAGGGAACCATTCAGATCCCTGAGTTTATTCTGTTTGGCGACTACGGCGGGACGATCTATCTTTGGGTCGACGATGGAACGGGGACCGTGTCCGTTGATTTCAGACAAGGGAGGTTGTAAGCGATGTATTCTGTTTATGCCGATGGCGTCTGCATCTACAATGATGCCTTCGCATTGGACAACATGAAGCTTGCAAGCCCCAAGCTGACGCTGAAGGACAACGCAGCCGGTTCCTTTGTGATGACGGTTCCGCCCTCCAATCTCGGATACAGCACTATCGTCCGTATGGTGACCGACATTGCCGTCCACAAGGACGGAAAAGAGATCTGGGCGGGTCGCGTCCTCTCTGAAAACGAGGACTTTTACCGAAACCGGGTGCTCACTTGCGAGGGTGAACTTGCATTCTTCAACGACAGCACACAGCCGCCTGCGGAGTACGCCGGAGGGACGATCCGTGAGTACCTTGAGGCGATGATCGCCATTCACAACGCAAAGGTCGGAGACAACCGGAAGTTCACCATCGGCATTGTTACGGTGGTGGATGAAGATTTTCCGACTTATTACACCAACTATGAAAAGACCATCACGATCTTGAATGCGTTGGTGGCACAGTACGGCGGTCATCTGCGAGTACGCAAAGAAGACGGCATCCGCTATCTTGACTATTTGGCGGATTACCCCGACACTTGCAGCCAGACGATCCAGTTCGGCTCCAACCTCATCGAACACACCAAGGGATGGGATATGACGGAGTTCGCAACGGTCATCGTTCCGCTTGGCAACAGGCTTGACAAGAGCGAGATTGAGGCGCTGGACGCCTATCTGACCGTTGAGAGCGTGAATGAGGGCAGCCTTTATGTCCAGTCCTCCGAGGCTGTGAAAACCTATGGCTGGATCGAGAAAACAGTGACATGGGACAGCGTTTCTGATCCCGAAGCACTGTTGGAAAAGGCGAAGGCATATCTTGCCGACTTGCAGTTCGACAACATGGAACTGGAAGTGAGTGCCCTTGACCTCCACTATCTCAACGCAAATGTAGAAGCCGTTAAGCTTTTAGACGAGATCCGCGTGATCTCGCGGCCGCATGGGCTTGACCGTGTATTTCCTGTCACGAAGCTGGAGATCCCTCTGGACAGCCCGGAGAATACCCAGTTTACGCTTGGCGACACGGTGCAGACCAGTCTTACCAGTGTGAACAACCAGATCAGCGCCGCTATCCTTGAGAAAATAGAGGGTCTCCCCAAGGCGCACAACATCCTGAAAGAGGCAAAAGAAAACGCCACGCAGATCATGACAGCGGCCACGACCGGCTACATCACGATCACACGGGACGAATACGGTTCTGACACGCTTTATATTTCCAATATCCGCGACTATACCAAAGCCGACAAGCTCTGGAAATGGAACATGAACGGCCTTGGCTACTCAAAGGATTACGGAAAGACCTTTGGGCTTGCCATTACAATGGATGGTTCTATTGTGGCAGACTATATCACGACCGGTGTTCTCAATGCCGATGTGATCCGTGCCGGTACGCTGAAAGATTACGGCGGAAACTTCTCGCTTGACTTCGAGAGCGGCAAGCTGACGATGAAGAAAGGCTCCATCGACATTGGAGACGGAAACTTCACCGTTGACGAGGAAGGCAACCTTACCGCACGCCGAGGCACCTTTGCGGGTACTCTGGCTGCGGCGAAAGGCACCTTTAGCGGTACGCTGGTCGGTGTGGACGGAAACTTTAAGGGCGTGGTTCAGGCCTCTGACTTCCTTGACCGAGCTGGCAACAGCATGATGGATGACGAGCGATTCAAGTCCAAATATCTGAGCGTCTACGGACTTACCGTTACCAACGGTGTCCGCACGACCTTTGCTGTTGATTCCAGCGGTTCCGTTACCATAGATGGTAAGGTGACGCTGTCCGCCGGAAGCACGATCAACTGGGCGTCTGTGACGAACCAGAACCTCACCTCCAACCCCGCCTACTCGCTGGCAAGCACGGCGAATGCAAACGCGGCCACCGCAAAGAGCGCAGCAGACGACGCTTACGATGAGGCTTCTGCTGCATGGTCGAGAGCAAACAAGGCCTATCAGGATCGGTGTACCGACCAGAATGTGTTTGATGTGCTCACCTCCGGTGGTACGAAATTCGGTATTTTCAGCGACTCGTACAGCGGACGGCTTTACATCAATGCCGATTATATTCGCTCCGGCACCATCAATGCCGATTATATCGACCTGTCGTGTGATTATGGTGGATTCTGCAAAGGGCATGGCTCTGACGGTCAGCATACGACCTACGGTGCGATGATGTATGGTTCCAACGGTCCTGGTTGGGAGCCTTATATTATTGTTACCAATGCCGGCGCCCGTATCTCCGGTTCCGGAGCAGACCTTGTTGTTTCCAGCGGCATCACCATGAGCGAAGAGCCAAGTTACGGTTCCGATTTAAGGATCAAGAACAGCATCGACTATGATCTTGCCTCTTATGAGGCGTTCTTCCTGGCGCTGAAGCCATCCACCTTCAAGTACAACAAAGGTACTTCCGGGCGGAAACATTTCGGCTTCATCGCGCAGGATGTAGAACAGGCAATGCTTGACACCGGATTAACGTCAGATCAACTTGCGGCACTTGTCAAAGATCCTGTCAAAGAGATCCTTTCGGATGGCATCACGGACTACCGTTACAGCATCCGATACGGCGAACTTATTGCGCTCAATACACACATGATCCAGAAACTCTATCAAATGGTCGAAGAACTGCTTCAGCAAAAGGAGGGATAATGTTGAAGAAACAGCTTAAAAATTCAGAAATGGTCGTAATGGTCCAGAACCTGCGGCCGCTTCTTCAGCTCCGCAACAAGATCGGCTATATCGCCGCGAGGAACTTCCGGATGCTTTCTACTGCTTTGACCGAGTATGAAGCATTCAAACACGACCTCATCAACAAATACGGAGAGCCCGACAAGGATGAAAGTGGCAACGAGACCGGAACCATTTCCATCAAGGTGGGCTCTCCCAATTTTAAGGCCTTCTGCGACGAGCTTGCTCCGTTCAACGAGATGGAGCATGAGGTCGAGCTGATGCCCGCCAAGTATGAAGATACGATCGGCTGTCTGAGCGGCGAGGAGATCCTGCTGCTCGACTGGATGCTTGAGGACTAAGGAAGGAGTGATTTAGATGGCTGATATCAGCAGCTTTCTGAAAAAAATCCTCAGCGCCATTTATGGCGAAGAGGTTCGCGGCTCCATCCATGATGCTCTGGCGGCGATGAACACGGAGTCCAGCAGCGCGATGGAGTTTGCCTCCACCGCCAAGGATTCCGCACAGGCAAATGCCGCGGCTGCCAAGAAGTCCGCCGAAGATGCCGAGAAAAAGGCGACAAGCGCCTCAGAATCCGCTGCGGCGGCTGCACTCTCCGAGGGGAGCATCAAGACCTCTGAGGAAAATGTCAACAAGCAGGCCGCAGACGCGAAAGAAGCAGCCGCCGGTGCTAAGGCATCTGAGACAGAGGCGAAGAACTCGGAAGAGATCGCCAAGCAGAAGGCACAGGAGGCCACGGACGCCAAGACAGCGGCGACGCTTGCTGAGGGAGAGGTCAAGGCCGCCGAGGAGCGCGTGAGAACCATCCGCTCAGAGGCTGAGACACTGGGCGCACAGGCTACTGCTGACCGCAACGCAGCGGAAGAGGCCCGTGCTGCTGCGGAAGCTGCAAGAGATGCGGCGTCGAACAGTCAAAATGGAGCAAAAGCATCGGAAGATGCCGCCGCTGAATCGAAGACAGACGCCGAAGCCGCTAAAATGGCTGCTGTGGACGCCCGTGACAAGGCGCAGACCGCTAAAACGGCCGCCGAGAACGCGCGGGAGTCCGCCGAGAACTCTGAGGCAAACGCCAAGACTTACAAGGAGTCTGCCGCAGAGAGCGCCGCGACCGCACAGCAGTACAGCGGAAAGCCGCCTAAGCCGGAGAACGGTACCTGGTGGATCTGGGACGCTGAGAAGGGCACCTATGTGAACACCAACATCAGCTGCGAGCTGACCGGTCCGACCGGCAACGGTATCCAGAGCATTCAGTTGACGCAGGGCAATCATACGCCCGGCTCGACTGATATTTACACCGTTACGATGACAGACGGAAGCAAGTACAACATCGCCGTCTACAACGGCCTGAACGGAACTGGTACGGGCGATGTGCTCGGCATCCATTTCGATCTGGTGCTGCCGGCCTCCGGATGGTCAAACGGTTCCATCACTGTGGCGGAGAGCCGCCTTGTGGCCGATGCCAAGTACAAATACCTCATTGATGCATATGAAACCAGCCGTGAAGAGTACCTCGAATGCAATGTGCGTCCGAAAGACATCTCTACGACCGGCTTCATTACATTTGTTAACGATACCGACCCGATCAAAGACATCACGGTGAACATCGTGCGTCTTGAACTGTCGGTCAATGCCGAAGAAGGAGGCGAATGATTTGAAAATCGCGATCAAAAGCTGCTTCACCACGCTGATGGAGGACACTACACTGATCCAGAACGCAGCGACGCCTTATCCGGTCGAATTCGCCTTCAGCAAGGATTGGGACGGGTTCGCAAAGACTGCGCTCTTTGAGGCAGGCGGTGTCAGCATGGCTGTGGTGCTGAGCGAGGACAAGTGTTACATTCCGGGTGAATGCCTGAAGAAAGGCGGTATCCCGCTGAAGATCGCCGTTTATGGCGTCAAAGGCGAGGAACGGAAATCGACGGGCTGGCATGTGACCAGCAAGATCCTCTTCCCGGCCAATATCAGCGTTGGCACAGGCGGCTCCGGAGACCCGATGGGCGATGAAGCCTACAAGCAGATCATGGGAATCATCGGAGACCCATCAACGGCGGGTTTTGGAAACAAGACGCTGACCGAGGTGATCGTTGAGATTCAGAGGAGTATTTCCGGAACGGCCTCGGATAAAGAGGTCGACGATATGCTGAACGACGCCTTTGCTTCGAGCGACCCGGGCGGAAGCACACCCGACAACACCGCTTCTGACAAAGAAGTGGATGACCTACTCAATGATGTTTTCGGCGAACAGCCGTGAACAAATATATTTAAGGGAGACATGCAATATGTCTACTACCAAGCACACTACTATTGAACAGCTCAAGAAACTGGCGCTGCGCACAAAGAGCGAGATCGGCCTTGTCGATGCTAAGGTTGCCGGCCTGACCACTAAGGTCAATGACCTGGTGACTGCCGGCGGCGAGCCTAACAAGCTGGAAGGCATCAAGGTCAACGGCACTCTGCTGGCCCTGGCCGATAAGATCGCCGACATCCTCATCGCTGAGGGCAAGACCAACGGCACCATCTCCGCCAACGGCGTTGATATTCCCGTTCATGGTCTGGCGGCTCTGGCCTACAAGTCCGAGGTTGCTGAGAGCGATCTGGCTGCCGCTTTGAAGGCCATCATCGACGCCAAGGCGAAGCAGGCTGACCTGGATACCCTGACCGGCGACGGCGAAGGCTCCATCAGCAAGATGATCGACAAGGCTATCAACAAGTTCGCCACCGATGTGACCGATGACAATGTGGTCAACAGCTACAAGGAGCTGATCGACTGGGTTGCCAAGCACGGCCCCGAGGCGACCAAGATGGCCGGTGGCATCAGCGAGAACAAGACCGCTATCGCCGACCTGAAGACTCTTGTCGGCACGCTGCCCGAGGGTGCGACCTCTACCACCGTTGTCGCCTACATCACCGAGGCGATCAATGCTCTGAGCATCGGCGATTACGCCAAGACGACTGAGGTGACTGCCGCGATCAGCACCGCCCTGGAGTCTTACTACACCAAGACCCAGGTCGACGAAACCTTTGTCAAGAAGACGGACATCGTGATGGCTACCGACGAGGAAGTCGACGCCATGCTGACCGAAGTCTTCGGCGCTCAGGCTACCGTCTGATCCAGCATATGCGAGCGGGGGATGGGCTTCCTGTCCCCCGTTCCACCTTTTGAAAGGAAGGTAACAACATATGGCAGAGCATAAGTTTTCCACATTTGACCAGCTCAAAAAGCTGGCACTTGCGGGGAAGAAGGATTCCGCCAAGCAGGTAGCTGAATTGGCGGAGCTTGTTGCCGCCGGACTGGAGGATCTCCAGCATATCGGCATCTCTGTTACTCTGCCGGCCGCGAATTGGAGCGGCGGAGCGCAGACTGTTGCACATGCTTCCCTCTTAGCTGACAGCAACTATATTTATCTTGTAGGCGCAGACGCCGGTACCCGTAATGTGTACGACAATTATGGCGTGAGCGCAGGCAATGTAACCACAAGCGGGCAGATGACTTTCCGGTGCGATACGACGCCGACCGTTGACTTGTCCGTCTTTATCATTCGACTGGAGGTCGGAACAGATGAGTAATGTTGGCAAGGTATTCAACCTTTCCGGCGGCGGTGGCAGCGGCTCTCCGAAGATGGAAAGTCTGACTATCGCCACCCCTCCCAACAAGACGGTCTATAAGTCCGGTGAAACTTTCGACCCCACCGGCATGGTCGTTGTGGCAAACTACGGCGAAGGTCTGATGGCAAATGTGACGGGTTACACCGTCTCTCCCTCTGTTCTTACGGACGGGGTGAGCGAAGTTGTCATCACCTACACCGAGGGTCGCATCACGAAGACCGCGACGGTTGCCGTGACGGTGAAAAAGGTGCTTGTCAGCATCGCCATCACCACGCAGCCAGCCAAGACGGTCTACCAGTATCAGGAGAGCCTTGATCCGACGGGCATGGTCGTGACCGCGACCTTCTCGGACGGGAGCACGGCGGCGGTACTGGATTACACCTATCCGACGACGAACTTCTCTACACTGGGGCGTCAGGTCATGAAGCTTGAATACACCTACGAAGGTGTGACGAAGAGCACAGACCTTGTCGTTACGGTGCAGGGCAAGACCATTTCCGTTCCGACGCAGACGAACATCCCGACCTACAACGGTTCGGATAAGACGCCGAGCTGGAACGGCTACGATCCACTCAAAATGGAGATCTCCGGCGTTACGAGCGCCTCTGACGCAGGCAGTCACACGGCGATCTTCAAGCTGTCCTACGGCTATCTGTTCCCGGACGGCACGGATGAGGCCCGCGTAAAGTGGACGATCGACTGCGCTGTCATCTCGGCTCTGCCGACGCAGACGGGAACGCTTGTTGCCGACGGCACGAGCAAGACACCGAGCTGGAACGGCTATGACACCAACAAGATGACCATTGGCGGCGATACCTCTGGTACGGCTGCCGGTGAGTACACGGCGACCTTTACGCCGACTTCCAACTACAAGTGGTCCGACGGCAGCACAGGCGCCAAGGAAGTGAAGTGGACGATCATCTCGGTTCTCGTTTCCATTCCTTCGCAGAGTGGTACGCTGACCTACAACGGCAGCGCCCAGACGCCGAAGTGGCAGAATTTCGACAATGAGAACTCCTCTGTGAACGTATCTGCCAAGACGAATGCCGGCGAGTACATGGCGACCTTTACCTTGAAGAAGGGTATGTGGACGGACGGTACGACCGCGGCAAAGACCATCAAGTGGACCATCGGCAGAGCCATCATCGCGGCGGTCCCCGCCCAGAACGGCACGCTTGTCTATGACGGCAACCCGAAGACTCCTTCGTGGAATACCGCCTATGACTCGGCAAAGATGACCGTTTCCGTGACGGCCGCTACCAACGCAGGCACTTACAGCGCTACCTTTACGCCGACTTCCAACTACAAGTGGTCGGACGGCAGCACAGGAGGCAAGACAGCATCGTGGACGATCGGCAAGGCCGTGAACAGCGTGACCAATTCGCCGAGCTCCATCGTGCTGAAGAGCAGTGCCAAGACCGCCACCTTTACGGTTCACCGTAAGGGCAACGGTACGATCACAGCCACCTCGAACAACACGAGCGTCGCGAAGATCAAATCCATCTATCAAAGCACCGGCGTTGTGACCGTTGAGAGCGTGAACGACACGACCGGTATGGCCAAGATCACCGTCAAGGTCGCCGAGGGCACGAACTACAAGGCGGCTTCCGACACGACGGTCAATGTGACGGCCACTTTCGTCACGATCTACGGCGTTGAGTGGGATTGGACGAGCAGCGGCCAGACCAAGGGCACGCGCACAGATGCGGCGGCCAGCTTCGGCGATCCGTCTCCGGCGGTGAACAACGGCAGTGGCTCTTCTCCCTTTGACAACCTGATGCCGTGGTCCGGTATGGTGAAGGAGACCCGCAGCGGCGGCGTTGAGGTCAAGGAGCCGAAGTATTGGTTCAAGTGGACGAAGACCGGCAAGAAGCTGAAGCTCCAGATCGCGGACGGTTATGTCGAGGGCTTCTCCGTTGACCCTGTAAACAGGGACCGCGGGGACGGCCTTGGCGAGCTGGACTACTCCTACATCGGCCGTTATCACTGCGCCAGCGGTTATAAGTCCACCACGGGCGCCGCACAGCAGGTAAACATCACGAGAAGCCAGGCGCGCAGCGGTATTCATAACCTCGGCGCTAACTTCTGGCAGATGGATTTCGCTCAGTTCTGGTATGTGAACATGCTGTTCCTTGTGGAGTTTGCCGACTGGAACGGCGAGCGCATCGGCAGAGGCTGCTCTACGAGCAATTCCAAGATGAACAACGGTCAGACCGATGCGATGGGTTATCACACTGGTACGACCGCGGCAAGCCGCGACAGCTACGGCTTTACGCAGTATCGCAATATCGAAGGCTGGTGGGACAATGTTTATGACTGGATGGACGGCTGCTATTACAACAATAACGGCCTGAATGTCATCAGCAATCCCAACAACTTCAGCGACAGCGCGAATGGCACGCTGGTCGGCACGCCCTCTTCGGGCTATCCGTCCGACTTCACCATTCCGACAGCAAGCGGTCTTGAATGGGCACTGTTCCCGAGCGCAGCAAACGGCAGTCAAACGACCTATGTCCCGGATAACTGGAGCTTCAGCGGTAGTAGCCCGTGGTTGTACCATGGCGGTAACTATAGCCAGGGCCAGAATCACGGTCCGTTCTGCGTCTACTACGTCAGTACGTCGAGCTCGAACGGCAACATCGGCTGTCGCCTCCAGGAACGCCCGCCAAAGGCGGCGTGACTGTTCCCCTGAAGAGGTAGGGGTGCAGGGGTGAGGGGGCCGCAGCCCCTTCCCCTTGCATTTCACTGATATTTTTAAGAAAACAATAATTTTACATTTGGGGTCAACTGTGCAGCAGACGATGGTCCCGGATAACTGGAACTTCAACGGTAGTAACCCGTGCTTGTACCATGGCGGTAACTATAACCAGAACCAGAATCACGGTCCGTTCTACGTCAACTACAACAGAACGTCGAACTCGAACGACAACATCGGCTGTCGCATCCTTGCTAAGCCACAGGCTAACCCTCCATTTGGTAGTAGGGGTTCCTCACCCTTTCTATATCGCACGGTTGACCGCACAGCACTTGCTGAAGAAAAGCCGACAGGACACAGCTTAGTACACTTCGGGCCAGGTCTCGCCTTGGAACACCCCGCGGCGCTGGAACGGTTGTGAGGCTACAAGGAGGAAAAACATCCCTGATGAAACGAGTTCGAGTTTACAAAGAGATCATATCTGACGAAAACCTTCGTCTGGCAATTCAGGAAGTGAACGCCGGCCATCGGCGAAACGGCAATCACAGCCTGAACAAAAAGGTCATTGAGATCGAAAATAATATGGATGAATATGTGGAGAAGCTCCGAGCATTCATCCAAGGTCTGGTCGACGGAGACGAGCACATGCACCCTCCCCTCAAGCGACGGCGCTGGGATCGCAACGCGGACAGCGGTAAAGGCAAATGGAGAGACATCAACGAGCCGCTTCTGTGGCCGGACCAATATGTTCACCACGCTGTTGTGCAGCCGATGATCCCGCACATTATGCGGAGCATGGACCGGTACTGCATCGCAAGCGTCCCCGGCCGAGGGAACTCCTACGGCGTCAAGGCATTGAAGAAGTGGATGAAGAACGATGTGGAGGGCACCAAGTATTGCTGCGAGTGCGACATCTACCACTGCTTTGAGGAGCTTGATCCGCCGTATGTCATCGAAGCCTTGAAGCGGGTGTTCAAGGACACCGAAACGCTCTGGCTGTGCGACGCCATTATGGAATACGGAGTCCTCATCGGCGCATTCTTCTCCGCATGGTTTCTCCATTTGACACTCCAGCCCTTAGATCTGATGATCCATCAAAAGCAGTATGGCGTATCACACTATCTGCGGCAGATGGACAACTTCACGATCTTCGGTTCCAACAAGCGAAAGCTGAGGAAGCTGCTGGAGGATATCAAGAAGTGGCTTGCCGAGATCGGAATGAAGATCAAAGGTAACTGGCAGATATTCCGAGTCGGGTTTACGCCCAAGGTCGAAAGAGCGCATCAGGCTTTGCCGAAGAAAAAGCAGCGGCACCGCCGTCCGCGCTTACCATCAGCTCTGGGATACCGATTCGGACACGGTTACACGATCTTGCGAAAGCATAATCTATTCCGGCTCAAGCAATCGCTTCATCTTTACTACTACCGGCGAGACAGGAACCGAGTCATCTCGTTCAAGAGGGCTTCGGGGCTGATCTCACGGCTCGGACAGCTTCGTAAATGCAACCATCAGCAGGTTTTGGACAGACATTATCAGCCAAAGACGATGTTTGCACTGAAGAAAGTCGTCCGAAAGGAGTGCAGAAGACTTCAGGCATTATATCCGCCATACCAGGCGGCATAAAAAGGAGTGATTTTCATGAAAGTACAGGGAATGGTCAACCCCGGCAGCTTTACTGTGGAAGAGATCCCCGGTACCAAACGAAGTCTTGTCCGTCTCTACCAGAATGTGGAGGCGTGCAAGATCGCTAAGGATGCCGAGGACAAGGAAGGCCTTGACGGGTTCCAGTATGACGAATACTGCGTTGAGGTCGAGAGTTGGCCCGGACTTGCTGCCAGCGTGAGGGAGAACTACGACACCTACCTTGCAAAGGGTAAGGACAATGAGGTCGACCGCAGTAACGATGCGTTGTTCCGCGCTCAGAAAAACACAGACTCCATCGTCCAGGATACGGACGCGATGAGCGTGGATCACGAATACCGACTGACCCTGCTTGAGCTGGGTCTCTCGGAATAATTGAGAAAGGA
>JABLTP010046881.1_pt1 | contig 21068 bp, 27 predicted proteins | sample 7160111 | NCBI WGS metagenome assembly JABLTP01 (sample SAMN14651227, study PRJNA627086) | human gut metagenome | isolation source: feces | host: Homo sapiens
ATATTTTATAGAATTTTTTTACTACTTATAAAACGACCCTATAAAAATTTAAGGACTATGTTCGACCCTACAAGAATTTAAATATCCAGTAAAGGATACAGGCCACTTTTTATCTGTGTATCATTAACTTATAGCCATAAAAAATGTAGAATTCTACAAAAAAAAAGATTATAAATTGAATTATTCTTTAAATCATTTTAAAATGTAATCAGAAAAAGTGTAGAATTCTACAAAAAAGGTGATCAAAATGATAAAAAGAACTAAATACTTAAATCAACTTATCGCATTAAAGAACAACGGGTTTCCAAAAGTCATAACTGGACCAAGAAGAACTGGTAAATCCTATTTGTTGCATGAAATATTCACCGATTATCTTATAGAAAATAATGTACCTGAAGAAAATATAATTCTTATTGAACTTGATGATGATAAGAATGCCCATTTAAGAAATCCCATTGAGCTAGGAAAGTATGTACGTTCTATCACTAAAGATAAGAGCGATTGTTACGTCATTTTAGATGAGATTCAACGTGTTTTTACAATTGTTAATCCTGCATTAACAGGTGGAAAAATCAAATTAGCCAAAGCGAAAGATACAGAAACCATCTCTTTTGTTGATGTTGTATTAGGACTTTCTCATGAAAAAAACATAGACCTTTATATTACTGGATCCAATTCAAAAATGTTGTCAACCGACATTGTGACAGAATTTAGAGACAAGGCTAGCCAAATCCATATGCATCCATTATCTTTTGAAGAGTTTTACAGTTATAGACAAGGTTCCAAAACAGATGCCTTATATGAATATATGCAGTATGGTGGCATGCCACTTGCAGTATTATCAGATGAAAATTCAAAGAAACAATATTTAAAAGGATTATTTGAAACAACCTATTTCAAAGATATTATTGAACATAATAAGCTAAAGAAAACAGAAAACTTAGATGAACTCTGTACCATTCTTAGTGATTTGACAGGCGAATTGTTGAATTCTAAGAAATTATCAAATACATTTAAAAGTGTTAAACATGAAAACATTGATGCACAAACAATTGAAAAATATATTCAATATTTTAAGGATGCCTTCATTCTCCAAGAAGCGAATCGCTATGACATTCGTGGAAAGAAAGAAATTGGTGCTTTAAGAAAATACTATTTTGTGGATACAGGTTTAAGAAATGCACGATTAAATTTTGCGTATCCCGATGAGGGACAATTGTTAGAAAATATTGTGTACAATGAACTCATATATAATGGATATACCATTAATGTTGGAACTTTCGATACAGTTGAAAAAAATAAAGAAGGTAAATCCGTTCGAAAAACAAATGAAATTGATTTTTTTGCACAAAAAAATGAACGTAAATATTACATTCAAATTTCAACAGATATCTCAAATTCTGAAACTCGAAACCGAGAAATTCGTCCTTTCATTAAATTAAATGATCAAATTCAAAAAATATTGGTAGTAAATCGACCTTATAAAGCCATGATGGATGAAGAAGGTTTTATAACTATTGGTGCCAGTGAATTTTTATTGAATTTCATCAAATAATAAGATCCAATCGGATCTTTTATTTTGGCACACTTACCAGTAAATCGATATTACCTTGGATGGAGTATCTTTTTGTATGACTTGTGATGATAAAGCCAATGCCTACTTGAATATCATAGTCTTTTCCATCAATATGTAAGATTCCACTTCCACTTAATGGTAAGCATAAGGAATATGAAGGATTGTTGATCTGAATTTCATTTTGAATTTTGTATCGAGTCACACTAAAATACTTTTCATTCACATATTCAATGACTTCATTTCCTTCTAACATCGTAACTGTTGGATGCACATCTAGTTCAATATGCGGTATATTTGTGACTTTAATAGCCTTTTCAATATGTAGTTCTCGCATATTCCCATTCGCATCTTTTCGATCATAATCATATATACGATATGTAACATCACTGGATTGTTGCACTTCAGCCATCATTAGTTTCCCTTCAATACCATGAATAGTTCCTGCAGGTGTATAAACAAATTCATTTGCGCACACTGGTTTTCGAACGAATAAAGTATCCCAAGCTTTTTCTTCTATGGCCTTTCGAAATTCTTCCTTTGTCTTGGCATTATGTCCACGAATGATTTTTGTACCTTCTTCCACATCTAGCCACAGACAAAATTCAGCCTTACCAAAATCATTTTCATGTTTTCTAGCATATGCATCATCTGGATGTACCTGCACGGAACATGGTTCTTGAATCTCATTAATTTTAACTAATAGTGGAAACTTATCGTGAGGATCATTCGCAAATAATTCTCTATGATTTAAATATACATCTTTTAATGTTTCCCCTTTATATTTTCCATTTTTGATCTTACTTAAGCCATTATCATGTGCACTAATAGCCCAGTATTCTCCAATCTTTTTGTCCATAGGACCGAAGCCAAACTTTTCTTGGATGCGCCTTGAACCATACAGCTTTTCTTTCATGGCCGAATCTAAAAATAATACTTTTTCCATTTTTTACTTCCCTTCATATCTTGACTTGAGCATACCACAAATATTTAAATCGTGTATAATAGAAGAAGTGGACTTTTGGAGGTTATTTATGATTTTAGAACAAATTGATAAAGACTTATTGAAAATGGCAGATGAATCGGATGTCGTTTTAAAAGATATTTATAAAAAAATTGATGATGTATGTTTATACAATTCAGATCGTATCTTAGCTACATTTATTGAGAACCACGTTTCTTATTCTGACTTTGCGGATATTAACGGATACGGTAACTATGATGAGGGTCGTGATAAGATTGAACGTATTTTTGCGACAGTACTCGGATGTGAAGATGCTTTAGTACGTCCTCAAATCATGAGTGGTACAAACGCTTTATATTTAACTTTATCTGCCCTATTAAAACATGGAGATACAATGATTTCCATTTCTGGTGCTCCATATGATTCTTTACAGGAAATGATTGGTTTATGTGGGGATTCTACACAATCCTTAAAAGCCAATGGTGTAAAGTATGAACAAATTGATTTAGTGAATGATGATTTTGATGATGATAAGATTATTTCTCGTTTAAAAGAAAACAATGTAAAATTAGTGGAAATCCAAAGATCTAGAGGATATGCCCACCGTTTATCATTAACCATTTCAAAGCTTGAGCGTATCATCAAAAAGATTCGTGAAGTAAACAAAGACGTTATTATCATGGTCGATAACTGTTATGGTGAACTTGTTGAAAAATTAGAGCCAGGACATATTGGTGCTGATGTAGTGGTGGGATCCTTGATGAAAAACTTAGGTGGAGGAATCGCCTCTACCGGAGGATATGTAGCTGGTAATAAAGAATTAATCAATATGGTAGCTGAACGCTTAACAGCTCCTGGAATCGGTAAGGATTTGGGTGCAAACTTTAACTTGAACAACTCTTTCTTTAAAGGTATTTTCATGGCACCAAATGCTGTAAAGAGTGCTTTAAAGACAGCCGTTTTCACAGCTTATATGTTAGAAAAATTAGGCTATAAAAACGTATCGCCTGCTTATAATGATGAAAGAACGGATATCATTCAAACTTTAGAACTAGGTTCCAAAGAAAATCTTGTTAGCTTTACACAAGGCATTCAATCCACAAGTCCAATTGATTCATTTGTTCGTGTTATGGCCGCTCCAATGCCAGGCTATCCATTTGATGAAGTTATGGCTGCTGGAAGCTTTACACAAGGAAGTACAATCGAACTAAGTGCAGATGCTCCAGTCGTTGAACCCTATACTTTATATATGCAGGGTGGATTAACATTAGAATATGGAAAACTTTCTATTCTTCTTGCCCTAACAAATATGAAAAACAACTAAGATGCCAAGTGCATCTTTTTTCGTTTCAAACGATACTTCAATCAATAAAGAATAAAAGTGGTCAACTCCCTTTAAACATAGGGATTTAACCACTTTTTTTAACAACTACCCATCTGTCCACCATCGATACGAATAATGGAATTGTTGATGAAGTTAGCTTCATCACTAATTAGAAAACGAACAAGGTATGCCACTTCTTCTGGTTTTCCATAACGTTTCACCATGATTTTTTCTGTTTCTTCCTTTAAGAACTCTTCGTCATAGCCATCTAGTTCATTATCGGTTCCAATAAATCCGGGTGCAACACAATTCACATTGATGTATGGTCCAAATTCAGCCGCAAGATTGTGTGTCATTGAAATCAAGGCTGCTTTTGAAGCATCATAATCGATACACATTGGATAATATGTGTTAATTCCGTTGGTACTTGATATATTGATAATTCTTCCATATTCTTGATCTAACATATGTTTATAGACTCTTTTACTACAGTTAAAAGCACCTACTACATTTACATCTAATGTTCTTTTAAATTCTTCGGCATTTTTTAAATGAAACAAATTGGAAAGATCTACAGCCGCATTATTAATTAATATATCTACGCCACCCATCTTCTCTTCAATTTCACTAACCATTATATTTACTTGATCTACATCGGATACATCAGCACAAATGGTAAGACAATGAACATGATATTGAGATTCAATTTTTTCTTTTAATTCTTTGGCAGGCTGTTTAGAAGTTAAATAGTTAATGACAATATCATAACCATGTTTTGCGAGTTCCAATGCGATTGCACTTCCAATACCACGAGCACCACCTGTAATTAAGACGACTTTATTCATAGTTAAAAAAAGAAGAGCGATTAAGCTCTTCCTGCATATTTTCCATCTGTTGAGAATACAACGATTTTTTCACCTGGTTCGATGAACTGTGGAACTCTTAATGTTAATCCAGTATCTGTAGTTGCATCTTTAGTTTGGTTAGATGGTGCACCTTTGATGGCTGGATCTGTTTCAGCTACTGTTAATTCAACTTTTTCTGGAACAGAAACGGATAATAATTCTCCTTCGAAGAACATCAAAGATACTTCAGCACCTTCAACAATAAAGTATTTGTTGAAATCAACTTGGTCAGCTGTTAATTCATAAGTATCGTATGTTTCTAAATCCATGAAGTAATATGTAGAATCTGCTTCATATGAGAATTGAGCTGCTTTTTTAGAAATGTTAGCTTGTTCAAATTTAGTTGAAGCATTGAAGTTTCTTTCTTGTGTATTCCCTGTTTTTAAGTTTTTCATCTTAGTTTTTAAGATAGCTGCACCTTTACCAGGTTTAACATGTTGGAAATCTAATACTACCCAAGGATCACCATCAACGATTAAAGTTAATCCTGTTTTAAAATCACCTGCAGAAATTGCCATAATTTTTCACTCCTATTTTCTATAAAATTTTTTACACTCTTTATTGTACCATATCCTCTTCATTTTTAGAAGAATGAGTGTGATACTTTCACTCCACTTTATTTTCCTTAAACAATTTCATCATTTCATTCGTTAAACTAAATTCACCTGGTTGAAGAATGATTTCATCTCTTTGAACCCAATCCGCATATTTCAATTCATTGGTATCCATAGATATTTCATCATTGCCCTTTACATCACAAAAGAACCCTAACAAAATATCATTGGCACTTCCCCAAGGCTGTGACTTATAGTAACGAATATTATTGACTTTGATTCCAGCCTCTTCCATAACTTCACGTTTTACTGTTTCTTCTACGGTTTCACCAATTTCAGTAAAGCCCGCAATCAACGCATTATATTTAAATCCCGTACGATATTTTGTCAACAATAACTTATCCCCATTGATTACACCCACAATGACAGCTGGCATAATTCTTGGATACACTGTGTTATGACATTCTGGACAAACCATAGCTCTTTCCTTTGTTGAATGCACCATCTTATGTCCACATCTTCCGCAGAATTTAGTATCTCGATACCAATCTGCCAAATGCTTTCCAGTAATGGCCGCAAACAAATTGTCTTTTGGACCAATCCCTTCAATACGCAAACTTCTCTCTTCAACATAACCATATCCTGATGGAATCTGATTGTCTTCTAATCGCACATCACATAAGAAATATTTCGTACTATCAATTGAAAATAAATAACGATATTCTGAATGGATTTGTATTTCTTTTACTTTAGGAAAAACAACTTCCTTATTCTCAAAGCAGTTTAAATGAATTAAGATCCTTCCATTCACAATACACAATAAGATGTCATTTTCTGTTGCCTTTACTTCTGGATCAAATTCATTATGTAACTTATGCGGATAAATATCTTGTACCATTTTATTATACCCCCTTTTAAATATGGATTTATACGATTACAAGGAGTCGACATCCTTTTTATCATCTAGAGAACAGTTCGTTTTTGAACTGTTTTGCATATATTCTCTACCTTTTCATTTAATTCTATTGTCATTTTATTGTCAGCAATATTATACAAAATCATTCCCTGTATTATAAGGTGGATCAATATAAATCATTTTAATTTTTCCATAATACGTTTTTTGAAGTTGCTTTAACACTTCCAAATTGTCACCTTCAATATAAAGATTTTCTGTTGTATCCCAGTTCTTTGATTTTTCTTTACAAGGTCTTAATGTTGCGGATGATGGTGTTTGTGCTAATTTAATTGATTTAGCTTTGCCATTCCAAGTAAACTGATACTTTTCCTTTGAATCATCTACTTCATCTCCAAGCATAGCACGTAACATGTCAAAATTAATCTTTCCTTCTTCAACTGCTTCAGGAAATAATTCTTTGATTTTATCTATATTATATTATTCTTTTCTAGGTTTAAACTTAGACTTTCTATTCTATCCATTGCTACTCTCCTTCATTTTCTCTAATTTTACTTTTAGGTAGTTTACAAATGCAGAACACGTTACCAACATAAATTTGGCATCTTCTTCAGTTACTTCTTTATCTTCGATTCCACCATGTCTTATCCCACTTTCATCGCTTGCGTACCCGTATAACGATTGAAATCCATTTTTCATTGCACCGTGAATATATATTCCATTCTTTTCAAGTCTTCCTAACGCTTTACCTAACTCTACTTTTTCTCCACAGACAATACAGCACATAGATTCGACTGCACTGATTGATTCTTTAATAGAATTCTTGTAATCAGGATTTTTTCTATCTGAATAAAATAATAATGCCTTTTCAAAATGATTATTTACTGTATCAAAAATTGAATCTATTGCTTTTTCAATTTCATCAATTTCTTCTTCATTTGTTATATCTACAACTTGATTATTGATAATACGATATCCAATATTCTCTTCCAAAAAAATTTTGTTAACACCATTTTTAAAATTTGTTATTTTCTCTTTTTCGTTACTTCCAATAACTTTACTATCTAAAACGCAAAAGCTTAATATTATTTCTAAAATATCATAATACGTATACCATTGCTGAGCATACCATATCCTATTGATTTGGTTCATTAGCAAGTCTCGAATGTCTTCATTTTCTAATTCATACAAATCCAAATCCACCTTATGTCCTAACCTATCCCATAGAATATTCAAAATAAATATACTTGGCATAACATCTAATTGCATTCTAAAAAAAACATTAAATCTATTTAGTATTCGTGTTTTACAATTATCTGAAATATCATTTAACATAAGAGGTTTTTCATTATAAATATTTCTTTCAGAAAATAACATCTAAACACCTTCTTTCAATCTTTTGACTATATTCTTTTGTTTTTGTTCTTCATCATATATATGATCATCAATATTCATCTTTTCTGATTTCATTGAAGCTCTTTTATACTGTTCTTTTAAGTTATTTATGTTTGCTTGTATTGCCTGGTATTCCTTGATAATTGATTTGTAATCAAGATCAGCTATTGGATGTACCTTAATCAAATTCAATACACCAATTTTATTATTATCTAAAACAACCGACATATAACCACCCTAGTATAAAATATAGAATAAATAACAACTTAATTTTATCACAAAAAGACAGATTCTAATGAAAACCTGCCTTATATAATCCGATAAATATAATATAATCTGTATAATTCTAATAATTCAACAATCTATAATGAGCATTACTTGCTTTTACGCATAAATATTCAAGTATAGATCTAGATAAGAAAAATACAATAATAGCTCCTACACTAATTATATACTCCGTTGACGTATAATGATCCAACACCCTGGCTATTCCTGTAAAATGTAAAAATAACATAAACACAAAGAATCCGGTATATAGATATGCAACGAAATGTGTTATCACAATACACCATCTACAAACTATCGCAACCAAATACAATACTTCTGCAAGTAAAATTGAAAACAAACGTCTCATAATATCTTTTTCCTTCCCTTTATTATTCTTAAGGCAACTTGCCTTAACATTTTAATTTCCCTTCTATCTCATCTTTTATCTCAGACAATGCTTTGAATCGTAAAAGCTCAACATCCATCTTTTGTCCATAATACGCTTCAACAATTGCAGTATCCTCACGTAACCTCTTGAAAGCTATATCCTTATCACCATCCGCTATTTGCAATATGCTAAGTGCCAGCAAACATCCGTAACAATCACTCTCATCAAATTCAGCATCTACTAATGCGTGCTCTATTAATTCATCAAATGAATACCTGGTAAGCATCTCATTAGCCATCTTATAATTCACCATCTCTACTTCCCTTTGAGTTATGTGATCATCCATTTTATTCCTGGAAACACTCATCTGTTTATTGATCAGATCCAACTTACCATTTTTAAACTTTTCTAATATCTTTTGATCCATGATTTCATCCTCCCCTACCCCAGGTAATTAAGGCAAATTGCCTTAAACATTCCGGCGCTATCAATATATAGTCCTTTCACCAATAAGCTATACCTTTATTTGACACTATCCATGTCAGAATATTAAATTTATGCATTATTTAATCATTCCAGGTATTGAAAAAAGCGCCCACATAAATGTGAACGCTCTTAAAAGTCCATTATATTCCAAAATTTAAATTATTATTTATTGCCTTTAAAACTCAATTTCTTTCATCTTATTACTTGTTGCATAATCCAGGATGTAGTTTACATAGTTCAATGCTCTACCATCTTCTTTTAAGATGATCACACTTTTATCACCATCACTATCATCATTTTTGTCTAAAAATCTATATGCATTATCAAATTCATAGCATACATTTACATCACTATTTAATTCCAACGCTTTATCCTTTGCATCTTCATAACTAATCATAGTCGATTCTTCTTTCTGTTCTTCTTATCCTTATTTTAACAACAAGACAAACTTAAGGCAATCTGCCTTAAGCCCACTCTGATTGACATATACAGCATTTTTATTTATCATTTTAATTAGATAGAGCAAATTTCAAATCATCCAACACTTGGAATTGGAATGAATTGATAATTTGTTCTTTTTTTAACCTCTCAAACAAAAAACACATATTAACGTAACTCTTATTACACAAAAAAACAGCATACTTCAATAAAGTACGCTGTTGAAATTACTATTTACACTTATATATTAAAGATTTGCTTGGAAAATTCCATCCATATAAGTCCAAACCGCTGGAGCATCCACTTTAAGAGCATCTGATTCATTCCAATAACGTTCGGCACTTTCTGCAAGAAATTCATTTATATTGGTAGTGGCGTAATCGGAGACAGCACTAGCGTATTGATTGAATAAAGATATAGCCTCTTCTGTATATTCTAAACCATGATGAAAATCATATAAATGAAAAAACTCATGTGTGATAGTCGCTTTATCCAACCCACTATCGAACCCCGTAACAGTAATACTATCATCTTCAGAACTAGCGAAAGCATACGCACCCTCTGGTTTTACTGCATTGAATTTTTCTGTATTTAACATATGTATAATAGAGCATTCATTTATCAAAAAACGAGGTTGATTTTTAATTATTAAAGACAATACATTGTCAATTTCTCGCTTTAATGTTGGCCCTTTTTCTGTAGCCATTTGAACATCTATAGTAGGAAGTCCTTCATAACTATAAATTCCATCGGGTATTGGAGTAAGTTGCCCAGCTAAATAATAGTCTAACGGTTCTTTTACAGTTTTATATCCATCATATGCTGTAAAAACAATACTACCAACTATTGTCAACATAAGCAAAGGTCGTAAAATCCTTATTGCCTTAGGTGTATATCCATGCTCCCAATCAAAAACTTTATTCTGAAGCTTGTTTTGTTCTTCTCTATCTAATTTTTCTTCGAAGTTTTTAATAAAACAGGCCTTTTCTTCTTTGCTCATCTCATCAAACGTCTTCTTTTCTTCATCACTAAACATACTATAACAATACTCGGTTTTTTTAGTATTTATTTCGTTTGATTTAAAACTCTTTCTGTAGCTCATTATTAAATAACAAGCCGCTACAATTCCACCTAATTTATATAAAACATCTGCTGGATAAGCCTTTTCGAAAGAAGACACTAAAATTGCAGGTAATATCTTAGGTGCTCCATACTGAATGCCATAACCAATAATCAAGAATAAAAGAATAGCTTTAATAATTTTATTTAACTTCATGATAACCCCTTTATTTTTTTAAGTAGTTATATTTCCTATCTACTTAAACCCTATATTTCAATGATATCATATATCAATTAGAATGAATAGAAAGCTTATAAAATACTATTTTACGTTCTTTTGAAAGAAAATCAGTTTATAATGAGCGGTTATAAAAATTCATCTGTTATATGCTTTATATATATAGAATTAAGATAATAGACATTTTTTAAAGCTGTTATCAAAAGGCAGAATCATATATTAAATCCTGCCATAATCGTACATATTCTAATTAGCCCTAGTTTTCCCACAGACACTACACTTGTAGCCTGTCAACTCCTGTTTTGTCGTTGCAGGTGAATCGACAACATATTTCGTTTCATAGACTGCATCATGATGAACAGTCTTATATCCCACAACTGTTTCACGCCATTCAGTGTAATGACCACCCTTATCATCTCCATTTATCATATGTTGATATACATGAGATGAAATATCAGTTCCAGTTAAATCTGCTCCACACGAACTACAAATATCATGTGCCTTCATCTCCGTAATCGGCACCTGTTCATCATAGGCAGCCTGTACCAAAATCTGTTCGTTGTGTCCTTTTTCTGGAACGTTTACCGTCTTGTACTGAGCCACCCAGTTATGTGTATGTTCGGCTGGTTTTGAGTTATTTGAGTTTGAACCACTGTTATTCGATGGTTTAGACGAACCAGAGTTATTGCTACTGTTTGAAGGCTTAGAAGAAGGTTTGGAACTAGTCGAAGCTGTATTATCCTTCTTCGATTCTGAAGTATTTGAATCAATATTAGAATCATCTACCTTCTCCTTTTCTTCCTGGTCCGGCATCTTATCTACATCTGTAGATTTATTCTTTCCTGGCTTTTTAGCATTCACTTTTTTCTTTGACTTTTCTACTGTTTTATCCGATTTAACACTCTTAGTTTCTGCTGTATTTTTACAGTGTGTTAACATCATTCCTAGTAAAACAACAATAAGAACTACAATTCCTAATTTAATCATTTGTCTTCTTGAATTCATTTTTACCCTCTCTTTATTTAAGGCAAGTTGCCTTAAGCTCACTTAATTTGATATTTAATCGCAACAAATTGCATTTGATTTTCCCTGTGTAAAGCAATTAAATCAATTACACCCTGATTTAATTTCTAAGGACATCTGTATCTTTTACTATAAAACATTATTATCTAATGTAGATTTTACTCGATTCTGAAGCACATGATTTAATACATTTAATTTATCATCCGACACGTTGTATTTATCATGTTTTGGCAATGCGAATCCCAGGACTCTACTTAATTCCTGTTTTTGTCTTTCGCTCATAAAATATTTTATATTTTTTTCAAAAGAATTCCATAAAGTCGGATATAAAGTATTTATATGTTTTTCAAAAGTATAAGTACTTTCATATAAATCTTCTTTTGGTTTATTAAACATACAATTTCCATGGTCAAATAAAGGAGCCATGCATTTAATTTTGCTTGTTCTGTTATCTACAAGAACACCGAAATTATTTAAATGACGATCTACATTACAGATCAATGCATCAAATACCATCATCGAACAAAAATCTTGATAAAACTCATCTCCAAGACTCTTATAAAATTCAACGACTGAACGTAAATTATATCTCTTTAGAAATCGTGATACCGGGACAAAAGAAATATCTATATTCGTAAATAACTTACAAACACTTGCTAACTGACAATGCCACATATCTAAATCGTACGCTACAACGTTTAATCCCATTTGTTCTGCAACTTTATATGCATAATATTCTGCATAAGGTTCATAACCACCAGTATTATACCTTTGAATATTTCCTTTATATAGAACAACATCTCCGTCAATTCTTCTCCACGCTTTGTTTAATGTACCATTAGTGGATAATTCAGCAATATTTCCAACCCCATCATTTCTACCGCGACCAGTAAAAGCAATCTCAGCAATAGATTCATTAAATGCATTATCATATAAATTATAATCTTTATATTTACCTTTAAAATCAGTTTCAACAACCCAATACGGATCATTTAACGACAAACCTTTGCCCACAGTTAAAATGCCAATTAAATCATTTCTGGTCAACTCTAAGCTTCCTAGAATCTCATTGACAAAAGCACGATTCTTTGGAATATTTCTTTGTTTCAGCCATTCCAATAACGCTTCAGAATCCCCGTTTTTTAATGCTATTGGATATAAAGATGGACTCATATTATATGTTTCTAGAATGGTAAGTTCATAATCACCATACATTCCATCATCAATCTTAAATTTTAATATATCAATATCTTTGTTTTTCAAAATAAATTGTTTATACACTAATATCACCACACTTCTTTTTTATCAGCCAATCATGCTTAAGGCAATCTGCCTTAACCAATATATACCTTTGAAAAAGGCAGAACCATACCTCAGATTCCACCTTAATCATACATACTCTAATTGCTTCTAGTTTTGCCACAGCCACTGCACTTGTAGCCTGTCAATTCCTGTTTTGCCGTTGCAGGTGAATCGACAACATATCTTGTTTCATACACGGCATCATGATGAACCGTATTATATCCTGTTATTACTTCTCTCCATTCAGAGTGATAACCTCCACAGTTACCACCGTTTAAAAGACTATTTTTCATATGAGCAGTAGGATTTGCAGTTACATCAGCTCCACAGTTATTGCAGATTGCAAATTCCTTCATTTCTGTAACTGGAACCTGTTCATCGTAGGCAGCCTGCACCAAGACCTGTTCGTTATGTCCCTTTTCTGGAACATTTACCGTCTTGTACTGTGCAACCCAGTTATGTGTATGTTCGGCTAGTTTTGAACTTCCTGAGTTTGAACCATTGTTATTCGATGGCTTAGATGTGCCTGAGTTATTGCTACTGTTGTTTGAAGACTTAGAAGAACTTGTATTGTTCTTGTTTGTGCTAGTATTCGTAGTCGAAGCTGTGTTATCCTTCTTTGATTCTGAAGTATTTGATTTATTAGAAGAATCTGTTTTAGCTGTTTCTTCTTTCTTTTCTTCCTGGCCTGATGCTTTATCTACGTCTGTAGCCTTATTCTTTCCTGGCTTTTTAGCATTCAATTTTTTCTTTGACTTTTCTACTGTTTTATCCGATTTAGCACTCTTAGTATCAGTTGTATTTGCACAATGCGTTAACATCATTCCTAACAAAACAACAATAAGAACCGCAATTCCTACTTTAATTATTTGTTTTCCCCTCGAATTCATATTTACCCTCTCTTTGTTTAAGGCAGATTGCCTTAACATTTACAACTTTATTGTACAATACATCCTAGTACAATGATTAGAAAGATGTAGAAATTTAAAATCCGGCTAAAAAGCCGGAATATGCATGTTTTATTTAAATTTCCATGCTGGAGTTTTCAACTTTCCTCGTATGTACGCCTGGTATATAAAGTGCGTGCATACCGCAACCGCTAAAAACAATCCAAACGAATTAACAGGTATGAAGAAAAATATATCGACATAGACTATTACCACGAATTCAGAGAAATATATAGCTGGAAGAAAATACGTTTCATCAAGATTCTTATAGTCAAATTTTTCTGAAATCACTTTACCTTTCTCATGCCATTTTATTCGAGATAACTTATACCATACGTAACAAATTGGAATCATAATTATGAGCACAATAAAACACGCAAGAAAAAGAATATCTATTACATCGTTACTATCTGCTACAACCTTGATAAACCCTATCGTTCTTTTAAGAGGAACTGATATTATCATATACATGAAGCCAAATATTTCCATGCTCTTTTCAATATTCAATATCATAGAAGCCATCACAACCGGAACAAATACAATCAATATTAGTTTAAGTATTATGTTATATTGCTTTTTAATTTCATCTAATTTTCCTTCAAAATCACTCTTTCTTTTTTCGTATTCTCGCCGTTCCTGTTCTGCTTCTCTTTGAGAATTTTCTAAAATAAGTGATTTAGTATCAAGTCCAATCTTTTGTCTTTCATAATCATAGTATAAGTTTAAAGCCTTTTGAATCTTACGATCCTCTGAACTTTTTTTAACTTTTAAAGTGTTAATTTCGTTTTGCGCACTCGATAATTTATCGTGATAATTCGTATTCTCGTTCTCTAGCTCCTCGTAACTCTTCTTCAATTTCTCTAATTCGACTTCTTTGTTCTTCAATTTGATTTTTAAACCGTTCTCGATCTTCAAGTTGTCTTCTTGCGTCTCCTGCAGCTTCCTGTGCAATTGCAGACACTCGGTCCTCAATTCGTCTATTTCTTGATTCGAGTTTACGTTCTCGTTCCGTATTTCGTTCAAATTCATTTATCAACTTCTCCTTATTTATATCAACATCAAATACATCTGATAGTTTCTTATCACGAATCTTATGATGATCATTATCAGTGTATGTTATATATTTTCTATTATCGGACCATTGCGTAGAAATCCCCTCTTTTTTTAGGCCGGCAATATACTCATCTTTAGATTTAGGCTTTTGATTTAAAACGTTCATTATAATCTGAAAAATTGCTAAAACCCAAGACGTATATTTTGGCTCATTCCCATTTAAAGATTCAATATTACGACGAATTGCCTGGTATCCCTTTTGGCTATTTTGAACAATATCGCCACGTTGACTTCTCTTCCTTTTAATGGATTTATGTAGGCAATATTCAACTTCTAAATCTCGCACAACCTCTTTCATTTGTTCAAGATCTTTGTAACTCTGCCTGTACTTTAAACCGGTCTCCATGTTGACTGAATTCACCACAATATGACTATGCAAATGTCCTCTATCTACATGTGTAGCCACCGCAATTTCAAAACCATCCAGTGAATCATTGATTCTAGAATCGTTCAAAAACTTCAATGTAATTTCATGTGCTTTTTCTGCAGCATTGGCTAATAAATTTCCATTTCCATCTTTAAAATCATCCGGGTGAAAAGACAATACATAATGCTTATACTGTCTTCCCCCCTCTTTTTTATACATGGCTTTTGTCATCTTCATTTGCTGAATACAATTCGTAGATCCTTCACAATTAATTCCAGTTATTAGTTTAAAATCTGTCTTCTCTTTTTTCATGATGTAGTGAATAACACGTGCAATTGATCCTTTATTTTTTCCACTTACTGCCTTAATAATTGCCATATTTTATTTAAATTATCCTTGTTTATTTTTAACACATTTAACGCTTCTTTGAAGCATACATAACCACCTGCATCAAGCTGTTTTCCTGAGTTACAGGTCTTTGCAATCTGATTCAAATTCGCTCCTATTTTATTCAATGCGATCGTATTATCACGGAGTGATTTTAAATCAATCTGTACGGTTGTATTGGATCTGATCAGGTGCAAAATAACATCTGCATACGATCCGAATTGTGGCTCATTCAATGAGTCGCAGTACTTCAACCATTCCCTTTTCTCATCATTATCAAAACGAATAGTAATGCTATTCGACCTTCTTCTATTAACTTTTTGATTCATCAATTTCCTCCTAATTTCAAAAAGTTTGGGTTTGTTAAGGGGTACCCTAACTAAGGGTTCCAAGGGCTTAGCCCTGGCAAGATTCCACATGGTGTACATTGAAAATTTAAAACGACCTAGAGGAGTTTTAAATTGAATATGGACTGCCATGTGGGTATCTTGCAATTCACTTTAAAAAGTGAATTTGGTCTTTAATTTTGGGTTGTGCTCAAGTTCGAGTGCAACCCAAAATAACAATCAAATTGATGAGCTGTCCCGTTGCTCCGGGGCAGCTTGAACCAACGTGTACTAAAGCTCCATTCCGCCATATTCCTGTTCGTCTTCTTCGTCATACTCTTCTTCCTCGTACTCTTTATGCAATTGCATAAATAGATTTAGTTGATCCCTCAAGAATCGGAAGAACGCATTATCATGTCCTTCATTATCATCGGAATAATATCTATCTACCACTTTCTGAATGTCGTCTCGACGTCTTTCGTAGTCAAGGCATGGCGAGTTGTCAAGCCATTTATCGAACCAATCATCGTCATAATTCAATAGGTATTTAACCAACAATATAGAGCCATCATACATTCCTTGTTGGTATATACTTTCCGTTGTATCCTCCTGTAAACATTTTTCTAATTGTATTTCAAAATCGTCCTGAAGACGTTCTAATAATTCTTTCATTTCATTTTTTCTCCTTCATTAATCGCAGCAATTCTTCGTTAAAATAACGACATTCTAGAATCACTTTTTTGAATTCTAGATTCTCTTTTTGAGCCTCAATAACTGCTTCATTTAGTTCATTTAATCGTTTTGTGATTACACCAATTTCTTCTGTGTAATCTTTTATTATCTTTTGATTTTGGTTGTATATTTCTTCTGTATTACGTAAAAATACATTCATGTTTTCCAATTGTACGCTCAGTCGATCTGATCCGAATTTTCCGCCAATTACTTCTAATTTTTTATCTAAACTTGAACTAATATAGAACTCAGATTTGGGCAATCCTGATACATTGATTCGTGTTTCAATTGCGATTTTTTCTTCATTTGAAACATGAAACGCAATCGTATTTGGACGCTTTCTATTCTTTTTCAACCCTGGCATTTTCGATACCTTCTCGCTCTAATTTATTTAAACCATCGGCAATTTTTTCTTGTTTATTCGGGTACAAATGCGTATAGATATTCAGTGTCGTTTCCACTTTTTCATGTCCTAATCGATCACGAATCTCCAGTATGTTGTATCCCAATTCAAACAACAACGCTGTATGCGAATGACGCAATGAATGTATGTGTAGATTCTTCTGAATCCCACTCATTTTCAATCCTCGACGGAACTCATTGTCTAGATAGTGTTTATTGTATGTGAGTAAACGATGTGATGGATCCGAATCGTATAATCGATTTAGATAATCACCAATATCCTCAGCCAGGAAACCTGGAATACTAATTATACGTTTTGATTTTTTCGTTTTTGGTTCAGTTATTATATCCTCGCTTTTAACTCGATGCAGTGATTTGTTGATACGAATTGTATGATCTTCTACATTAATATCACCAATATTCAACGCCAATAATTCACTGACACGCATCCCTGTATAGAACAGTATTTCGAATGCCAAATGAGATTCAGGCTTATCATATAGACAGTTAAGGAATTCTGTAAACTCCTCTCGTGTGAAGATTTCCATTTCATCCGCTTTGCTCTTACCAATACTGCCGGCCAATTTGCATGGATTTTGAGTTAGTCCATAGAACCTGCACGCATAGTTGAACATGGCACTTAGTTGGTTGTTAATTGTTTTCAAATATGTTTCTCTATATCCGCTTTTAAGCAACGTCCCCTGCCACATTCGAACATCTCTTGGTGTGATTTCGTTGATTTTTTTCTTACCAAAATAGGGTAAAATTTTAAGTTCTATTATATATTTCTTGTTTTCTACAGTGTTCTTCCGCAGTCTCTTCGACATATCGTTTATATATGCATCATAGAATGCACTGAATCGTATCGAACTTGAAGAAGCCTGATTCTGTAGAAAATCTACTTTGAAATCTATGGCATCCTTGATTTTTTTGAATCCTCTTTTTTTTACAGTCCGTTTTTCGCCAGTGAAATCTTGGTAATCAAATTTAATCCAATACCTTTTTGTAACACTGTCTTTATATACGCCTGGCGTATTAGTTCTTTCATAAACATCAGACATAGGGTCTCGGATCTAATCCGAGATCACCCCGTCTTCTTTAATCAAAGATAAGATATAGTTTCCAAATTCTTCAGGTCCCCATTGTTCTCCAATTGTATGGAAATCATTCTCTTGAATGAAACTGTCAACAGTTTCAACATAATGCATCAAATCTGATGTTAATTCTGATAAACATTCTATCCATTCTTGGTTTAAAACAACATTCCCAAATTCACCTAATCTAATCGTTTCTGCATTTTGATTGATAGATTGATTATTTATTTGAATATTCTCTTTAATATTGTGTGAAATAATTTCATCCTTATTTTGAAGAATTTGCTCGTTTTCTATGCATTTTTTTCGTGGTGTCCCTATGCAATTTTTTCCTAGGTTCAGCACCTCATTTGGGACCACATACGTATTACATAATCGTCCTTTGTATTTTATTTGGCTCTTTTCAACTAGTTTTTTTCTGTTAACTCTTTTAACGTGTACGCAACACATCGTTCAGAGGTATTTGTGAAATTTGCTATGAATTTTTTTCCTCCGAAATATTTTCCTGCACCATCCATCGAAAAATTATATATTATAGCAAATGCTAGTAATTCCGTCCCTTTCAGTTTTAAATCACGCGCCATCCAGGAATGCACAACTGTATATGGACTTTTTCTATTTTTTTCCTCCATTTTAAACTCCTTTTTAATCTTGAAAAAAGGAAGTAAATTTTATATTATTACGTTGCGGATGTAATAAATAAATTACTTCCAAACCTAATGATAATTGCCGTTATCGTTAGGTTTTTTCATTTGTAAATTTTCTCATTGAGATACTTTCTCGGGACTCGCCCATTGATTACAATGTAGTTTCTCATTCTGAGTTCTTCATTCATTTTTGCAATTATTTTATAGGCTTTTGCTCTGCTAACACCCATAATTTCAGCCACTTCGCTAGCCTTGACGTACATTGTTTCCATGATTTCACCTCCTCTTCGAAAATATTATAACATAATTAACATATTTTTGTATATATTTTATTTGTATTTATGTTATACGATATCCTCTATTTTCTCCGTATTATATAATGTATATCCATTTGCTTTTTTTTACGTTTTATTAGAAAATATGTTTATGAACAAACACAATCCTCTAAAAAATTATTTTTATAATGCAAAGACAAAATATAATCTTGAAACATATAGCGACATCGCTAAACACTTCGGTATAACACGTGGTATTGTAAGTAATGTTTTATGTGATCAAACACTAAATCCATCGCGAAAACTCACAAAAATTTTATCAAGTAATTTAAATCAAAAGCCTGAAATAGTTCTCAAAGATATATATATCAATTCTTTTTGCGAACCTTGTAATGAATATCTAAAAGTTGTCACTTTATCTTTATTCTATAATTTCGGTTACACATTATTCTTTGATGAACATAATTTTATGCAGTTTTATCAAATACCATTACCTTTTGCAACGGATCATCGCATTTGCTCATTTGCCAAAATAAGAAATAATGGACCAGAACTTAAATACACTTTAGTATTAGATTGGAGCAACGTACGTAACGTTTTATGTGACGCATACACTAATACTTTTGATTATTTTTATGAGCCAAATTCAGACCCAACTAAACCGTTCAAAAATTGGACTTCTTTTTTCTTTGCCATGACATCCGGTTTGTATTCACTAATGAATTTAGACTCTATGTCAAATGTGAAACGAGTAATCGTAGTATTTCCTCGCGAAGAAGAATTCGTTTACGAAAACATCAGAGATGGATTAACAGATTCTTCTCCAAAAATATTACCACTTCTTTACGATGCATCTGCTCAATACTCTATTCATGATATAGATCAGATAAAAAAATAATTTTTGTCAACATACAAATCTATATACAATTAACTTGAACCCTAATATTTCATGGCTTATTATCTATTTTTTTCATTGTTCTATCTCCTTTCGATAATATTGTAGCATTTTCAATTTCAAAAAATGCTAGAAATTTGTGTGAACATTGTTCATCAATGTTCAGCAAAAATGAACATTTGCTTTATATAAAGCACCTAAAAATAGTCGAGAACCGCTAAGACAAATAGCCTCACTAGCTTTTATTTACCTTTTTCCTTTAAATCATCTTAATATGACCTGGAATAACCGTCGAAATTCAAACATATTACTTCAAGATAAGCTCTGTATTCTTTCGTTTTTAATGCATGATGCAACCTTTTAGCTATTATTATTTTGATTTCATCCACTTCATTGGGATTACAATCATCATAAGGTAAAAAATACCTGCAAGTGAAAATGGCAACCATCTTGTTGTCTTCCTTTGCAGGTTTTTATTTATATCGTTTTATAAATTACACTCCATACTTTTGAATAGAATGAATGCAATCAGCACCTTTATCATTCCAGTCAATATCATCTTCATCATCAAACCAGAACCATTTCTCAATTACTTTAAGAAACCATTTTGTTTTAGGTAGATTACACTTCAAGATACTAAATGCATTAAATCCACTTTCATCGGATGCGATATATGTTCCTGGTTGATTTGCATGTACACCATATTCATTCATGACTTTATCAATTACACTAAAGCATTGCTCTTTAGTTAAATTATTCTGTTTCAATTTATGTTCATTAAATTCAAAATACATCATCATAGGCTATACTCCTTCTTAATATAGTCCTATTTTATCATGGATCAGCTGGCATATTTTTGAACAAGAGAAACAATAAAATGAGTACCTTTTCGTACCTTTTGCGTACCTCAAGGCATTAAAAAAGCTAGAATACGCTTTATATAAAGCACTTCTAGCATTTATTCTTTATTCAAACTCGACAAATCCTAATCAATTTTGTTTAGAGATTATTCTCTGTCGTATTCGTGGCGCTTTTGATTATTTGATATATCCAT
>JABLTP010010612.1_pt1 | contig 20997 bp, 19 predicted proteins | sample 7160111 | NCBI WGS metagenome assembly JABLTP01 (sample SAMN14651227, study PRJNA627086) | human gut metagenome | isolation source: feces | host: Homo sapiens
CCCGACCTATCCGACACAATGGCCAAGTGTCGGATAGGAACGGCAAAATTTTTTGCACTTCTATTGCTTCTTTATCACACATAAGCAAACTCTTTTGTAAGTAAACCTTTTTTATTAGCATGAATATAAATCCCTTCATAGATTGGACAAAGACTACAAGCTTCACTAAATTTATCTTTTTCAATTAAAGAATTTACTAACTTCATAAAATCATACGAACTATATCCCTTAATACACTCTTCACAAATAGATGCATAAAAGTGTCTTAAGTAAATAGGAATAAATACAGAAATGTAGAAATCATTTTCTTTACATTGTTTAGAAACATCCTCAATATGCTTCTTTGTTTTACTAGAATCTAAAATCATACGATATAGAGTACTCGCCAAAGGATTGCACAATATGCCAAAGTTCACATTCTGACAAGACTCTAACATTTTTTTCTTTCACAAATTCAATTTCTACATTAATCTGACTTGTACTTCCCTGCATCATTAATATACGAATCTTTTCAAGACTATCTATATCACGATTCAAATTATTCGTATTCATATTTGAAAAAGAAAGTTCAATATTTTTATATTCACCACAAATTAGTTTATTCTCTACATCATTTACTAAACTTGAATACTTATCTTTACAATCATTGTAATAGTCATACCAATCTAGAAACTCTTTTGAAATTATTATATTTTCCATTCCCTATACCTCTGGTCTTATACTGTTATTATAGCCTTTTCGATCTATGATTTCATTTTAATGCTGGTATAATGTTAGGTATGAACTATCAAAATATACAGAGCGGCCTATCTACCGCATTTTTAGACAAAAATATATCTTCCAACGTATTATATCGACCTCAATTTATTTCAAACGACTATAAGAATGGAAGAAAAGTACTAAGCACCATTGAAGATGAATTATTACACTGCGACTCCTTTTTAATCAGTGTAGCCTTCATTACGATGGGAGGAATTACCCCCTTACTTCAAACGCTTCGTACTTTAGAAGATAAAGGCATCAAAGGTAAAATTCTTACAACGGACTATTTGGCATTTAGTGATCCTAAAGCCTTAGATAAACTCGCTACATTTTCGAATATTGAACTTAAAATGTATCTAGTACCCGACTCAAAGAATGGTTTTCATACCAAGGGATATATCTTTCAATCCGATGAAATCTACAAGATCCTTGTGGGTTCTAGTAATATGACAAATACAGCACTTACTACAAATCGAGAATGGAATACAAAAATTGTGTCCACAAAATCCGGTGAGTTTGTATCAGAAATGTTAGATGAATTTGAAGAATTATGGAATCATCCAAATACATATTCCTACAATGCATTTATTGGTGCATATAGAGTGCATTATGAAGAATACAAAAAGGTGAAACAAAAAGAAGACATTAAATTACCCTCTAAACAGTTGATTCCAAATTCTATGCAGCAAGCCTTTATTTCCAATCTTAGAAAGCTTCGCAATGAGAATGAATCAAAGAGTTTGTTGATTTCAGCCACAGGAACAGGAGAACTATCACAACTAGCGCAGGTGTCTAAATTTCAAAAAAAGTGCTCAGATTCGATAAACACGGTCTTTCTGAACACTCAATGTTAAAAAACTTAAAAAATTAAAATTAGACACCTTTAAAACAGAAAAATAACAAATTTTAGAGTTTTAGACTCCTTTTTTTTGGAAATTTTGAATGAAATTAGGCAAGATAATATATCTACTTTTCTTCATCACAACAAGAACTTATCCTCGTTTTATATTCCTCTATTCTATCAATGTCATCATCAGTTAAACTGAATAACTTCTCATATAATTCTACATGTAATGGCTTTATTGTCTTCGTAGCGTATACATCTATACGGTCTTTGTAAGTCATGATATGTAGTTCATCGATATCCATAGTCTTAAGTAACTCAGCTAATACTTCTCCTAACTCTTCATGGTTTGCCTTAATAACGAATGACCTTCTTATTTTGTGTGATAATCTCATAACGTTCCTCGCTTTCTGCTTTCATCGTACAAAAAAGTGGCTCGTTTGTACTCGACCGAAAATCAATTATCGGGTGATGAAAAGAATTTTTTTGTAAATGCCTTCTGGCATTTGTCATTCTTCTATTTGATAAAATTAGTACATAAAATCGAATAAAAAGTGGGCAGTTCGACAGGAATGGAAGATTGAGCTTCCAGGTGGCATGAAATCAAATGAAAGGATTTTTACAAGAGTACGGTATCATCATGGTTGTGGTGGCTGTCGTGCTCGGAATGTTAGCGTTTGGAAAAAGCGGGTATGCTAAGAGCATACAAAACGCGATATTAGGCAGCGCTGACCATATTGTTGAGACTGGGGAGAATATTACGAAGAAAGAAGTCAATGTAAAAGCTGGCGATATCGTTGAAATCGATGGAAATAAATACATTGTTATAGAACAAAAAGAAAAGGATGTCGCATTTGTTATGACAGTCAAGAATATCGATGAACGAGTATTTCATCAAATGGATAATTTCGATGATGAACAACGTCAAGATGGAAAAAACCCTAATACGTATGAAGGAAGCGGCATCGATAACTACTTAGAAAATGATTGGTATAATAGCTTATCTTCGACAATGAAATCATCAATTCAGCGTACTAATATCAAACAATCTTCGTATAATACCAATGTAAATCCTGACGATAAAAGAGAAACGGGGTATAAAGGTCAAACATACAACATTATTACACGTCACATTTTTTTACCAAGTGTTGAAGAAATTGAAAAACTTCTAAACATTAATAACAATTCGAAAGTGATTGAATTTTTAGACGGAGATTGGTCATTTTGGCTTAGAGATGCTGCTTCTGACAATGGTCGATTTGTAAGAAAAATCTATTCAGAAACAGCTACAGCGTACGACTGGAGAACTTCACATGTTTATTATAATGAAGGTGTCCGTCCCGCTTTCGTCATCGACCTTTCAAAAGTAGATTACACAGAAGCCGGTCATGCAGATTACAAATAACCTTAAGCAAGCTTAACGGCTTACTTTTTTATATGCAAAAAAGCTGGAACTTTAGCGTACCAGCTTTATAGTAATTTTCTATAGTATAAAAAACGGGTGCCGACTTTTTGAAATGTATCTTTACGTCTTGTAGCACCCGGTTTTTATACTATAGATATGATAATTAAACAGAAAGAGATTTATATGACGCTTAAGAGATGTCCTCTCTTAAGACACTTATAGTTTATAACACTCTATCCACAAAATTACGTTTTAAATATGTTACATTGTGTGAGTTTTTCTAACCTCAATATTCATAATATTAATAAAATACACTATTTATTATTCATCAAAGATGATATATTAGAATCACGTATATAACCTAATATTCAAATGAGGAGGGCATACAAATGAAAATCAAAACAATATTAAAGGCTATATTATGCAGTTTGTTTTGCTTGACTACTTTAGTTGGGTGTTCAGGAGAAGACCCGTATAAAATAGCAGAAGCTCAAACATTAGATTATAATGGCATCCCGGTGTATATAGAACCAGACAAAAAAACATTACAAACAACAATTGATAAATACTTTAAGCAGTTAGAAAAACAACCAGATTATTTAATGAAAAATTGTACAGAGATTCATTTTCAATGTGAAGATGTTTTTGTGAAGACCATGCTTGATAGTGGGGTTGTTCAAAATGAAGCTGATGCTGCGGATTATAATGGATTGACTACTGATACTACAGTGTATATAAATACAAGTTGGAAAAAATTAGACTCTATGGTAACAGATGAAAAGACTTTCAAAGAAACCTTAACACATGAGTTATGGCATGTATATGACAATACACATCAAAATGGGAATATACCTTTTTCAGAACCAATAATTAATATATATAATCAAGACTCTTATCTTTTAGGAGAATATGGTGCGACAAACACATATGAATTTTTCGCTGAAGCCGGAGAGATGTATGTTAATAAACCTAATAAGCTTAAAGAAAAAAGTGAAGAATTATATAATTTCTTTGAGGCGTTACCTAAAGAATAAGAAAAAGGGGCTATGTATGCTCCTTTTTATATTGCTGCTTTAAATTTTTATCATATTGAATTACTATTTATTCCATATGCTTGTTTATAAATATCCATTAATTCATCATCTACTGGAACAGATGTAGTAAATATCATCTGGTTACCTACAAATGAAATTGCAATTTTATTGATTTCAAAATCAGCTAAGAATTCAAGTAACTCCTCTTTTGTTCCTTCTAGTCCTATGGACGGTAAAATACGTTTATTATTCATCGTGTTGTGCCTCCTACAATCCATTGTAGCAACCCAATGTGAAAACAACATTAAAAGTGAGGATTTATTTAAAAAATTCAAAAGAAAAGAGCTGACAGAAAGGGTTGAATGTCAGCTCTAGGAATTAGAAGTGTTGGATGATTTACAAAGGTTATGATTTACGGCTCATCCAACAAAACCTAGTATAGCAGTGTGTTATGTGTTTTTTCAACTACAAGTTCAGCTTCTTGCTTAGTCTTGAACAACTTGGATTCTCGAACTCTTGTTCCTGCTGGAGTTTCATTGTCATTGAATTTAATTGTACAAAAGCCGCCACCACTGCGAATTACAGTAGCTTCTCGGATATGATATCCGTTTGATATGAAGAAGACAACATCATTAACGTCATATTTATTCATCTGTATCCACCTTATCTTTTACGTAATAAAATCGTATTCTTATAGAAGGTAAAACTATTTATTATTTAACTTTTCTTTCAAATACTAATACAGCTTCACAGATAGTAGAATTAACGCCACCACCGAAATTGCCAATTCCAACACCTGTCGAATTAACACCTAATTCATTTGAATATATAGTGTGCAGTTTCCATCCTTTGCTTGCTTTATAATTTAGCATGTCTTTAATCCTCTTCCAGTCTGCTTCTCCTGTTGGTGTGTTCATAACTGTTTCAACATCATATTCATATTGACCGCTCATTAATGAAAAGTTTTGCCTTTCCGCTTCTATTTTTCTTTTCTCGATATCATCTAATCTTCTTTGTTCCTCTTTTTGAGGGTCAATTTTATCCCATTGCTTTTTATAAGTATCTTTATGTTCATCAGGTGTAATTTCCCATAAAGAAACAAGCATATTTGTGTTATACATTAGTTTATTGCATGATGGACAAAATTGTGCACTTTCATCTGTTCTTGCAAAAGCTTTATGGCAATTTGGACAGTAGTACACCTTTTTTTCTTGATTATCTGACATTTTTCTCCTCCTAAATCATTATATTGACTAATGACATTATACAAAAAAAGAAGCCTGTTTATAAGACTTCTTACTATTTATATTCCTTTTTTATAATCAAAGATTATTCAATAGTTTTAAAGAAACTTTTTAATAAGTTAAAAAAATCAGAAAAGCTAGCATCTTTATTAGCGACAATAGAAGATACAATTTTACACTATTCTGTTATTCTGTCATCTTCTAGTTTATAAACTTTCCAATAGTCACATAACTTAGTAAGGTCTGTTTTTAAAACAGTTTTATAAATAAGCTTTTTATTTAACATTATAATAATTTATAAACTCTGGAAGTTTGATGTTAGGGACCCAAATGTTTTTTTGCTTCCAACCTAAATCATCATCAATTTGATACATCGTTAAAACAACTTTAGATTTAAACTCATTGCCTAACTCTCTATCATTTGGCGACAATAAAGAGCCTGTCCCTTGAGTTACTGCTCTTCCAGTTCTAACAATCAAAACCCCTTGTTCTAATGGGCTATTAGAAACAATAGTTTTAATTGCTTCTTTATAAGCGATTAAGTTCGAATCTTCCTCTGAATCTATGTGATTTAATATTTCAGAGATGATTTTAACTCCAACTTGTTGGTACCCGGTGTTCGGGAATTTTTTCATCATATAATCAAGGTCATCTTTTTGTAGGTTAAATGGATTGCTAGGATAGTAGTTTGTTCCTCCTGGAATAATATCGACCATCCTTATATCTATAACATTTTTTCTTGTGGGATTTAACCCTGTTGGATATAGCAACTGAATTTTATCAATCCCTTTTTCCGCTTGTGCAATAACCGAATTATTGACAGAGTTTATATTGGCGAATAATTTATAAAGGTCTTTTGTTAAATATACTTTCATTAGTCCTGCATCTCTGTCATAACCAAACATACGAGAATGTTGCCACATTGTATCTGCTTGTGGTTTTTTTGCTGTTCTAGTATAGTAAAGTGTTTGTAATTTTGAGAATGTAACACCACGTCCTAAAACATTTCCACCTATAATGATGTTGGAGCCGATTTTATATTGTGTGTCTTCAACGTTGTTATCTCCATTCATGATAAGTATTTTTATTTCTTTGTTTCTAACTATATCTTTTGCCTTATTTAAAACATCTTCAAAATCCCTTTTTTTGATTTTGAGAGGATGTAATTCATCCCAGCAATCCTTAATATCCTTTAAAAACTCTTCTGTATCAATTATTTTCTCTAAAAACGTAATTTTTTCTTTAATATTTTTTTCCGCTTTCAGATGACTGTTTTTCGTAATTCCGGGATGAATAACAAAATTACACACTTTTTCCTTATTCAAAAACAAACAAGAAGAAACAGTAATGTGATGAATAAGTGCGTAATATAACCCATCTTTAAGCTTATTATCATTATCGATAAAATGTATCATACTTTTATCTTCTCCAAAAAAGAAATTTCCTCCCAAATATTCCTTACCGGGTTGAAAATAAGTTATAAAAGATGGTTTAAACTCAGAATTTGTAGCCTGTAATAATAAAGCTTGAGGTGTTCCTGTGACTTGAAGATAGATACTTCCAATTGAAGCTTTCTTTATATTCATTAAGCGAGAATTGATGGTAGAAATTTTCTTCTTATTTACAAGTGTGTTTGGCGAAGCAGCGTCAGCTTCATCGTCCACAATAAAAAGCGGATTTCCTAAAACGAATGAAGATGAAATTAAAGTGTTATGCCATTGTAAAAGTACTTTGGAATTTTTCTTTAAAACAACAATTGTCGGTTTCATCAATTCATTATCAATAAATTTTTGTTTGTCCATTTCACCACAAATACAAAAACCACAACCCTCTAGTTCACTTTTAACTCTGTTATAAGTTTGGGTTTGTAGTGCAACATTATCTGTAGTCAACAAAATAAATAACGGAAAAGATTTGTCAGCAGCAACGCACATAATACCAAACATTTGTGCAGTTTTCCCTGCTTGCACATTTCCAAACAATAAGCCTATTTCATGTGTCGTAAATGAAAAATCATCCAAGTGTTCTTTTGTAAAAATTTCAGCAGTACTTTGAATAGAAGATGCCATGTCCTCTTTACCTTTATTTCTTAATTCGGACACGTAGTTTTTTAAAAAATCACTCATACATATTACCTCACTTTACATTGTTAGGAAGAAAAGATAATACCCACACATCAAGATTTGCGTCATCTTCATCAGACATAGTTTTTGTTGTTTTCGCAAAAGTTAGTTCCGTTCTTCCATATTTTTCCAACATCTTATATGTGATAACGCCCTTGCATTTTTTATAAGCATTTAAAGAATCTTCACAAATGTTAGCTAAATCCTTAGCTGGAGAATCAACTGGTTCAACAAATCCAGCGGCAACAAGTCTTCCTTTAAGCCAATAACCTAAAATTTTTAAATCATCATGAGATTCAAAGTTCTTCTTTCCATCGCCAGCCACGTGAGCTTTAAACTTCCAACCATCATCCGTAATCACATAAAAAGGTTTCCCTTTTTCAGGATAATTTGGACTGTTTGTAATTTTTTTGCTTACAATTACTTCTGTTTCCCACCAGCCACGTTCTGTAATCACTTTTGTTCTCTTATTTTCTCTTCCTTTTGCGTAACACTTATTCACATTTGATTTCATATAATCTTCTCGAGTACCTGGAATGCCGGGAACTTTTAATGGTATTGTAAATTCAATATTTTGTAAGGCATTTTTAAATGAGGCTACTTCATCTTTCGAAATTTTTACAACGCCTTCAACGCCACGAAGCTTTTCATTTTCTTCGTGAATAATAGTAATATCAGGAACGTCGGAAATAGATATTGAAGCAGGTGTTTTTATAAGTTGTTGTAAATGAGAATCGACTTCATCCAGCGTAGCTTTGTCGGTTATATTTATCGACAATTCATACTGTCTTCGATTGTTTGCATCTAAAACTAATGCACCTAAGTTATGAGAACCTATCATTGCATTGAATACAGTGCCATCTCGGTAAAAAGAATACACTTTTCCATGATATTTTATTGAAGGAGTTATTCGAATTTCTCCTATTTGCTTTTCCGTCCATTCTTCATGAATTGATATTGCAGTATTATATATACTTTCTGGAAACCCTTCTATACAATACATACCTAATACAAGTACAATATTTTTAATATTGTATTCTTGTACAAGTGAGTTTAACTCTATTAAAGATTTTTTTGAAGCATATCCTGTAGCTATATATACAGAATCAGATTGACGCATACTCTCTTTTATCTTTTCTGATAAAGTTATCTGCCCCTCATTCAACTTTAGAGGGGGAATATTTGAATATAATAAAGACATAAAACCTCCCATTTCCTATGATTCTATAATGTAGCTTAAGTATACCATAAAAAAGATTGAGTGTTTTCACTCAATCTTTGGTTAGACTATTTGTGTTGCAATAGCAATGTTTTCTGCAATTCTTTGAATTACCGAAACGCAGACAGAATTACCCGCCTGTTTGTATAATCTTGCATTACTCATATCGCTTGGTAGTTTAAATGTTTTTGGAAACCCTTGTGCATTAAAACATTCATGAGGTGTCATTTTTCGAATACCATTCTTTGTTTTAATTAAGCACACATTGTGCCCACCTTCTCCTTGGTTTGCTGTTAATGTTGGTACAACACCGCTTTTATTTTTTCGGACATATTTACGTCTCCATTGATAAATAGCATTATCATCATCCATAGCGTCTACAAGTTGTTCGTAAATGTCACCTTTATATTTTCCTGGAGTATAATAGTATTTTTCATCAATTTTTGTGTGAAAATCGATTATATCTTGTAAAGTCGTTGTTAACGGAACAGGCATTGGGAACTCAAATCGATGCTTATCATCATCGTTTTTAAAAGCAACAATATATATTCGTTCCCTATTCTGAGGAACATTTCCATAAGACATAGCATTCATTACCATGTATTTAGGAGTGTGATATCCTTCTTTTTCCAAGGCGTCCATAATCGATAAAAAGGTATCACCATTGTTGTGGCTTATTAAATTTTTAACATTTTCTAAGAATACGATTCTCGGCTTTTTTTGATGAATTATACGAATCAACTCGAAAAACAAGCCACTGCGTGTTAACGTACCATCTTCATTAAATAAACCTTGTCGTAGTCCTGCAACGCTAATATCAGTACATGGAAATCCAGCTAGCATTACATCAAACTCTGGAATTTCCTCTGGTTGTACTTCGCATATACTTCTAACATCAACTTTTATATTGGAATTTAGCTCATATGTTTTTGCAGGATAAGAATCCAATTCATTGGCATATACTACTTCAAAAGCACCTGTATTCTCAAAACCAATATCAATTCCACCAACTCCTGCAAAAAATGATGCACATTTTAATTTGTTCATTCAAAGTCCTCCCACAAAAAGCGGCGCGCCGCTTTTTTATATATTATAATATACCATATGTCTTAATATCGTGCATAAAATTCATCAAAAAATGGACAAATGGTAAGAATTTATATACTTATTGTATCATTAATCGACTTTAAATTTTACCAAACAAAAACTAATATAGCTACACTTTTTATCTTGTCAATTGAGACATTTTGGTATCTTGTCGATTATTTTAAATACAAAGCAAAATAAAAAGAAGTCTCTCGACTTCCAATGAATCAACTAAACGCAAAAGAAAAAACTACCTCATAATTCTTGCAGGAAACATAGGTAGTTTTTTCTAAAAAACTCAATTTTCTCAGGAGCACCTCTCCTCATTTATTGTACCACATTAATTGTTTATTGTATTTATAACAAATCCACTCTTCCAGAACTCCATTATCCATATCTGTACAAATATTCTTGAAAAGGTATTTACTCTTTTCTGATTGTTCAGGAGAAAGCATTTTGATGTTTGTAATATTCTGTTCAATTTCATCTAAAAGCACACTGATATTTGTTGAAATAATACTTTCAGCCTCATAAATATCTGTATAAGGCGCAATACTCATAAAATTCATTATCTGTGTTCCTGTTTTGTTTGGGACAGAGCTATTTACAGGAGTAATCTTAGTGCCGGTATATCTGCTAGATACACCTTTATTTATATTGGTTATACGTGCTTTCAAACTATCTAAAAAGCGTTCTTTATACACGTAATACGTTCTAAATATATTATTGACATTTAAGATATCTTCAATTACTTTCCTGTCTTCAGGCCCAACTTGATTTATTCGCTGAAAGAAGGCCTTCTTTTCAACATCAAGCGGTGTTTTAATGTTCTTTTTATTAATTTTCCTATCTCTTATATATGCTTCAAATATCTTACTAACTATGTAATTGCAATAAGAGTCATATTCATAATCAATCGATTCTATTGATACGCCTGCGTCAACTAGCTTTTGTGTCAGGTATTTATCACGTGGAATCAAAATTTTGTCTCTCATATAATGATATTTTAAGATTCTACTTATTGCCGCATCCTTGGATTTGCTAACACCTAAAATTTCATAATTATCATCTTCATCATCTGCTAAGTCTAAAGCTCCAGGATACCAACCGTTCAGAATAACATATCTGTCTTTACCTTTCCATTTATCAACTATTAGTATCGTCGTTCTACATGCAAGTATATAACTATTGGCGTCTAAATACTCACTTGCCATATATTGAAGAGTTCTTCTTGATAGCCCAGTCTCATTTGTAATGTTTTTGTAGCTCGTCTCCTGACATCTTAAAACAACGTAATCATAAAGACGATTCGTCATTTTTCTAACGATGTTCATGCATTTTAACTCTACAGGAAAAACTGTACCACAACGCTTGCATTGCAGTCTTTCACGATTAACATTCACTGCTGTTTTTTGATTATCAAATGGAATATCTTTAAACATCTTTTGTCTACGTCCAAACTTAACGTAGTCTTTTCCATGACATTCAGGACATTCAACACCTAAAAAAGCCAAACTACTGCAAATTGCACTAGCTATCACATCAGGGTCGTCAGGACTCTTTTTATTTGTATTTTCATCAATTTTATAGACCGCTACGTCTTCCAGTTCTTTAAAGAAATCTTCATTTATATTGTTCATTTTCTTCACTCCTAAGCTTATTTTAGAATAAATTTTATCTGTTATCAATCACTTATTGCGCTATTTCGAACGAACTATTTACTTCTTAATGAAATTCTGCAATCATGTAATCGCCCAAGAGGTAATAACCTTTGAAAGGAGATGTTGTAATGACGACTAAAAATAGAAACACAAAGAAAATGGAGGTGAGATTAAGAAAACAAGCACATAAAGAGCTAACAGAAAAATGTAAGAAATACGGCTTACATAGAGATGTCATAGGAGGAACGATTATCGAACGATATATGGACGATTATCTAGAATTTTATGAAGAACTATACAGCCTAATGGACGATACCGAACTTCCATTTGAGTTAGACGATGAAGATAAATACAACTAACACTTCTAGCTCATTTTTATAGAAACTGTTTATGCAAAGGAGTTGATAATTATGAAACGGATAACAGAAAAGAAATTTGGTAAAAAGTCAGTGTTTACTGTCGATACGATAATCGCAGGTGATGTCATTGATACTTATGAAGTAAATGTTCAAAAAGATGTTGTAAAAGTTAAGAACAAAGAATATTACCTGGTGTACGACAGTGAATCTAGTTTAATTTCAGATGCTTATGATTATTTAAATCATAATGATAAACGACTGTCTGAAAACACGAAAGTACATTCATTATATGCGTTAAGATACTTGTACATATTTAGCGAAATAATAGAAACGCCTATTGAAAACTTTACCCGCAAAGACTTTATACGTCTGGACCATTTTTTAACAGGAGTCTCTGTAAATGGAAATGATTTTGAATATAATGTCCTAACAAGACGAAAAGTAGATTCTGTAAACAATGCCTTTTCGACATATAGAGAGTTCTACAGATATTTGGGATTGGATAAGTCGCCTATTCTTAATGAGCGCTCATTCTCTAAATATACTCCAACCATCGCAAACAAAGGGCATGTAAAGCGTGTTGAAGTTCCTAAGTTTATATCTACAGAGGAGTTCGCTAAAATCGTCAAATACATTCGAGAAAATATAAAAGATAAAGAACGCAGATTAAGAGATGAATGTATAGTACGTATCATGTATGAAGGTGGCTGCCGTATTGGAGAGGTGCTAGGTTCAACTCTAGAAGATTATGTTCTAACTGAAGTAAAAGATGATGAAATGTGTTTTGTCTATATTAGAAATCGTTACACAGATAAGAAATACCAAAAGGCAAAAACCTGCATGAATATAGACAGCAGGAAACTTTACAATAATGATAGTTATGAAACAAGAAATGTTGGATATCAGCTTACTTTCTTAAGCATTGAAACGTATGACTTGATTTGTGATTACATCGATATTGCTCATGATAGAGCCTACAAAAAATACAGAGACAATTATGACAAAGGCAAAGCCGATACTGTAGGTGAATATAAGAAAAGTAACGAAGACAACTATTACTTGTTTCTGAACAATAGAGGCGAGCCTTTATCAGCTGAAGGCTGGAACAAAGAATTAAGAATGATTTTTAACGGTGTTGGATTACAGGTAGATTCCAAAGTTAAAAAAGATAATCTTAACCACCGCTTCAGGCACGGCTTCGTTATGCATTTGATTTACGACCTTAAGTGGCCAAGAGAAAAGGTTATGATTCGTTCAAGACATAAAAGTTATGCAAGCCTGGATTACTATTACAATCCAACTACTGAACAACTTCTTGATATGAAGAATGAAATTCAAGATATGATATTAGATTCGGAGGAAAATGATGAATAAATACGAAAAAACATTTGAAGAGTTTTTAGAAGAAACAACATATGAGCCTATAAAGAAATATACTAATAATAATTACAAGCAACCAATTCAACACGCCAGAGAAACTTTGAAAATGTTGAAGAACACAAATAATATAACTTGGGAATTTATTTATAACGAAATTTCTAAAAAAAGAACTAAAGGATTAAAAACACGTTATTTAATTACATGGGTGCTATATGCGATTGAATTAGATAAGAAGGGATATCTTAAGGGAGCATTAGCTGGACAATTATCACAAAATGCTGAAGCAATTGCTACTTGTGTCTGCAGTAATCACCATGATAAAACCCCCATATTTTATACAAAAGAATTCAACCCTTTCTCAATTATTTTAACTCCTATACAAACTCTAAAGAAAAAAGATAACTCAGTGATTATAATTGAGGGATTAACATTTCAGCAAAATCAATTTATACTAAAATATTTAGATTCACCATTTGCGTCTCGCGTTAGGACACTCCATTGTTTTACACATTTATTAAATTCGTTGGTTAGTAATAATTGTTTTTATTCCAATATAGACTCATATAATGATGAATTGTTTTTTCAACAATTCGAAACAATTAAATTAATTGTACCGAAAGATAAAATACAAGATTATGGAAATCCTAAAAGAAGCGCTTTAATAGAGTTAATTTATTTCTACAATTGGATACAATCAAATATGGATGCAAACGCAAGGAAGAATGCTTTTAAAAAAGTAACACCAGAAATTTTAAAATTTCCATATTTAGTAAACTTATTATTAAATGATTATGAAATAGTTAATTATTCTATATATGAAGAGCCACCAAAAAGCGAAAAATGGATAATACAAGGACAACAAATGTCATTACATAAAACAGCAGAAGCAGATAAATTGACAACCTTTGATGTAACTATTCTTAAAAATCAGTATTTAAAACGCTGGATAAAAGAATGCTTTTGGTTTGACACATCTCATCATATCAGCAGTAGAAGTAAAGATTATAACATACTATTTACCTTTTTAAAGCCCATTGATGATAGGTCTAGCGATGATGAAATCCCACAATTCACTAAAGAAGATATATTAACATTTAAAGCAAAATGCATGGAAAACGGCCATGTTGATTCAACAGTTGCAAGAAAATTAGCTATGGTCAGATTCTTTCTAAATTTTATAGATTATAAGGGTTATATGACTATAGACGAATTAACTTATCGGTTTTTAGCTCACCATGACAGCAAAAATAATAGTTATAAAGAAACTTATACGAAGGAAGAGATTAAACAATTATTGGACGCTTACAAGAATTCTTATGAAAATTGCGAAAATAAAGACCGTAAAATTCTATATACTCTTTACTATTACATTATTTCTATCCAATCTCTTTCAGAAATGCGAATATCCACAATACTAAACCTAAAAACAGATAGTGTGGTTAAAACTTTGGAAAGAAATGGTCAAGATGAATACAAAGTCATAGTTTACTCTAAAGCTAGCGGAAGAGAGCCAGATGAATATAATATAACTCGTTATGTAAAAAAACTAATTGATGAAGCAATTACTTTAACTGCTGACGTACGAAATGAGTCGACAGGAATAGAGAAAGATTATGTTTTTATCTACAAAAGATATAACAACAGAAAAGCAATTTCAATACTAAGACAAACTAGTTTATGTGCTTATCATAGAAATATTTGTTCTGAACATGGAATAAGACAATTATCATTAGGTGCAATTAGAAATTATTATCAGCAGCAAGTAAGTATATACGTTACTAAGAACGGGGACGACCCCTTACTTGTAGAAAGATTAAGTAAACATGGCATGAATGTTCATATTCAACACTATGACACTGTAGATATTAAAGATTTCTGTCAAAGACAACATCAAGTAGAAATTGGTTCTATTGATTTAAAAGGGTCCGTTCAAGAAACAAATGATAAATCTATTGAAGCTACAGTAGCTAATGGTTGTGGGCATTGTTCTCAGCCAACATGCGTTTTAGCTGGAAATTTAGATTGTTTAATGTGTGGTAATTTTGTTGCTACGCTAGATTGTATTCCACAATTTGAAAAAGAAATCGAATTGATTGATGAACAGATTTTAAAGGAACCTTTAAAACACGAAAAAGAATTCTTAAACAATAAAAAAAGATTAAATGTGGCTTATTTAGAAAAACTTTATGAATTGGAGGTGGAAGTTAATGCAAACAAGACACGTATATGATTCAATTATGCCAAACCAAAACATCTTTATAGGTGTTGGAAATAACAAAATGAACATTAATGATAATAACTTTTATTGTGTTATCCGAGACTGTTACAAAAAACTAAGTAAAAGCAAAAATGCTGAATTAATTAATTCTTTATCAACACAATCAAACATTTACATGATTCAACAGACATATCTTGAGTTAGCTCAAACCAAGCAAGAAATTGTTATTGGTGGAGTAAAAATTAAATTCACTGATAATGAATGGGATTTTACTTCAAAGTATATGGCAGGAAAACTTATTACCATGTATAAATATAATTTTGATAACAACTACGGATTATCTGATTATCAACTAACTGTTTTAAAATTATTTGTTTTTTATAATATCACAGAATATGGATTACATTGTTCTAGCAACAAAATTAAATTTTTGGAAGTATTACAAGTAATGATGTATATGAACGAAAAAAATATTACATTAATCGAAGATTTGACATTAAAAGATTTTAAAGAATATTATGATAATTTGAATATTAAATATACAACAATGACAAAAAAGAGACGACGTCTAAAAGAGTTTCTTGTGTTTTATTCATTTATCGCAACAGACGTATTAACTAGAGAGATGAATAATTGGTTTAATAACGTTGATACTGATGTGATTAATGCCACTATTGAAAGTGGGAAAACTCCTTTATTGCCTAGTGCATTTTACAAAAAATATACAACTCTACTATACGATGATATTGTTAATACTAAGATTGATAAATACACACGTGGATATTACGGATTACTATACATTGGGACACAAACAGGCTTAAGAGCTTCTGAGTTAACTCTTTTAAGAGTGCAAGATTTAGAAATTCGGACCTTCAAAAAAATGCAAATAGGTATATTACACTACAGGTCAACTAAATCCGGAAATGGGAAAAACAGGGTTTATGATAATGCACAAACAAATGCAAACCAAAAGGTGATTAAAGTATATAAGGTTTTAGAAGACTTATTTAACGAAGAACGTAAAAAACAAAATACGGATTACCTTGTACCTAGAGATATGGATGCTCAATCAAATGGAAGGGAAAAGAGTGTACGCCGTCAACTTACTAGCGTGGTATTAAATCATGAAAGCTGTCGATTTTGCCTAAAACATTCAAAAGAACTAGGAATCATTAATTCACCTGATGTGGATTCCTTTGATTCAAAAATCAAATATGAACAAAAACCAGCCATTGGACTTCGTCCATTGAATTTTACAGAGGCGGGTATTAAAAAAGGTGATATTGTTTGTTTCCCAACAATAAGACAATTTCGTGTTTATGTAGCATCTGAATTAAGAGAACGCGGAGTTGATGATAGAACCACTGCTTTTCTATTTAATCATCATTGTTTTGAAATGTATGGATATTATGCAAGACCGAAACATGATATTCAAGAAGATATCGACTTTTCTAAGGAAATAGTAAAAGATATCGTAAAGGATGAAACTAAGATTCTAGGCCCCAAAGGAGAAGCCTTCACTGAAAAGATTAATCAGATAATTGAAGACAATAACTTTAACGTTGAAAAAGATTTAGATGCTATTATCGACAATGTATGCAAAGAAGTTCCTATCCGCGCAAAAAATGGTGGTTTCTGCATTAAATCAAACCCAAGGCGTCAATGCAGACATGATGCGGAAACGGATGAATTTATGTGTGCATATGGATGTTGTCCAAATCATTGCCATATGTACTTCATGCTAGGTGTTACTTACGAAAAGGTGCACACTTTAATTAAAACTTATGAATATAACCTTAATGCTGGATTTAAAAACGCCAGTGAAAAGGAAGCTTATAAATTAAACTATGCGATTGTTAATGAACTGCTTCCAGAAATAGAGGAAGCCAAAAATGAAATCCAATTAAGAGGAAGTGAATGGATTGTACAGACACATCCTGAAATGGAAGATATCATTAACAACTTAGATGAAATTGAACAGGAGGCATTAGAATGGAAGAAAAAATTAGAAAAACCGAATTAACAGAATTAGAAAATGTAAACAATGTTTGCGATATGATTACAGAAGATGCAGAAGCAGAAATCAGTGAAGAAGAAATCACTAAATGTGTTATCAAAAATGCTAAAAAGATTGGCTATGACTACGAATCTCTATCTGAAAAAGAGCAAGAAAAGCTTAGAAAAATCGAGAGAATAGTCCAAGCAAAGTTTGCATTAGAAAAAAAGGCAAAAGCAATGGCTTCTAGAAACGTAGTAAGTGTCCAAGGAATTTCTAAAGAAGCTGACATCTCAAGACAAACGTTTTATAACAACCCCATCTATAAAGAATACATTTTTATCCGTGCTGAAGAGTTCATCAAAATTGATGCTTCAAAAAAGAGTTCAGATAAAAGCAAGGAAGTAACAAGATTAAATGAGGAAATCAAAAAACTGCATGAACGAGATGTGGAACTAGAAGAAGTTAAGCGAGAAGTCAAAGAACTAAGAAAAACACTAGAAGATAAAGATAACAGGATTGCCATGTTAAGAAAGGAATTAATTAAATTTCACTAGCATTTATTAAGAACATTTATTAAGGTGACTACAACCAGTGGTCATCTTTTTTTGTCTTTCTATCGTGAACAATATTAAAAGCTTTATATCTAATATTTAATCTAATATTCAATCTAGTATTTCTTCTATCTCTCTTATTCACTCTATCTTCTACTCTCACTTCCTCTCTACTGCAACCATCATTCTTACTGTCATTCTTATCAATAATCTAACTGTCATTAACACTCTTATATTCATACTGTTATTAGTCTGATATTAGACAGGTTTAAAAGTTGTTATAAGGAAAGACGTATGCCTCAGCCTTTGCCTTACAAGATCAGAATCCCAAGAAAGCCCTATTTCTAGTGCATAGAGAGCAGATTGCCAAACAAGCTCTTCAAAGCTACAAAAATGTATTTAAAAATACAAAGACATTTGGGCTTTTATCTGGAAACAGCAAGGATACAGATGTAGACTACTTGTTCGCAACCATGCAAACGATGTCTAAAAAAGAAGTGTATTCAAGTTTTGCCCCTGATACATTCGATACCATCATCATTGATGAGGCACATCGCATTGGAGCTAAAAGCTATCAAGAAATCATGGACTACTTTAAACCAAAGTTTTGGCTAGGAATGAGCGCAAGCCCAGAAAGAACCGATGACTTTGATGTATATGCAGCCTTCGACCATAATATTGCCTATGAAATTCGTCTTCAACAAGCTCTAGAAGAAAACTTATTATGTCCATTCCACTATTTTGGCATTACTGACTTTTTAACCAACGGAAACGAAACAGATTTTACCGATTTCAACTATTTAACATCCAACCAAAGAGTGGACTACATTATCGAACAAACCAATTACTATGGATATAGTGGAGAAAGAGTCAAAGGACTCATGTTTTGCAGTTCCAAGAAAGAAGCGGCTGCCCTTAGTGAAAGATTAAATCTACGAGGATATCGAACTATAGCTTTAAGTGGAGAGGATTCTCAAGAAAAAAGAGAAGATGCGATCGATCGCTTAGTATCCGATACAAGAAGTGACTATCTACAATACATTTTAACTGTAGATATTTTTAATGAAGGTGTCGACATACCTGAAATCAATCAAGTTGTCCTATTAAGACCTACACAATCGCCCATTGTCTTTGTCCAACAACTAGGTCGAGGCCTAAGAAAATCAAAAGACAAAGAATATGTTGTCATTCTAGACTTCATTGGAAACTACAAAAACAACTTCATGATTCCAATCGCCCTATCTGGAGATCGTTCTTACAACAAAGACAACATAAGACGCTATGTACTTGAAGGTGAAAGAATTATTCCAGGATCGAGTACGATTCACTTTGATGAAATCAGTAAGAAACAAATTTTTGCGTCGATTGACACCGCCAATTTTGCGGATATCAAGCTCATTAAGGATAGCTATAAAAATCTAAAGAATAAACTTGGAAGAATCCCTACTCTTATGGATTTTGAAACCTATGGAGAAATTGACGTACAAAGAATTTTCGACAACAAATCACTAGGATCTTATTATGCCTTTTTAAAGAAATATGAAAAGGATTATAAAGTAAGCTTAAATGAACTTGAAGAAAACTTTATTAAGTTTATTTGTACAAAACTTGCCAATGGAAAAAGAAAGATAGAGCTTGAAACACTAAAAGATTTAATCAACGATCAAGAATATACAAATGATCTATCCCAAACAAATGTATTAAACATCTTCACCAATGAATTCCCTACTGGTTCTGGAAAAAATACGTTTAAAGATTGTATTTTTATTGAAGATACGAAAACTTCAAAACCATTTAAGACATGTTTAGAAAACAACGAATTTAAATCCATGATAAAAGAAATCATTGAATATGCATTGGATCAATATAATAAACATTATAAGAATACATATAAAGATACAAACTTTGTTCTTTATCAAAAATATACATACGAAGATGCCTGTCGCTTATTAAATTGGCAACACAATGAAGTTCCATTAAATATTGGCGGATACAAATATGATCAAACAACCAAAACATTCCCTGTCTTTATCAATTATGACAAGGCAAACGACATTCAAGATACCATCAAATATGAAGATCATTTTATCAATGAAAGTCAATTGATTGCGATATCCAAATCCGGAAGAACCACAAGCAGTGATGACGTACAAAACTTCTTGTACGCCAAAGAAAGAGGGATTGAAGTTCATTTGTTTGTGCGAAAGAACAAAGATGATAAAACAAGCAAAGAATTCTATTATCTAGGCCATATGCAAGCAGAGATAGATAAGACCAAACAGTTTGTGATGCCAAACACACAAAAAACAGCCGTCGAAATCTTATGGCAATTGGATACACCCGTAAGAGAAGACATTTATCGATACATTGTAGAGGAGTGATTTTTTGAAAACAATACACGTAGTAGCCGCCATTATTAAAGATGGAAATAAAATATTCGCCACCCAAAGAGGCTATGGCGAATTCAAAGACGGATGGGAATTTCCTGGAGGAAAAGTTGAACCGGATGAAACAAGTAGACAAGCCATTGTTCGTGAAATCAAAGAAGAATTAGATACAACCATTCAAGTCGAAGAATACTTTGATACAGTCGAATATGACTATCCAAACTTCCACCTATCCATGGAATGTTTCATTTGTACAATCCTTGAAGGAAATTTAACTCTATTAGAACACGAATCCGCAAAATGGCTTACTAAAGACACATTAGACTTAGTAGATTGGCTACCTGCAGATTTAGGACTAATTGCTAAATTAAAAGAAATATTATAATCCCAGGCAACATTTTAAAACACCTAAAAACGAGCATTTCACCTTTATATAAAGAACAAATGCTCGTTTTTCTTTTACCAAACTGTCAAATAATCAACAAATTTTCAGGAATTAATAATGTTTTCACATTGAAGTTTTATAATGGAAATTGGCTACTGGATGTGATTGGTGGTTACCTCTTGTCAAGGAGTTTTGAAGCCTTGAATCTTGAATTCCAGGTAAGTAGATCCTTCTATTTTTTTTACAGGAAAAAAGCTTATGTATATATATCTACATATTGATGTTGCTATGTGCTTATTTGCCATAGTAGAAATACTAAAAGTAACATTGATTATTATAG
>JABLTP010018082.1_pt1 | contig 20945 bp, 19 predicted proteins | sample 7160111 | NCBI WGS metagenome assembly JABLTP01 (sample SAMN14651227, study PRJNA627086) | human gut metagenome | isolation source: feces | host: Homo sapiens
ATTCTCTTTCGCAAAAGTCCGAATTTTGCGAAAGAAGATTTCAATAGATATTATAGCATGTTTTCTTTTCAAATATGCTTGATTTTCATTCAAAATTTTGCTATAATTAATAGGGTAAGAATCGGAGGAGTATTATGATAAAAATTGCCGTTGTAGATGATGATGAACTTATATGCAAAGAGATAGTTCGACTAATTAGTAAATTTAATGTTTGTTATGATTTTGACTTTCGACCTGAATATTATTGCTCTTGTGAGGAAGTATATAACAGTATTGTTAGTGGATGCAATTATGATTTGATTTTTCTGGATATTGAGTTTTCGGGGATGAATGGAACTGAATTTGGTAAGGTGCTGCGTACGAAGATGAAAAATTATGATACGCAAATAATTTTCATTTCCGCTGTCAAAGATTATGCAATGGAACTGTTTAAAATCAGACCCATTGAATTTCTTGTGAAACCGATTACTGAAGAAACTCTGAGGTCATGTATATTGACTTATATGATGCATTTTGAAAATTCAAATGGATTTCTTGAGTATACATTGGAAAACATAAAACACAGAATAAGAATTCGAGAAGTTCTATATTTGGAGAGCAATAGAAAAAAGACTGAGTTTCATACACGAAGCTCCACTTTTTCAGTTTATGGAAAAGCTGTTGACATTATCGGTAACAATAAAAACAAGTTTATCTGTATTTCACGTGGAGTATACGTAAATATTCAGCATATTATTGAGGCAACTACCAAGGAAATTCTTCTTACAGATAATTCAAGATTATATATCAGTCGAGGGTGTCAGGATACGGTAAGAGATCGATTATCCGAAATATAAGGAGGTAAAATGGGTACCATTTTATATATAACTTCAAACGCTATTCATGTATATGCAATATATATATTTATAGATGCGTTTCTTGGGAGGAGTTGTTTAAGTACATTTTTTAATCGTTTAACATACATCTCCTATTTTTTAATTGGCACAATTTGCTGGATATTTACTAAAAATCAAACTTTAAATCTGATTTTAAACACATTGCCTATTATATTGATAACGCTTCAGTATTATACGTCGTGGTCAAAAAAGCTTCTTTCTGTGATATCATCTTGTGCGATAGGCATGTTTATTGATTGGATAGCAGTTTCTGTATTTGGAAATCTTGCAATAGCACAGAGTGGTTTTATTCAGTGTGTTCTGTTTTTGATTTGTGCATCGCTGTTTAGACATTACTATAAATACAAAGAAAAACAATCATTTAGGTCAAAATATTCTTGGTTTTTGATTTTGACTTCGATTGGAACAGCGTTAATTGGAATGATAACAGTTAATGAAAATTCACCATATGATTACTTGATTGCAACTATATTATTGCTTATTAACTTTTTGAATTTCTATGTTTATAATTTGGAACAAGAGAGCTTGCTGGCTCATCATAAATTAAAACTGATTGAAACTTCTAATTACGCATATCAAAATCAATTGCAGATTGTAAATGAATCACAGAAAAGAATACGTTTTTTGAGGCATGATTTTAATCGGCATATAAACAAATTGAAACTTCTGTCAGAAAAAAATGATATGCATGGCATCATACAATATTTAAATGAAATGGAAGATGCTATTGTAATCAAAAAAGAATATTCCAAAACAGGAAATGAAGATGTAGATAGTCTTTTGAACTATGAGCTTTCACTTGCTGCTGAATTTGGTACAGAGATAATTTGTGATGTGAATTTGCCTGAAGAACTGAATGTTTCCTCTTTTGATATGACGATTATATTAGGAAATCTTATGGATAATGCTATTGAGGCACTAAGGCATTCTGAAAAGAAGCTGTTGAAGGTTAATATTCAATTTAATAAAGGGATAATGCGGATAGATATTGAGAATTCCTATGACCCAACATATAGGAAAAAGAGTGATGGTAGGGAACATGGAATAGGTCTGTTAAGTGTAGAGAATACATTACAGAAGTATCATGGTAAACTAGACTCTTATCCAGAAGAAAGTAAGTATTATACGACAGCTATTTTCTATAATAGCTTGGATTAATAATAACCGGACACAATTATGTGTCCGGACTTTATATATATAATTTGATTGAAATGCATAAAAGGAAGTAAATGATAATGTTTGTAAAAATCTCTGATAACATTGTAAAGTGGATGCTAAGTAATCATATTATTGAAGAGAAAAAGGCAGTGATATGTAGGTGGGGCATCAGTCACATTTTGGACACTGCATTTAATATTGCTACATTTCTAATAATCGGAATTTTATTTAAAAAGCCCATAGAGACTATTGTGTTTACTCTTGGATATATTCCATTAAGGATCTATGCCGGAGGATATCATGCCAAAACACCATTTCGCTGTTGGTGTTTATCAAATATAATTTTAGTGGTTTCATTGGCGATTGTGCAGAATGCGGAAAAATGTTATATAGCATTTGGCGTTTTATCATTGATAGCTGTTGTGGTTTTAATCACGCTAATGCCTGTGGAAGATTTACATAAACCTTTAGATCAAAATGATCGGAAAAAATATAAAAAGCGAGGTGTTGCTATTTTAGCAATCGAAATATGTATATCTGTTGTTTTTGCTTTACTGCATCATAATAAAATATCGCTTATATTAAGTAGTATTTGGATACTGCTTAGTGTTATGCTAATATTAGGAGTAATTAAGAATAATTTAATCAAAAAATAGAATTGTAAAATCCGCCTGAGGTTTGAATATCAGGCGGATTTTTCATTTCGTACCCAAAAACTATACCATTCGTACCATATCGCAGACTTTTGTCGAAATTTATGTTATCCTATAAAAGGATAAGGAAGTCCGAAATAAATTCTGTAAATCAGAGAATACGAAAGGAAAGTTTATATGAAGAAAAAAATTACTCAGTTTGTGACAAAGTTTGGTGGAACAATGGCTGCATTTGCAGTGATGGTTGCAGCACTTACTGCTAATTCTGCATGTCTTTGGCTTACTCATCAGCCCGAAGAACCTGATGAGATCAAGCAGCTCAAGAAGTGATTTTTGAAATGGGTGGAAAGCTGAACAGTGCCAGGATTATTTCCGAAGCAGATGCAGATATGTATATGAATTTTTCAATTTCCTATGATACTTGTAAATATTGTGATTACATTATTTCCTGGAATACTGTTTCAGATTTTTGTTTCCTTCATACTATTTAATCTTTCATTTATACCGTTACATATTAATGCAGTTGCACATTATGCAGACAGTCCTATGAAATGCTATATAAAGTAGACATAAAAAATGTAGCATTTCGATTCATCATATCTAATAGTATTAGTAATTATTGCTGTAATAGTTATATTATATCTGCACCCGTTGAAACGTCCAAAAATCCACTTGATGAAAAAGAAACTGCCTTATACAGAAAACGCACAATGATTATTTTAGCAATAGAAGTTATTCTGTTTTTTTATCACTTTTATTCTTGGAGAGATGGATTTCTAAAACTATATCATTAGGGATAATTTCGGAATACCTACTTGTTGTGTTAGGTGTATTAAATAATGTTGGAATTTTGAAAAAGAAATGAATGGTTCAAATAGTAAATTGATACCTTGGAAAAAACAAGTATTTATATTAAATCCCCTTGCAAATCATTTAATATCTGACAGCTGATTTTATTTATAGCTGCATTATCGTTGTCATAGTGCTATAGAACGCTTGCCTCATCTGCCTTGCTATGAATAAAACCATCTTGTCATCTTTTATATAATTTGCAATAGAATTTAGTGTAATTCATGCAGTGTTGCTTAATTAAGCCTTATGTAACAAAACAAGCATATCGAATATCGGACAGTGGGGCAGTAAAAGCTTCTGCCGTCCTGAAAATAAAGGAGCTAAAAATGGAAAATTTAAAAAAGCAGATCGTTGCAATGATCATTGACAGATGTAACCTTACCGACATGGATCAAGACTACAGCGATTACGATGCACCTATCTTCATGAGCGGTGGCGATGAGGGCGGATTTGAGCTCGACTCCGTAGATGCTCTTGAGCTTGTGGCAGGTGTCAAGGAGACTTTCGGCGTTACAGTTGAGCTTAGCGATCAAAATGTTTTCTACAGTGTAAACACTCTTGCAGATTACATCAGCAATCATCAAGAATAAGAGATGATCTTCAGATACGATTACATCTTCCGTCCACGCCATTCGGATTTCGATGAATATAAGATAGCTCATCACAGCAAGTACCTTTGCTGGTTCGAGGAAGCGAGATACGAAGCTTTCGGATCATTGGGAGAATGTTCGGAAGAGCTTATTGCAAGATACAAGCTTCCCGTTACAAGGCTTGACTGCAAATACTGCAGAGCGGTGGACAGCTTTGAAGAGAAGAAGATAACGGTAACGGTGGATGTTCCACTGAAAACGCCTGTGCTCCATATAAGCTACAGGCTGACGGATGCTTTGGGAAAGAAGCTGTATGCAAAGGGCTATACGGAGCATACATTCGTTGACAGCGATCTCAGGATGCTGAACTGTGTTCCCGAAGAGTTTGAAAATATCGTGAAAAAAATATTGAAGCAAGAGGAGTTACAGCTATGATGAAGGAAATATATCTCAGCTGCCCAAATCTGGTGCTTCCCTGCGGCAAAAGCGATGAGGAGCTGCTGGATTCGATGCTGGCATCGGAAAAGGTATGTTCCGAAAATATCATCGATATTGAGGAACTGAAGAAAAACAGAAAGTTCAGAAGATATGACAGATTTTCTATCATATCTGAGCTGGGAGCGGAAAAATATGCTCCCGAGATCGGCACATACGGAGATAATCGTAATATCGCAACGGTTTTTTCCACATCCTACGGACCGATAATGACGAATATCAATTTTATATCAAGCATTCACAATCCGGGAAAAGTACCGAGCCCCACGGAATTCTCACATACCGTAAATAATGCGGCACTCGGTCATATCTGCAAGGATATGAAGCTGAAGGGACCGAGCACCCAGCTCCTTTCAAGCAACTGCATAGGTGCAGCCGAAAGGATGATAAGCAGCGGAAGTGCTGAAAAGGCTGTGGTCATAGGTGCTGAGCAGTACTGCAATGATATGCACGGCTTCTTTGAGGAAAAGGGCATTAGCGTGAACGAAGCTGTTTCGGGATTTGTTCTCACTGAGAAAAAAACAGAGCACAGCGTATGCCGTTTCATAAGCAGCTACGAGAGCAATATCGGCGGTCATCCGATATTTGACGATGAGAGCGTTGACAGCGCCCGTGTGAAGCACTCAATTGAAAGAGCAGTTAAAAAGAGTGGCGCAGACCCCTCTAAGATAAAATATGCCTTTGTCAATACGTCCGACAGCGGACTTCTCAAGACTCAGACCGAGGCTTACAAGGAGATCTCCGATAGCATTAATGTGATAAATCTCTACGATTCTATAGGAGAGGTCCTCGGAGCAGGTCTCTGTGCTCAGGCTGTCTCCGCATCATTCATGTTCAGCTGTGGAAGAGCAGGGGGAAACGAGCTTATATTCATAAATAATATCGATATAAGCGGAAATTACATAGTTTATTCGATCAGCGGCATAACAAGCTGACGGCGATGACAATGTGAAAGGAGGTCATGCAGATATGTTCGGATCACTCAAAGATAAAACAGCTGTAGTAGTCGGCGGAAACGGCGGTATAGGCAAGGCTGTGGTGAAGCTTTTCCTGAGCTGCGGCATTAATACGGCACTTGTATACAACCGTACTCCTGTTGACGAAAGAGAGCTTGAGGAAATGACTGGCGGCACACGAGCTATACAGTATCAGGCTGATGTAACTGACAGAAAAGCTCTGTCCGCCACGTTCCAGAGCATAGAAAAGGATCTGGGCAGGCTCGATTTCCTCGTCAATGCTTTCGGCATAACTCGTGACAGTCTTATGCTCATGATGACGGAGCGCCAGTTCGATGACGTTATGGATACGAACGTCAAGGGAACTTTCAATGTTGTTCAGGCAGCCGTTCCCTATCTTATGACAAATCCCGATAATACAGCGGTAGTCAACATCTCCTCAGTTGCGGGAGTGAGAGGAACGGTGGGACAATGCAATTATTCCGCATCAAAGGCGGGTATGATCGCAATGACCCAGACTATGGCAAAGGAGTTTTCAAGAAAGGGGATACGTTTCAACGTGGTCGCACCCGGCTATATTGAAACAGCCATGACGGAAAAGCTCCCAAGACAGAATATTGAGAAAAATATATTGCAGCGCAGATTCGGGACTCCTGAAGAGGTTGCAAATGCGGTCCTGTTTTTGATAAGCGACGGTGCATCATACATCAACGGCGAGACACTTGTCGTTGATGGTGGCCTTATGTGCTGACCTCAGGAGATCTCTCATCGACGTAGCGAAAGGATTATTATGAATTTTAGAGAATGCAGACAAGGCACTCTTCTGGAACTGATCCGATACATTAGCAAAGACGTTGATGCAAGAAAGGCTTTCCTCATTACGGGAGGCATGAGAAACGCATACTACGTCCTCAAATTCCGTGGCGTGCAGCTAATTGGGCTGTCTGGCTGCGGCGAGACAAATGTACCGGGTATTTTTGAGCTCCTTGATATGCCGTATACGGTCATAGGATCAAAGGACTTCTGGGATGTTTTCAAAAAAGAGCGCAAGGATAACAAGAATTTCTATGTTCTTCCTGTTGTGCGCAGCATGCTTAATGTCGAGGATGTGGATATGGACCATTATCAGCTGGTCGGACAGTCATATTTTCTTGTTGATCACATTGAAGGTGACAGAATGTACCTCAGAACTATAGACCAGAATAATCTGATCGTGCGGACGGATGAATACTTCATATCCAAAAACGTCCTCATGACCTGCGACAACAAGGGCGAATGGATAAAAGAGGCTGACTTTGAAGCCTACAGGATAAACAAGGATGGACTTCTGAAAAGCAAAAAGCTTTGTGAGCTCGTTAAAATGAGCGAAAAGGAGTTGCTTTACAAGAATATAGCCGAATTTACTGATGATCTGAAAATGGTCGGCGACCAGGAGACTATCAGATATGACGGCAAGCAGGTCTATGATGATATACAGAAATACCTGGAAAATATCATAAGCTATCTGAAGCAGGTCAAAGGAACTCCGAAATACGATAACTTCAAGAACTTTGTGTATCTTCAGTTCGTCAATTTCAGACGTATGGTCGTAGCCGGTACAGACGGCTATTACAGATCCGAATTTTTTGAGATAATCAAGGATTACGAGGAGTTTTCCGGCATCCTTAAAGAGTGGCAGACGCTTATAGCACAATGGAGAGGATTCGGCAGAAAGCTTGCAATGATCGAGACGAAGAAGCAGTTCATGGTGGATGGTATCGAGGCTTACGTTCTGATGATCGTTGACGAATGGAAGCGGCTTTCCATTAAGGAATATGAGCTTATCCTTGAGCTTCAGGATCTGATCGAGGACAGCTTTGAATGTGAAGATGACGATGAATAGACGTATACTTCTTATTAACGGCAGTATTCGCGGTACTAAAGGTGAAACTCATCTCTACATGGAAAAGCTGAGAGAGGGTATGGAAAGGGCAGGAGCTGATGTTGAGGTCATTGCCCTTGCAGAAAAGAATATCGTGAGATGCCGTGGATGCTTCTGCTGCTGGAGGGAAAACACGAAAAAATGTCCGCTGAATGACGATGTTCCCGGCATACTCGACAGGATGACGGAATCTGATCTGGTGATATTTGCAGTTCCACTTTATGTCAACAACATATCGTCACAGATGCAGATATTCATGGAGCGCACGCTCCCGCTGTGCAAAATAGATTTCGAGAAAGGCAGGAGCGGAGTTTATCAGCACAAGCAGGCACGCAAAGTACCGCCGCTGATATTCTTCGGCTCATGCAACCTTCCGGAGCCGTCACATCTGGATATTATATCCCTTTACGCCGATAGAGTTGCAGATGCTTGGCATACAGAGATAGTCGGGAAGATACTGCGTACAGAAGCTCTACTCATAACAACGTGTCCGAAGTGTGCGGAGATATTATTCAATGATTATCTCAGGAGGCTTGCTCTTGCGGGTGAGGAGATAACCGAAACAGGCAGGCTTTCCGAGTTTACGCAAAAACGCCTCAACAGAGTCCTTATTGATAAGGACATATTTACAACAACAGGTTTGAATTATTTTTTGAAGGACTGAGCCATTTTCAGATAACATCAAATGAACATTATGCTTGTTTGACGTTGTCTGAAAATACGGAAGGTGAGTTTAGAATGGATATTGAAAAGGTGCTTCCGCACAAAAAGCCTTTCCTGTTCATTGACAGGATTGAAGCTGCGGAATTTATGAAAAGCTCTGTGGGATATAGAACAGTGAAAGACGATGAATTCTGGATCGAGGGACATTTCCCCGGAGATCCCGTTTTCCCCGGTGTTCTCATACTTGAGACAATGGCACAGATCGGAGGATTTATCTTCGCACAGGAAAACGGTGGAATGCCGGGTGGAAATTTCGCCTATCTCTCAAAGGCTGACGGAGTAAAATTCATACGCAAGGTCAGCATCGGCGATGAGATATGCGTCGAGGCAAAGCTTATGGAATCCTTCGGACAGTACCACAAGGTAAAGACTGTCGCAAAAGTCGGCGGAAAAAAGACAGCCGAGGCGATGATAACATATACGTTTATGAAAAAGCTCTGATAAAGTGGAGGAAATGATATGAGTATGAAGGAAAAACACCCTGTGATAACGGGTTTCGGCATAGTTTGCTGTCTTGGACGAAACAAGGATGAAGTAAAGGAAAACCTCATGAAAGGGCAGACCATGTTCAGACCGGTCAGCGACAAATGTGATCTTGGTCAGCTCAACGATTACCTCGTGGGCCTCTGTCCTGTGGATGAGCCTGCTGTGAATACGGCAAACGATTACGATAAATCAGAGATCATGATACGCATGACCGCCGATGAGGCGTTCAAAGATGCGGGCTTCGACGGTGACTTCTCGGCATTTGAGGAGCGTGCAGCAGTATCTCTCGCAACATCTCTCATGGGTTCGGAGTATCTGGTAAAGTATTCGGAAAAAAACAGCAGCGATGCAAAATGGCTCATCAACTCAAAGAAATATGCCACAAAGCTTGCTAAGGAATGGAATATCGGCGGAGGAGTTTATACAACGAGCTCTGCCTGTGCATCGGGTTCAGCGGCAGTCGGTATTGCAGCTGATCTTATAAAGAGCGACACCTGTGATGTCGTTCTCTGCGGCGGATCGGATTTCATCTCTGAGATCTCCCTTAACGGATTTGACATCCTTCAGACACTCAGCCACGGCAGCTGCAAGCCCTTCGATAACGCAAGGGACGGTATCAATATCGGCGAGGGAAGTGCATTCTTCGTTATCGAGGAATACAGCCGTGCGGTGAAGCACGGGGCTAAGATATACGGCGAGATCAAGGGTTGCGGACTTGCAAATGACGCATACCACATCACAAGCCCTGATCCCAGCGGAGCAGGTGCATATCATGCTATGAAAGCGGCTCTCGGCGGAGATATTCCCGAGAATATCTACATTAATGCCCACGGCACGGGAACATCTGCAAACGATGCCATGGAGCTCAAGGCTGTCAGAGATTATTTTAGTGGAAAAAATGTGTATATGAGCTCTACAAAGTCCCTTACCGGTCATTGTCTCGGAGCTGCTGGTTCAATTGAGCTTGCGTTCTCACTAATGTTCCTCGATGACGGCAGGATAAGACCTACTGCAAATTCCAGATACGATCTGGTAGATGACGATAATATAACCGATAAAATGAACGAAAATGAAACATTTACAGGCATTCTTTCCAATTCATTTGCATTCGGCGGAAATGATGCGTCACTTTATATTGTAAAGGCATAGATCTGATGAGCGAAAAAAGCATTGTAAACCGTTTCAAGGAAGCAGCAGAAAAATATCCCGACAGAATAGCTGTTGAATATTGCAGTGAGCGGGTGACATATCGGGAGCTTGACAGGCTTTCGGACTTATTTGCTGCCAATCTCCTGCAGATAAATAAGGGTTGCAGCAAGGTTATCGGTCTGCGTCTGGAAAAGGATATTTCCTTTGTGACAGCAGCTCTCGGAACGCTCAAAGTGGGTCTTGCGTATATGCCTGTTAGCATGATGTATCCTGCTGAAAGAGTAAGGAAGATGCTTCGCATCTCCGGTGCAGGGATAATAGTCGGCAGAGAGGACAGCTGTCCTGTTGATGATGCGGTCTACTGCTGCTTTGACAATATGACGGAGGAATGCGGAAATGAGCTCCCCACCGATGTCACCGCGGAGGCGGCATATGTGATCTTCACATCCGGCTCGACCGGAGATCCGAAGGGTATCGTTATTAGGCATAGCTCCGTCTGCAACCTAATCGATGCCATGAACGATATAATGGACGGCTCTTATGACGTTATCGGATGTAACGCTCCAGTATGCTTCGATATGTCTGTCGCACAGATCTATTATTCGCTTTTCGGCGGAAAAAAGCTGGTGCTGATCCCCGATGACATCAAGAATATCCCTGACATACTTCTCGATCATTTAAGATCTCATAACGTTCAGATCTGTGATTTCACCCCGACGCATCTTATGATGATAATGAAATACGCCGGTACAAGAGATGAGGAGATCGTCTTTCCGCCGGAGATCATTTCTGCAGGTGAGGCTTTTCCCGTTGAGCTTGCGAAAAGTGTGATCTCACGTTTACTCGGCAACAACGGCAGGATACTGAACTGCTACGGTCCGACAGAAGCCTGCGTATATGCGTCATACTATGTCATTGACAGCAAAAACGTTGAAGATATGACGGTCATGAAGATCGGCGTGCCCCTCAGAAATTACGGAATGTTCATAAGAAACAGCGAAAACAGGGTATGTCCTAACGGCATAGAGGGAGAAATATGTATCACTGGTGCGGGACTCAGTACAGGTTACTGCGGAAACAAAGAGCTGACGGACAAGGTGTTCACGGCTGCTCCCAAGGAGATAGGGGAGAGGATGTACTGCACCGGTGATCTCGGATATATCAGCGATGACGGAAATATCGTTTGTCTCGGAAGGAACGACGATCAAGTCAAGATAAGGGGCTACAGGATCGAGCTTGGAGAGATAGAAAAAGCTCTCCTGAAATGCAGCGGAATAAGACAGGCAAAGGTGCTTCCGGTCGGTGAAAACAGCGGAAAAAATCTTATCGCTTTTTGCGTGTCAGACACGGAGCCGGATGAAAAGAATATCACGGCAGAGCTTTCACGTTTGCTTCCCGATTACATGATACCGGCAAGGATAATAAGAACTGACAGATTTGAAACTACCGTCAACGGAAAGACAGACAAGGCAAAGCTGCTAAGTCTGCTGGAGCGCGGCGGGAATGAAAGAAACAATACTGAGGATATAGAGTCGTTTGTCATCAGTGTGTGTGCGGAGATCCTCGGCTACAGCGAGAGCGAAATCTTTCCCGATGATGATTTCTTCCTCCTCGGCGGAAATTCAATCGGCATCATGGAGCTTTACTCCGTTATCCATGATGTATATGATGTATCCGTAGATATTGTGGCTCTCTACGAAAACAGTAAACTCAGAGCCATAGGTGCAGAGATAGGCAGATGTCTCGCAAAGGAAAACACGGTGAGTGTTCCCTATGCTGAAAGTGCCGATATGACATGGATACATACAAGCATCATTAAGAACGAGGATATCGAGACAAAAAAGAAAATCAGCAAATACGGGATGGAATTTCCCGCTTACAATATACTTCATTCCATTGAGGCTGACGAGCCGCTCGATTATGAGCGTTTTAGAGAAGCCGCAATGATCGTCATATGGAAGCACGGAGCTTTCGGCACGGTATACGAGAGATCGGGCAGGAGCTATAAAATGGTGCGTTCCGGTGCAGAGCTGAGAGCAGAAAACATCTTCTCTTATGTTTATGATGCGGCTGATCTTTCAGATGAGGAGCTGAGAAGCAGAGCGAAGGTCTTTGATCCGCAGAAGGCTCCTCTGATACAGATCGTTTTCTTTGAAAAGGACGGCAGACAGCGTATCCTCTTCAACGTACACCACGGCATATTCGATTATTTTTCCATGAAGATATTCATTCGTGAAATCATGAGCCTCTATGGCGGCAGACCAGTATCGGGAAAAAAGACGGATTATGTTTCCATACTTGATCACTGCAACAAGCGTGACAGTTCGGCTTATGCAGATTTCTGGAGAGAATATCTTTCCGGCAGACAGAGAGCTGCGGAATTTGTTCCCGATCTCGGAAAATGCAGCAGCATCAGCCTAAGGGAAAGCAGCTTTACGGTGTATGACAGGACAGTTGACGGTGAGCTTGCCGATGCTTTCAGAAAAAAGTGCAAGAGCAGCGGCGTTACCGAATTTACCATGCTCATAACGCTTTATGCGGTGCTTATGAGCAGCGAGACCGGCTGTGACGATTTCTTTCTCGGGACCTATGTTCCGGGACGTGACAACACAAACAGCAATGCAATAGGTCTTTTTGCAAAGCTCGTGCCCGTGAGATTTAGACTTGATCTGCACGATGATCTGAGCGGACTTCTTGATAACGTTAACGGCAATCTGAGAAGGATACTCAATAATCAGTTCATCGAGCTCCACGAGATATACCACTCAATGAGTGCAGAGGACTGCATGAAGGGCGAACTTTTCAGCGTTATCTTCAATTATGTCAACGATATAACGATAAACAGCTGCGGCAGAGAGATACGCTGTCACGAATGTGGCGACGAGCCCGAGAAGATGCCTTTTTCACTGAAGATATTCTCTGGAGCCGACGGCTTTAGGATAAGCACGGTCGCTTGCGATAAAATGTATTCCGATGAGCTCATCGAAAGGATAAACGATAAATATATGGAGCTTATCCGCATGACGGCATTTTGTACGGATGACGAGCTCCCTCTTCTGAAACATTAAAGGAGACTGAGATCTATGAACCGACGTGTTATAGAATATAAAGAAAAATACATTATCTGTAACGATAAGTGTGACATATACCTGTGCGACAGCCCGGAGGGAAACGAGTTCCCCGCAGAGGAAGTCGGGGAGAGTTCACTTGCCGGAAGGATACCTGATGTGGGTAAGCCTCGTAAGCTGAAAAAGCTCATCATCCTTCTCTCCACAGCCTGCAATATGAGATGCAGATACTGCTATCTGAGCTTCGGAACTCACGCAGGCGATGAGAAACTCCACAATATCAAGGTGGAGGATGTTGAAAGGACACTTGATATCCTCATCGAGAAATATCCCGATGGGATCGGCTTCATTCAATTTTTCGGTGGAGAACCTCTTATAGCTTTTAACGAGATGCGTGAGATATATTATAATGTATGCATCTTCTTCGATGAGAGAAATATCCCCCGACCGCAGTTCGGCGTTGTTACGAACGGTCTGAGGATAAACGATGAGGTCATCGATTTCTTCAACCAAAGCAGGATCATCGTTACAGTTTCCGTGGACGGCGGCAGAAATGTTCACGACAATGTGAGAAAGAAGATCACAGATGACAGTGCCTTCGATGATCTCAGCAGCGTTCTCGGAAGATACAAGGACAAGACTGAGTTCCCGAAATATTTTGAGATGACTCTCAACCACGAGCACATCCTCGCATACAGAGAGGGTGAGTTCAGAAAATGGCTTGATATCATAAACGGGCTTGGCTTCAAAAAGGGCATTATCGGTGTTGTCGAGCACAGTATGGATCCTACTCTTGACTTTGTTCCGGAGGATATCCCGGTTCTTGAAAAAATGTACAGGGAATTTGTTGATTACTTCTTCGAGAAACTTGATGAAGATGATACGGATATGTATGATCTCGACATTTGCCGTCTTATCCTTTCCATTATCAAAAAGGAGCTTTCTCCTTATTGTTGCAATGCAGGAGTGACACAGCTCACCCTTGCGGCGAACGGAGTATTCTATCCGTGCCCAAAGTTTGCAACGATAGATCACTCTATGGGCACAGCGTCCGAGGGCATTATCAGACAGGACAGCATCAAGGACATCATCAACAAAGATGAAAGGGAAATGTGCGGAAAATGCTGGATGAAGAACATCTGCAAGTCCTACTGCTACTCACTGAAATACCGTGGCAGTGAAAATCACAAGCTCCTTACCATAAGATGTATCCACCTTGACAATCTCATGGCAAACGTCATTAGAAATGTTGTGGAGCGAAAGGAAGGAGGTAATCTAGGAAATATAGTAAAGAAATCACAGCAGCTCCTTGCAAATTACTGAAAGCTGAGAAACAGAGGGCCAAAATGAAAAAGGATTTTTATATAGTCTCCGATGAGGACAGTAGCGTTATCTTCCATAAGCCGACAGGTATGCTGGCAATGCTCCCCGACGGATGTATCCCCGAAAGCGAGCGTGATTTTGAAATGCTCGAAAAGAAACTGGAAAATGTTCCACGCATATCTGGTCACGTTAAAAGGCATTTCGGTGAGGGAAAGATCACTCTGACATATATGTCCGCAAGGATCTGCAACATGGGCTGTACTTACTGCTTTGCAGGTGAGGGTGAATACGGCGGATGCTGCGGCAAGCCAGCACTTTTTACGAAAGAGATGTATCTCAAAGGTTTTCATAAAGCTCTTTCGTATTACTCCGAGGGACTCGACAGGATCGCCTTTTTCGGAGGAGAGCCTCTATTGAATTATCCGGTGATAAAGGAATTTGTTCCCGAAGTCATTGAATACTGCACGGCTAACGGACTTGATATACCGGAGTTCACGATGACCACGAACGGATCTCTCATAAACGAGGAGATAGCGGAGTTCATAAACAGGTACGATTTTAGGATAACCGTCAGCCTTGACGGCGGCAAGGACGTAAACGACAGTGCAAGATGTTTCAAGAACTCACACAGGAGTGCATATGAAGCTGCTGCCGAAAAATGTCGTCTGCTTGAAAGCATAGGGAAAAAATATACGATACAGGCAACGCTTAATCGCCATCATCTAAAAAATTATAAGGCTGGCGATGGGGTGAGATGGATAAAGGAGCTGGAAAAGCTGGATTTCTTTAATCTTTCCCTTATCCCCGCAGAAACAGATAACAGCGATTTGAAAATAAGTACTCCGGAGGAGCTTATAGCCCTCGACAGCTTTACCCGTGAGCTTATGAACTATTTCTTCGACAAGATAAAGAGAGGAGATATAACAAAGCTTGCATCGGTAATGCTGCTTCCTCTGATAAGGATAGCGAAAAGGCAATACATCAGCGACTGTTCATCGGGCAGATCGTTCATGTGGGATACAGACGGATCAGCTTATCCATGCCATATGTTTTGCAATGAGAGCGAATACCGCATAGGCGGCATGGATGAGGAATTCAATGAGAAAAAGGCAGAGGAGCATAACTCTCACGACCGGTGCAAAAGCAGTGTATGCAGTTCATGTATAGCAGAAAAATCCTGCTTTGTCTGGTGCAGAGGATTACAGCATTTTAAGAACAACGATCTCTATGAGGTGTGTGTTCCGAGATGCGTTTTTCAGAGGGCGATAACGGAGAAATCAATACTATTCCTTGCCGGTCTGCGGAGGGACAAGGAAGCATCAGTGGAATTCTGGAAAAACTACAACGATTATCAGGATTCCCTCAGAGAGACTTTTTCGAGGATAGCGGTTTCTCACTGAATATAAGGGAGAGGTCAGATGGCAGGATATATAGTAAATGATATCAAAGTCACCGAGGATGTGTTCATGAAGAAAAGGAAGTTTTTCCTTATGAGCGACAGCCGTGGAAAGTATATGAGGCTGACTGAGCCGCAGTACAGATTTTTCAGTGCAGTCATACCGCTTCTCCTTGAAACGGATGACGAGGATGAGCTCAGCCGCCGCCTTATGGAAGAGACTGATGGTAATGTCGGACTCGAACAGATCAAAACCGTTTTTGGAAAATACAATCTGCTTTCCGCTTCATGTGAGGAGCGGAAGGGAACTGTTGAGGCTGAGTTCACAAGCAATAAAGTCTGTGAGATACCTCTTGGCAGGATCCAGAGAAAGGCAGGAAAATTTTTCAGTTTCCTGTTCATGCTGCTTACGGTATCATTTGTGCTGCTGGCTGTCTTCACGGCAGCAGGAGTTGCGGTAAGGGCATACTCCGGTGAGAGGTTAATACAGCTGAGGGAACTTACATCCTACGGGATGTTCCTTGAAATGGATCTTCTGATAATTCTGCCCGGACTTGCAATGTGTATCATAGGTCACGAATTGGGGCATCTGCTGACAGCACACAAAGCCGGCATTGAATGGAAAAGCATCACTTTTGCTCTGCGATGGGGAATATCGGCGGTATATTATGTAAAATACCGTGATTTCTACAACAATTCAAGCCGCAATAAGCTAGCGGTCATATTGGCGGGAGTAACGATGAATCTGCTCATGAGCATGATATACATCATCCTCGATTGGTATATGCCACGGACGGAGTTTGAGATACTTATTTTCATAAATCTTATCGGCATATTCAAAAACATAATGCCAAGCGGTACGAGCGATGGATACCTTGCTTGCTGCATCATCACCGGTATGGAGGGTATACGCTGGAAAATGCTCAAAAGAATATCTCTCATACTCAACAACCCCCGTGAGATCATGACAGTTCTTAGGGACAGAGAGAGCAGGTTCCTGATAATGTATTTTGCGGCATCATATTCGGTCTCAATATTCGGCTTTTACAGGATCATACGATCGATGCTCGGTATGCTCACTGCAAACGGTGATCCGCTCAGCAGCGCCGGTATTATCGCAGCTGTGGCGGCGCTCGTGATATTCGGTTTTATCGGTAATATAATAAAACTATACAAAAAAGTAAAGAGGATGTAGTGTATGATAGGTTATGCAATTGAAAATTTGAAAAAGAACAAGCGTAAATTTTCGGTAGTTTTTTTCGTACTGATAATCGCTGTTGCTCTTATCATGTTTTCCTTTGAGGTCGTTTACAATCTCTCTGAGGAAATGAAGATTCGTGCGACGGATACTGTGGCACAGGACGATATCGAATCCATGATAATGATGCTGATAGGCGGAGTCGTGCTTCTTACAATCTTTGTAGTGGTCATAATCAATAACATTTTCTCGGTGCTGATGATCGGCAGGGAACAGGAATTTGTACTACTGTACCGGCTGGGAATGACGGAGAAAAGGATCAAGCGTCTTGTTATCGGCGAGGTGCTTATGATAAGCGTATTTTCATTCGCCTGCGGCATCGTTCTGGAAAAGGTACTTTCGGTGCTGCTTCTGTCGAAGATCAATCTTCTCGTTCACAAGGGTGTTCCGGCATTATGGTTCCTGCTCTGCTTTATCGGACTTGCAATTCTGATGGTCAGAGCCGTTACCGGCAATTTTAAGATCATTACGATAAAGGAAAAGAAAAAAGACAGTGAAAACAAGCACAAGCAGAAAAAGTATATCGCAAATCTTGCAGGCGGACTCCTCTGCTTTGCAGGGGCGGCTACAGTAGGTCTCGCAGGAAGCGGTGATATGACCGATATTTGCAGATATTCCCTCGTACTCGTGGGCATATCGCTTATATCGAAATTCGCAGTCAGACTTGTACTTGAGCTCATCATGAAGCTCTCCGAAAAATACAGGATGAATTCCGTATATCTTGCGGCAAAGCAGAACATTTACAATATGAAGAAGATGCAGTCGGCTATCGGTACGGTGGCTATAGCGGTAGCATTCTTCGTAGGCTTCAAGGGTCTTTACGGTTCCATTGAAAAGACAGTTGAGAAATACGTTAACGAATCCGTGAATTACGAGAGACTCATCATTTTTGACAACGTAGAGGATCTTGAAAGTATCGCATCCGTAAATTCAAAGCTCGAAGAGTTGAAAGGTGAAAACGGTAAATATTCAGTAGCACTCACCGAGGTGTTCAGTGATGACGAAAAGGAATTTGCCCTCACGCTTACAGGTGTTGACAGAAGCTATTTCGAGATGCAGAGATTTTACATGATGCGTGATACCGATCAGGAAACGATCTTTGCAAACGGAAGTAGTCCTCGGGTGATCTTCCCGGTCAAGGAAGCCGATTCGAGAAAATTTGCTATTGGCGATCACGTTGACTGTTATACAAAGGACGGAAAGAATATAGGATTTGATGTTTCTGCCTATTATAAGCCCATAAATCTGAAACAGGCGTTCACATCAAGAGAGAGCCTCAGCAGAGCACTTTACGGCAGGGATGATGCCTATAATGCCATCTTCCTCAGAGGCTTTACGACAGAGGCTGAGGCAGAGCTTCTTGCAAATTTCAAGGATATAAAATATGATGTCTTCAATATGCAGCAGATCGCTCAAGAGAGCGTGGATAAAGCAGTAAACGGCACGGAAATGATCGAGATACTGATATATACGGGTATGTTCCTTGTAACAGCACTCGTTATAAATATGTTCATTCTTTCGATTGGTGACAGAAAAAAGCAGTACCGTCAGCTGAAAATGCTCGGCGAGAAGAACGGCATCATCCTGAAGAGCATAATGCTTGAAAGCGGAATGATATACGTCTTAGGTGCTCTGATCGGTATACTGACGGCAATACCGGCTATAAAGATAGCTCTTATCATGATAAAGGAAGAGCTCGTATTCGATACGGTAATGTATGTGCCGCTTCCGGTAACAGCAGCAGTTTCACTGTGTATGCTCGCAGTTATAATGGCTGCATCACTGATGATAGGAAGAAAATGTACCAAGGCTAAAGACTGATATGGAGGTTATTATGAACAGTGTAGTTTGCAAAAAAATATCTCACAGATATAAGAATGCATTTGTTGAGGAAAAGGTGCTTGAGGATATAGATCTCACCCTTGAAAAGGGAAAGATCTATTGTCTGCTCGGACCGTCTGGCTCCGGAAAGACGACTCTTCTCAACATCATGGGCGGACTTCTTAATCCCTCAGATGGAGAAGTGTTCATAGAGGGTGAGGATATAACCAAATATAATGAAGATCAGCTTGCGTCACTCAGAGTAAACAAGATCGGGTATATCTTTCAGAATTACAATCTCATTCCTTTCTTGAACGTGAAGGATAATATCTTCCTTCAGCACCGGATAGCAGGAAACGATATAAGCAGCAAGATGGAACTCTACAAAAGGATAGTTACAAGACTTGGACTTGACGGCAAGGAAAATAGCTATGCAGATCAGCTTTCAGGCGGTCAGCAGCAGCGTGTTGCCATTGCAAGATGCCTTATTATGGAGCCGAGCATAATTCTTGCCGATGAGCCTACCGGCAACCTTGATGCGGAGAATACAAATGTGTTCATACGTCTTATCAAGGATGTAATGAAAGGTCAGGATACGACATTCGTTATTGTTACCCACGACGAGAGACTTTGCGAATATTGTGATCATGTAATTAGACTTTTTGACCACAAGATACAGTATGTCAGCTGACAAGATGCCTTGCCGCACGTTCATCGTGTACGGTTTAGACATTCTATATATGCAGCATCTAACATTAAGTGTACGGTGTTGCATGATGTCAAAAATTATGAAGGGAGGAATTATATCATGGAGAACATCAATTTCGATGAGGTTATGGATCTCGAGGAGATCGAGGAAGTAGCAACACCCTTTGACGGTACAATCATGTGCTGTGACTAATCTTAATTACATAAATCAAAGCAAGGGGGTGAAAAATTATGGAGAACATAAACTTCGATGAGACTATGGAGCTCGAAGAAATCGAGGAAGTAGCAACACCTTTTGACGGTACAATTATGTGTTGCTGATAAGAAAAGGACAAATATCAAAGACCGATAAATGAAAAAAGAGGGGTGCGACTGAAAAAGTTGTACACCCTCTATCTTTTTATAGCTTCAAATTCTAAAGGAAAATGAATTGTATGCCAATAGAAAAAACACTCTATCAAAAGAAAACGCAGGGAAAATTGTATCAAAATAAGTGTTCTTTGGCAAATGGAAAAGAACGTTCAAGCAAGTGAAACAGCTGGAGGTGTAAGTTTAGCTGTTGATTTGCCTGAATGTTCTTTTTTATTATACCTATTTCAGTGATAATAATTGCATATATTGCAAGTATATGCAACGAAACATCAAAACAGCAAAGAAACGGAAATCTAAAAGGGTTGCATTGTATTAAAGATTAGGTTCTTTGCCATAACTGCACTGCACAAATGATACAATTGTGCAGTGCTTTCTTTTTGGAAAAGCGCTGAAAATGCGTGACCTTTTCGACTTTATCAAACAAAAACAGCCTGCTGTGGAGTGCTTTCCCAGCAGGCTGTTTGTATTTCTGAAACAACAAAAAAACGATAGGGTAAAATAAAACGGTAGGTCGAGGCTATCGTTTTATTGTTGTAAAATCAAAATTAGAACCATAAAAAATGCCATGCTGGGAAAGCACATCTTCTCAGCATGGCATTTTGTTTCTATGAAATGTAGATTTCTTCGTAAAATCCGACCATTTATTTGCAGAAATTTCAGACAAAACAGCATCAAATCTGCTATCATTATAGCAGATTTTCAGAAAAAGTAAAGTATATATTTCTGAAAATTCATGAATAAATCATACGAATCGGAGAAAAAACAGGATTTTCCCTGTTTTGAACAGTCCGAAAACTTGTCAGGAGGGATTTCCAATGCCGAGAAGAGGCAGCAACATTTACAAGAGAAAAGACGGTCGGTTTGAGGGACGTGTTCCCATCGGTCATAAGGAAGATGGATCGCTGAAATACAAATTTGTGTATGCCAGAACGCTTTCTGAAGTAAAGGAAAAGATGGCACAATTTCAAGTCGTTTTGCAAAGTCAGCTGGTTTCTGCTTTGAAATTAACTGTGGCAGAGGCATCTCGTCAGTGGCTTTCCGCAGCAAAATTGCGTGTGAAACCGTCCAGTTATGCGCACTATGAAAACATCATTCGCAATCATATTCTTCCGGATCTCGG
>JABLTP010011899.1_pt1 | contig 20915 bp, 16 predicted proteins | sample 7160111 | NCBI WGS metagenome assembly JABLTP01 (sample SAMN14651227, study PRJNA627086) | human gut metagenome | isolation source: feces | host: Homo sapiens
CATGTGCAAATGAACGAATTCCCCGAAGGGCACGTAAAAGTGCCTTCTTGGGAATTGTTCATTTTGCACATTGCTGTACGTTTTTGAACGGCCATAGTTTTTAAAAACACTTCATATCATATTTTACACGCTGGCAGGAAACAGCCTTCCACACCGCCAGTGTACGCAAACAGGTTTTAGAACCAAAGCCTTCCGCATCAACTTTCTTGTGTACAAAACAAAAAAGACAGAGGCACAGTGACGGAAATTTACTACCGTTACAGTGTCTCTGTTTTTTCGTGTTTTGTAATTTGGCCTGAAGGACTGTTCCGCTTAAGCGACTCCTGGCAAGCCAGGAACTTTTGGCAATGTGCAAAATGAACAATTCCTAAGAAGGTACTCGAACATGGCCGGTACTTAGCGACCGTATTTTGGTCGGTTATGTACCGTTGCCAATGTGAGGTAGCGAGAGCGTGCCTTCGAGGAATTCGTTCATTTGCACATTCTAAAACCTCTCTGCATTTGCTTACCAGTAGCGTACAATCGCACGGATCGTAGCAAAGTCAAATGGTGAGGTCTTAATACCGCCCACCGGGTAAGCTGCCTCTGTAGAGGCGTGTACAATCAGCCCGTTTCCGATGTAAAGCCCAACGTGTGAGATTGGCTGGTAATAAAATACCAGATCTCCGGGCTGGATATTGTTGATGGAAATGATTTTTGCGGTAGCATATTTGGTTGTTGTGCCATCGTAGCCGATTGCCTGCTGGTCGGCGGTACGAGGGATCTTGATGCCAAAATGGCTCATGACGGACTGCGTAAAACCGGAGCAGTCTGCGCCGTTTGTCAGGCTGGTTCCGCCGTAAACATATGGATTTCCGATAAACTGAGTCGCATAAGCTGCAATTTTGGAACCGAATGTCAGATCGGAATCGGAAGCATTCTGGTCAGTCATATATCCATTTGCATCGAAAGAGTAGAATACGTTGTCAATGATCATGATCTGGCTCTTGACCATTTCACCGGTCGTAGGAAGAAAATAGAACGTTGCGACACTGTTATTATACCATCCTGTGACCATGACTCCGTTACGGTCAAATAAATAGGTTTTGCCGTTCAGGGTAACAATACCGGTTGCTTTGCTTCCGTCGGAAGTAAAATAGTAAGTCTTATCATCAATCTGCAGTTTCTGGCTGGTGACTCTTGCACCAGTTTCTCCTACATAATAATTGCCTACCCACTGGTTGGTGAGGACAATGCCGTTCTCATCTGTATAATAATATCTGCCGCTTGCAGAAACGACCCACTGGTTTTTTGCTTTCTGGTAATTGGAATCCAGGAAGTAGGTTTTGCCTTTCTGTGTCCAGATTCCGGTAGAACGTGTCTTTCTGGTACGGTTTCCCTTTTTGTTTATATAGTAAGCACCTACCCAGCAGCTCTTTGCCATCTGACCGTTTGATTTCAGGTAGCGTTTGCCGATCCAGGTATCGGTGACCATTTTACCGTTTGCATCAAAGTAATAATATTTACTGCCAACCAGTACCCAGCCGGTCATCATCTTTCCGGTTGTCGGATGGAAATAGTAAGTGTCGGCACCGATCTGAGCGAAACCATAAGTACGTTCACCGGCGGCATTTACATAATACTTTTTGCTGATGATCCTGTTGGTGTACATACGGCCTTTTTTACCGAAGTAATAATATTTGCCCTTGATCTTTTTCCACTTGTGCGGTGCAGAACCGTCTGTTTTAAAGAAGTATGTATAGTTGCCGATCTTGTTCCAGCCTTTCAGCATCAGGCCGGTTTCAGCATCAAAGTAATAATATTTGCCGTTGTATTTGAGCCAGCCACTGTAACGTTCTCCAGTTTCGGTATTAAGATAATAAGTTTTGTCACGGATACGCAGCCAGCCTTTTGCAAGTTTACCTTTGTAGTTGTAGTAATAATACTTACCATCATTCTCTACCCAGGTATTTTTGTTTTCCGTCACGCCGGGAATCAGGATGTCAGAACCGTCTGCCGAAGAAGGATCCCGGACAATGTTTCCGTTTGCATCAATCGTGTAACTTTGATCCCCGGAGGTAATGACAGTGCTTGCAGCCATGGAGCCGTCAGCAGAAAGATAATATCCATCTACCCAGCGATTGGCGAGCAGCCTGCCTTTTATATCAAAATAGTACCATTTTTTATCGATCAATTTCCAGCCGGTTACGGCGTATTTGTTTTTTTCAAAATAGTAAGTATACTTACCGATCTGCTTCCAGCCAACAGCGTAGCCCGGTGCAGCCTTGATGGTATACCAGCGGCCGTTTGCATCTGCCCTCCACTTTGCTTCCGCTTTCATAGAAGGACTGACTGTGCCAAGTGCTGCTGCTAAAAGCATGGTAACGATAATCTGCTTTTTCATAAATTGCTCCTTTTAAAAATCATGAAGATCAAGATTTTGAAATCATGTTAAATATATTACAAAATTATTACATAAGAATTTTACAGGATTTAGCTTAGAAAGTCAAGAGAAAACACATATTCTGACAGGTAAATGTCAGCAGACCTGACCGAGATCACATTCCGGGTCTTAAGTGTGTTCTGCCTGAATAAAGATTTTACGTCTGAAATATGAGAGAACTGTGGGAGAAAAAAGACAGAACCCAGGGGACAAAAAATTGTCCGCCAGGTTCGAGAAATCCACTTGTTAAGCCTTCTTGCTCTGCATTCTTTTGATGACTTTCAGTCGGGTGAATTCTTCACGCTCTTTTTCTTCCAGTGCATTCTGAATGTCTTTTGTAAGAACGGTATAACGTGGGATGGTAATATTTTTCAGAGCGTTGGCACGCTTCTGGGTTTTTTTGATATTGTTTGCCAGCCGGTAAGCTGAATTTTCGATCATGGAAAGCTTGATGGAAAGCTGCTTTACTTTTTCAAATGAGGCTTTTGCCTGGTCCAGTGCAATGTTTGTACTGTAGTAAGCGTAAGTCGGGAAAGCAGGTCTGGTATCAGCTTCTACCAGGGGGATTTCCGTACCCATGATACTTCTTGTGCGGATGCGGATCGAATCCTCAACCGGTACGGAGTAGGAGATTTCTTCCACAAGGCTGATACCCAGTTTGATGTTTGCCATCTGCAGTGCAGCATATGCCATGCGGAAGGTAGAATCAATTTCTTTCTGAATGGATTCGGCCTGCTGGATGAGTCCCATAAGTTCCCTGATCAGAATATTTCTTTTTTTGTCCATCAGCACATAGCCCTGTTTGGCAAGTGCGAGGGAGTTTTTTGCCAGAATTAAATTGCCCTTCGTAGGGAAGGTATTCGGATCCATAGGCTCACCTCTATTCGTTATAATATTTATCCAGGATCTTCGTATCGATACGGTCAAGTTCTTCTCTTGGCAGCATACGCAGAAGTTTCCAGCCAAGATCAAGAGTCTCAACGATAGAACGGTTCTCGTCCTCGCCCTGTCCGACAAAGGTATGCTCGAATGCCTGTCCGAATTTCAGATAGGTTTTATCCAGAGGAGAAAGTTCGTCCTCACCGATAACGGATGCCAGGGCTCTTGCATCTCCAACTTTTGCGTAGCAGGAGAATAACTGGTTTGCAACATCCTGATGATCTTCTCTTGTGTAACCTGCACCGATACCGTCCTTCATCAGACGGGACAGAGAAGGCAGTACGTTGATCGGCGGGTAGATTGCCTGTCCGTGCAGCTGACGATCCAGTACGATCTGACCTTCGGTGATGTAACCGGTCAGGTCAGGGATCGGGTGTGTAATATCATCATTCGGCATAGTCAGGATCGGGATCTGTGTTACAGAACCTTCGACGCCTTCTACGATACCGGCACGTTCGTAGATTGTAGCCAGTTCACTGTAGAGGTATCCAGGATAACCTTTACGGGAAGGAATCTCACCTTTTGAGGAAGAAACCTCACGCATGGCCTCTGCAAAGGATGTCATATCGGTTAAGATAACCAGGATGTGCATGCCTTTTTCAAATGCCAGATACTCTGCTGCGGTGAGGGCAACCTTCGGTGTGATCAGACGCTCTACAACCGGGTCGTTTGCCAGGTTCAGGTACATAACTACGTGGTCAGAAACACCGCTTTCTTCGAAAGTCTTGCGGAAGAATTCTGCTACGTCATATTTAACACCCATAGCTGCGAAAACGATCGCAAATTTCTCATCGGAATTATCACCCAGAGAAGCCTGTTTTACGATCTGAGCTGCCAGACGGTCATGTGGCAGACCATTTCCGGAGAAAATCGGAAGCTTCTGTCCGCGGATCAGAGTGGTCAGACCATCGATCGCGGAAATACCGGTACGAATGTAGTTACGCGGATATTCACGGGTAACCGGGTTCAGCGGCAGACCGTTTACATTGATGTGTGCTTCCGGATAGATATCACCCAGACCATCGATCGGCTGTCCGATACCATTGAAGGTACGGCCGAGGATGTCCAGTGATACGGCAAGCTCCATCGGATGTCCGGTCAGCTTTGTGTGGGTATTTTTAAGGGACATACCTTCATTTCCCTCAAATACCTGGATAACGGCTTTGTCTTCGTAGAGCTCTACGATACGACCGAGTTTCTTTTCGTTGTTATCCACAACGATCTCTACGATTTCTTCAAAGGAGGCATTCTGCACGCCTTCCAGAACGACCAGAGGGCCGTTGATCTCGTTCAGGCCTAAATATTCTATTGACATTTCTTTTCCTCCTAAGCGTTCTTTTCAAGTACTTCGTCATAGAAACGATCGACTTCTTTGCGGTAGTCATCGAACATATCCAGACGGTCATTTGGAACATCGTATTTCACGGAAATGATGCGGTCAAAAATGTTGCTTTCTTTCAAAATGGACATCGGCATACCCATGGTAACCAGGGCTTTTGCCTTTGTGTTCAGATACAGGATCAGGTCCATCATCAAGAACTGTTTGCGGATCGGAACACAGGTATCGTCTTTGTGGAATGCATTCTGCTGAAGGAATCCCAGACGGATGACTCTGGCGATCTCCAGTGTCAGTTTCTGGTCATCCGGAAGTACATCACTACCAATCAGTTTTACGATCTCCATCAGGTTGCTTTCCTGGTTCAGGATCGCCATCAGCTGATTTCGTTCGTCTACGAAATTCTTGTCGGCATTATCACGGTACCATGGTGCCAGGTCATTTACATATTCACTGTAACTGGTCAGCCAGTGGATAGCCGGGAAATGTCTTGCATATGCCAGGGATTTATCCAGTCCCCAGAAGCAGCGTACGAAACGTTTGGTATTCTGTGTGACCGGTTCGGAGAAGTCACCGCCCTGAGGGGAAACCGCACCGATGATGGAAACACTTCCTTCGGAGCCGTTTAAGGTCTGCATCATGCCGGCACGCTCGTAGAAAGCGGAAAGGCGGGATGCCAGGTAAGCAGGGAAACCTTCCTCTGCAGGCATTTCTTCCAGACGTCCGGACAGCTCTCGAAGTGCCTCAGCCCAACGGGAAGTGGAGTCTGCCATGATTGCAACGTCGTAACCCATATCGCGGTAATACTCAGCCAGTGTGATACCGGTATAGATAGAAGCCTCACGGGCAGCTACCGGCATGTTGGAAGTATTGGCGATCAGAGTAGTACGGTCCATCAGAGGTTTGCCGCTTCTTGGGTCAACCAGTTCAGAGAACTCTTCCAGAACCTGTGTCATCTCGTTACCACGCTCACCGCAGCCGATGTAGATGATGATGTCGGCGTTGGACCATTTGGCGATCTGATGCTGTGTCATGGTTTTTCCGGTACCGAAACCGCCAGGGATAGCAGCAGTACCACCTTTGGCGATCGGGAACAGAGTATCGAGGATACGCTGTCCGGTGATCAGCGGTTTGCTTGCTGCGAATCTTGCAGCAGTCGGACGCGGAACACGAATCGGCCATTTCTGGGCCAGTGTCAGTTTTTCTTCTTTTCCGTTTGCAAGCTGAACGGTTACGATCGGTTCGTTGATCGTGTATTCTCCATCCATTGCAACTTCCAGCACAGTACCGGAAATGTTCGGAGGAACCATGGATTTGTGGACGATTGCCTGTGTTTCCTGAACTTCTGCGATGATCGTGCCGCCGGAAACAAATTCACCCGGTTTTACGGTGATATGTGTCTGCCATTTTTTCTCCGTATCCAGAGAATCAACGCTGACACCACGGCTGATGTATTTACCGGAGGATTTTGCGATCTCACTTAACGGACGCTCGATACCGTCAAAAATATTGTTGAGGATACCAGGGCCAAGTGTTACGGAAATAGCATCGCCGGTAGCTTCTACCGGGTCACCAGGACGAAGTCCTGTGGTTTCCTCGAAGACCTGAATGGTCGTGATATCGTTTGTCAGACGGATAACTTCGCCTACCAGACGTTCTTTTCCGACGTAGACCATTTCAGCCATCTGAAATCCTGTGTTGCCTTTCAGGTAAATAACAGGACCGTTAATGCCGTAAATAGTACCTGTTTTATGCATTTGTAGCACCTCCGTTAAATGAGAAGTCTGCTTTTAACTTTTCCAGTTTGGAAGCGAAAGAATTGTCGATCAGAATGTTGCGATCCTGAAGAACGGCTCTTGTGCCGCCCATAAAGGAATATTCAGAAACGGTAACAGGAGCTCCGGTTGCGACCTGGAGACTGGAACGTTTGTCGGAGTCTGCAGGGTCAATGTAAAGGATCAGTTTTCCGGAACCGGCCTCTTTCTGAATGTTTTTGATCTGTTTGATCAGCAGCTGCTGATATGCTGAAGTAGTCATGTAATCTTCAAGCAGCTGTTTTACTTCGACAAAAAGCTTTTCTTTCAGTTCATTCTGTTTCTGTGTGATCTTACGCTTGATCTGAAGCTGCTCTTTGGAAAGAGCCATATTGTTGTTTCTCTTCAGATTGTCGCTTTCTGTTTTTAACTGTAAATCAGACTGGCGAAGTGTGGTTGCTTTGTGTTCTTTTTCTACTTTGTCCAGATTTACTTTATATTCTTCGATCATGGCAGAAGCCTGTTTTCTGGCCTCTTCCAGAGAAGATTCTTCAAAATACTTAAGCTTTTCTTCCGTAGTCAAAATATCTCACCTTCTTTATAATTTTATTCCGATTGCTTCGCTTACATAGGAAGTGATAAAGTCCGGTTTGCGGCCGGTACCGTGGCGGTCAGGGATTTCGATAAGAAGTGGAAGACGGCGGTTTAAGCGGACATCATCAATAATATCCGGAAACTCCCGACCGAATTTTTCGGTCAGGAGAATAATACCGTTTTCTTTATTGGCAATCGCATCTTCCAGTGCTTTACGAAGTTCCGCACGTTCGTGCACGATACAGCCTTCTACGCCTGCCAGACGCATGCCGGTCAGAGTATCGACGTTATCACTGATTAAGAACATTTTCATAAATTAATTGCCTCCTGATATGCGAACAGGAAATTAAAGTTTACCAAGGATCATGAAGGAGATGATCAGACCGTACAGAGCGATACCTTCGGCCATGGCTACGAAGATCATGGATTTACCAAAGATGCTTCCGTCTTCACTGATAGCACCCAGAGCAGAACTTGCTGCGTTTGCAACGGCGATACCACCACCGATGCAGGAAAGACCGGTTACCAGTGCAGCTGCCAGATAACCCATACCAGCTGCCAGACCGCTTGCAGATGCAGAAGCAGTATCAGCTGCCAGTGCTACAGAACCGTCGCCTGTGAAGATCATGATAACGGCAAGAGCCATGGTTCCAAAGAAGAGGAAGCAGTTGATGCCAAGTGTGGTTTTGAAGCGTCCACGGTTCTTTTCACCGATCAGAAATGCTGCGGTTGGTACGACGATGCTCAGAAGCAGTGCTGCGATAAAAATGAATTTTGTAATAGTTGACATAGTAATTTCCTCCTTAATCGTGTGTGATTATGAACTCACAAATATAAAATATTTTATTTCCGTTATTTTGCTTTTAAATGTTAATCAACGGATTTTTTAACAAATGGTGTGAATGGATGTCCTTCGCCTTTATAGAAACGGCTGAACATTTCGTAGTATTCCAGACGAAGTACCTGGATACCAACGATCAGACCCTCCATTGCACATACAAAAACGTTACCAAGTACGATAACGATCCAGTTGATGTTTCCGGATTCGGCTCCGGCAAGCATCAGGACTACTTCCATCATAGCTGCGTGGCTGACGGCGAAAGCACCGATACGCACGAAAGACAGCGTGTTGGAGAAGTAGCTCAGTAATACATCAAACAGTTCGAAAAATGCAGTTACAAGGAACATGCCTTTTTCTTTTGGCATAGCATCTGCTTTTTTCTCGACCAGTTTACCGAGCGGCTCTTTGAAGCCGATCAGGATCAGCGGAATGAGGAACATAACCACCAGAACACCGGCTGCCGGGATGGCATGACCTGTCATAAATAAGAAAACGACTGCAACGATCGCACCGTAGAATACAAAACCGGCGATACCGTTTGTATCAAAGAAGATGTTCTCAGCATCTTTTCTGCGGACTGCATTGATAATATGCAGAACCATCGTTGTCAGGATCAGGAACATACCAAATGCGATGGCAACAACGAAAGCGGTGTTCATAGTACCGATAAACGGAAGCGTTGTCATTGCATCCTTCGGATGCATCCAGAGTGCAGGTATGACATCCTCAAAACCGAAGAAACTGCCGAACAGGAAACCGAAGATCGTAGAGAAGACTCCGGCACTGCTTAAGCATGCTGCGAGTTCCATTTTTTTGAAATGGTAGAGCAGGGCACCGCCGATCACCAGGCAGAGTCCCTGACCGACATCACCGAACATGGCACCGAAAATAAAGGAATAGGTCAGTGCTACGAAGATGGTCGGGTCGATCTCATTGTAAGACGGAAGACCGTACATACGAACGAATAATTCAAACGGACGGAAGATACCAGGGTTTTTCAATTTGGTAGGCGGTGTCAGTGTGCTGTCTTTATCCTGATCTTCATTGCTTTCGATCAGACAGAACAGATTCTTGTCATCGGCTACGTCTTTTTCAAAACGAGCGGCATCGCTTTCCGTCATCCAGCCACACAGAATGTAGAAGACCTGTTTACCTTCTTTTGTGCAGGCTGCAAGTTTACGCACATCAAAGTTTGAAGTGAGTGAACGGAATTTGTCTCTGCAAAGCAGGACTTTGTTTTTGTACTCGTTGAGCAGTTTCGCACTTTCTTCACGGCACTCCTGAAGCTGGACATCAAGATCATGGATATCAGACTGAAGTTTTGTACCGACTTCCTGTGGAATACCTTCGTATTCATCCGGAAGGTGGATGCGTTCAAAGTGCAGGGAAGAAAATACGGCATCGATCTGTCCGGCTCTGCCCGCCGGCACAAAGTAAACACCCCATACATACTGCTCATCTTCGCTGCAGCGATAGAACACGGTGTCCAGATTTTCGTAGACATAGTGCTCCAGTTTTTTGTAGTAATCGCGTGTGATCTTACCGAAACGATATTTGATAAACTTAAACTGCAGTACGCTGTGAATATCAAAATCGAATCCAAGGAACGGTCTTAAACGTTCATAAGAAGCTTTCAGATCTTCCTTCTTTGCTTCCAGAGCATTGGTTCTTGTATAAATATCAGAAAATTTGCTTTCCAGAGTTGCGAGAGTCTCAGAAGCTTCTTCAATCGAAATAGTGCCGGTTGGGTTTTCCTGATTTTTATCCGTACCGAGCATGGAAGCGAATTCTTCTGCTTTTGTAAGCTTGTCTTTATAAGGATTGATCTCAATATAAGGACGAAGAGACTTGACAGTCTTAAGCTCGGAAAGAGCATTTTCCAGATGAATTTCGTATTTGGATAAATAGTCATTCACCACACGGTCGATGTCTTCTTTCGGACCGGTAACGCTCAGAAATTTCATTTTCTCAATCAACGATTACACCCCCTTTTCAGATTTGAAATATATTTTTGCGTCTCACTGGTCGGAAGACCGTATCGGATGCACTCAAGCGTGGTTGTGAGGTCGTCAACCTCATGTTCTTTCTCATAGAGATATGAAATGATAACTGCAATGGAGAATGGATCCTCCTTTGCGTTCTTACGCTGAACACGATAACGGATCTGATAATAGGCATCGTCCAGTGAAAGTTTTGCTTCCTCCGGGAAATGTCGTCCGTAGTAAGTATTTCTGATGGCTGCGGTCAGTTCATCTGTAGTTGCAGCTTCGACCATCTCTTTGATCTGAGAGGTCTGAAGACGGTACTGGATACCGATCAGATGTGCATAGACGTCCGCATTGCTCATGTTGTAAAAATGCTTGGAACGATAAATCCAACGTATGTTCAGCAAATCCATTTTGACACCGTAATCGTCCATAAAGATTCTTTCTTCGTCACGAGTCAGAACCTTTTTGCGGCTGTCCCAGAACCATTTGAAATAGCACAGGTCAAGTGCCATCTCGTAATCCCACAAAGTAGGTTCGGACAGACCGGAGAGAAGAGATAAAGGACGATAGTAGATGCTTCCTTTCAGAAGGCTTACAAACTCATCCAGAGTTTTACAGTTGGAAAGAGCGGTCAAATTGATGTCCGAGTGTTTTTCAAAGAAATCTTTGAAAATATCGAAATTCAATTCAACATCTCTGTGGTCAAATACCATTCGCATACAGGTTTTCAGAAGTCCGATCTCGTATCTGCGGAAGTACAGATCCAGGATTTTACGCTGATGTATGGTTGCGAAACGGTAGATACTCTGGAAATCCGTGTAGATTGCGTTTGTGAGCATTTTCTCGATCTCTCCGCGGTGCAGGGAATTTTCGTTGGAATTTGCGAAAATACCAGCATAAGCGGACTTTGTTTTCAGAAATCCGATGGCATCGGAAACGGATGTCAAAGAGGCGAGATGCTGAAAATCTTTAGCGGTCAGAAGCTTCCTTCGCATACCGCGAATCTTGGTTGCTGTACCGCTGTAGGCTAACAGATTTCCCATAATTTTACTCCTCGATCATTTTTGCGATCAATCCGGCAGCAAGCTTTTCATGATTCTGATTGTAATCATTTTCGATTGCCTGAATCGAATCTTCAGTTGCTTTCTGCAGATCGGCAAGACTTTTTTGCATTTCTTCATTTAAGCTGGAACGAATCTGATCAAGCTTCTCCTGCGTAGCTTTCTCAGCCTCTTCATCAAATGCCTGAATACGTTCACGCATCTGCTGTTCCAGTGCCTTCTTTTCGTTCTCGGCAGCCTCAATGATACCGGCTGAGGCCTCTTCGATTGAAGACAGACGCTTGATGACGAGATCCATGTGCATCCCTCCTTTAGTATAGTATAGTTGCAGCTTTGAAATTCAAGCTGAACATATGCAAAAGCACAGCCCAGCCTACAAAAAAACTGCAGAAGTTTATTGCCCTGACACTTCTGCTTTTATATGATTATTGCCAGACAACCGTAAAATCATGTTCACAGATACCTATTATAATAGGTAGTCCTTTTTTCACTCCGTCTGACAGCTTACATTATACACGATTTCCACTTGATTTCCATATGCAAAATTCTCAAAAAAATAAAAAAATTTTATGGTTGTTTTGCACAATTAGAATGGATATGATAGAATACATGGGTATAACTCAGAAGAAAGTCAGTGATACCTAGTATATAAAATTTATATGATGCCAGGGCCAAAAGGTAAAAAAGACGATGCAAGCTTGCTTGTGAGAGTACGCAGTACGGAACAATCCGTATGGCATCAGTTACTGACAAATCTCAATGTCATAAATGCCAGGGTCAAAAGCCTGAAAGCACGATGTGCTTGCACAAACATAAAATTGGAGGAAAATAAATGCGTTTAAGAAATATACCGGGAGCGGATGAAGTGATCAGAAACTGTGACTGGGTAATCAAGGAACCGGCAGATAAAAAAGGAAAATGGAATACAGTATTTGGAAATGAAAATCCGATCCATATCGAAGTTGGGATGGGAAAAGGGCAGTTTATCACTGAGATGGCAAAGAGAAATCCACAGATCAACTACATCGGAATCGAGCGTTATACGAGCGTTCTTCTGCGTGCCGTACAGAAAAGAGAGCAGCTTCCGACAGAAGAAGCCCTGCCGAATCTGCTCTATCTGTGTATCGATGCCAGTGAACTTCCGGAAATCTTTGCAAAAGACGAAGTGGCAAAGATCTACCTGAATTTCTCAGATCCATGGCCGAAGGATCGCCATGCAAGACGCAGACTGCCGTCAAAAGAATTTCTGGCACGCTATGACCAGATCCTTGTGCCGGATGGCAAAGTAGAATTCAAGACCGATAACCGCGGACTGTTTGATTTTGCACTGGAACAAAGGGAGATCGCCGGCTGGAACCTGGACGGCTGCACCTTTGACCTGCATCATGATGAAAACATGAATGAAGGCAACGTGATGACCGAGTACGAAGAAAAATTCTCAAGTATGGGAAATCCAATCTATAAAATGATCATCAGCCGGTAAACAGATGTCATATTATATAGAAACGAAATAGAAACCGGACTATCCGTTTCGTTCGGTGGAGGAAAAATGGCACGAAGACAGAATGTTCGTGATCGCATTGGCATGGCAGTCTATGAAAAGAAAAAGCTGAACAAGAAACTGGTGACCATGCAGAAATCTTTTCAGGAAGTAAAGCACCTAATCGGGGATGAAAAAAAGAAAAAATAAAAAGAAGGCGTTTACAGCGGAGAATTTCCGGTGTAAACGCCTTATGTTGTTTCGGACTAGTTTTTGATGCGGAACGTTTTCGATTTTCCGCAGGCAGCCAGCAGATTTTTACTTTACATCAGTGCTTTGTACTATCAAACTCAAACGGCTGCAGATGTTCCGGAAGTGATTCGTCACGCTTTTGAAGCTGATGGTTGATAAGACGCTGGATCAGATAGCGTATAAATGCGACTGCCGGAACACCGAGGAACATACCAAGGACCCCGGCAATACTGCCGCCGACCGTGATGGCGAAGATGATCCACAGCGGCTTCAGACCGGTAGAATCTCCGAGGATTTTCGGTCCGAGGATCAGACCGTCAAACTGCTGTAATACAAATACCATGACAACAAAGATCACGGCTTTGAGCGGACTGATAAAAAGCAGGATGATCGCACTTGGAATGGCACCGATGAATGGACCAAAATAAGGGATCATGTTTGTGATTCCGACGATTACGCTGATCAGCACGGCATAAGGAAGTCTCAGGATCAGCATCAGTACAAAACAGAGCACTCCGATGATCGTAGAGTCGATCGCCTTTCCGACGATAAAACTGCTGAACAGACGATTGGCTTCTGCAGAAACATCCAGGATCAGCTGGATATATTTTACCGGGACAAATGCATAGACAACAGCTTTACAGGAATTGATCAGAGGTCGTTTGTCAGCCAGCATATAAATGGAAACCATGATCGCAATAAAGAGGTTCAGCACCCATTTAAGGATGGACATGGAGATCGAATACAGTGCCGGTATCATATTTGCGGCAAAATCCTTCGCATAGTTGATAAAGTTCGGGATCGCATTGTTGATCGTATTTCTCAGCACTTCCGTATCCAGCGAAGGGAAACGCTCTTCTAAAGTATCAAAGAAATGATAAAGCTGCTGTGCCGCAGTCGGAATAAAATTGACCAGATCCGTCAAACTGGTGATAATCTGCGGGATAACACCGAAAAGTACGATCACAATGATGCCGATCACAAGAACATAAGCAGTGATGATCGCCAGGATCTTACAAAGAGCATCACTTTTAATCTTACATTTATCACGGAACAGCTTGTAAAAGCGGGCAACTGCCGGGTTCAGTATGTAGGCAATCAGAGCACCGATGATAAACGGCATCAGAACCGTCAGACCTTTTTCAATATTTTTCAGTGTCGTGTTCCAGGATGTGATCAGATTGATGATGATCGCACCGAAAAAGATGACAAACATCGTATAAATACAGATTGTAAAATAACGGTTATTGGCCGTAAATTTATTTTTCTTGATGTCATCATCCGATTTGTTTTGTTTCTCCAGATTCATGGGCATCCCCCTTATAAAATGTTTAAAAAACGAGTTACTTCTAATTATAAAAGGCACGGAAAATTAGTTCAAGTGTTCTTTCTTAAAAAAACTATAAAAAAACTTAAAAAAAAGCTTGCAATTTGTAAAACCGTATATTATAATATGTCTTGCGTTCGAGGTAACGCAACACAAGATATGCGCGATTAGCTCAGCTGGCAGAGCACCTGACTCTTAATCAGGGTGTCCAGGGTTCGAACCCCTGATCGCGCACTATAAAAGCACTGTTTTGGATGACAAGTAGAGAGCATCGGGGACGGTGCTTTTTTTCGTGCAGTTTGCACAAAAGAGAAGTCCAACTTGTTGACCGTAATTTGTGTTGAGTTCAGGAATCAAAAATTGGCTGTGCTTTTTTCTCCGGTGTACGCCTTTGGACTTGTTAGAATGATTCGGGTGTGTTATATTAGACATAGAACTCTAAAATCAAGTCGAACGTATGCGAGACTTGGCATGCGATTCTGGTCGGTTTGGATGATATTTACTTAGCAGAATCGATGTGCATTTACACACAATAAGACAGGGGTTGATATCATGGGATTTTTTGACAAAGCTTTAAAAAAGGTACAGGATGTGGGAGAAAACATTGCTGCATCAGCAAACAATGTAAAAACAGTTGTTGAGACAAGTGTACAGGATACAATGGAGATCACCGGTCTGAAAAGACAGATCCGTGAATTAGAGAAAGAAATGGATGCACAGTATCTGCAGATCGGAAAGAAATATGCAGAATTTGTAGCAGATATGGATGATGCAGAACCGGAAACAGCAGAAAATGAAGCAACCGAAGCTGAAACAACCGAAGCAACAGAATCTTCAGAAGTGATCGATGAAGTGAAGGCAGAAGCAGCTGAAGCAATTGACGAAGTAAAGGCAGAAGATGTAGCTGAAACGGTCGATGAAGCAAAAGAAGAAGCAGCTGATGAAACCATCGATGAAGTGAAAGCAGAAGATACAGCAGAAACGATCGACGAAGAAAAAGAAGTATCCGAAGAGCCGGCAGAAGATAAAGTTGCAGAAGAATCTGATGAGGACGAAGAGCCGGTGTTTGATGTTTCTGATTTCTTGACGATCATCAAACAGGATCAGGCAAAGAAAAAGGAGCTGGAAAATCAGCTGGCGGAAGTAGAGAAGAGAGCAAAACAGAATACACTTCTTCGTGAAAAGACAAAAGCGGAAGAGTCTTTTGAACAGGAAAAAGGCGTTCTCGACAAAGCACTTGCCATGGAAATTATTTCTAAGGAAGAATATGAGCAGAAGCTGAATATTGCCAGGAAAAAAGTAGAAAATTTTGAAGAGATCAAAAAAATCGAGCAGCAGTTCGAGATGGGCATTATCACAAAAGAAGAAAAAGATGAGAAAATAAATGCCATTCTGAATGCCTGACAAATCTGGTGTCTGCTTTACAGAATCAAAATCAGGTTGTATAATCGGGGCAGAATGTCGTCCGATGGATGGACGAAATGGATAAAGGAGATGTAGAAGTTATTATGGTAAAGATTGATATTATTTCCGGTTTTTTGGGTGCAGGTAAAACGACCCTGATCAAAAAACTGTTACAGGATGCATTTAAAGGACAGCAGGTGGTATTGATTGAGAATGAATTCGGCGAGATCGGTATTGACGGTGGATTTTTGAAAGATGCAGGAATCGAGATCAAGGAAATGAATTCCGGCTGTATCTGCTGCTCTCTGGTAGGAGATTTCGGAACTGCTTTGAAAGAAGTGGTAGAGAAATATCACCCGGACCGCATCGTGATCGAGCCGTCAGGTGTCGGCAAACTTTCTGACGTTATCCATGCAGTTGAAAATCTGCATCTGGAAGCAGACGGAGAAGTGAAACTGAACAGTGCCGTTACGGTTGTCGATGTTCTGAAATGCAAAATGTATCTGAAGAACTTTGGTGAATTCTTCAAGAATCAGGTAGAAGCAGCCGGCACGATCATCCTGAGCCGTACCGATACAAAGAAGGCAACACCGGAAAAAATCGAGGCTGCCATCGAACTGATCCGTGAACTGAATCCGGATGCTACGATCATCACAACACCGGTGGAAGATCTGGGTGGACAGAAGATCCTGGACACGATCGAAGGAATGAAGATCGACCTTTCTCATGTAGAAGAAGAGCATGACCATTGCTGTGATCATGAACATCATCACGACCATGACCATGAAGAGCATGAGCATCATCATGACCATGGAGAGGGCTGCACCTGCGGCTGCCATGACCACGATCACGAAGAGCATGAGCATCATCACGATCATGAGGATCATGACCACGATGAGCATCATCATGACCATGGAGAGGGCTGCACCTGTGGCTGCCATGACCATGACCACGAGGGACATCATCATCACCATCATCACGCAGATGAGGTATTTACAAGCTGGGGTAAGGAAACCGTCCGTAAATACAGCCGTGAAGAGATTGAAAAGATTCTGAAAACTCTGTCAGAAGACGATTCTTACGGAATGATCCTGCGTGCAAAAGGTATGCTGGAGAGCGAAGACGGTGTCTGGACTTATTTTGACATGGTTCCGGAAGAAGTGGATATCCGTGAGGGAAGTGCAGAATACACAGGACGTATCTGCGTGATCGGTTCCAAACTGGATGAAGCAAAATTAGAGCAGCTGTGGTTTGCGAAATAAGGAACAAGGTAAAAAAGATGAGTGATTTTAATATTTCAACACCGGTTTATCTTGTGACCGGTGTCCTGGAGAGCGGCAAAACTTCTTTTCTGGATTTTACTGCGAAACAGGATTACTTTCAAATAGAAGGAACAACACTCCTGATCACCTGCGAAGAGGGTGAGGAGGAGTACGACGAGAAAGAACTTCTGAAATACAACACGGTTGTCGAGAAGATTGAAGAGCCGGAGGATTTTACATTTGAGAACCTCCGTGTTCTGCATCGCAAATATCATCCGGAGCGAGTGCTGCTTGAGTACAATCCGCTCTGGGGTGTCAACAAACTGCGTGCGATGAAACTGCCGCTTGGATGGGGCATTTCTCAGGAGATCGTGATCGTAGACGGCAGCAGCTATCAGATCTACCGTGCAAATATGCAGTCTCTGTTCTCAGAGATGGTGCAGAATGCAGATATGGTGATCTTCAATCGCTGTAAATCAAGTGATCCGCTGACCAATTATCGAAGAGGCATCAAGGTTGTCAATCCTTCCTGTGATATCAGCTTTGAGGATGAGGATGGTGAACTGATCGACCTGTTTGAGGAAAACACGCCGTACGATATGGATGCTCCGATTATCGAAATAGAAGATGTGGATTACGGTATCTTCTATGTGGATATGGATGACCATCCGGACAAATACGTGGGGAAAACGGTGAAGTTCAAGGCTCGTGCCATGAAGAGCAAAAACAAAGAGGCACCTTATTTTGTGCCGGGAAGAAAAGCGATGACCTGCTGTGCAGATGATATGCAGATGATCGGCTACATCTGTAAGAGTCCGATCGCTCCGCAGCTGAAACATGGACAGTGGGTTATGGTCACTGCAAGGGTAGCATTTGAATACGATAAGTTTTATCGCGGAAAAGGTCCTGTGCTGTATGCAAGCAAGGTAGAACCGTGCGAACCGCCGGCAGATGAAATGGTATATTTTAACTAAGTAAGCAAAACGCTGGCGAAAGCCGGCGTTTTGTGCGTTTGGTCTGATACAGTTTCCGGCGGACAGCAGAGGTGCAGGATATCAGATTTTTTCCGCAGATTGGGGGTTTTATTATGAGAATGTATGATCTGATCAGGAAAAAGCGAGATGGGGAAAGATTAGCAAAAGAAGAAATCGACTGGATGATCCGAAGTTATACAAATGGGGAAATTCCAGATTATCAGATGTCTGCACTGATGATGGCGATTTATTTTCGAGGGATGAATGAACAGGAAACCTTAAATCTGACGCTTGCCATGGCGGACAGCGGAGAGCGGCTGGATCTTTCGGCAATCCATGGGATTAAAGTTGACAAGCATTCGACAGGAGGTGTTGGGGACAAGACATCGCTGGCACTTGTTCCGCTTGTAGCTTCCTGCGGAATTCCGGTAGCGAAAATGAGCGGCAGAGGCCTTGGGCATACCGGTGGCACGATCGACAAGCTGGAGAGCTTTTCCGGATTTTCAACGGCAATTCCGGTTGAAACGTTTATAAAGAATGTCAATACGATCGGCATTTCGATCATGGGACAGACGGCAGATCTGGCTCCGGCTGACAAAAAACTCTATGCCCTGCGGGATGTGACGGCGACCGTGGACAATCTTTCACTGATCGCCAGCTCGATCATGAGCAAGAAACTGGCTGCCGGTGCCGATGCGATCGTTCTGGATGTCAAGACCGGAAGCGGAGCTTTTATGAAAAGCGAAGAAGATGCGTTTGCTCTGGCAGAAGAGATGGTGACGATCGGCAAAAATGCAGGGCGTCAGATGCATGCACTGATCACCGATATGGATCAGCCGCTTGGTTATGCAATCGGAAATGCTCTGGAAGTAAAGGAAGCGATCGCAACTTTGAACGGCAGCGGCCCGGAAGATTTCACGGAGCTGGTTCTGGCACTCGGAAGCCGGATGCTGATCGCCGGCAAAAAGGCAGAGGATGTCGCTTCCGCAGAAAAAATGCTGCGGCAGTCCATCCAGAATGGAGATGCACTTAGAAAACTGGAAGCATTTGTCAAAGCACAGGGCGGCACAGGAGAAGAAGTTTCTCATCCGGAGAAACTGCCTGCAGCCTCTATGCAGATTGCAGTACCATCGCCGCAGAGCGGCTATATTTCTCATATCCAGTGTGATGAAATCGGAGTCTGCTCCCTGCTTCTTGGCGGCGGAAGAGAGACAAAAGACAGTGTAATCGACCTTTCGGTAGGACTGGAGCTGAAAAAGAAAGTCGGAGATTATGTCGAAAAAGGCGAGACACTGGCGGTTCTGCATGCAAATGATCAGGAAAAAGCCGGGCAGGCAGAAGAGAGATTCCTGCGTGCATACCGGTTTTCCGAGACGCAACCACCGAAACGTCCGATGATTTTCGGAGAAATTTAAAAGAATTTCAAATAATACCTATGAAACATACTGAAATTATGGTATAAAGAAAGCATGATGTAAAATTAAGTGTCTTACTCTGCAAAAAGCAATTTGTATAACTTTACCGCAGAGAAGCATTCCCCCGCTTCAACTGCACGGAGCACTAAGCGGTGGCAGGAGTGAAAATCTGCTCAGGAGTATCTTTATGACATCATTTGTTTAAAACAAAAGAATAAATAATATGAGGAGAACAAGTATGGAACAGCTGATTCAGGAATGGAGAGCATCTCTTCCCAAATTCAGGGAGATGACAGAAAAATTTTATGCGAAAGAAGTAAGCGTGAAAGAATACAAAGGATTTTCCGGAGGATACGGAAGCTATGCCCAGAAAGGCGGCGAGGCAAGCATGCTGCGTCTGCGTATGCCGGGCGGAAGACTGACAAAAGAAAAACTGAAATTTATCGCAGAGATGGTAGAACAGTATCATGTGGACAAAGCACATTTTACGACCTGCCAGGCAGTGCAGCTGCATGATCTGGACAAAGACAGTGTCTGTGACATCATGGAAAAAGCAGTGGATGTCGGTATCATCACAAAAGGCGGTGGCGGAGATTTCCCGCGAAATGTGATGTGTTCTCCGCTTTCCGGCGTAGAAATGGGAGAATATTTTGACGTACTGCCGTATGCAGAGGCTGTGTCTGATTATCTTCTGAAAAACGCAGATAAAGTGACCATGCCGCGAAAACTGAAAGTCGGATTTTCCAATTCTCCGGCCAATGTGACACATGCGACCTTCCGTGATATTGGATTTGTAGCAGCAGAGGACGGAACATTTACCGTATATAGTGCGGGCGGACTGGGCAACAATCCACGCATGGGTGTGAAAGTGGCAGAAAACGTAGAGCCGTCACAGATCCTGTATTATGTGCAGGCGATGGTCAATACCTTCCTGGCATACGGAAACTATGAGAACCGCGGAAAAGCCAGAACACGTTATATGCAGGAAAAACTGGGAAGCGAAGGCTATGTGAAGGCATTTCTGGAGAAACTTGAAGAAGTAAAGAAAAATGAAAAACTGGATCTGAACCTTGCTGTTTCCGGTACAGAAAAAGCAGCCGACGGTGAACTTCAGACAGAAAACAAACGAATCGTGGCACAGAAACAGCCGGGACTGTATGCAGTAAAATATCATCCGATCGGCGGTGTGCCGAAAGTGTCAAAATTTGGCGAGATCTATGAAAGCATCAAAGATGTATCGGATGCAGAAATCCGCATTTCACCGGATGAGACAGTCTATATCATCAATCTGACGGCAAAAGAAGCAGAAAAAGTGCTTGCAGCTACGGATGACGGAGCAGAAACTTTATTCGAAAGTTCCGTATCCTGTATCGGAGCAACGATCTGTCAGGTTGGTGTGCGTGATTCCCAGGGACTTTTAAGAAGACTGGTTGAGACAGCAAAAGAATATGATTTTGCGGACGGTGTACTGCCGCAGATCCATATTTCCGGATGTACTTCATCCTGTGGGACACATCAGATCGGAAAGATCGGTTTCCACGGCGGAGTAAAGAGAATTGCCGGTGTGACAGAGCCGGTATTTACGCTTCATGTGAACGGCTGTGACAGACAGGGTCAGGAGGCATTTGGCGAATCCTGGGGCATGATCAAAGAAAGCGATATCCCGAACTTTCTCATGGAAGTTGGAAAAACCGTTCAGCAGGAAAACACCGTGTTTGCCACATGGTATGAAAAGACACCGGAGAAATTAAAAGAGATTGCTGAAAAATATCTGATTAATTCAAGTCGAACGCATGTGAGACTTGGTGCGTGATTCTGGTCAGCGAAAGCTGACATATTCTTCTCAGAATCACTGCACATCCTCGC
>JABLTP010084212.1_pt1 | contig 20848 bp, 19 predicted proteins | sample 7160111 | NCBI WGS metagenome assembly JABLTP01 (sample SAMN14651227, study PRJNA627086) | human gut metagenome | isolation source: feces | host: Homo sapiens
GTATCCACCCTGCCGTAAGGCGTACGTTGGGCTATCGCCAAGCGGTAAGGCACAGGACTTTGACTCCTGCATTCGGCAGTTCGAATCTGCCTAGCCCAGGTTATGGGATATTAGCTCAGTTGGTAGAGCACTTGACTTTTAATCAAGTTGTCCGGGGTTCGAATCCCCGATGTCTCATCGGACAAGCCTAGTGCTTGTCCTTTTTTCGTTTTCTGTGCAGACCAGATACACAGGCGGTTATGGCGGAATTGGCAGACGCGCTGGTTTTAGGTGCCAGTGGGCAACCGTGTGGGTTCGAGTCCCACTAACCGCATTTTATAGAAATTGCTGATGTTCATATCTTAGATTCTCATTGATTTCCCGGATAATAAAACATGATAGAAAAATGAAAAAGGAGGCCATTGTATGATAAAAGAAAGAAAATGGCTGGTGGATCTTGCAGGGGGTGCAGCAGTATATCCGGCAGCACACCAGGACATGGGAATCGAGATGTGTCCGTGTAGTGATTTTCAGACAAAAACGATCAGAGAAGGGGAAGAATATCCGCCTGCATTATTTCTGGGGAAATTTTCCTAGGTAAAGCAGAGGCATAAGTTGACAAACCACAGACACGATGGTAGGCTAGAACCATCTCAGGTGTCAGATCAGACATATAGAAAGGAATCATGCGATGAGAGAAAAATACGAATCATTATCAGCAGGAGAGCTTCGGGAAGTAGCCAAAGCAAGAGGACTGAAAGGAATCTCTGCTCTGAGAAAAGATGAACTGGTACAGCGGATGCTGGAGGAGGATGCGAAAGAGCAGGAAAAACAGATCGAGGATAAAAAAGCAGAATTTGGACAGCTGGACAGTGGAATCGAGGCAAACGGTATTCTGGAAGTGCTTGCTGACGGTTATGGATTCATCCGCAGTGATAATTATATGCCGGGTGAGAATGATGTGTATGTATCCCCTTCACAGATCCGCCGCTTTAATCTGAAAACGGGAGATATTGTACGGGGAAGTACAAGAGTAAGAAAAGAAAATGAAAAGTTTGGAGCACTGCTGTATGTGACTTCTATCAACGGCATGTCACCGAATGAAAATACGAAACGATATAGCTTTGAAGATATGACCCCGATCTTTCCGGATTCCCGTCTTCGCCTGGAACGCCCTGGCGGAAGTATGGCGATGCGGATCGTAGATCTGATCAGTCCGATCGGAAAAGGTCAGAGAGGTATGATCGTATCTCCGCCGAAGGCAGGTAAAACGACCCTGTTGAAAGAGGCTGCACAGTCCATTCTTCGAAACAGCCCGGATATGCATCTGATCATTCTTCTGATTGATGAACGCCCGGAGGAAGTAACGGATATCAGGGAAGCGATTCGCGGGGATAACGTGGAAGTCATCTATTCTACGTTTGATGAGCAGCCGGAACATCACAAACGGGTGTCTGAGATGACTATTGAACGGGCAAAACGTCTGGTAGAACATAAAAAAGACGTTACAATCTTTATTGACAGTATCACACGACTGGCAAGGGCATACAATCTGACTGTTCCACCAAGTGGAAGAACACTTTCCGGTGGTCTTGATCCGGCAGCTCTGCATATGCCGAAACGATTCTTCGGTGCGGCAAGAAATATGAGAGAGGGCGGAAGCCTTACTATCCTTGCCACAGCACTTGTGGATACCGGAAGTAAGATGGATGATGTGGTATATGAAGAATTTAAGGGCACTGGCAATATGGAGCTGGTACTGGATCGGAAACTGCAGGAAAAGAGAGTGTTCCCGGCCATTGATATTGCAAAATCCGGAACAAGAAGAGAGGATCTTTTACTGAGCCAGGATGAACAGGAAGCTGCCTATATCATGCGAAAAGCGTTGAATGGTATGAAAGCAGATGAGGCGGTGGAGAACATACTGAACATGTTTACAAAAACCAGAAACAATCAGGAACTGGTAAATCAGGTAAAGAATCAGAAATTTATCTAAAAGCACTTGCTTTTTTATAGAGCATATGTTATACTTTACAAGCTGTTTAAATTTGAGAAAATAGTAAAATATATATAAGAAAATTGGAAGAGGTGAAAGAAATGAGAGAAGGAATCCATCCAGATTATTATCAGGCAACAGTAACCTGCAACTGTGGTAACACATTCGTAACAGGTTCTACAAAGAAAGATATCCACGTAGAAATCTGCTCCAAATGTCATCCATTCTACACAGGTCAGCAGAAAGCTGCTGCAGCTCGTGGACGTATTGATAAGTTCAACAAAAAATACGGCATTAACGCATAAGACAATAAGAAAAGACAAGCGGGTTGAGGTTTTTACAAATCTCAACCTGTTTTTCTCTATAGGAATGTAAGGGAGAAACGATGAAATCTTCAAATATAGGTGGTCAGGCTGTCATGGAAGGTATCATGATGCGCAGTGGAGATCAGTATTCCATTGGTGTCAGAAAACCGGACGGTGAGATCGAGGTGAAGGTGGAGCCATACAGGAGCTGGGCAAAAGACAGTAGCATTTGGAAACTGCCTGTTTTCCGGGGTGTGGCTTCTTTTTTTGAATCTTTGGTTGTGGGGATCCGGTGTCTGATGTATTCGGCAAGTTTTATTGAGGACGAAGAAGAGGATGCGAAGAAACCAGGGAAAGAAAAGACAGAAGAACAGAAAGAAAAAGAAGAAAAATGGCTGATGTATGGGACAATGACATTTTCTGTGATATTTTCCATAGCCCTGTTTATCATGCTGCCGTATTTCCTGGCAGGTTTTCTTCGGAATGCGACGACGTCGGAAGGCGTGATCGCTGTTGCAGAAGCATGTGTACGCATGATTCTGTTTCTCGGTTATCTGGTGCTGATTTCCAGAATGAAAGATATTCAGAGAGTATTTATGTATCACGGAGCGGAACATAAGTGTATTAACTGTGTGGAACACGGACTGGAACTGAATGTGGAAAATGTAATGAAAAGTTCCAGAGAACATAAACGCTGCGGAACCAGCTTTTTGCTGTTTGTCATGATCGTCAGCATTATTTTCTTTTTGTTTATCCGGGTGTCTTCACCGGTACTGCGGGTAGTGATCCGTCTGCTTCTGATGCCGGTTATCGCCGGAGTATCTTATGAGATCATCCGGCTGGCAGGAAAAAGTGATAACAAAATTGTAGCATTGTTGAGTAAACCGGGGCTGATGTTACAGCATCTGACAACGAGAGAGCCGGAACCGGAGATGGCAGAGGTTGCTATCGCAGCGGTAGAAGCGGTATTTGACTGGAGAAGTTATCTGAAAGAGAACTTTCCGGAACAATACGGAGAAAAGTCATGAGTACATTGAGACAATTGCTTTCATGGGGAAGCGAAACACTGGAGAAAGCCGAAGTACCGGACAGCGGACAGGATGCATGGATGTTGATGGAAGAAGTCTTCGGAATAGAAAAAAGCTATTATTTTCTTCACGGAACTGATAAAATAGATCCGGATGTACAAAAAAGATATGAAGAGATGATCCGGGACCGGGCAAAACGGATTCCGGTACAATATCTGACCGGAAAAGCCTGGTTTATGGGGTATGAATTTCTGGTTAATTCCAGTGTGCTGATTCCACGATTTGATACGGAAGTTCTGGTGGAGGAGACAATAAAACATATTATGCCGGGATGTCGGTTATTAGATGTATGTACCGGAAGCGGCTGTATTTTGCTGAGCTTGCTGGAAGAATGTAAGGGCAGGATCAGCGCGGCAACAGGTGTAGATATTTCCAAAGATGCACTGCAGGTTGCAATTGCAAACAGAAACAGGATGGAACTCACAGCGGATTTCAGAGAGAGTGATCTGTTTTCGGATGTTGAGGGAGTTTATGATGTGATCGTGTCGAATCCACCGTATATTGCCACGAAAGAACTGGAGGGACTGATGCCGGAGGTACGGGATCATGAGCCGATACTGGCACTTGACGGAATGGAAGACGGGTTATATTTTTACCGGAAGATTGTGGCGCAGGCAGGTGAATATCTGGAACAGGGCGGATGGCTCTGCTTTGAAATCGGATATGATCAGGGAGAGGCACTGAAAGAGATGATGACAGAAGCCGGTTATGGACAGGTAAAGATCATCAAAGATCTGGCAGGACTTGACCGGGTAGCCATTGGACAGAAAAACAATAATTGGAATGCATTTTGAATCGTAACTGTGAAGGTACTGAACAGTTACGAAATATACCAGGAGGAAGAGAAATGTTTGATAAATTAGAAGATCTGCTGGTTCGTCTGGAAGAAATTTTAAGTGAATTAAACGAGCCGGGAGTTGCAAATGATCCTGCACGTTTTCAGAAGCTGATGAAGGAACAGAGCGAACTGCAGCCAATTGTGGATGCATACAAAGAATATAAAGCGTGTCAGCAGACGGTGGAAGAGAGTCTGATGATGCTGGATGAAGAATCTGACGAAGAGATGCGTGAGATGCTGAAAGAAGAGCTGGCAGATGCAAAAAGCAGAATTGAAGAACTGGAGACAGAACTGAAGATCCTGTTGCTGCCTAAAGATCCGAATGACAGTAAAAATGTTATCGTTGAGATACGCGCCGGCGCCGGTGGTGACGAGGCTGCTTTATTTGCCGCTGAAATCTATCGTATGTATGTAAAATATGCAGAGTCCCGCAGATGGAAAACCGAGCTGATGTCTCTGAATGAAAACGGGATCGGCGGTTTCAAGGAAGTTACTTTTATGATCAATGGTGCAGGAGCATATTCCCGTCTGAAGTACGAAAGTGGTGTGCACCGTGTACAGCGTGTACCGGAGACAGAGTCCGGTGGACGTATCCATACTTCTACGATTACTGTAGCAATCATGCCAGAAGCAGAAGAAATTGATTTCCAGCTGGATCTGAATGACTGTAAGTTTGATGTATTCCGTGCATCCGGTAACGGTGGACAGTGTGTCAACACAACAGACTCCGCGGTACGTCTGACTCATATCCCGACCGGTATTGTAATTTCCTGCCAGGATGAAAAATCACAGCTTAAAAACAGAGATAAGGCACTGCGTGTTCTGCGCTCCCGTCTGTATGATATGGAGTTACAGAAACGTCATGACGAAGAAGCGGAAGCAAGAAGAAGCCAGGTAGGTACGGGAGACCGTTCCGAGAAGATTCGTACCTATAACTTTCCGCAGGGCCGTGTGACAGATCACAGAATCAAACTGACCCTGCATCGTCTGGATACAATCTTAAATGGTGATCTTGATGAGATCATTGACAGCCTGATCGCAGCAGACCAGACAGCCAAGCTGGCAAAAATGAACCAATAAACAAAATATGTAAATAAAAGGATCGGAGGAAACATCATGGGAAAATATTTTGGTACCGATGGTTTTCGTGGAGAAGCGAATGTGGATCTGACTGTGGAACATGCTTATAAAGTAGGAAGATTCCTTGGATGGTATTACGGAAGAGAACACAAAGCACAGATTGTGATCGGAAAAGATACAAGAAGAAGCAGCTACATGTTTGAGTATTCTCTGGTTGCAGGACTGACTGCTTCCGGTGCGGATGCGTATCTGCTTCATGTAACCACCACACCAAGCGTTTCCTATGTAGTGCGGACGGAAAATTTTGACTGTGGAATTATGATTTCTGCCAGTCACAATCCATTTTATGATAACGGCATCAAGATCATTGGCGGAAACGGGCAAAAGATGGATGCGGAAGTGGAAGCTATGATTGAAGGATATATTGATGATGATGTTCCGAAGATTCCGTTTGCAACAAAAGAAAAGATTGGTCGGACGGTGGATTTTGCGGCCGGACGAAACCGGTACATCGGTTATCTGATTTCCATTCCTACCCGTTCGTTCAAAAACTACAGAGTAGGACTGGACTGTTCTAATGGAAGTGCTTCCTCGGTAGCCAAGAGTGTGTTTGATGCACTGGGAGCAAAAACTTATGTCATCAATAATGAGCCGGATGGAACGAACATCAATACGAACTGCGGATCAACACATATCGAAGTGCTGCAGCAATTTGTCAAAGAAAAACATCTGGATGTAGGATTTGCATATGACGGAGATGCGGATCGGTGTATCGCTGTGGATCATCTGGGAAATGTAGTCGATGGAGATCTGATCCTGTATATCTGTGGAAAATATATGAAAGAGACCGGAAAACTGGAAAATAATACGATCGTCACTACGATTATGTCCAACCTTGGTCTTTATAAAGCCTGTGACAGGGAAGGTATCCGGTACGAAAAAACAGCAGTAGGAGATAAATATGTCTGTGAAAACATGATGGCAAACGGACACAGTCTCGGCGGTGAACAGTCCGGACATATTATTTTCAGCAAACATGCTACTACCGGAGATGGTATCTTGACATCTTTGATGCTGATGGAAGTTATTATTGAAAAAAAACAGTTATTAAATACTCTTGCATCAGAAGTTTCCATTTATCCTCAGCTTCTGGAAAATGTTCGTGTTGCCAATAAAACAGCTGCAAGAAACAACGAGGAAGTAAAGAAGGCAGTTGCCTCGGTGGAGAAAGAATTAGGAGAAGACGGAAGAATTCTTGTGCGGGAGAGTGGCACTGAACCGGTCATTCGTGTTATGGTAGAAGCGAAAAAAGATGCGATCTGTCGTGAAATGGTACAGCGCGTGATTGAAGTGATGGACAAAGAGGGACTGATTTTGTCATGAGAAAAGAGGTACTGGCGGTTGGATGTGCGCTGATGGTGTTCTGCGGCTGTGGGAAAAATAATGCGGCACAACATTATGAAAGCGGCTGGGTGGCTATGGAAAAAAAAGATTACACTACTGCAGTAAACGAATTTCAGCAGGTGATCGATCAAAACAGCAGACTGGCAGAAAGTTACCGGGCAGAAGGAATTGCCTATTATTCAGAAAAGGCCTATCCGGAGGCGATTGCTGCTTTTTCGCGAAGTCTGAACAATATGGATGATCCGGATAAGGAATTTAAAAAAGATGTACAGTTTTATCTTGCCCAGGCACGCATGGATTATGGCGAGGTAGATAAAGCGATTGAAGTGTACAGCGAGATACTGAAGGCAGGGGAAGACGAACAGGCATTCTTTCTGAGAGGAAAGGCATATATTTCCATGGAAGATTATAAAAATGCCGAAAAAGACTTTCAGAGAGCACTGGAAGGCTGTGAAGATTATAATCTGTATATCAATATTTATCAGATTTATGTGGATCACAACAAGGCAGTAGATGGTGATGCCTATCTGAAGATGGCTCTGGAGTTAGAACCTCAGGACGGAGAAGATTGCTATCACAGAGGAAGAATCTACGAATATGAAAAAAATTATGAGGCAGCCAGAGATGAATTGAAAACAGCGATGGAACAGGGATATGAGGATGCCATGCTGCTTTTGGGTCGGGTATATCTGGAGATGGAAGATCCGGCAAGTGCCAGATCGATGTATCAGGAATATCTGCAAAAGAGTGAGCAGGGTGCCAAGGCCTACAACGGACTGGCAATGTGCGATATTTATGATGGTGCATATGATAGCGCACTGGAGAATATCGCACAGGGTCTGAAGGAAAATTCCAAAGAGGACGAACAGGGTCTGCTTTATAATGAAATTGTGGCCTATGAATATAAACGGGATTTTGCTACAGCAAAAGAAAAGATGAAGATATATCTGGAACAGTATCCGGAAGATGAGGCGGCTCTTCGGGAGAACGAGTTTCTTTCTACAAGATAGGAGGAAAAAGCATGTATGAGATGGGGGAACAGCTGGAACGGGTGATTCTGGCAGGCGTACAGACATATGAGTCTGATGATACCGTACAATCTTTATATGAACTGAGAGAACTGGCTGAGACAGCCGGGGCCGTAACTGTTGGGACGATCATGCAAAGCAGAGAGACCATTCATCCGGCAACCTATCTGGGAAAAGGAAAGCTGGAAGAACTGAAAGAGTTGTTGTATGATTTGGATGCCACTGGTGTGATCTGTGATGATGAACTCTCACCGGCACAGCTAAATAATCTGGAGCAGGAACTGGAATGTAAGGTGATGGACAGAACCATGGTGATTCTGGACATCTTTGCGCAGCGTGCAAAGACCAGCGAAGGAAAGATCCAGGTAGAACTTGCACAATTAAAGTACCGGGCGGCAAGACTGGTCGGTATGCGTGCCTCGCTGTCCCGTCTCGGAGGTGGCATTGGTACCCGTGGCCCGGGTGAGAAAAAGCTGGAGGTGGACCGTCGACTGATCCACAGCCGGATCGGTCAGCTGAAAGAACAGCTGGAGCAGGTGCAGAAGCACAGGGAACTAATCCGCAGCCAGCGGGATAAGAGTCAGGTGAAGGTGGCGGCAATCGTGGGATATACTAACGCAGGAAAATCCACACTGCTCAATACAATGACGCAGGCAGGGGTTCTTGAGGAAAACCAGTTATTTGCCACGCTGGATCCAACGACAAGGGCGCTGGATCTTCCGGGCAAACAGCAGATTCTTCTGACAGATACGGTAGGATTTATTCGAAAACTGCCGCATCATCTGATCGAGGCCTTTAAAAGTACATTGGAGGAAGCCAAATATGCAGATATGATCCTCCATGTGGTAGACGCTTCCAATCCCCAGATGGATGAACATATGCAGGTAGTTTATGATACATTGCGCCAGCTGGGGGTGTCGGATAAGAAAGTGATCACTCTGTTTAACAAACAGGACCTGTGTACGGATAAAGAACAGCTGAGAGATTTTCAGGCAGATCATGTACTTCAGATTTCGGCAAAGAATGGACAGGGACTTGAGGAACTGAAAGAACTTCTTGCGGATGTTTTGCGGGAAGGACAGATTTATATTGAACGTCTGGTTCCGTATGATCAGGCAGGAAGTATTGCCAGGATCCGAAAATATGGACAGGTGGTGCAGGAAGAATTTCTGGCAGAAGGAATTTCTGTGAAGGCTTATGTGCCGATGGAGGTTTACAGTCAGATCTGAGAAAAGAAGAAAAAAGAGGGCAAACCCTTATGGTAAGGTGCTTTTCCCTCTTTATAAGGTTACATAACGTTCATACCATATATTGTGCAAGTAGAAATTGAGACACAATATATGGTAGTTTTTTGTATTGACAGAGGATAATTGGTTTGCTACTATAGTAATCGACACATCCGTAAAGGAATAATTGCGAGAGGGTCAAAAAGCAGGTGAACGTATAAAATACAGCCTGTAAAAGCAACAGGAAAAGAGGATGGAATAATGTTTAATGTGATAAAACGTGATGGAGAAGTTGCAGCATTTCAGCTGAGTAAGATTACCCAGGCGATCGAGAAAGCTTTCCAGGCACAGGAAAAACAGTATACACCGGATATGATGGAGATGCTGGGACTACGGGTAACCGCAGATTTCCAGAAAAAGATAAAAAAAGATCAGGTATCTGTGGAGGATATTCAGGACAGCGTGGAAAATGTGCTGATCCAGTGCGGATATTCTGAGGTGGCGAAAGCCTATATCCTGTATCGCAAGCAGAGAGAAAAAGTAAGAAATATGAAGTCCACGATCCTGGATTATAAAGAAATCGTAAACAGTTATGTGAAAGTAGAAGACTGGCGTGTAAAAGAAAATTCTACGGTTACCTATTCCGTAGGCGGACTGATCTTAAGCAATTCCGGAGCAGTAACGGCAAATTACTGGTTGTCTGAAATCTATGACAAAGAGATTGCAGATGCGCACCGAAACGCAGATATCCATATTCACGATCTTTCCATGCTGACCGGATATTGTGCCGGCTGGTCATTAAAACAGCTGATTAAAGAAGGATTAGGAGGAATAGAAGGCAAGATTACTTCTGCTCCGGCGAAACACCTGAGTGTTCTGTGTAACCAGATGGTCAATTTCCTTGGCATCATGCAGAATGAATGGGCAGGTGCACAGGCATTTTCTTCTTTTGATACTTATCTGGCACCTTTCGTAAAGACAGACCATCTGACTTATCCGGAAGTGAAAAAATGTATCGAAGCCTTTATCTATGGTGTGAACACACCAAGTCGCTGGGGAACACAGGCTCCATTTTCCAATATCACACTGGACTGGACTGTACCGGATGATCTGGCAGAACTTCCGGCAATCGTTGGCGGAAAAGAGATGGACTTTAAGTATAAAGATTGTAAACAGGAGATGGATATGGTCAACAAGGCGTTTATCGAGACCATGATCGAAGGAGATGCCAATGGCAGAGGTTTCCAGTATCCGATTCCGACTTACTCCATCACAAAAGAATTTGACTGGTCCGATACAGAAAACAACCGTCTGCTCTTTGAGATGACATCCAAATACGGAACTCCGTATTTTTCCAACTATATTAACAGCGATATGCAGCCAAGCGATGTAAGAAGTATGTGCTGTCGTCTGCGTCTGGATCTGCGAGAACTGCGTAAAAAGACCGGAGGATACTTCGGTTCCGGCGAAAGCACCGGTTCTGTGGGCGTGGTAACCATCAATATGCCGCGGATCGCTTATCTGTCTCAGGATGAGGATGAATTTTATCAGCGTCTGGACCGCCTGATGGATATTTCCGCACGTTCCCTGCATATCAAGAGAGAAGTGATCGGAAAACTGCTGGATGAGGGGCTGTATCCGTATACCAAGCGCTATCTGGGAAGCTTTGACAATCATTTTTCCACCATCGGTCTGGTTGGCATGAATGAAGCAGGACTGAATGCAAGATGGCTTCGTGCAGACATGGCTGATGAGAAGACACAGAAGTTTACAAAAGATGTTCTGAATCATATGAGAGAACGGTTGTCCGATTATCAGGAAGAATACGGAGAACTGTATAACCTGGAAGCAACACCGGCAGAATCCACCGCATATCGTCTGGCAAAGCATGATAAGAAACATTATCCGGATATTATTACTGCAGGTCATGAAGGAGATACCCCGTACTATACCAACAGCTCTCACCTGCCGGTAGATTATACTTCTGATATCTTTGATGCATTGGATGTGCAGGATGAACTGCAGACCCTGTATACGTCCGGTACGGTCTTTCATGCGTTTCTGGGAGAAAAACTTCCGGACTGGAAGGCGGCAGCCACACTGGTAAGAAAGATTGCAGAAAATTATCGTCTGCCTTATTATACCCTGTCACCGACTTATTCGGTATGTAAAGAACATGGTTATATTGCGGGAGAACATTTCACTTGTCCGACCTGTGGCAAGAAGGCAGAGGTCTACAGTCGAATTACAGGATATTACCGTCCGGTACAGAACTGGAATGACGGAAAAGCGCAGGAATACAAGAACAGAACCGTGTATGATATCCTTCACTCCGGTGCACCGGCAGAAAAACCGTTGGAAGCAGTGAAAGAGGAGCGGCCGGTGATGGGCGGAAAACATCCTACCAGAACGATGGTAACTATGACAAAAGACGATGTGAAGATCCAGCATCCGGACAGTGTGAAATATCTGTTCACCACAAGTACCTGTCCGAACTGTAAGATTGCGAAACAGATGCTTGCAGAAGCGGAAGAAGAGTATCAGCTGATCGATGCCGAGAAAAACCCGGAACTGGTATCAAGATACGGCATCATGCAGGCACCGACACTGGTAGTCATCGAAGGAGACGAGACAAAGAAATATGTAAATGCTTCGAATATTCAGAAGTATGTGGAAGAGAACGAGTAAAAATAGAAATAAGCGTGGTAACGAGAAAATCCTGAAAACCACAGACAAAGATATAAAAAATCCCCGGCAGAAATCATTCTGCCGGGGATAACTGTTTTGCATTATTTATTATTGTTTTTTACTTCCTGCATCATCAGTGCACGAACCTTCAGCGGAAGTCCGAACAGAGTGATGAATCCGTCAGCATCGTGGTGATCATACATATCACCGGTTGTGAAGGATGCCAGAGACTCGTTGTACAGGCTATATGGAGAAGTTGTACCGGCTTTGATGATGTTGCCTTTGTACAGTTTGAATTTTACTTCACCGGTTACATATTTCTGTGTGGATTCTACGAAAGCCTGGATCGCTTCACGCAGTGGAGTGAACCATTTTCCTTCATATACAACCTGTGCGAACTGGCTGCCCAGTTTTTTCTTAGTTTCCATGGTTTCACGATCCAGAATCAGTTCTTCCAGCTGATCGTGAGCTTCCATCAGGATAGTTCCGCCAGGAGTTTCGTATACACCACGAGATTTCATACCAACGACACGGTTTTCTACGATATCGATGATACCGATACCATGTTTTCCACCCAGTGCATTCAGCTCGGTGATGATCTCAGAAACTTTCATTGCTTTTCCGTTCAGTGTTTTCGGAACACCGGCTTCAAAAGTCATGGTTACATATTCCGGCTGATCCGGAGCATCTTCCGGGGAAACACCGAGAACCAGCAGATCTTTGTAGTTTGGCTCATTTGCCGGATCTTCCAGTTCCAGACCTTCATGGCTGATGTGCCACAGGTTACGGTCACGGCTGTAGCTGTGTTTTGCATCGAATGGCAGATCGATGCCGTGCTGTTTTACGAATTCCAGCTCGTCTTCACGGGACTGCATAGTCCATACATCAGTCATACGCCATGGAGCGATAATTTTCAGATCAGGAGCCAGTGCTTTGATACCCAGTTCAAAACGGATCTGGTCATTTCCTTTACCGGTAGCACCGTGGCAGATCGCGGTAGCACCTTCTTTTCTGGCAATTTCCACCAAACGTTTGGCGATAGCCGGACGAGCCATGGAAGTACCCAGCAGATATTTGTGTTCGTATACGGCACCTGCCTGTACACAAGGCACGATATATTCATCACAGAACTCGTCTACGATATCTTCGATATATAATTTAGAAGCACCGGACATGGCAGCTCTCTTATCCAGCCCGTCCAGTTCAGCACCCTGACCACAGTTTACACAGCAGCAGATAACTTCATAATCAAAAGTTTCTTTTAACCACGGGATCAGTGCGGTAGTATCCAGTCCGCCGGAATACGCTAAGATTACTTTTTCTTTCATTATAATATCCTCCTTACAGATATATGTTATTGTTCAGTCCTGTTTATCGGTATACAATGTATTTTTATGCATTTGATTGTATATCTTATCGGGACAAAATCAAATTCAGATGAATTTTACAAGGCATAATATACATCATATAAATAGAAAAAGCAAGAGAGAAATGGAAAAAAATAAAAAAACTTGCATATTATTCACTAATGTTGTATAATTATGCAACTGTAAAGAGAAAAAAAGAAAGATCTCATCTCAGGCACTTTACTTTGGCAGTGGAAGAGAGTAGAATAAATTAACGTTATGAAAGAAAGAGGAGATTGAAGAAATGATTAAAGTTGGTATTATTGGAGCAACCGGATATGCAGGGTCGGAACTGGTTCGTATTCTTCTGGGGCATAAGGATGTGGAAATCAAGTGGTACGGATCGAGAAGTTACATTGATAAAAAATATGCGTCCATTTATCAGAACTTCTTCCAGCTGGTAGATGCAAACTGCATGGATGATAATATGGAAGTCCTGGCAGATCAGGTGGATGTGATTTTCACAGCAACGCCGCAGGGGCTGTGTGCATCTTTAGTCAATGAAGAGATTCTTTCGAAAGTAAAGATCATCGATCTGAGTGCGGATTTCCGTATCAAAGATGTAAAGGTATATGAAGAATGGTACAAACTGGAGCACAAATCACCGCAGTTTATCGAAGAAGCTGTGTACGGACTGTGTGAGATCAACCGTGAGGATGTAAAGAAAGCCCGTCTGGTAGCCAATCCGGGATGCTATACAACCTGCAGTATCCTGACTTGCTATCCGCTGGTAAAAGAAGGCATCATCGATCCGAACACGATTATCGTAGATGCAAAATCCGGTACCTCCGGTGCAGGACGCGGTGCGAAAGTGGACAATCTGTTCTGCGAAGTCAATGAAAATATGAAAGCGTATGGTGTGGCGACCCACCGTCATACCCCGGAGATTGAAGAACAGCTGGGTTATGCATGTGGCGAAAAGATCACGATCAACTTCACTCCGCATCTGGTACCGATGAACCGTGGGATTCTGGCAACGGCCTATGCAAGCCTGAAAAAAGATGTGACGTATGAAGAGGTAAAGGCAATTTATGATAAATATTACGCAGATGAAAAATTCGTCCGTGTACTGGAAAAAGATGTCTGCCCGCAGACAAAATGGGTGGAAGGCAGCAACTATGTGGATGTAAACTTCAAGATCGATCCGAGAACCAACCGGATCATCATGATGGGAGCCATTGATAACCTGGTAAAAGGAGCGGCTGGACAGGCCGTACAAAACATGAACCTGATGTTTGGGTTGAAAGAGAGTGAAGGACTTGAACTGGTTCCAATGTTCCCGTAGGAGAGAAAAAACTACACAACGAAAGAGTCTCAAAGGAGAGTTGACATGATGAAGATTATTGACGGCGGAGTTACCGCAGCAGAAGGATTTCAGGCAGCAGGACTGGCAGCCGGGATCAAAAAAGGAAATACAAAAGATATGGCACTGGTATACAGCGAGAAACCGTGTGTGGCAGCAGGAACTTTCACGACTAATGTGGTGAAGGCAGCCCCGGTAAAATGGGATCAGCATATTGTATACGATGTACCGACAGCACAAGCAATCGTATGCAACAGTGGTGTGGCAAATGCATGTACCGGTGAAGAGGGATATGGTTACTGCAAAGAAACCGCAAAGATCGCAGCTGAAAGCCTACAGATTCCGGAAGATTCTGTACTGGTGGCATCCACTGGTGTCATCGGGAAACAGCTTCCGATGGATCTTCTGGGTGCAGGCATAAAGAATCTGGTACCGCTGTTATCTCATACAAGAGAGGCAGGAAAACTGGCAGCACAGTCAATCATGACCACAGATACCGTATCGAAAGAAGTGGCAGTGACCATGGAGATCGGAGGAAAGACCGTAACACTTGGCGGTATGTGCAAGGGATCCGGTATGATCCATCCGAATATGTGTACGATGCTTGGTTTTCTGACCACCGATGTGGCAATTTCCAAGGAACTGCTGCAGAAAGCACTGAGTACCGTAGTAAAAGATACTTATAATATGGTTTCGGTAGACGGAGATACCTCCACAAACGACACCGTACTGCTTCTGGCAAACGGAGCTGCAGGCAATGATGAGCTTACAGAAGAAAATGAAGACTATCAGACCTTCCTGGATGCGCTGCTCTATGTCAATACCTGTCTGGCAAAGAAAATTGCCGGAGACGGAGAGGGAGCAACCGCATTATTTGAAGTAAAAGTAGTTGGCGCTGAGAGCAAAGAACAGGCGGTAACTTTAAGTAAATCCATCATCACTTCTAATCTGACCAAGGCAGCCATCTTTGGTCATGATGCGAACTGGGGACGAATCCTGTGTGCGATGGGATACTCCGGGGCACAGTTTGATCCGGAAAAAGTAGATCTGTATTTTGAGAGTAAAGCAGGAAAACTGCAGATCATCAAAGACGGCGTAGCGACCGATTACAGTGAAGAGGAAGCGACAAAGATCCTTTCCGAAAAAGAAGTAACAGCGATTGCAGATGTGAAGATGGGAGAGGCGACAGCTACCGCATGGGGCTGCGATCTGACCTATGATTATGTAAAGATCAACGCGGACTATCGTTCATAAATAGATATACAAGAACCAGAAAGAGGAGAACAAAAGAAAATGGTAAAGACAGAATATCTGGAAAAAGCACAGGTGTTAATTGAAGCACTGCCTTATATTCAGCGGTTTAACCGGAAAATTATTGTGGTAAAATACGGCGGAAGCGCAATGGTGGATGAAAATCTGAAACGTCAGGTCATCCAGGATGTGGTACTTCTGAAACTGGTAGGGTTCAAGCCGATCATTGTACACGGTGGCGGAAAAGAGATCAGCCGCTGGGTAGGAAAAGTCGGTATGGAACCAAGATTTGTCAACGGTCTTCGCGTAACCGATAAAGATACCATGGAAGTTGCAGAGATGGTTCTTGGTAAAGTCAACAAAGAACTGGTAACACTGGTAGAATCTCTCGGTGTAAAGGCAGTGGGTATCAGCGGAAAAGACGGTGCCCTGTTAAATGTAGAAAAGAAATATTCCAACGGGGAAGATATCGGATATGTGGGAAATGTAACTTCCGTGAATCCGAAGATCATCGAAGATCTGCTGGAAAAGGATTTTCTTCCAATTATCTGTCCGATTGGTCTGGATAAAAACTTTGATACTTACAATATCAATGCAGACGATGCGGCATGTGCGATCGCGAAGGCAGTCCATGCAGAAAAACTGGCATTCCTGACCGATATCGAAGGCGTATATCTGGATCCGAATGATCCGTCCACCCTGCTGTCCAAATTATTTGTAAAAGAAGCAAAAGAACTGATCGATAACGGCAATGTAGGCGGTGGCATGATCCCGAAATTACAAAACTGCATCGATGCGATCGAAGAAGGTGTTTCAAGAGTACATATTCTGGACGGAAGAATCCCGCACTGTCTGCTGCTGGAAATCTTTACAAATAAAGGAATCGGAACCGCAATTCTGAGAAAGGATGAGATCAAAGATTATGACGTACAGTAAAGAATATATCGATCGGGCAGAAGAAGTCATTCTGCATACCTATAATCGTTTCCAGATCGTTCTGGACAAAGGAAACGGTGTTCATCTGTATGATGTAGATGGCAAAGAATATCTGGACTTTGCAGCAGGAATTGCTGTATTTGCCCTGGGATACAATAATCAGGCATACAATCAGGCACTGAAGGATCAGATCGATAAAGTGATCCATACCTCCAACCTGTATTACAATGTACCAATGATGGAAGCAGCAGAGAAACTGGTAAAAGCAACCGGACTTTCCAAAGTATTTTTCACAAACAGCGGAACCGAGGCCATCGAGGGTGCGATCAAAGTAGCAAGAAAATACGCTTACCTGAAAGACGGCTCCAACGATCATGAGATCATCGCGATGAACCATTCTTTCCATGGAAGAAGTCTGGGAGCTTTATCCGTAACCGGTAATACCCACTATCAGGATCCATTCAAACCACTGATCGGAGGAATCAAATTTGCAGATTTCAATGATCTTGAAAGCGTAAAAGCACAGATTACCGACAAGACCTGTGCGATCATCATGGAAACCGTACAGGGTGAGGGCGGTATCTATCCGGCAGAGCCGGAATTCCTTCAGGGCGTACGGAAACTGTGCGATGAGCATGATATTCTGCTGATCCTCGATGAGATCCAGTGCGGTATGGGACGTACCGGAAACATGTTTGCCTGCCAGGCTTACGGTGTACAGCCAGATGTTATGACCTGCGCGAAAGCCCTGGGCTGCGGTGTTCCGGTAGGAGCCTTTGTCCTGAATGAAAAGACAGCCAACGCATCTTTAGTACCTGGCGACCACGGAACCACATACGGTGGCAACCCTCTGGCATGTGCGGCAGTCAGTAAAGTATTTGACTTGTTTGAATCTGAAAAAATTGTGGAACATGTCAATAAAGTTGCACCGTATCTGGAGAAAAAACTGGATCAGTTGGTGGAAAAATATGATTTTATTACCACAAGACGTGGAAAAGGTCTGATGCAGGGACTGGTACTGGAAGGAAAACCGGTAGGAGAAGTGGTTACGAAAGCAATTGAAAACGGTCTGCTGGTTATTTCCGCAGGGACGAACGTGCTTCGTATGGTACCTCCGCTTGTGATTACGGAAGCAGATGTCGACGAGATGATCGAAAAACTGGAAAAAGCACTTGTTTAAGATAGTGATGTTAGGTATAAAAACAGAACATGTGCACATACTAGAGCATGCCCGGATTAGAAAGCAGTCCGGACATGCTCTTTATTATTAAGAAGAAGGAGGTATGTGCAATGCCAGCATTACAGTGTTCAGCGGTAAAATGTATGTATAATAAGGATAATCTTTGTTCCAAAGGAGATATCCAGGTAAAAGGAGATCATGCAGCTACGGAAAATGAAACCTGGTGTTCAAGTTTTGTGGAAAAGACCGGAATGTCCAATGCTTATACATGCGGAGGCGGCTGCAGCTCTATTCAGGTCGGATGTGCAGCCCATGATTGTACCTATAACAGACAGGAGGTATGCCAGGCGGATCATGTGCACATCGATGGAAGTCAGGCCTGTATCTGTGAAGAAACCTGCTGTGGAACGTTCCGGTGTGAATAAAGCAAGATGATTCTGCAATAAGATAAGAAAAACTCTCCGGTCTTTGAGGCGAAACACAAAGACGGAGAGTTTTTTAAAAAAGATAACATTATGAAACAGATGCGGAAACCTGGAATGGGAATGCGATCTGAGCTCCATCCACATAGATGGTCACTTCATTACAGGAAGCACTGATGCCGTAAGCTGCGGTAGCAGTTACTGCATCGCCACCGGTAGTGGCAAGATCCGGTGAAGTCAGATCTGCCAGATAATAAGGAAGACATACAGTATCACCGTCAAGCACACGAAAACTCATCTGATCATATAAGAGAGGATCATCAAATGCCAGATTTTTATATGTGTATGTAATGACAATAACTTTATCAGGATTAGAAGTATCATATTCACTGCGGTCATCCGTAACTTCTACTTTGTCAATCGTAAATGTAGCAACGTCTTTTCCGTCACTTTGAATAGTTATCGCATCGCCCACTTTATAAGCTGGTGTACTTTCCAGATCCTTCGGATATTCCATATTCGGAGCTCCCTCAGACTGGCTGTTAGCGATATCTTCTGCGGTTACCTGGGCAGGTGTTCCGGTGGTTCCATCAGCAGAAGGATTCAGAGAGGCAAGATCAATCAGAGCATTTTTCAGAGTGGTCATATCGTCAGAAGAAATACTCCACTGCTCGGAATCATCTTTCTGAAGAGTTACAGTAACAGATTCCGGATCGTTGTACTCTGCTTTGTCAAGGGCGGTTTGATAAGCTTCCAGCATCAGAGAGTATACATCTTCGATATACTGGTCACTGTCTACGCTGTTATCCTTTAGATAATCGGCAAGTTTCTCATCATAAATCGGTTCCATGGCAGTGTAAAGTTGCATTTGTTGGGTATCTACAGTTATCTGATAGGTGTTCTCTTTTTTATCTGCTTTTTTTACATCGTATTTTGTGTTACTGAAAGCCTGTTTCCAGAAATCAGTATAGTCCTGACGCAGCTGTGGAGAAATCTGTGTACTTCCGGGACTACTTCCGTCGCCACCAATGGAAGAAGACACCAGATCATCGATCATGGAATTGAAGGTGGCTGTAAGATCATCAGAAGAAACTCCTGACAAGGAAGAAAGCGTATCCACATTTCCACGGATCATACCGTCGAGATATGCAGTTGTATAAGCAACAGCATCAAAATCATCTGCTTTATTTCCGGAGCAGCCACTGATTAATAACATACAGGAACAGGCGAGAGCCGTGGAAGCCATCCATTTTTTTTTCATAAATATTCCCCTCCTTAGATTAGAAAAAGCCAGATGCATCTCTATCGGAACATGCATTCTGATTTAAACTCATGGTCATTATACCAGATTTTACGGCAGATACAAGACAGAGAGAGAAAAATACAGGGAAGCGTAAGGAAAATGTCAGAAGTACTACAGTATATATAAAGAAGAGATTTTATAAGAGTAAAAATAATAAAATAAAAAAACAGGAAAAACATCAAAAATATATTGACAGAAAAAAGAATCTATGCTATCCTATGCAAGTATGAAAACAAAGAAGAGTATCCGCTCTCACCTTAGCACAAGAGTGACTATGGTTAATACTTAAGTGGAAAGAGTAATCTTAGGGGAAATTTGCGGATAGTCGGTCTATCTGCTTTTTTTATGCGGCTATGCTGCAGGGCAGTGAATGCGAATCATATGGAAAGGTTATCTAAGAATAATGGAGGTGCACTACTATTAGCGATTTAATGATTAATGAGCAGATCAGAGACAGAGAAGTTCGTCTGATTGGCGAGAATGGGGAACAGTTGGGAATCATGTCTTCCAGAGATGCATACAAACATGCTCAGGAAGCAGGACTGGATCTGGTGAAGATTGCACCGACGGCTAAGCCACCGGTTTGCAAGATTATCGATTACGGAAAATATCGATATGAGATGGCCAGAAAAGAAAAAGAAGCAAAGAAAAAACAGCGTACAATTGATGTTAAAGAAGTTCGTCTGTCTCCCAATATCGATACAAACGATCTGAACACTAAAGTAGGTGCTGCAAGAAAGTTCATTTCCAAAGGTGACAAGGTAAAAGTTACTCTTCGTTTCCGTGGAAGAGAGATGGCGCACATGCACAACAGCAAATATATTCTGGATGATTTCGCAGAAAAACTGGCTGACATTGCAGTGGTAGAGAAAGCACCAAAAGTGGAAGGCAGAAGCATGACTATGTTTTTAACTGAAAAACGTTAAAATAACAGAGTAAATCTAAGGAGGACTATAAAATGCCAAAAATCAAAACAAGCAGAGCAGCTGCTAAACGTTTCAAAACTACAGGTACAGGTAAAATCGTAAGAAATAAAGCTTATAAAAGCCATATCTTAACAAAGAAAACTCAGAAGAGAAAAAGAAATCTGAGAAAAGCTACCGTGCTGGATCAGAGCAACGTTAAGAACATGAAAAAAATCTTACCGTATCTGTAAGATAGAAGATTAGGAGGATGACGTAAATGGCAAGAGTAAAAGGCGGATTAAACGCAAAAAAAAGACATAATAGAACATTAAAACTGGCTAAAGGTTACAGAGGAGCAAGATCCAAACAGTACAGAATCGCAAAACAGTCTGTAATGCGTGCTCTTACAAGTGCTTATGCAGGAAGAAAACAGAAAAAACGTCAGTTCAGACAGCTGTGGATCGCTCGTATCAATGCTGCAGCCAGACTGAACGGTTTATCTTACAGCAA
>JABLTP010039137.1_pt1 | contig 20670 bp, 17 predicted proteins | sample 7160111 | NCBI WGS metagenome assembly JABLTP01 (sample SAMN14651227, study PRJNA627086) | human gut metagenome | isolation source: feces | host: Homo sapiens
CGGCCCCTGTACAACTGGGTCATCGAGCACTGTGAGCTGCCTGCCCATCCCCGGTTCATTTTCGGCGAAGCCGCCGTCCACGCAGGGGAATTCCTTGCCGTACATTTTCACGACCCTGTCGCGGACCATCGTGCCGTTGAGGATATTGCTCTCGCCGATGAAGTCCGCCACAAAGGCATTCTTCGGCTCGTTGTAGATATCCTCCGGTGTGCCGATCTGCTGGATGCGGCCCTTGTCCATGACCACCACGGTGTCGGACATGGTCAGGGCTTCCTCCTGATCGTGGGTGACATATATAAACGTGATGCCCATCTGCTGCTGGATACGTTTCAGTTCGTTCTGCATATCCTTACGCAGACGCAGATCCAGCGCGCCCAGCGGCTCGTCCAGCAGCAGCACCTTCGGCCGGTTCACCAGGGCACGGGCAATCGCCACACGCTGCTGCTGACCACCGGAGAGTTGGTCGACACGCCGGCGGTCAAAGCCCTTCAGGCTGACGACCTCCAGCATTTCACCGACACGCTGTCGTATCTCGTCCTCCGGCACTTTTGCGATACGCAGGCCAAAAGCGATGTTTTCAAACACGTCCAGATGCGGAAACAGCGCATATTTCTGGAACACCGTGTTGATCTGCCGCTTATGGGGCGGGACATCGTTGATCCTCTCGCCGTCGAAGGTCACATCGCCGCTTGTGGGCGTGGTGAAACCGCCGATGATCCGCAGTGTGGTGGTCTTGCCGCACCCACTGGGGCCAAGCAGCGTGAGGAATTCGGAATCGTTGATGTAAAGATTGATGTGATCGAGAACCAGCTCGTCGTCAAACGCCATGCAGAGATCCCGCAGGCGAATCAACTCTTTGGACATTTATCCTCCTCCATTCATCAGTAAAATAGCCCCCCTCCGGCGCGGCGGCAGCGCGTCTGTTCACGCGCTCGTTTCTGTCGAAAGATGGCGAGTACACTATATATAAAAGCGTCGGGAAAGTCAATGGATTTTCCCGTTTTTCCCCGAAAAAAATACAGCGGATGGCAAAAGCCATCCGCTGCACGGCACTCAGCCGAAATATTTGTCCCGGAAGGGCACATTTTCCACTGTAAAGCTCTGCCCGCGCAGATAGTTCAGCTGCCCCGCGTCCGTGGGCAGGTCAAAGGTCAGCTTGTAGGCATACAGGGCCTGCCGCGTCTCGCCGTAGCGGCGGTTTACGTCCCCACGGCCGTATTTGCCGTCCCCCAGCAGCGGGCAGTCCAGATCCGCCATCGTGGTGCGGATCTGGTGGGTCCGGCCCGTCTCCAGCCCGATCTCCACCAAGCTCAGCTCTCCCCGCGTCTCCAGCACCTTGTAATCGGTAATGGCGGTCTTTCCGCCGGGGATCGGCTTATGGTACACGGACACCTGCTTTTTCTTCTCATCTTTCAGTAAAAAGCACTCCACCCGGCCTTCCGGCTTCCTTGGCCGACCTACAGTGATGCAGAGGTAGCGCTTGTCTATTTCCCGGTCCCGTATCTTCTCGTTGATGACCCTCAGCGTCTCGGCGTCCTTGGCCGCGATGACGATGCCGCCGGTATTGCGGTCGATACGGTTGCACAGCGCCGGCGTAAAGGCATTTTCCCACTTGGGGTTCCACTCCCGTTTCTGATACAGATATGCCTGGACGTGGTTGATGAGGGTATTCACCTTTTCCGTCTCGTCGGCGTGGACCACCATCCCCTGCGGCTTGTCCGCCAGCAGCAGGTGCTCATCCTCGTACACCACCGTCAGGTGCGGCTTGAACAGCGTCAGAAACAGATTTTCCTCTGAGGGCTTGTCGAAAAACTCGTCGTTGATGTATAATTGCAGCACATCGCCCGCACAGAGCCGCTGGTCCCGCTGGGCACGTCCACCGTTGACCTTCACCCGCTTGATGCGGATATACTTCTGCGCCAGAGCAGGCGGCAGCAGGGGCAGCGCCTTGGACAGAAATCTATCCAGCCGTTGTCCGGCGTCATTTTTTCCGATGGTCAGCTCCCGCATAACGGCGTCCTCCCCTGTGTTTCTCTGTTTATTGTACCGTGTTTTTGAAAAAAGTCAAAATATTTGTAAGAAAATGTTTGACAAGGCATTTTGTGTCGGCTATAATACTACACGTGCCATTGTGAGGTGTACTATGCGTTTGAACGTCAACAAGCTGCTGCATACCCCCGATGCCCGGCAGGACATCCGTTTCGAAATGGATCTGTCCGACTTGGAATTCGGCGGTTCCTATCCTGTTTCCGATCCGGTTGTTGTGGACTGCCGGCTGGAGAATAAGGCTGGGCTGCTGCTGTGCGGAATGACGTTGACCACCACGCTGCATTGTATCTGTGACCGGTGCGGTGAAGCGTACGACGCGGACAAGACGACACGCTACGACTGCGTATTGGCAGAGGCGCGCGAGTCTGACGAAAGCGACGACATCATCCTGCTGGATAACGACGAGGTAGATGTGGAGGAGTTGGCGCGCGACGCCTTTATCCTCGATATGGACACGAAGTTTCTCTGCTCAGAGGACTGCAGGGGGCTGTGCCCCGGCTGCGGTGTGAACCTGAACCGGGAGAACTGCCGATGCAAAAAGGCAGTGGATCCCCGTCTGGCGAAGCTAGCACAGCTGCTGCAGAAGGATGAGTGAATTACTTTTGTATTACATTGCTGCTCAGGCAATTAAGACCAAGGAGGTGTCAACATGGCAGTCCCTAAGGGAAAAGTATCCAAGCAAAGACGCAATAAGAGACGTTCTTCCGTATGGAAGCTGGCAGCTCCCACGCTGGTGGCGTGCGCCAAGTGCGGCGCGCTGCATCTCCCCCACAGAATGTGCCCGGAGTGCGGCAGCTACAACGGCCGCGAGGTCAAGGTCGTCAAGTCTGTGGCCGCGAAATAAGTTCTGTTGTGCCTTTGCAAGAGGGAAGCGCCGCTTCCCTCTTGTTTTTTACTGCTCCCACACTTTTTGTCATGGGAAGTATCAAAATCCATCGTTTTACTTTATGCTTGTGGGCGGCTATACTATATTGTGCTTGCGTCTCACGTCAAAAAACGGTATAATGAGTTGATTATTATGTGGTATTATGTCCTATTGTGGATAAGGCCGCATTTTGCATGAGTGAGGACGTATTATGAGTACCATCATCACCGCCATCGACCGGCACAGCCCCGCGGAGCGCGCCGGCGTTCAGGTGGGCGAACAGCTTCTATCCATCAACGGCCACCCCATCGTGGATGTGCTGGACTATCGTTTTTACGGCTATGATCCCCTGTCGCACCTTGAGCTGAAAACGGCGGCAGGCAACGTGCGGCACGTCACCTGCCGCAAGGCCGAAGGCCAGGACCTGGGGCTGAACTTCGACACGTATCTGATGGACGAAATGCGCTCCTGTGCCAATCACTGCTTGTTCTGCTTTGTGGACCAGATGCCGCCGGGTATGCGCTCCACGCTGTACTTCAAGGATGACGACGCACGGCTGAGCTTTCTGCTGGGCAACTACATTACCCTCACCAACCTGACGGAGCGGGAGGCACAGCGGATCATTGACCTGCACATCAGCCCCATCAACGTGTCCGTCCACGCCACCGACCCACAGCTGCACTGCACCATGCTTGGCAACAAGAACGCCGCCCGGTCGCTGGACTATATCCAGGCCTTCTGCAAGGCCGGTATCGTCATGAACGGGCAGATCGTGGTTTGCCCCGGCTGGAACGACGGTGACCAACTGCGCCGCACCCTGCGGGACTTGACCGAGTGGCAGTTCTCCAGCTGCTCTCTTGTGCCGGTGGGTATCACCAAGTACCGCCAGGGTCTGGCCAAGCTAAGGCCCGTGGACAGGGACTGTGCCCGGGACATCATTGCCATCGCCGAGGAATTCGGGCTGGAAAATCTGCGCCGCTTCGGCACCCGTAGGTTCTTCTGTGCTGACGAACTGTTCCTGCGGGCCGGACTGGATCTGCCCCAAGAGGACTACTACGAGGGCTATCGGCAGCTGGAAAACGGCGTGGGCATGCTGCGCTCGCTGGAGCAGGACTTCCTCAGCGCCATGCGCATGGAGGAGCACGGCGAAGCGCCCTCCCCCTTCACCATCGCCACCGGCACGGCGGCAGCGCCGTTCATGACATACCTGCTGGAGCAGGCCAAGGCGTACTTCCCCGCCCTGCGGGGACAGGTGATCGCCGTGGAGAACGACTTTTTCGGCCACACCATCGACGTAGCCGGTCTGCTGACGGGGCAGGACCTGTCGGCGCAGCTGCAAAAGGTCCCGGATCTGGGCCGGGTGCTGCTGCCGCTACACATGCTGCGGCACGGAGAAAACGTATTTTTGGACGACTACACCGTGGAGCGGCTCAGCGCCGAGCTGAACTGCCCGGTGCAGATCGTGGGGATAGACGGCGGCGACCTGCTGGACGCCATGCTGGAAAGAGAGGGATAAACTATGGCATTACCTTTGATAGCGATCGTGGGACGCCCCAACGTGGGCAAATCCATGCTGTTCAATAAGATCATCGGCCGGCGGCTGTCCATCGTAGAGGACACCCCCGGCGTCACCCGTGACCGTATCTACGGTGAGAGCGAGTGGGTGGGCCGCAGGTTCCGCCTGGTGGACACCGGCGGCATCGAGCCCAATACAGACAGCCAGATTCTGTCCTTCATGCGGGAGCAGGCCCAGATCGCCATCGACAACGCCGACGTCATTATCTTCGTCACGGATATCAAGACCGGCCTGACTGCCTCCGACCAGGAGGTGGCCAGTATGCTTCAGCGCAGCCGTAAGCCCATCGTGCTGGCGGTGAACAAGATGGACTCTGTGGGCGCGGTCGACCCGGATTTCTATGAGTTCTACAACCTGGGTCTGGGCGACCCCGTGGCTGTCTCTGCCGTTCACGGCCACGGCACCGGCGATCTGCTGGACGAATGCATCAAGTATTTTCCGCCGGAAACGGATGAGGAGGACGACTCCGACGTGGTACAGGTGGCCATTATCGGAAAGCCCAATGTAGGTAAATCCAGCTTGACGAACCGTATTCTGGGCGAGGAACGCGTTATCGTCAGCAATGTAGCCGGCACCACCCGTGACGCCATCGACAGCTATTTTGAGAACCAGTACGGCAAATATAATTTCATCGACACCGCCGGTATGCGGAAAAAGTCCAAGGTAGATGACAACATCGAAAAATACAGCGTTCTGCGGGCCACCATGGCTATTGAGCGCAGCGACGTCTGCCTCATTCTCATCGACGCTCAGGAGGGTGTCACCGAGCAGGACACCAAGGTCGCCGGTCTGGCGCATGACGCGGGCAAGGCATGCATTATCGTGGTGAACAAATGGGACCTGATCGAAAAGGACGGCAAGACCATGGACCGTATGCGTGAGGACATCCGCCGGGACCTGAGCTATATGCCCTATGCCCCCATTCTGTTCATCTCCGCCCTGACCGGCCAGCGGGTGGGCCGTCTCTTTGAGCTTATCAACTACGTCAACGATCAGGCGGCCATGCGAATCACCACCGGCACGCTGAACAGTGTGCTGGCAGACGCGCAGACCCGCGTCCAGCCTCCCACGGACAAGGGGCGCCGCCTGAAGATCTACTACATGACGCAGGTGGGCGTCAAGCCGCCCCACTTCGTCATCTTCTGCAACGACAAAAAGCTCTTCCACTTCTCCTACCAGCGCTATCTGGAAAACCAGCTGCGCAGCGTGTTCGGCCTGGAGGGCACCCCCATCGTGCTGACTATCCGCCAGAAGGGAGAGGACGACGGTTGAATCATCTCATCGGCGCTACACTGCTGGCCTCACTGGTCATATTGCTGCTGGGCTATTTCTTAGGTTGTCTCAACGGCTCGGTAATGGTCAGCCACTTCATCATCAAGGACGATGTGCGGCAGCACGGCAGCGGCAATGCGGGCCTGACCAACTTCTACCGCACCTACGGTGCCAAATACGCACTGGGCGTCATCCTCTTCGACATGGGTAAAACAGTGATCGCCTGCCTGATTGGCGGTGCAGCCTTCGACTATCTGGCCGGCGACTGGATGTTGGGCGTCCTGCTGGGCGGCCTTGGCTGTGAGTTGGGTCATATGTTCCCGGTGTTCTTCGGCTTCAAAGGCGGCAAGGGCATCCTGTCCGGCGGTACGCTGGTGTGGCTGCTGGATTGGCGCGTAGGTCTGATCGCGTGGGGTCTGTTCGCCGCCCTGTGGCTGCTGACGAGATACGTCTCTCTCGGCTCCGTCTGCGCCGCCGCCTCCATGCCCGTCACCACATTTTTCTTCTGCGGCCGCAGCCTCCTCTACACGGCGCTGGCCGTGCTGATCGCCGCGCTGGTGATCTGGTGCCACCGGGAGAATATCACGCGCCTGCTGCATCATCAGGAACGCAAATTCCAATGGCACACCGGCACACCGAAAGAGAAAGAGTAAACAGAGAAAGGACATCACTGACATGAAACACAATCAGATGCGGCAGGTGGTCTTCCCCATTCTGGCCGCCTTCATCTGGGGCACCGCCTTCGTTGCGCAGGATATGTGCGCCGACTCCATCGGCGCGTTCGCCTTCAACGCCAGCCGCTACTTTATCGCGGTGCTGGCGCTGCTGGTGGTCATCGTCATCAGCGACAAGCTGAAAAAGGACAAGCCCGTCCTCTCCCCCGCCGAGAAAAAGGCCGCCAACCGGCAGCTGTGGCTGGGCGGCCTGTGCTGCGGTGCGGCGCTGGCCATGGCCTCCAACTTCCAGCAGGCGGGCATGGTGGCCGGCACTGACTCCGGCAAGGCCGGCTTCCTGACGGCGCTGTATGTGGTGCTGGTTCCCGTATGCGGTCTGTTCTTCAAGCGGAAGGTCAGCCTCCCCGTCTGGATCGCCGTGGCACTGTCCGTGATCGCGCTGTATCTGCTGTGCATCAACGGTGAATTCTCCCTCGCCCCCGGCGACCTGCTGATCCTGGCCTGCGCCGTGTGCTTCACCATACATATCCTTGTCATCGACCACTTCACCGCCACCGTGGACGGCGTGAAGCTCAGCTGCCTGCAATTCCTGTTCGCGGCCCTTATCTCCACTGTGTGCATGTTCCTCTTCGAGGACGTGGACTTCGCCGCCATCTGGGGCTGCATCCTGCCCCTGCTGTATGTGGGCATCTTCTCCTGCGGCGTGGGCTACACCCTGCAAATCCTGGCGCAGAAGGGTTCCAACCCCACGGTGGTCACCATCCTGCTGAGTCTGGAGAGCGTATTCGCCGTCATCGCCGGTGCCATTATTCTCAAACAGCAGATGTCTGCCCGGGAATACATCGGCTGCGCGGTGATGTTCGCCGCCGTCCTCCTGGCCCAGATCGACTTCCCCGTGAAACAGAAAGCCGAATAAAGTGCGAAAAAGAAGCACCCGCTCGGGTGCTTCTTTTTCGCGCTTTTGGCTGTCTCAGAACAGCGTCACCTGACTGGTATCCGCCATACCGGCAAAGGCGCCCAGCGCCTTCAGCTGCTCGATATGGGTCTTACTAAGCTTGTTGCAGATGGTGGCGAACTCCTCTACAGAGATGAAGGTTTTTCCCTTTCGCTTCTCCACCGTGTCCAGCGCCGCCGTCTCACCCAGACCGCGCACCGTTACAAAGGGAGGCAGCAGGCCGTTTTCCGTGATCTTGAAGTGTGTGGCATCGGAGTCGTAAATACTAATGGTGTCAAAATGGAAGCCCCGCAGATAGAACTCATAGCACACCTCCAGCGTCACCAGCAGGTTCTGTTCCACGTCGGTGGCGTCCTTATTGTTCTCGATCTCCCTGATTTTCTGCTTCACCGCATCCATGCCGGCGCAGCAGTACTCCGCGTCGAAGGCCTTGGCCCGGATGGAGAAGAACGTAGCGTAGAAGGCCAGCGGCTCATGCACCTTGAACCACGCAATACGGAACGCCATCATCACATAGGCCACAGCGTGGGCCTTAGGGAACAGATAGCCGATCTTGGCCAGGGAGCCGATATACCAATCCGGCACCTGATGCTCCCGCATAGCCTCCTCCCAGCCGTCCTCGAAGCCCTTTTTCTTTACTTTGCCCTTACGCACCGCCTCCATGATCTTAAAGCTCATCTTCGGCTCCAGCCCCATGGAGATCAGGTACAACATGATATCATCGCGGCAGCCCACCGTCTCCAAAACGCTGGCCGTGCCGCCCACGATCAAGTCCCGGGCATTGCCCAGCCACACGTCGGTACCGTGGGAGAAGCCGGACAACCGTACCAGGGTATTGAAATCCTGGGGCATGGTATCCATCAGCATACCGCGGGTGAACCGGGTGTTGAACTCCGGGATAGCCACGGCGCCGGTGGGCCCCAGTATCTCGTCATTTTCAAAGCCCAGCACCTTGGACGAGGTGAAAATACTCATGGTATCCGGGTCATCCAAGGGGATGGCCCGCGCGTTCACGCCGGTCAGGTCCTCCAGCATTTTGATCATGGTGGGGTCATCGTGTCCCAGCATATCCAGCTTCAGGAGGTTGTCCTCCATGCAGTGATACTCGAAATGAGTGGTCACAGTGTCGCTGTTGGCATCGTCTGCCGGGTGCTGCACCGCGGTAAAATCCTCCACATCCATATCATCCGGCACCACTACCAGCCCACCGGGGTGCTGCCCCGTAGTACGCCGCACGCCCACGCAGCCCAGCGTCAGGCGATCCAGCTCCGCGTTGGAGGCCGTCTCGCCCCGTTCCTCCAGGTATTTCTTCACCATGCCGAAGGCGGTCTTTTCCGCTAGGGTACCGATGGTCCCCGCGCGGAACACCTGGGTCTTGCCGAACATCTCAATGGCGTGCTGGTGTGCCCGGGCCTGGTACTCACCGGAGAAATTCAGGTCGATATCCGGCACCTTACCGCCGCCGTAGCCCAAAAACGTCTCAAAGGGGATGTCAAATCCGTCCTTAGCGTACTTTGCCCCGCACATCGGGCAATTCTTATCGGGCATATCCGCGCCGCAGCCGTAGCTGCCATCGGTGATGAACTCAGTATGGCGGCATTGGGGGCAGCGATAATGGGGCGGCAGGGAGTTCACCTCCGTAATGCCGGACATATACGCCACCAGTGAGGACCCCACACTACCCCGGCTGCCCACCAGATAACCGTTTTCCAGGCTGCGCTGCACCAGCTTCTGGGCGGACATATACACCACGTCGTACTTGCCCAGAATGCTTTTCAGTTCCACGTTCAGCCGGTCCACGATCAGCTGAGGCGGCTCGTCGCCATACAGCTCGTGACACTTGTCCCACACTCTGTCATGAAGTTCCTGCTCCGAATTCTCCAGCCGCGGCGGGAACAACCGTCCCGGCGGCAGCAGCTCGATATTTTCGATACGGTCGGCAATGCCGCGCGGGTCGTCGATGACCACCCGATGCGCTTCCTCTTCGCCCAGATAGGCAAACTCCGCCAGCATCTCCTCCGTGGTCTTGAAGTAAATGGGCAGGGGTGCGTCGGCGTCGGCAAACTTCTTGCTGGCCAGCAGGATATGGCGGTATACCTCGTCCTCCGGCTCCTGGAAGTGCACATCACCGGTGGCGCACACGGGCTTGCCCAGCTCCCGGCCCAACCGGACGATAGTACGGTTGAACTCCCGCAGTTCCTCCTCTGACTGCACCGCGCCGTTGCGAAGCATGAACATATTATTGCAGATGGGCTGTATCTCCAGGTAATCGTAGAACGATGCGATGCGCTTCAGCTCCGCCCAGTCCTTGCGGTCCGCCACCGCCCGGAACAGCTCGCCTGCTTCACAGGCTGAGCCGATAATGAGGCCTTCCCGATGGGCGATCAGCTCCGTCTTGGGGATAATGGGCACACGCTTGAAATACTTGAGATTGGAAGCCGAGATCAACTGATACAGGTGCTTCAGGCCCAGCTTGTTCTTCGCCAGGATGATAATATGCTTGGGGTGCCGGCTGCCGCCGCCCCGGGGCCGCAGCTTCTCCATCTGCCCGTTGATCTCCTGCAGACGGGAAATTCCCATCTCCCGCCGCATTCTCTCAAAAAAGGGTATCAGCATGTACCCCACCATCCCCGCGTCGTCCGACGCCCGGTGGTGGTTGAAGGCGGGCAGATCCAAATGCTCCGCCACGATGTCCAACTTATGTTTGTGCAGCTCCGGCAGCAGGTTCTGCGCCAGGATCAGGCTGTCGATGTATGTAGGGTCGAATTCCAGCCCCGCCCTGCGGCACCCTGCTCGGATGAACCCGATGTCGAACTCCGCATTGTGGGCCGCCAGCGGTCGCCCGTCCACGAATTTCAAAAACGCCGCCAGTGCTTCCTCCGGCGGCGGCGCGTCCGCCAGCATGGCATCCGTAATGCCCGTCAGGCCGATGATCTCCGGCGTCAGACGACGACCGGGGTTCACGAAGGTCTGAAACGTATCCGTGATCTTCCCGTTTTTCAGCACCACTGCGCCGATCTCCGTGATGGCCTCCCGCTGTACCTTCAATCCGGTAGTTTCAATGTCGAAGCACACGATCTCGTCATCGAAGCCCTGATCCTGCCTACCGTGCACGGCAATGCGGTCGTCCAGGTTGTTGACGTAGTACCCCTCCACGCCGTACAGGATCTTGATCTTCCCCTTGCCCGCGTCCCGCGCCTTTGGGAATGCCTGCACCGTGCCGTGGTCGGTAATGGCAATAGCCGGGTGGCCCCAGGCTGCCGCCTGCTTTACCACCTTGCCCACATCCGTCAGAGCATCCATGCTGCTCATCTGCGTATGCAGGTGCAGCTCCACCCGCTTCTCCGGTGCATTGTCCTGCCGGGCCGTATGGCTGATCTTCATAATATTCACCGGCCGCAGCAGGATATCCTTCCCGTCGTAGGTCAGTTCCACCTTGCCCTGCAGGCGCAGCCACATCCCGTCGTTGATCGCGCCGCCCAGCACCTTGGCCTCTTTTTCATCCATGGCCTTCCGCACGGCCACGGAGCCGCGCTCATCGGTGATGTTGAAGTTCAGCGTCCACATGCCCTTACGCCGTGTCTCATAGCACTCTGCCTTGAATACCCGGCCCTCCACAATGGCGCTGCCCTGCTTGATATTCAGTTCGCCGATAGGCGTCAGCTTTCCGGTGATCGTCTTGCCCCAGATCACCCCGTTGTCGCCCTTTTGCTCGCCGGTGCCGCAGAAATGCAGCAGCACCTGCCGCAGATCATACTGCTGCGCCAGCATCTGCTGCAGGGCGTCCTGCGCCGTCTGGGGCAGTGTCTCACTGCTCTCTATCTGCACCTCCAGCGTCCGGCCCGCCATATCCAGCGCACCGCTGATGATGCAGGCATCGTGCAGCAGCAGGCGCAGCTGCCGCGGCGCCTGAAAGCTCTCAAACAGCGTAAAAAACGGTACTCTCTCCGCCATGTTTCTCCCCTATCGTCTCTCTTATTACAGCTTGTCGATCTCCTCGAACAGCGCGTCCACCAGCTGGTTCTCCGGCACCTTTCGCAGAACCTTTCCCTTGGCGAACAGCAATCCCTCGCCCTTGCCTCCGGCGATGCCCACGTCCGCGGCCGAGGCCTCCCCCGGTCCGTTGACCACACACCCCATCACCGCCACGGTGATGGGCTTGTCACAGCTCTTCAGCCGCCGTTCCACCTCCCGGGCGATGGGCAGCATATCATACTTCGTCCGCCCGCAGGTAGGGCAGGCGATCAGGTCCGGCCCCGTCTGCCGCAGACCGCAGGCCTGCAAAATACGCTTGGCGGCCACTACTTCCTCCACCGGGTCGGCAGTCAGGCTCACCCGCAGCGTATCGCCGATACCCCGACACAGCAGTCCGCCGATGCCAATGGCCGACTTCAGCACCCCCATCTCCGGTGTGCCGGCCTCGGTGACGCCCAGATGCAGCGGATAGTCCACCTTTTCGTGCAGCAGCTCGTAGGCCGCCATGTTTACCGGCACCCGGGAGCACTTCACGGAGATGCAGATATCCCCGAAGCCGCACTCCTCCAACAGGCGCACATGTCCCAGTGCACTCTCGGCCAGCGCCTCGGCGGTCACGCCGCCGTATTTTTGCACCAGGTCCTTCTCCAGCGAGCCGCCGTTGACGCCCACACGGATTGGAATATTCCTCTCCCGGCAGGCGTCGGCCACGGCCCGCACGCGGTCCTTCGACCCGATGTTGCCGGGGTTGATGCGTATTTTATCCACACCGCCGTCCACACACAGCAGCGCCAGCCGGTAATCAAAGTGGATATCCGCCACCAGCGGGATGTGTATAGCCGCCTTGATGCTCGGAATGGCCCGTGCGGCCTCCTCCGTGGGCACCGCCACACGCACGATCTCGCAGCCCGCCTGCTCCAGGCGCTGTATCTGCCGCACCGTGGCGTTCACGTCCTCCGTGGGCGTATTGCACATGGACTGTATGCTTACGGCCGCGCCGCCGCCCACCGGTACCGCGCCCACCTGTATGCGTCTTGTCACCGTCCCCGCCTCCTCAGTGGATCAGCTTTCCCACGTCGCTGAACACCAGCACCACCATCAGCGCCAGCAGCAGAATAAGTCCCGCGAAGTGGATATAGTTCTCATATTTTGCCGGTATCTGCTTCCGGAACAGCAGCATGGCTGCCGCGTTGATGATCAAGAAGAATATCCGCCCGCCGTCCAGCGCCGGCAGGGGCAGCAGGTTCATCACCGCCAGATTCACTGCGATCAGCGCCGCGATGTAGGCGATGTTCTCCACCGCCGCCTGGGTCGTCTCCGCCTGCTCACCTACCTGTACCATGGTGGACACGATCCCCACCGGGCCACTCAGGTCCCGCAGGCCCGCCTGTCCGGTAAAGAGCATCTGTAGGCTCAGCCGCACCAGACGCACGAAATCCACAGCATTGTTCCAGGTGTAGGCCAGTTTGTCGCCGAAGGTGGCCGCCGCCGCACCGAAGTATATTCCGTAGCCGCTGTACGCATTTCCGCTTTGATCGGTATACGTCTGCCTCGTCATGGCGAAATCGTCCAGATACACCTTCTCGCCGCCGCGGTCCACCACCAGGTCGAATGTGCCGGTCTTATTCAGGCCAAGCAGCAGGCTCACGTCGCTGTAAATGTACACGCGCTCCCCATCGATGGACACCAGCCGGTCCCCGGTCTGCAAGCCGTCGGCGCTCTCCAACGGACAACCCTCGGCAAAGCCGGAGATCACCGGCTGATAGAACCCCTGCGCCGGCGCATACAGGCAGAAGATGATAATAAGCCCCGCCAGAAAATTCATGGCCGCGCCGGCGGCAAAAATGATCAGCTTTTTCCAAAAGCCCTGGCGGTTCAGCGCCGCCGGATCGTCAGAGTCCTCCTCTTCCCCCTCCATGGCACAGAAACCGCCCACCGGAAAAGCCCGCAGAGAATACTGGGTATCCCCCCGCTGCTTTTTCCATAGCACCGGTCCCATGCCGATGGCGAACTCGTTGACCCGCACGCCGCAGGCCTTGGCCGCCAGGAAGTGCCCCAGCTCATGGACGGCGATCAAAATACCGAACACCAGCAGGGCCGCTATGATATAAACGATCATGTATGCAAGCTCCTTTTCCGGATGTCACAGGGCGGCGCGCCGCGCCGCCTTGTCTGCTTCCAGTATATCCGCAAGGCTTGGCTGATATTGCACCGGCACCCGCTCCAACGCGCGCTCCACCCGCCGGGAGATATCGTTAAAGCCGATCTCGCCTCGCAGAAACATTCCCACGGCCGCCTCGTTGGCGCCGTTGAGTATGGCGCAGACGGTGCCGCCCACCGCTGCGGCATACCGTGCCAGACGCAGACAGGGGAACGCCCTCTCGTCTGGCTCGGCAAAGGTCAGCGCGCCGCAGGTCAGCAGATCAAGCGGCTTATCCGGGCTCTCGGCCCGGTAGGGATACGTCAGCGCGTAGCGGATGGGCAGCTTCATATCCGGCGTGCCCAGCTGCGCCAGCAGCGCCCCGTCCCGGAACTCCACCAGCGAATGCACGATGCTCTGGCGGTGTATCACCGCCTGCACCTGCTCCACCGGCAGGCGATAGAGCCGCATGGCCTCGATGATCTCCAGTCCCTTGTTCATCAGTGTGGCGGAGTCCACCGTGATCTTCGGTCCCATGTGCCAGTTGGGATGGCGCAGGGCATCCGCCGCCGTCATGTGCTCCAGCTCGTCGAAGGTCCTTCCGTAGAACGGCCCGCCGGAGCAGGTCAGCAGGATACGCCGCACCTCGCCCCGGTCCCGGCAGCCCTGCAAGCACTGAAACACCGCGCTGTGCTCACTGTCCACCGGCACGATCTCCGCGCCGTATTTCTCCGCCGCGTCCATCACCAGTTCACCGGCGCACACCAGCGTTTCCTTATTGGCCAGCGCGATGCGCTTGCCTTTTTGGATTGCCGCCAGTGTGGGACGCAGCCCCACACTGCCCATCACGGCAGTCACCACCGTGTCCGCCTCGGTCATAGCGGCGGCAGCCAGCAGGCCCTCCTCCCCTGCCATGACCTCAATGCCGGTCCCCCGCAGCCGTTTTTTCAGCGCCAGCGCCGCATTTTCGTCATACAGCACCGCAAGGCGCGGCATATACTGCCGCGCCTGCTGCTCCAACAGGTCTACCTGTGTATTGGCGGTCAGCGCCGCCACGCGGAGGCCCAGCTCCCCGGCCACCTCCAGCGTCTGCCGCCCGATGGAGCCGGTAGCCCCCAACAGGGCGATGGTTTTCGTCATAGGTCCTTCCTCAATACAGCGTCACAGCGTTGATAAGCATCCACGTCACCGGTGCAGCGAAGATCACACTGTCGAACCGGTCCAGCACGCCGCCGTGGCCCGGCAGCAGCCGTCCGTAGTCCTTGATGCCGCACTGCCGCTTCACGCAGGAGAAGCTCAGGTCGCCCAGCTGCCCCAGCACCGCGCCCACGAAGCCCAACAGCACACACCAGCCGATGTGCAGCTGCACCTCCGTACATAGGAAGAAGAATATCCGGAACAGGATCATTCCCACCATGCCGCCCACCAGACCGCTGACCGCACCCTCCCGGGTCTTCTTCGGGCTGACTCTGGGCGCCAGCTTTGTTTTCCCGAACAGTATACCGCCGAACAGCGCCAGAGAGTCGCTCATAAACGCCGACACCAGCGGGATCAGCACCAGTCCGGCGCCGTATTCCAGCATCCGCAGCCGCACCAGGCAGCCCAGCGCCAGCGGGATCACCAATCCGGACACCGCCATAGCGCTGATATCCGGAAAATCCAGCTCGTCGTCTTTGCCGAAGGCCTGCACCGCCGCGATGAACATCACCACGATCAGCGCCGCCAGCAGCCATACCATGATCGTATGTATGGCGGTACCCGTGAAGTCACCGCCGCTGAAATACACCGTGAACACGGTGAACACCGCCAGCGTGGCCGCCAGCCCCCACCAGTGCGCCGCTTTCTCCGGCGCGGCGGCCGCCATGAACTCATGGCAGCCGATGACGCACAGCGCCGCCACCAGCACCGCCGTGGCCCAATCCGGTGCGAAGCACAGCACGCCGATCAATGCCGGCACGCCGATGATCGCCACCAGTATTCTCTGTTTCATGGTCGTCACCTCACTTTACGCCGCCGAACCGGCGATCCCGCCGCTGATAGTCGATGATCGCTCTGTCCATATCCTGCCGGGTAAAATCCGGCCACAGCGTGTCGCAGAAATAGAATTCGCTGTAGGCACACTGCCACAGCATGAAATTGCTCAGCCGTATCTCGCCGCTGGGGCGGATGATCAGCTCCGGGTCGGGGATACCGGCAGAGTACATATTGGCGGAGAGGTTCTCCTCCGTCCAGTCCACCCCCTGCTCCGCGCACAGCCGCGCCGCCCGCAGTATCTCCGCCCTGCCGCCGTAGTTCAGACACACATTGGCCTGGAACCCCGCATAGCGGCCGGAGATGTCATCCGTCTCATGCGCCAGCGCCTGCAGCTCCGGGGACAGTGCGCTGAGGTCGCCGAAGAACCGCAGGCGGATGTGCTCCTTTTCCATGGTGTCGATAGCTTCCCGCAGATACTGCTCCAACAGGCCCATGATGGTATTCACCTCATCGGCGGGCCGCTTCCAGTTCTCTGTGGAGAAGGCGTACACCGTCAGGTATTCCACGCCCAGCTCCTTGCAGTAGGTGGCGATGTCGCGGAACACCTCCGCGCCCACCTTGTGCCCCACCGTGCGGGGCAGGCCGCGTTTTTTCGCCCAGCGGCCGTTGCCGTCCATAATAACAGCGATATGGCGGGGAAGGCGGCTCCTGTCCACCTCCCCCGCCGTATGGGGCGTTTTCTTCGTAAACAGTCCCATTAAACAGACATCAATTCCTTTTCCTTGTTGTCCAGGATCTTGTCGATCTCCTTGCAGCTGTCATCGGTCAGCTTCTGCAGGTCCTTCTCGGCGATCTTCAGCTCGTCCTCGGTGATCTCGGACGCCTTCTGCTGCTTCTTGAAGTTATCCATCGCATCCCGGCGGATATTCCGCACAGCCACCTTGCCGTTCTCGGCGTACTTGTGGATCTGCTTGACCAGTTCCTTACGGCGCTCCTCGGTCAGCTGGGGAAAGCCAGACGAATGCACTTACCGTCGTTCTGGGGGTTGATGCCCAAGTCGGACTCCTGAATGGCCTTTTCAATACCCTTCAGAATGCTGGCATCCCAAGGGGTAATGACCAGCGTCCGCGGGTCAGGAGAGCCGATAGAGCCGATCTGCTGGATGGGCGTGGGGGTCCCGTAGTAGTCCACGCTGATGCGGTTGAGCACGGAAGCGTTGGCGCGGCCGGCACGCACGGTGTCGAAGTCGCTCATCACGGATTCAATGCTCTTCTTCATTTTTTCCTCGTAAACCTTGTACTCGTCCTTCAACATGGGGTCAGTCCTCCTTCACGATCGTTCCGATTTTTTCGCCGCGCAGGGCGCGGATGATATTCTCCGGGTCTTTCAGGGCAAATACCAGCACCGGGATATGGTTGTCCATGGACAGGCTGGTGGCGGTGGAATCCATCACCGCCAGGTGGCGCTTGAGCACCTCGTCGTAGGTGATGCTGTCAAACTTCACCGCGTCGGCGTTCTTGGCCGGGTCGCTGTCGTACACGCCGTCGATATTCTTGGCCAGCAGGATGACGTCCGCATTGATCTCCGCCGCCCGCAGCACCGCCGCCGTGTCGGTGGAGAAAAACGGGCAGCCAATGCCGCAGCCAAAAATGACCACTCTCCCCTTTTCCAGGTGCCGAATGGCTCTGGCGCGGATATACGGCTCCGCCACGGCCCGGATCTCCAGCGCCGTCTGCACACGCACGTCCACACCCTTCTGCTCCAGCACGTCCGCCATGGCCATGCAGTTCATGGCCGTGGCCAGCATACCCATGTGATCGGCCCGGGTGCGCTCGATGTGTCCCTCGCCGTCCTTCACACCGCGCCAGAAATTGCCGCCGCCGATGACGATACCCACCTGCACGCCCATGTCCACACACTGCTTGATAACGTCCGCCACCCGGCCCATGACCTGAAAGTCCAGACCGAAGTGCTTATCGCCGGCCAGCGCTTCGCCGCTGATCTTCAGCAGCACCCGCTTGAATACTGGTTGCTCCATCGCCGTTCCTCCCTAATTTTCTATCAGGTATTTTACCTTATTTCTCCCGTTTTGCATAGGGGGAAAATCGAAAATTTTTCTGAATTCTTTTTTGCAGATCCCGCGTGCCCTACGCCTGCGGTGCATGATGCAAAACGAAAGGCTTTGTTTTTTCCCACTGGCGGTGTATAATGGAAAAAACATTTTTCCGGAGGCTGATTTTCATGGAACTTCTGCACGTGCTGGGCAATACATATGCGGCCGTCGCCACCACCGCCCTGCTGCCCGTTTATAAGCTCAATGACCGGGATGTGGTGCTCATCGACACCGGCTACGCCAAGCTGGACAGAGCCGGCCTGACCGCGCTCATCGACGGCAGCGGCTGGCGTCTGCGCGCCATTCTCTGCTCCCACGCCCACTTCGACCACACCGGCAACGTCCGGTATTTGCAGGAGCGATACGGCGCGAAAGCCGCCATCTCCCTGATCGAAGCCGGTATCTCTGTGAACCCGGACAGCTACCGCGCCAACTACGTGGCCCTGACCTACGGCAAAAGCCGTGAGCTGTTTCTGGAGGAGTGCTTCACCGCAGATCGAGTCATCTTCCCCCAGGAGGACCACATCGACGTAGACGGCGCCCGGTTCGGTGTACTGTCTCTCCCCGGCCATTCGGCAGGCCAGCTGGGCTTTGTCACGCCGGACGGCGCGGCCTATCTGGGTGACTGCCTCATCGACCAGGCGCTGATCGACAACGCCAAGCTGCCCACCAGTATGTTCGTCGCCAGGGATCTGGAGAGCAAGGCCTCCCTCCGTTCTACCGACTACCCCGCCTATATCGTCGCCCACAAGCAGATCATCACCGACCGCGCGGAGCTGTCTGCCCTCATCGACAGCAACATCGCCTTCATCCACCGCAAGGAGCGGGAGCTGCTGGACGACCTCACCGACGGCATGACGTTCTCCGACTGGATATACGCCTTCTGCCAGCGGGAGAACATCCGCACACGGCAGGAGCTGAAATTCAGCATCGTGGAGCGGAATTTTGTGAACTTCACCGACTGGCTCACCGACACCGGCCGGGTGCGGGTGGAGCGGGAGTTCTGCGCCAAGAGGTATTACCACGGCTGAGAAGCCGCGCACGCATGGAAAAGCCAGCCCATCGGGGTGGCTTTTCCGCTCTGTTTATTCCTCAAAGGGCACGCCGAACATCTGCCAGAACTGCCGGTTCTCGCTGTCGGACACCATAGCGGAGTTCCACGAGCCGAACGTAAAGCTGGCGCAGCTGTCCGTCCCCTTCAGCACCGACACTGTCCGCCCGTCGTCGAACGTCACCGTCAGCTTGGCGGTGAACCAGCAGGCGGCTCCGCCGCCGTAGGCTCTGGCGTTGGTCAGCATCCTTTGCAGGGCGGGCAGGTCGGCTTTGGCGGCGGTGTACGTCTCGCCGCCGTAGAACTCCAGCTTGGCGGAAGTCATATTGCCCCGGAAATCCTCTGGCGTGACGAAGGTATAGCCGCACTGCTCCGTCAGTATTTTCAGCACCGTGGGCGGCACGGGGTAATCGGCAGTGCCCCAATAGCGGACATCGTCCTCGCCGCTGCGGTGCAGCTCGGCGCACACCTGATGCCACTCCGGCTGCACCAGTCCCTTCTCCGACTGGATGGTCTGCACCTGCTCCTCCGTCAGCGGGACGACCTGTTTTACTGAATCCCCCGCCTCCCACGTGATCTGATAAACCTCCAGCTCCGCCGTTTCCGCCGCGCTCCGGTACTGGAACCGTACAGCGTACTGTCCATCCATGCCCAGGCCCACGAACTGCTCCGTCAGCTCTACCACATCTCCGTTGTGGAGCGCCACGTTCTCCTCATTGTACCGTCCGTAGAGGGTGAAGCCCTCACCCTTTATCACGGACAGCTGCGCGCCGCTGCCCACCTCATACACCGGGATGTCCTCGCTGTAATTCTCGTCGTATGTCACCGTGCGGTACGTCACGGAATAGACCTCCGACACGGCGATGCTCAGCTGGTCCCTCTCATAACTGGCGGCCACCGGCAGCCCGCCGGTCAACTGGGACATGGCATACCGGGAAATATCCGCCAGCAGCACCTCCGATGCGTCGCCCCGGCCGTCGGGGACCTGCTGTCCCGCCAGCCGGCGGAGATACGCCTTCACCGTGTTGGGGGCTTGCTGGTAGCGGTGCGCCAGCACGTCCATGGCACCCTCGGCATACGCCCCGTCCGCGTTCAGATAGTAGGCGCACAGATAGCTCAGCGGCAGGGTGTCCCAATCGGGCAGCGTGTCGTTGTAGACGATGCCGTAATCCTCCGCCCGGACGCTGCACGGGTCGTTATCCCCGGTAACGCTCCACGGCATGGTTTCCTCAAAGCTCGGCTGCGCGTCCCCCTCATAGTAGACGATAGAGCCATCCTCCAGACGCGCCTGTAAAACATCCATCAGCGCTTGCAGACCCGCCGCGCTCTCCCGCACGGCGTTGTAGTCCGCCGCCACATAGTCCCCGTACACCGTGCCGGACACAGGGGTCTCCCCTTCCGCACCGACGTCCTCCCACCGCAGCCATTCCGCGTTGTCGATGAGTGCCAGCGCGATATAGCCCCGCTGCGCCATCTGCCGGTTCCACTCCGCGCTGCGCTGCGGCAGCGCGCCTGCGAAGGCGTAGCGCACCACCACGCCGTAGGGCTCGCTGGCCGTTTCGACCTCAAAGGAGTAGGTATACGCCTGACCATCGCCGGCAGCGCCGGCCGCCTGGAAGCCCAGCGCGTCCAGTATGCCGCTGACGGCAGCATTGTCACCGATATACTCCGTCCGCAGGGCGTACAGCGTCTCCGCGTCCGGCACTCCGGCGTCCTTTCCGGCGGGCTTCGTCAGCAGGCACACGGCGATGATCGCCGCGGCGACGACCAGCAGGATGACAGCCCAGAGGGCGGGCTTCTTATAGTTGAGCACGTTCTTCACCCTTTCTTTCACAGCCACTTCGCCAAAGGCCAGCGGGCACACCGCCGCCATTTTCGGCTGGGCGGCACAGGCCACCAGCGCCCGGGAATAGGCGGCCCGCTGGATGGGCGTGGCGTTTTTCAACACCATTTCATCACAGGCGCGCTCCATGTCGCGGCCCAGCAGGACATACGCCGCCCAGAGGACCGGGTTGAACCAGTTGAC
>JABLTP010034939.1_pt1 | contig 20359 bp, 14 predicted proteins | sample 7160111 | NCBI WGS metagenome assembly JABLTP01 (sample SAMN14651227, study PRJNA627086) | human gut metagenome | isolation source: feces | host: Homo sapiens
CATAACCAAAGCAGTGATAGGTTTGGATGATGATGTTGGTTTTAACTGTATGTAGTTTTGAAGGTACATGGAATATAGACAGGAATGAGGAGCAGTGCGAAAGCGCTGTTTTTTTCTTTGCAATAACTTCCATAGAACGAAATGTATTAAGATATCAGATTAATAGATACAACAACCAACTCGATGTATTTTAACATCACTTGACTATATTTAACGAATATAGCTAAAAAGCAGAGCACAGTCTGTTTTTTGCTTGACAAATCACTCCTTTGTGGTCTAATATACGACTCATAAAGAATATCAATTCGTTTTGAGGAGGAGATTATTATGAAGATATGGAAAAAAGTAGCAAGTGTTAATCCAGAATTAATTGATAAAAGAGAAAATTTATCAGTTGATTCTGGATTATTTTTTGGCAAAACACGTAACTTCTTGAAATAGTGTTATAAATCTTGAAATTGTGTTATAAATCATGAAAATTTAATATTCATTAAATTGGAAAGTTATGTTAATATAGTGTATGAAACAAAGACAAGAGAATGCCGATAGACAGCAGAGGAGAGACAGAATTATATTATCGGTTTATAGAAAAGGGATGGAGTTCGAAAAATGAGAGGAAAGGCAAAACAGAGAGTTAGTCTGATACTTGTAGTGACAATGGTACTTGGAACAGTATTAACAGGAAATACTGTATTTGCAACAGGAGAGAGCAGTGACGAACAAGATCGGATAAAAATTAATATTTCTAAAGATTCTGAACAAACTGTGGAACAGAATGTTGCACAGACAATTCATGTGACTGCGCAAGGGCAGTGCTCGCAATCAGTCTGTCTGAATGTATATCTAAAAAACGAGGACGGATCTGCGGCAACAGATATAGATGCAGTCAATCTTCTGACAAGCGATCAGCTTACAGATAAAAACACACAGAAAACAATCGATGAGACATTGAAAGATTCAGTGACTCTTAATAATGGAACAAAGGCAAGTCCAACAGCAGAGTGGAAGAACGACAAGGACGATAAGGGAACAGTTACTTCTAAATATCTGCAGATTACAATGCCGGCAGATGCAACAGCAATAAACTTTGATATGCAGCTTCAGTATCGTACAGATGAAGCAAGCTATACAAAGGAAGTGTTGGTTGAGGCGAAGGCATTCGAAGAGGAGCAGGATATCACAGAAGCAGCTAAGAGAGCAGACGAGAGCAAAGAGAATGAAGCGACAGTTGTCTGGGAAGGCCAGGCAGTAAGTCAATCAGAAAGCGAAGCTGCGGATGAGGATGCGGACGGAGAAAATGCTTTAAATGCAGTTGCAGAAGAAAACCAATATACAGTTTACTTCCAACAAAGTAAAATTAGTGATCCTAATTGGGATAATGCAACACAAATTTATATTTATGCATTTGATAATAATAATAATAATAATTTGGGGAACATCTCACCAATGGCTAAAGAGGGCGAATCAAATTCACAAAATGTCTGGAAATATACGTTTAATAAGGCATGGACGAATGTAATTTTCCTTACACAGAGTAACTGGCCAGAGGATAAATCTTGCCAGACTGTAGATTTGCAAATCGACTGGGGATTAAATCAACCTTGTTTTCAGTTAACAAGTGATTATGAAAAAGATACTAGAAAAAAGAAAGCAAATCAGATTGCATATCAGCGAACTACCCAACCAGCAGATGGAATAACAGTATATTATGACGCTACATTATCTAAATTATCTTATGCTAAGACAGAAAATGTAAAGGGGACTGGAGATGGAATTCCATATTCAGAGAAGGGTCAAATTTACTTCTATGCTACAAAGGATACTGGTGCTACACCTTATACAGGAACAATGGAAATAGCATCAGATGGAAATTATAAAGATGTATATAAAGTAACTCTTCCAAAGGGATATATAAAAATACGATTTGCTGCATATCCAGTAAATAATACGGAGGTAGCAGCAAATGGTGATGCGACAGATTTAGTAGATATTCCGGAAAAAATGACAAAACCATGTTATTACGGAGATTCAAGTGACGACATTATCTATCAAGACGCTTCAGGAAACCGTGGCGGTTACTGGGGAGAGGCATATACAGTAAGAGATGCGGAAAGGGGAAAGAAGAATGCAACGGTTGTAGATGTACCAAATGCAACAGAAAAAAGAGATGCTGATAATTTATATGTAAATACGACAATTTATGATTACTACTCAGATTATGAACTGAACGGAAAAAACAGAGATAACTATCCAAAACAAGGTGATGTAACAAATAACAGAATCTATCAGCCGTTCCGTCAGTTCAACATGGCGTTGAGTGATTATTATCAAAAAAATCAAGCAAAGTCACCATTATACTGGGGAAATTTTCAGAATTATTCAGATTCACATTTTAATGATATTGCTGAAACAATGGGGTTGTTTGGTTACAATATTAATAGCAGTAACGAAAAATTCTTTTACGAGAATAACTCTATGTGGGGAAGATGGGATTCAAAAAAACCATTACCAAATGGAAATAATGCCACCCAGGGATTGGTTGCAGATCAGTTAAATAATAATAGTCTACAATTAGAAACAGAAAGTAATGGAACGGTACTAGCTCCATTTTTTGACAAAGATTTTTTAAATGGAAATAATTCTAAAAATACAGTACTTGGAAAAGTATATGAAAATGTAACATTTCCATTTGTAAAAAAGGGAATGTACTGGACTTTTGACAGTGCTGATGACGAAGTAGAAAATAAAAATCTTCAATTAAAATATGATGATACAGATAAATATTTCTTACAATCAAATACTAACCCAGTAAGGGGATGTACAACGACAGGACAAACAAATGATGGAAACTACTTCCCATTGAATTCAAGCGATCAATCAGGTGATGCTTCTAGAGATCAATCAGGTGATGCTTCTAGATTAAATTATGGATTCGGTCAAAAGTTTGATTTGAAGTTCCGGCTTACATCGGATGGAACGGTTCTTGATTCTGATAATAAAAGAGTGCCAATTGAATTTAACTTTTCCGGTGATGATGATGTATGGGTATTCATCGATGGCCAACTGGTTCTTGATATTGGTGGAGATCATGCTGTGGTAACAGGAAAAATAGATTTCGCAAATAAAATGGCTACGGTTAGTAGTGCAAAGGACTCCAGTTTAGGAGGCACCTCTAACGGAGAAGTAAAGAAAGATTTTCCTAAAGAATTTGTCACAAACAATTATTTCACAAAAGAACATACACTCACCATGTTTTACATGGAGCGTGGACTTTGGGAATCAAATATGAAAATCACTTTCAACTTCCCACAGGAGAATAAGCTCACTGTAGAAAAAGAAGTTGATACAACAGGAGCAAATGAGATTTTCAAAAATGCCTTAGCAGATGTCGGAACATTTGATTTTGAGATAAAAAATCTTGCAACAAGTGGAGATCCTAAAGATGTGTCTGAGCCTAGCAGCCCGGAGGTAAAGAAAGTGTTTAATGATTATTCAGATAACACGACTATTTCCGGAACAAGGGTGTACGACTCAAAAGTTGAAGTGGAAAAAGACCCAACAGAGAGCGGAAAAGAAAACATTATAAGCTACTATTATCCGGGCAAAAAGAATGCAACAGATCCTCAATCAAAAACAGATGAAAGATTGGTAAGAATCAAGGCAAAAGATAGTAATGGTTTTGATGCATCAAAGTCAAAAGGGTATAAATATTTACAGTTTGATGTATATAACACGGACGCAAATGCATCGGGAACAGATCCATTTGTTGCATTAGTTGATGGAAATGGAACAAGGATAGGAGCATGGGCAAGCTTCCTTACTTACAATGGACGAAATAACAATATTGATAAACAAACCTGGAAGACAATACGAATCGATCTCGAAAAATTAAAAGAAAATACATTAGATGCTGGAGAGACAAGTGAATTTGATTTCAGCAAAGTGAAAGAAATCCAATTTGCTTACTGGAATGATGTGACAATTTACATTGATAAGTTTTCATTTGTAAAGCCGGCCAGCGGTGAGAAGACAGGGTTTACAACAGAACAAAAAGACATTCCGGATTATGGTTCAATTAATTCAAATAAGCTAGAACCAGTGAATGGTTCATATTATCAGAATACAAAGGGAGATACAATCATCTACAGTGATGGACTTCTTAGTATTGGAAATAAAGAAAGTGCAATATTCAGTGATCAGTTTAGAAGAGGAAGTTATCTTTCCATTGCTGAGAAAAATGTTTCACCGGATGTATTTACTACAACGTGGTCGTTGTATGAAAATGGAGCGATTGTAAACCCAAGTGATTTGAGAAAAACAACTGATAAGGTAACCGGTGACATACAGACATCTGTTGAAAAACAATCAGGATATGAGGTAAATGACGGAAGAACAGAGAATAGCGATACAGTAACAAAACCTAGTGATTCAACGATTGTATTTAGAAGTTATGCTAATCCTGATAGTACTACTGCAGTGATTGATTTGAAAGCGAAATACGTGAATAAGCTGCGGACAGGTTCTATTTCTTTGAAAAAGTCATTAAGCGAGGGAGAGAGAGAATCTCTATCAGGAAGAAAGTATCAGTTTAGAATTGAATACCGAAATATCGCAGGAATGAAACTGGAAGCGAATACAGGAAGAGATGTTATTACGCAGGAAATTAACTTGGCGGCAGATGAGCAATATACAATTAATGGAATTCCGGCAGGTACCGATTATACGATTTATGAAGTAATACCAAAGGATGCCGATTATAGTCTGGAAAAAGTTGAAGTTACAGATGATGGAAATGACAAGAATGTCAAAGCAGAGAACAATGTCGTTACAGGAATTGTAGTAGCAGATGATGATGCTAATTCAACTGATACAGCGGTTAGATTTGTGAATACAGTTACACCTCTGATTTCCATTTCCGGAACGAAGACTTGGGAAGGCGAAATGACAGCGGATACACCGAAAAATATTGTTGTTCAGATTCAGCGTTCCATTTCAGGTACTGATTTTGAACAGGCAAAAGATAAGTTTGGAAATCCGATTCCAAATCAGGTTGTTAATATTGATACTGACTGGAAGTATACATTTACAGGATTATTGAAATATGTGAATTATCAAGAAAAACCTCAACGAGAATATAAGTACAGGGTTGTAGAATTAGGAACTTTAAAAAGTTCGAAGGAACTTAATGGTACGAAACCAGATCAACAGAACCTAGAACATATAAAGCAAATAGCAGGATATTATCCGGAATATAAAGATGGCAGTTTTGATATAACAAATAAAAAAACTGGTACATTGAAGATTATAAAGAAGACCGGAAAAGATGATTTCTTAGAAGGTGCAGCATTTACGCTTTATACAGATTCTGATACAACGGAAGTTGCAAAAGACTACTTAGGAAATAATCTAACAGGTACTACCGGAACAAATGGGGAATTAATTTTTAATAATATTATCACGGGAACGGAAGAAAAGCCGATTACATATTATCTAAAAGAGGTAAAGACGAAAGCCGGTTATGTGCTCTTAAAAGAGCCGATTAAGATTACACTTCCATATAAGTATAATAAGGGAGATATAGTGAATGGAAATAAAGTAACGGAAAATGGTGTGACATGGAACCTTACTTACACTATCATTAATGATAAAGCATTCGATCTTCCGGCAAGTGGAAATAAAGGAATTTTCAAATTTATCGTAATCGGAATTACAGCAGTTCTGGTGGGTGGTTACTTGTTAACAGCAAGAAAGAAAAGCAGAAAGAAGAGAGTTTCAAGGAGAGGCTAAAAGAATCAATGAACCAGTATTCGTAGGGAATAGGGAGTCCCTTTGAATAGATTTAGAAAAAAAAGAAGGAGAAGAGAGCAATGAAGAAAAATGTTTTGAAAAAATTTGCGGCGGCAGCACTTGCGGCGGCAACAGTAATGAGTAGCATGTCAGTGATGGCGTTTGCAGATGATACGGGAGCGATAGCAAAAACAGGTAGTGTTACGATTACGAAGTATATGGGTGATACGACACAAGAGACTTTAAAAGCTGGTGAATATACAGGTGAGAGACCAGAGGAAAAAGAAGATAAGTTGTTGAAAAATGTTGAGTTTGCTTATGTAAAAGTTGGTGAGAGAGTGCAGGTTGATACTGCGACATCGAATTCTTCACAAACAGAGATACAGTATAAAGTGACAGATGAAAATTTTTTGGACGCAATAGGGATTGAAAAAAACAAGATAAATGAAAATTTTACACAAGAAACATTAAATGAAAAAGTAAGTAGTAGTAAAACTAAGGTGATAAATTTTGTAAATACATATAAAGAAAATAATAAAGAATTTACAGATGAAAAAGGTACAGCATCTTTTACAAGACTAGATTTTAATGCATTATATGTATTTGCAGAAACAGATGCTACAAATGCAGTGCTAGCAAGTGGTGGAAGCAAAGTTAACGTAACAAAGGTTTCTGTTCCATTCCTCGTTTCGTTACCATTTACCGGAAAAGATGGAAAAACAGTAACAGATTTAAAGGTATATCCAAAGAACTCAACAGGTAAAGTGAGTATTAATAAAAAAATTGATAAAGTTGAAGAAACACCTGTTGATGATATAAAAGCAAATGCTAATATCGGAGATAGTATTATTTATAAAGTTAAATATTCTGTTCCAGTTCCAGAAAATGGTTTAACAGAGCTGAAGATCGTTGATACAATGGATAAGGGACTTACATTTACAAATGAAGCAGGTAATATTACTGTAGAAGATGATAACGTAGGAGGACTTGTTTGTGATAAAGACTATCAAGTGTTTTTAAATTCAGCAGACAATGAAGTAACTATTGATTTTAAAAACTATTTAAATTCATTACAGTCGAATTCAACAGAAGAGTTTACGATTACTTACAAAGTAAAATTAAATGAAAATGCAGTTCTTGGAATGACAGGAAACAAAAATAAAGTTAAATTGCAATACAAATATGAAAACAATGGCACTATAATTGACAAAGAAGTGCCGGGGAACGACACTACAGTATTCACATATGGTATTAACCTTCTGAAAAAGGGCGAAAATACAGTACTTGAAGGAGTAAAATTTGAATTAACAGATAGTAAAAATCAGCCTGTTAAAGTTCTGAAAAATGAAACGAAAGAGTTCTATACACCGGGCGGAGATTCAAATGAAGTAGAAACAGGCGCCGACGGAAGAATCTACATCAGAGGTTTAAAACCAGGTACATACAAACTGACGGAGACAAAAACAAACGCAGGCTATGTTCTTCTGAAAAATCCAGTAGTGATTGAGATTACTCAGAATGATGCTACAACAGGAGATGCAAAAGCAATTGTAGGCGAAGGTGCTGATAAGAAAGACGACGTTACAATGAATCCTGATCAGAATAATACAACCAGCGCTACAGCCGAAGTACCACTCACAGTAGTCAACAGCAAGGGATTTGACCTCCCGGCTACAGGTGGAAGAGGTATTGCACTCTTCACAATCGCAGGTATCGCAATCGTTGCAGCTGCAGGATCACTCTTATTCATGAGAAAAAGATCCAAATAATTAATTAGATGCTCTCATATACATAATTAATACTACACAGGGAAACAGAAATGACTGTTTCCCTGTATTTGAAAGTGAGAAAGCACATTTCTTGTTTTCAAATACAGGGAAGGAGCAGGAAAATGAAAAATAAAATAATTAATATCTTTCTTGTGCTGATTCTGCTCTGTGGAATCGGCGTTTTGAGTTATCCGTTTATCAGTAATATATTACAGGATAGAAAACAGGATCAGATTCTTACGGAATATAATGAAGAGATGGAGAAGCTGTCAGATGCAGAGATTGAGGAAGCGAAAGAAAAAGCAAAGCAGTACAATGACACTTTGAGCAATACAGTTGTTATATCGGATCCATTTGATCCGGATGCGGCAGATGATATGTCAGCAGATTATATTTCAGCATTGAATCTTGAGAAAAATGGAATTATGGCGTATATTGAGATTCCAAGGATTGATGTGTATGAGCCGGTGTACCATGGCACATCAGAAGAAGTGTTAGCAAAAGGTGTTGGTCACCTGGAGGGGACATCTCTTCCAATTGGTGGAGAGAGTACGCATACAGTACTTTCCGGGCATACAGGACTTCCGGAAGCGGAAATATTTACGAAGCTGGAATCTGTAAAAGAAGGGGATATTTTTCTTATTCATGTGCTGAATGAGACATTGGCATATAAGGTGGATCAGATTAAGGTTGTTGAACCATCGGAAACAGATGATTTGAAAATCGTTCCGGGGTATGATTATGCAACATTGGTGACATGTACACCTTATGGGATTAATTCACATCGTCTTTTGGTAAGAGGCATTCGAACAGAATATACGCAGGATGTGAGTGATGAGGCAGCAGGACAGGCAGAGGAAGGTCCGGATGGCGGTGGCTGGAAAGCAATGTACGAAAAAGCCATTATAGAAGGCATTCTTTTTGCAGTGATTCTGGTTGTTCTGATCAATGTGATTGTGCGCAAGTTTGGGAAAAAGAATAAATCAGAAGTTGCGATTTATGATGAAAAAGAGAAGAAGGAAAAGAAACCATGCAAAAAAGCAGGAAAAAGAAGGAGAAGAAAAAGCAAAAGAACAGAACGCTGATGGCGATTATGCTGATAATTCTGTATCTTGGAGGTTTGTTTGTGTATGCAATCCCAGATTTACAAAAGATTGTATTGCAGAAGGAAAACGAGAAAGCAGTGGAACATTTTAAAGAAGAGGTGGAAGGAAGCCAGCAGGATAAAAGTAGTGAAGAGACAGATCCTACCTCTGCCAATTCCAACCAGATCCCAAAGAACGCCCAGCTCTATCAGGAGATGCAGGCATATAATCAGCAGATCTTTTCAGACGGTCAGTCAGGACTGACTGATCCGTGGTCTTACGAGCAGGAGACATTGGATCTGTCGCAGTATGGGATCTATGACGGAATGATCGGGATTCTTGATATTCCGAAGATGGATGTGACATTGCCGTTATATCTCGGTGCAACGCAGGAGAAGATGGCGAAAGGTGCGGTCATGCTTGGACAGACTTCATTTCCGGTGCAGGGTACAGACAGTAATTGCGTGATCGCAGCGCACCGAGGATGGAAGGGGATTCCGATGTTTCGCGAGATCGAGCGGTTGGAGATCGGAGATGAACTGACGATACAAAACTGTCAGGAAACATTGACGTATCGTGTGTCTGAGATTGAGATTATCCTGCCGGATGAGAGTGACAAGATCATGATTCAGCCGGGGCGGAATATGGTGACTTTGATGACATGTCATCCTTATACGCAGAATTCCAGAAGATATGTGGTGTATTGTGATGAGGTTGGAACACAGCCGGAGGCAGCAGTTGATGCAGCAGGAGAGGCGGACAGCAACCGGCAAGAGATTATCACCACTTCCGAGCAGAACAGAACGGAAGCATTAGAGGAAGATCAGCGTCTGATTGAGAGAGATACGTTATGGAGGAAAGCCGGTTATGCTGGAATCGGGCTAATCGGAGTATTAATTATTTTTGGATTTATCCCTAGGAAAAAGCATTGATATGCGTTATACTAAGAAAGATGTGAATGAAAACATGGTACAAAGGAGATGGAGCAATGATTCGTTTTACATGGTATGAACTGCTTTGGCTGTTTTTCATCTATTCTTTCTTAGGATGGGTGCTGGAGACAGCGGCCGCAACAGTAAAACAGAAGAAGTTTGCGAACAGAGGTCTGGTGAATGGACCGTTCTGTGTGATCTACGGTATCGCCGCTCTGTTCATGACATTTGGATTACAGGAGCTAAGAGGAGTCTGGCTTTTTTTATTTGCGACGATTTATGCTACAGTGATCGAGTGGGTTGCAGGTCATTTGATCGAGAAGGCATTTAAAGCCAGATGGTGGGATTACTCCAGGATCAAATGGAATCTGGACGGATATATCTGTATCCCGGCTTCTCTTGTCTGGGGTGCTCTTGGATATCTCGGAATCCGCTGGGGAAACAGATTTGCAATCATAGTATTTAAAATGTTGCCTCTGTTCCTGATGAAGATCCTTGTATTGGTTCTTCTTGGCGTATTGGTTGTGGATATCCTCGGATCTTATCTGCTGCTTCGTGGAAAAGGGAAGAACCTCGCGCGGTGGGAAGCTACGAATGAAGGTCTGGATAAAGTCAGCAATAAGCTTGGAAGTGCGATTTCCGGATGGGTTGGGAAACGTATCCAAAAAGCGTATCCAAAAGCGAGGAAACTGATCCGCAAGGAAGAGGAATCGGAGAAGGGGAAAGTATTTGCCGCAGGCTGTGGGTTCTATAAGATTGTGCTGTTGTTCTTTGTCGGAGCATTTCTTGGAGATATTACAGAGACGATTTTCTGCAGGATTACGGCAGGTGTGTGGATGAGTCGCTCCAGTGTGGTCTGGGGACCGTTCAGTATTGTCTGGGGACTGGCGATCGCACTTGTGACAGCAATGCTTTACAAATATAAAGATAAGAGTGACAGCTTCTTATTTATCATCGGTACATTGCTCGGTGGAGCGTATGAATATCTTTGTAGTGTGTTTACTGAAATTGTATTCGGGAAAGTATTTTGGGACTATAGCGAGATTCCATTTAACTTAGGAGGCCGAATCAACTTATTATACTGCTTCTTCTGGGGAATTGCAGCAGTTGTCTGGTTTAAGAAGATCTATCCGTACATTTCCGCATGGATTGAGAAAATCCCGATGTTGGCAGGGAAGGTGTTCACCTGGTTTTTGATCATTTTCATGGTCTGCAATGTGGCTGTGTCATGTATTGCACTTGTTCGTTATGACGAACGTGGAAAGGGCGTTGTAGCGGAAAACAGCATTCAGAAATGGGCAGATGAGCATTACGATGATGCGAAGATGGAGAAGATTTATCCGAACGCAAAAGCGACAGAATAGAAAATAAGATGTAAATGAGAGGGAAATGGTATGATGGAGAATAAAAAGATGCGGGCAGAGCATCCGAAGAAAGAGCTTGCAGTGGATATTTTGTATGATATTATAGGAAGTATTTTGTTTGGTGCCGGAATCTATACATTTGCAGAAGGGGGAAACTTTGCGCCTGGAGGAATTTCAGGTATTGCATTGATCATGAACAAGTTATGGAATCTTCCGGTCGGTACAATGACGTTGATACTGAATATTCCACTGGTCATCATCAGTTACAAGACAGTAGGAAAGCGGTTTTTGATGAAGACTGCGAGAACAATGATTATTTCAACCATTTTTGTCGATCTTGTATTTCCGATGTTCCCATACTATACAGGACAGCGTTTGCTTGCAGCAATTTACTCGGGAGCATTGCTTGGACTTGGAATGGTTCTTTTCTATATGAGAGGTTCTTCTTCGGGCGGAGCAGATTTCCTGACGATGACGATCAAAAAGAAGAGACCACATATGTCTCTTGGTCGACTGACGTTGTTGATCGACTTGATCATTATTTTAATTGGATGGCCGGTATTCGGTGATGTTGACTCAGTTCTTTATGGATTGATCGCAGTATTTGTCTGCTCTATGGTGATCGACAAGATTCTTTACGGAATCGGTGCAGGAACACTTGCAATCATTGTTACATCGAAGGGAGAGGAAACAGCGGAAGAGATTGGAAGAATCACCGACCGTGGTGTGACATCTTTGGAAGGAATGGGTACTTATACAAAGAGTAAGAGAAATGTTCTGCTCTGTGCATGTTCCAAGTCAGAAGCGTATCTTGTGAAAAATGCAGTTTACCAGGTAGATGACTCTGCGTTTGTAATGTTTACTGAGACGAGTGAGGTGCTTGGAGAGGGATTCAAGGAAAGTCTTGATGAGTTGTAAATAAAAGAGAAGAATATGAAATAGAAAAAGCTGCTGTCTGAACTGTTGCTTGCGGGACTCGTGAACAACAGACGGACAGCAGTTTTTCTATATGCTCTTTATGCATAGATTTGTTTTCAAAGATATAAAAATATTAATCTTCTTTCGCCCAGTCGAAGGAATATTTGACAGCTTTGTGCCAGCCTTTCAGTTTCTTTTCGCGGACTTCCGGATCAATCGAAGGTTCAAAGATCTGATCGATCGCCCAGTTCTCTTTGATTTCTTCAAGACTGTTCCAGTAGCCGACTGCAAGACCAGCCAGATAAGCAGCTCCCATAGCAGTTGTCTCAACGCAGACCGGACGGTGGACAGGTGCGTTGATCAGATCAGCCTGTGTCTGCATCAGGAAGTTATTTGCGCTTGCGCCGCCGTCTACTTTCAGGGAGGCAAGATTAATGTCGGAATCTGCCTTCATGGCAGTCAGGACGTCATATGCCTGATAAGCGAGAGACTCGAGGGTTGCACGGATGATATGGTATTTATTTACTCCGCGTGTCAGGCCCACGATCGTTCCGCGGGCATACTGATCCCAATATGGAGCACCGAGTCCGGTGAAAGCAGGTACAACATAACAGCCGTTTGTATTTTTCACTTTCTTTGCCATGTATTCGCAGTCGTCTGCGGAGTCAATCAGGCGTAGTTCATCACGCAGCCACTGGATTGCCGCACCGGCAACAAAGATAGAACCTTCCAGAGCATATGTAACCTTTCCGTCAAGTCCCCAGGCAATCGTGGTGACCAGCCCATTGTTGGAAAAGACAGGTTTCTCTCCGGTGTTCATCAGAAGGAAGCATCCGGTTCCGTAAGTATTCTTCGCATCGCCCGGTTTAAAGCAGGTCTGACCGAAAAGTGCAGACTGCTGATCTCCGGCAGCACCGGCAATCGGGATCGCTCCGCCGAGGACGGATGGATCTGTCTCTCCGTAAATGCAGCTGGAAGGCTTTGGTGTCGGAAGCATACAGCGTGGAATCTGAAGTTCTTCGAGAATCTCGTCATCCCAGTCTAATGTATTGATGTTGAAAAGCATGGTTCGTGATGCGTTGGAGTAGTCTGTAACATGTACTGCGCCTTTCGTCAGTTTCCAGATCAGCCAGGTCTCTACTGTACCAAAGAGCAGTTCTCCGCGCTCGGCACGTTCTCTTGCTTTCGGAACGTTGTCGAGAATCCAGCGGATCTTTGTTCCGGAGAAATAAGCATCAAGTACAAGGCCGGTTTTCTGACGGAACTTTTCTGTCAGTCCTTTTTCCTTCAAAGAATCGCAGAATTCAGCAGTACGACGACACTGCCAGACGATTGCGTGGCAGATAGGATCGCCGGTATTTTTATCCCACACGATCGTTGTCTCGCGCTGGTTCGTGATACCGATTGCAGCGATATCAGAAGGTTCTGCGCCGATGATGTTCATAGCCTCCACAGCAACTCCGAGCATGCTTGCCCAGATCTCGTCCGCATCGTGCTCAACCCAGCCCGGTTTCGGAAAATGTTGTGTGAATTCTCTCTGTGTGACGCTGCAGATTTCCCCTTTTTTATTAAATAAAATGCAGCGGTTACTTGTGGTTCCGGCATCTAATGCCATAACGTATTTTGACATAATATGTGCCTCCTCATTCTAGTATTACTCAGAACAGTAACCATTTCTGTTCTATATTCTAATAAGATAAGAATATCATAATCGGAATGGAGGTTCAATGGACGAAAGGTGCTGTAATAACTAAATTTTCGCATTTTACTGTATTTTACTGTATGCATGCTTGCAAATCTTTTTATGATACCGTAAAATAAATTTTGAATTGCTTTTCAGCAGTTCGCCTTATGCAACTAATAACGATACAGAGACATTAGAAAGTTTTATTTTCTTATGCATTTTCATAATAAGAAAGGCGGTATATTCCATGGGAATGATACGTGCTGAAAAGCTTGTATTTGAATATGATAAACGAGACGAAGAAGGTAATGTGATCGGATCCCATCGCGCCATTGACGGAGTTGACATTGATGTCCCGCAGGGGTCTTTTGTGGCGATTCTTGGACATAACGGTTCAGGAAAGTCTACCCTGGCGAAGCATATGAATGCGATTCTTGTCCCGACAGGTGGAACGATGTGGGTGGACGGAAGAGATACGAAAGATCCGAATGAGCTTTGGAACATCAGGCAGAGCGCCGGAATGGTATTTCAGAATCCGGATAACCAGATTATCGGAACTGTTGTGGAAGAGGAAGTAGGATTCGGTCCGGAGAACTTAGGAGTTCCTACAGATGAAATCTGGAAACGGGTAGAAAACAGTCTGCGCGCGGTCGGTATGCTGGAGCGAAGAAAGGATTCTCCGAATAAATTGTCCGGAGGTCAGAAGCAGAGAGTGGCGATCGCAGGAGTGATCGCGATGGAGCCGAAGTGTATCGTGCTCGATGAGCCGACAGCGATGCTTGATCCGAATGGACGAAAAGAAGTGATTGAAGCGGTAGAGCAGCTTCGAAAAGAGAAGAATGTTACGGTGATCCTGATCACACATTATATGGAAGAAGTGATCGATGCGGATCAGGTATTTGTAATGGATGAAGGGCATGTGGTGATGCATGGTACACCGAAAGAAATCTTCAGCCGGGTGGATGAACTCAAGAAGTACCGTATGGATGTACCACAGGTGACAATGCTGGCAGACGCATTGGTTCAAAAAGGAGTTCCGCTGCCGAAAGGAATTCTTAGAAGGGAAGAATTGGTGGATGCCTTATGTCAATTAAGTTAGAAAATATCAGTTATGTATATAGCCCGGGAACTGCATATGAGCATCATGCGCTGAAGGATGTCAGTCTAGAGATCCCGCAGGGACAGTTCGTCGGAATCATTGGACACACGGGTTCGGGAAAATCAACCTTGATCCAGCATTTGAACGGTCTGATGAAAGCAACCTCAGGGAAATTACTTTATGAGGGGCAGAACATTTACGAGGACGGATATGATATGAAGAAACTGCGTACACAGGTAGGACTTGTGTTCCAGTATCCAGAGTATCAGTTGTTTGAAGTTGATGTGTTAAGTGATGTGTGTTTTGGACCGAAGAACCAGGGTCTTTCCAAGGAAGAGTGCGAGAAGCAGGCAAGAGAAGCCTTGGAGCTTGTAGGATTTCCGGAGAAATATTATAAGCAGTCTCCATTTGAATTATCCGGAGGTCAGAAGCGTCGTGTGGCAATCGCGGGAATTCTTGCAATGCATCCGAAGGTACTTGTTCTGGATGAGCCGACAGCCGGACTGGATCCGAAGGGACGAGATGAGATCTTAGATCAGGTGAAATTGCTTCATGAGAAGACCGGAATGACAGTAATTCTTGTTTCCCATAGCATGGAAGATGTTGCGAAATACGTGGAGCGCCTGATCGTGATGAATGATGGAGAAAAGATGCTTGACGGTACACCGGAAGAAGTGTTCCGCCATTATAAAGAGCTTGAGGCTGTTGGACTGGCAGCACCACAGGTAACATATGTAATGCATGATCTGAAAGAAAAAGGATTTGATGTATCAGCAGATGCGACAACTGTGGAAGAGGCTGCGGACGAGATCTACAACTTCCTGAAGAAGAGACAGGAGGTGCAGTCATGATCAGAGATATTACGATAGGACAGTATTATCCGGTACAGAGTCCGATTCACAGACTGGATCCGCGTGTGAAGATTGTCTGCACACTGATCTTTTTGGTTTCTTTATTTGTGCAGAACAGTGTGCTTGGATATGCATTGGCATTTGTATTTCTTGCGTGCATGATTCACGTTTCTAAAGTCCCGGCAAAGTTTATCGGAAAAGGACTTAAGCCGATTGTGATCTTGTTATTGTTTACAGTGGCTATGAACTTGTTCCTTACAAGAGGCGGTGCAGTGTTATTCCATTGGGGAATCATTACGATCACAGAGACAGGACTTCGTACTTCTGTGTTCATGGCAGTTCGTCTTGTACTGCTTGTTGCAGGATCTTCTTTGATGACATTTACAACGACTCCGAACGGACTGACGGATGGACTGGAGAAGCTGCTTCATCCACTGAACCGAATCCATGTACCGGTACACGAAATTTCGATGATGATGTCTATTGCACTGCGTTTTATTCCGATTCTGCTGGAAGAGACAGACAAGATCATGAAGGCGCAGATCGCAAGAGGAGCTGATTTTGAATCAGGAAATATTATCCAGAGAGCAAAGGCAATGATTCCGATCCTTGTTCCGCTTTTCGTGTCTGCGTTCCGAAGAGCGAATGATCTGGCGATGGCAATGGAAGCCCGCTGTTATCATGGTGGCGAGGGGCGTACAAAGATGAAGCCTTTGAAATATCATTATCAGGACAGACTTGCTTATGCAATCACATTGGGATATCTGATTGCGATTGTAGTGATCGGAAGATTTGTGCCGTTTAAATTGTGGATTTTTTAGAATAAAATAAATAGAGAAGAGGGACGGAGATTTCTGTCCCTTTTATTTACGCGAGCAACGAGCCAAAGTCCGTGCTTGCACGAGAACTTGGCGACTGTCGCGATAACTTGAGAAACTCGCGGAGCGTGTTTCTCATAGTATAGGAGAAAGAACAGATATGAGAAGAATCAGATTGAGAGTGGCGTATGACGGGACAGCATACTGTGGCTGGCAGGTGCAGCCGGAAGTGCCGACGATTGAAGGTGAATTGAATCAGGCAATCTCCAGACTTACGAAGGAAGAGATTATCGTGATCGGGGCAAGCCGCACAGATGCTGGAGTCCATGCGAAGGGAAACGTTGCTGTATTTGACACAGAGTCTACAATCCCGGCAGACCGGTTTGCCTATGCATTGAATCCACTGCTTCCGGAAGATATCGTGGTTGTGGCATCAGATGAGGTGGAAGCAGACTGGCATCCAAGACATTGTGATACGGAGAAAACGTATGAATACAAGATCTTAAATAGCAAGTTCCCGGATCCGATGAGAAGAAGAGACACGTATCATGTTTCTTTTGACCTGGATCTTGAGAAGATGAGAGAAGCAGCAGGATATCTGAAAGGGGAACATGATTTTAAGAGCTTCTGTAATGTTCATACTCAGGTGGAAGATACGGTTCGCATGATTTATGATCTGGAAGTAGAGAAAGAGGAAGAGCTTATTACAATTCGTGTCCGTGGAAATGGATTCCTCTACAATATGGTCCGGATTCTTGCAGGTACGTTGATCGGAGTTGGAAGAGGAGCAATTGCCCCGGAACAGATTCCGGCCATTCTTGAGGCAAAGGATCGCCAGGCAGCAGGAATGACAGTTCCACCACAGGGACTAACACTTGTTAAAATTGACTACCTTGATGAAAAAAGCAAATAATTTTTTGTAAAGGTTGACAATGAACCGTTTCGCTGTTAGACTAGACAGTGTGGTGATTGTCAGTAGATAGAACCAAATTTCAGGCAGAGACGAATTTTAAGCGTATGCCTGGAATTTGTTTTTGTAAAGAATAACGAAAAAAATCGCGTATTATGTAAAAGTATAAAAAAAATATAAATATTATTAACAAATTATAAAATATTTGATTGACTTTTATGTGCAGGTTTGTTATACTGAATCACGTAGAAAAGAGATAACATTGACGAATTGTTATCATTAAAGAAGGATTGTTACTGTTAGGCAGGCAAAACCAGATTTTATGAGCGTCACCGAAGGAATCAAGGGGGATGCCTTAAAGTTTGGCTTTTTTATTATGAGGGAGTTTTTCCCAAAGTTAGAGAAAGGCCAATCGGATGGTTATAGACAAAATAATTAATAACAATATTGTATCTGCATTTGACGAAAAAGGCTTAGAAGTTGTTATCATGGGCCGCGGAATCGGATTCCAGATGAAGCGGGGACAGGAAGTTCCTGCAGAGAAGATAGAGAAGGTTTTCCGTATCAAGAGTCAGAGCATAGCAGAACAGCTCAAGGAATTGCTGGCGAAGATGCCGCTTGAGCAGGTTCAGATCTCCAATGAGATCATTTCCCATGCAAAGAAGACAATGAAGCTGAAGTTAAATCAGAGCATCTATGTTACATTGACAGATCATATCAGTTTTGCAATCAGCCGCTGTAAAAAGGGGATTCATCTTGAGAATGCGTTGCTGTGGGAGATTAAAAGATTTTATCCACAGGAATTTGAACTCGGAAGATATGCGGTAGAACTTGTGAAAAAAAGACTGAATGTAGAGATGCCTGAGGACGAAGCAGGATTTATTGCATTACATTTTGTCAACGCAGAGTATGGGACTGATATTCGGGATGCAGTACGGTTTCCGAATCAGATGAAAGAGATTCTTGGAATCGTAGCAGAAGAACTTGGGATTGAGATGGATGAAGGCTCATTGCATTATGAAAGATTTCTGACACACGTGAAGTTCCTTCTTCAGAGGATTTACCGCAAGGAGTTACTTGAAGAGGAAGAGAACGAGATTACAGAGATGATGCAGAGAAAGTATCCGAGAGAGTATTCTTGCAGCAGAAAAGTTGCAGATTACATAGAAAAGACGGCAGACTGCAAGCTGTCAGGAGAGGAAGTTTTGTATCTGACACTCCATATCCGCCGTGTTGCGATGGCGGATTCGGAGGACGAATAGAGGGTTGCTTTGAACGGTAACGAAAGAAATGGCTGTATTAGGGAACAGCTACTGTAAAATTGGACTTTAGCGCAAGGCGCTTTTGTCATAGATGGTTCTCTGGTTTGTGGAAGACCCGGAGGATCAGAGTTGATTTTGACCGGAGGACTCATTTGCCGGTTAAAATAAAAAGGGATTAAAAATGAGAGATTATTAAGGAGGGAATTCTATGAAATTCGTACAGAAATTAGGAAAAGCTCTTATGCTTCCTGTTGCTTGTCTTCCGATTTGTGGTATCCTGATGGGATTAGGATACGCAATGTGTCCATCTACTATGCAGGGTGGAGATGTAACTGGTATTGTTCAGCAGATCGGATTTTTCCTTGTAAAAGCTGGTGGTGCCTTGATCGATCATATGGCACTCCTCTTTGCAATCGGTGTTGGTGTTGGTATGTCTGATGACCATGATGGTACAGCAGGTCTTGCTGCACTTGCATCCTGGCTGATGATCACAAACCTTCTTTCTACTGGAGCAGTATCTGTTCTTAGAACACTGGAAGAAGGATCAACAGCATTTATCGCATTCAGCAAAATCGAAAACCCATTTATCGGTATCATCGCCGGTATCATCGGTGCACTTTGCTACAACAGATTCAAATCAACTAAGCTTCCTGACTGGCTGTCATTCTTCAGTGGTAAGCGTTGTGTAGCAATCGTTGCAGGTGTTGTTTCTATTATTGTATCTGCAGTTCTGCTCTTTGTATGGCCGGTACTCTTTGCAGGACTGGTTGCACTTGGAAAAGGAATCGAAGGAATGGGAGCTCTTGGAGCTGGTATCTATGCATTCTTTAACAGATTACTTATCCCGTTCGGTCTGCACCACGCACTGAACAATGTATTCTGGTTTGATACAATCGGACTTGGAGACCTGTCACACTTCTGGAATGGAGAAACATCTGCAGACGTTTCCTGGAGTCTTGGAATGTACATGTCAGGATTCTTCCCATGTATGATGTTTGGTATCCCTGGAGCAGCTCTTGCTATGATTCAGTCTGCAAAGAGCAATAAGAAGAAAGTTGCAATCGGACTTATCGCATCTGCAGCAATTTCCGCATTCGTTTGTGGTGTTACAGAGCCATTCGAGTTCGCATTCATGTTCCTCGCTCCGGCACTTTACGTTGTATACGCATTACTGTATGGTATCTTTACAGTAATCACAGTAGCTCTTGGATTCCGTGCAGGATTCAGCTTCTCAGCAGGACTTACAGACCTTATCTTCTCTGCTTCCCTTCCGGCAGCAGCTAAGACATGGCTTATCATTCCTCTTGGAATCGCAGCTTTCATCGTATTCTACGTTGTATTCCGTTTCGCAATCGTTAAATTCGATCTGAAGACACCAGGTCGTGAAGATGACGATGATGATGAAACAAAAGTTGTTCTTGCAAACGATGACTTCACAACAGTAGCTAAGATCGTTCTTGAGGGTGTTGGTGGAAAAGATAACGTAGAGTCTGTCGACAACTGTATCACAAGACTTCGTCTTGTAATCAAAGATTACACAAAGGTTGATGAGAAGAAGATCAAATCTGCAGGTGTTGCAGGTGTTGTTCGTCCATCTCAGAAAGACGTTCAGGTAATCATTGGAACAAAAGTTCAGTTTGTAGCTGACGAGTTCAAGAAACTTTGCAAATAAGTTTAAATGATAATTAGGTTATCCGGGATAATGATGTGAAAGAATACGGATAACACACACATTAATAATCCCTTTTCAAAAGCGGAAGTGGAATCGGCGAAGAGCCGGGGACACTTCCGTTTTTTATATATTAGGAAAGTTCTTTCCTAATATATAAAAACGCTCCGCTAGGGATGCGCACTGCGGCGTACAAGGTAGGTGTCGCAAG
>JABLTP010043644.1_pt1 | contig 20017 bp, 27 predicted proteins | sample 7160111 | NCBI WGS metagenome assembly JABLTP01 (sample SAMN14651227, study PRJNA627086) | human gut metagenome | isolation source: feces | host: Homo sapiens
GGGGAATTTTATGCGGCGCTCTGCGGAGCGCCTGTCCTGCCTGTTTTGCCGAAGGCAAAATGCGGCAGGAGATTGCGCCCGAAGGGCGCAAAAAAGGCACGCCGTCGGCGTGCCTTTTTCTCTTACTCTTTTCTCTTACTCTTTTACTCTTTTTCTTTGCTTTGCCTTATCTCTCGGCGAAAAGCTCGCGCGTCTGGCGGACATTTTCGTCGATGGCGTTCTTGAGCGCCTCGACCGACTCAAACTGCATCTCCGGGCGCAGGAACTTATGCAGCTCGACATGGATCATCCTGCCGTACAGGTCGCCCGAAAAGTCGAGCAGATGCGGCTCGATGGTCGGCGCGCCGCCGTCCAGAAACGTCGGCTTTACGCCGATATTGGTCGCGGCGATATAGCTTTTTCCGTCCACGAGCACGCGCGTCGCGTACACGCCGTAGGGCGGCAGCGCCATTTCAGCCGGCAGGCGCAGATTGACCGTCGGTACGCCGAGCACACTCGTGCCGACGCGGCGGCCATGCTCCACGATACCCGTCACGGTGTACGGATGGCCGAGGAACTTCGCCGCGCCCTCCATGTCGCCCTGCGCGATCAGCTGGCGGATATAGGTCGAGGAGACGACGATGCCGTCTACCTTGACGTCCTCGATGCAGTCGTAGCCGATACCGGCCTTCTCGCACTCGACCGCCATGCCCTCAGCGTTGCCCTGACCCTTGTAGCCAAAGCGGTTGTTGCGGCCGGAGATGATCCAGCCGGCATGGAACTGCCCGATGAGCAGTTTGTGAATGAAATCGCGCCAGTCCATATGCTGCATCCGCTCATCAAAATGGCCGAAGATCACCTCGTCCACGCCGCCGAGCTGCTTGATCTCCTCGCGGCGGTAGGCGTTCGCGGTCAGCAGCGGCACCTGACGACCCATGACGACCGAGTCCGGATGCACGTCGAACGTGAACACGGCGCTCGTGCCGCCGATCTGCTTCGCGCGCTCGACCGCCTTCTGCATGAGCGCACGATGACCCAGATGCACGCCGTCAAAATATCCGAGCGCGATCGCACGGGGTTTTGTAACTTCTATCATCGGGCTATCCCCCTGAAATTATCGAAAGTTTTTATAGACAAACAGACCCAGACCGCCCTTGTCGAGCTCGCGGACCTGACCGAGCATGAGGAAGCGTCCCTCATGGTACACACGGCACAGCGTGCCTGCGGTTTCGGGCAGGCTGTCTGTCTGCCGCGGAAAGACGACTGCGCCGCGCGCGATGCGCTCCGCGCCCTCAGCGGTGAGCGCGACGGCCGGACAGTCGGTGAACAGGCTGTCGGTCGGCAGCAGGAGCTGCTGCATCGTGCCGTCGGCCATCGCCCGCTCGCAGTCCTCGAAGCTGCGGCAGCGGTCGAGCGGATACGCGCCCGAGCGCGTACGCACCAGACTGTGCAGCACTGCGAGCGTGCCGAGCTTTTCACCGAGGTCGTTCACGAGCGTGCGCACATAGGTGCCCTTGCTGACTACACAGCGCAGCGTGCCCTTCTGGGCGTTCTCGTCGAAGTCCAGCAGCTCCATTTCATGCACGATGATGTCGCGCGCCGGGCGTTCGACCTCCCTGCCCTTGCGTGCAAGGTCGTACAGCTTCTGGCCGTTGACCTTTACCGCGGAATACATCGGCGGGATCTGCTGCTGCGGTCCGACAAAGCCGCGCACCGCACGCTTCACCACATATTCCGCCGCGATCCGGTCGCCGGTCTGCACGATCTCGCCGGTCACATCCTGCGTATCCGTGCAATAGCCGAGCGTAAAGCCCGCGACGTACTCCTTATCCTGCGCTGCGGCGAAATCCGCCGCCTTGGTCGCGCCGCCGATGAACACCGGCAGAACGCCGGTCGCGAGCGGATCGAGCGTGCCGCCGTGACCGATCTTCCTCGTGTGCAGGATGCCGCGCAGCTTGGCCACCACATCATGCGAGGTGAAGCCCTGCGGCTTGTCCATCAGCAGGATACCCGAAAGCTCAGTCTGCTGCATGGAACTGCTCCTTCGCTACGCGCAGCATCTCGGCCTTCGCCTCGTCCATGCCGCAGGTGAAGCTCGCGCCTGCCGCACGGACATGGCCGCCGCCGCCGACCCGTTTGCAGATCGCGGAGGCATCCATTTCCTTGGTCGTGCGCACGGAAACGCGAACGGTTCCGTCCGCCTTTTCGGTCATCGTAATGCCGATCTGCACGCCCTCGATCTGCCGCGTGAGCGAAGCGATCGAGTCCAGATCGTCCATATCCGCGCCGACGCGGTCGATATCCTTCCGCCAGAGCACCGCGACCGCGATCGCGCCGCCCTCGTGAAACTCCATCGTGTCGAATACGATGCGCTCCATCTCGAAGCGCGGACGCGACTTGGTCTCGAACAGCGCGCGGTTGATCTCGCCGCCGTCGATGCCGGCGGTCAGGCACGCCGCCGCGACCGCATGGGTGTGCGCGGTCGTATTCGAGAACTTGAAGCAGCCGGTATCGGTCGAGACGCCGACATAAATGCACTCCGCGATCTCGCGCGTCAGTCTGCATCCGAGCGCCGTCAGCACATCGTACAGCACCTCCGCGCAAGCGCCCGCATCCGCACGGATGAGGTTTTTCGCGCCGAAGCCTTCGTTCGAGCCGTGGTGGTCGATGACCAGATCCACCCTGCCCTTATACTGCTCCGCCGTATCGGGGAACAGCTTTTCCTCTGCAATATCGGTCGAAACGATATACTGAGGGTTGAAATCATCCGGAGGATAACAGTCAGTAATCATTGGCGCATAGCGTCTTGTGATCTCCGGATTCTCCAGAATATACGCCCGCTTGCCGATCTGGCGCAGACCGCGGCACAGAGCGCCGGCGCAGCCTGCGGTATCGCCGTCCGGGCGGCGGTGGGTCAGGATGAGAATATCGTCATGCGCCTGCAAAGCGGCAGCCGCTTCAGCAACGTGAACGATCATTCCTCGTCCTCCCCTCCGAGCTTCCCTTCGTTTTTCAGTTCATGCAGCATTTCCGAGATGTGCGCACCGCGCGTGATCGACTCGTCGAGCTCGAACACCAGCTCGGGCGCGTAGCGCAGCTGGACCTTGTGGCCGACCTCGCGGCGCAGCCATCCGGCCGCAGACTTGAGGCCCTTCATGACGTCCTTCGCCTGCTGCTCGCTGCCGAGCACGGAGATATAGCACTTTGCGTAGCGCAGATCGTTGGTTACATCGCAGTGGACGACCGAAACCATCGCGTTCTGCACGCGCGGGTCCTTGACCGACCGCAGCGCCTCCGCCAGCGCCTTCATCACTTCTTCGGAAATACGATCAATTCGAGTAGACATAATAAATCAAACCTCCCTCTTGAGGATTGGTTAATTCTTGCTAAAAGGAAATGCGCAAAGCGCATTTTCAGGCACGCGCCGCAGCGCGCTGCCATCAAATTCCCCATAAAAGTCCGGCTCCGCCGGACTTTTATACCACTGCCCGCGCCGCGGCGGCGCGGCCTCGAATGTATTCATTCGAGAGGGGATTATCGTTTCCGGTTTCCCTTGGGAACCGGAAACGTATCTAAGGGGGACAGCGTCCCCCTTAGAAAAGCAGTTTACTGCTTTACTTCCTCCATCACGAAGCACTCAATGATATCGCCTTCCTTGATATCATTGTAGTTCTCGATGCTCATGCCGCACTCGTATGCAGCAGCGACTTCCTTGACGTCGTCCTTGAAGCGCTTGAGGGTGTTGAGATGACCCTCATGGAATACGATGCCGTCGCGGACAACGCGGACCTCAGCGTTGCGCTGGATCTTGCCGTCCTGAACGTAGCAGCCTGCGACCGCGCCTGCGCCGGTGATCTTGAACACCTGACGAACCTCTGCGTGGCCGAGCACGACTTCCTTGAACTTCGGCTCGAGCATGCCCTTCATCGCCTGCTCCATCTCCTCGATGGCATCATAGATGACGCGGTACATGCGCATGTCAACGCCCTGCTGTGCAGCGGAGTCGGTCGCGGTGCGGTCCGGACGAACGTTGAAGCCAACGATGATCGCGCCCGAAGCGGCGGCGAGCATAACGTCGGATTCGTTGATCGCGCCGACAGCGCCGTGGATGACGCGGACGCGAACCTCATCGTTCGACAGCTTCTCGAGCGAGGAGCGAACCGCCTCGACCGAGCCCTGTACGTCGGCCTTGACGATGATGTTCAGCTCCTTCATCTCGCCCTGCTGGATGGAATCGAACAGGTTGTCGAGCGTTACCTTGTGGAACAGCTTGTTGCGCTCTTCCCTCTCCTTGTCCTTGCGCTGCTCGACCAGCTCGCGCGCCATCTTCTCGTCGTCTACGGCGTCGAAGATGTCACCTGCACCCGGGACTTCGGCCAGACCGATGATCTCGACCGGAACAGACGGGCCTGCGGACTCGATCTTCTTGCCATCGTCGTTGGTCATCGCGCGGACACGGCCGACGGAAGTACCGGCGATAACGGTATCGCCTGCGTGCAGGGTGCCGTTCTGAACGAGCAGGGTAGCGACCGGGCCGCGGCCCTTGTCGAGCTTGGCCTCGATGACAGTGCCGTGCGCCTTGCGGTTCGGATTTGCCTTGAGGTCAGCCATCTCTGCGGTCAGCAGAACCATTTCGAGCAGGTTGTCGATGCCCTGACCGAACTTCGCGGAGATATTGCAGACGATGGTGTCGCCGCCCCACTCCTCCGGTACGAGTTCGTACTCGGTCAGCTGCTGGAGCACACGGTCCGGATTTGCCGCCGGCTTGTCGATCTTGTTGACCGCAACGATGATCGGAACGCCTGCCGCCTTGGCATGGTTGATCGCCTCGATGGTCTGCGGCATGATGCCGTCGTCTGCTGCTACGACCAGGATCGCAATGTCGGTGACCTGTGCGCCGCGTGCACGCATGGAGGTGAACGCCGCATGGCCCGGGGTGTCGAGGAAGGTGATCGGCTTGTCGTTGATCTTGACGCGGTATGCGCCGATGTGCTGCGTAATGCCGCCGGCCTCGTCTGCGGTGACCTTGGTCTTGCGGATCGCGTCGAGCAGAGAGGTCTTGCCGTGGTCAACGTGACCCATAACGACAACGACCGGATCGCGGGGCTGAAGCTCCTCTGCCTTATCCTCGTGCTCGTCGAACAGCTGCTCCTCGATGGTAACGTGAACTTCCTTCTCGACCTTGCAGCCCATTTCCTCCGCAACGATCGCGGCGGTATCGTAGTCGATGACCTCGGAGATGGACGCCATGACGCCGAGCTTGATGAGGCCCTTGATAACGTCCGCTGCGGTGCGCTTCATGCGGGAAGCGAGCTCGCCGACCGAGATCTCGTCCGGGATCATGACCTTGACCGGGATCTTCTTGAGCGCCGCCATCTGCTGCTGACGCTGCAGGCGGCGCATCTTCTCCTGCTCCTCCTGACGACGCTTGTTGCCGAACGGCTTGGAGCGCTGATCGGACTTCTTGGTGAGCTTCTGCTTCTTGGGGCCCTTGGACTCCATGCGCTCCGCCTTTGCGTCGACCAGCTTATCGACATGGTCGTCGTACTTTGCAAGATTTACGTCGCCGGTGCCGCGCGTATCGATGCGGTGCACCTGCTTGACCTTGGAGGAAGCCGGAGTCTGCTCCGGCGCCTTCTCGGCCGGCTTCTCCTCCTGCTTCGCGGCAGGCTGTTCCTTGCGCTCGGACTGCTGTGCGCCGAGCAGGCTTTCCATGTTCTTGACCTGATGATGCTGGGTCATATATTCAAAAATAACCGACAGATCGGCATCGTCGAGCACCTGCATATGGTTCTTCGGCTCGGTGCGATACTTGGTCAGAATTTCCGTGATCTCCCTGGTGGATACGCCGAAGTCCTTTGCGACCTCGTGTACCCGGTATTTATTGTCTAATGCCATGGGCAATACCTCCAATTTATTTCGCTCGAAACCACGCTTTCGAGCGAGCATAGGCTGTGCCGCGCAAAGCGCGGACAAAGCCTTGGCGCAGTTCTGCGCGTCGCTTCGCGGCACACAGAACCGCTTTCCTGTATAAAAACCGTGATACATGCTCCCGGTTTTTATGAGCCTGCACGGCAGGCTCTATTGAATGCGCGCTTTCGCGCGTTCGTTACGTTTTATTGCGGAAGCTGCGTTTTTCGCCTGTAAAATGCGGTTTCCGTGCGCTGTCGCGGCGGAAGGGGCGCTCTCCGTCCTTGCGGTACGGGCGTTTTTCGCCGTCCGCCCTGCGGAAGGGACGCTCGCCGTCCTTGCGGTACGGGCGCTTTTCGCCGTCCGCCTTGCGGAAGGGACGCTCACTGTCCTTACGGTACGGGCGTTTTTCGTCGTCCGCCCTGCGGAAGGGGCGCTCGCCGTCCTTGCGGTACGGGCGCTTTTCGCCGTCCGCCCTGCGGAAGGGACGCTCGCCGTCCTTACGGTACGGGCGCTTTTCGCCGTCCGCCTTGCGGAAGGGGCGCTTCTCCGCCGGTTTCTGGCGGCTTTCCTCACGTTTTTCCGGTTCATCCGGCTTTTCCGTCTCGGTTTCCGCCTTGTTCTTCTGCTTTTTGATGCCCTTGCGGGACTGGATGCGTGCATTCTTCTCGCTGAGGAGCTTTGCGGTCTCCGCATACTCCTCGTGCTCGCTCGCCAGCTTTTCAACCGCGGACGAGGCGAGTCCGATATCCGTCACGGCAACGATCGCGCAGCCGGACTTGCCGACCGCCGTGCCGAGTTCGATCTTGCCGTGGGGCAGCTGCACGCAGGGAACATTCGCCTTCTCGGCATAGAACGCACCCTTTTTCGCCGTGCTCGCGCCGGCGTCGCCCGCAAGGAACACGCATCTTGCCTTGTGGGCAAAGCACACCTCGCGCACCAGCTCATCGCCGTAGGCGAGCTTGCCTGCGCGGCGTGCAAGGCCGAGCATTCTCAGTACAGGATCATTCGCCATGTGCGCCCTCCTGTTCCATCTGCTGCTCGAGCTGGTCATAGACCGTTTCGGGCACGGTGACGCTGAGCGCGCGCTCGATCGCGCGGCTCTTGCGTGCCTTCTTGAGGCATTCCGGCCTGCCGCACAGATACGCGCCGCGGCCGGGTGCCTTTCCCTTGAAATCGAGCGTAATCTCGCCCTCGGGCGAGCGCACAACGCGGATCAGCTCCCTTTTCGGGAAGATTTCACGGCAGCCAAGGCACTGCCGCATGGGAATCTTCTTTTGTACCATATTCTGCCGCACCTCCGCCTGCTTATTCAGCCTGCGGCTCGGTCTGCGGCTCCTCGACCGGCTCCGCCTCCGGCTCAGCCTGTGCCTGAGACTGCGGCGCAATGTCGATCTTGCAGCCGGTCAGCTTGGCAGCGAGACGGGCGTTCTGACCCTCCTTGCCGATCGCAAGGGACAGCTGATCGTCCGGAACGATGACGCGGCAGGACTTGCCGTCCGCCTGCATGGAAGCGGAGATAACGTCCGCCGGTGCGAGTGCTGCGGATACGAAGGTTGCCATATCCTCGTTCCACTTGATGATGTCGATCTTCTCGCCGTTCAGCTCTGCGGTGATGTTGGAAACACGCGCGCCGCGGGTACCGACGCAGGCGCCGATCGGATCAACGTTCTCGTCGTGCGAGGTAACGGCGATCTTGGTGCGGTTGCCTGCCTCACGAGCGATGGACTTGACCTCGACCACGCCGGAATGGATCTCCGGTACCTCGAGCTCGAACAGGCGCTTGACCAGACCCGGATGGGTGCGGGAAACGATGACCTGCACGCCGCGCGTGCCGCGGCGAACCTCGATGAGGTAAACCTTGACGTGCTGACCCTCGACGAGCGTCTCGCCGCGGACCTGCTCAGAAGCCGCAAGGATGGCCTCGCTCTTCTCGCCGCCGGAAACAACGTCCAGATAAGCGCTGCCGCTGCGCGGGTCGATGCGGGCGACCGTAGCGTTCAGGATCTCGTGCTCCTTGCTCTCGAACTCGGAGATGACCATGCCGCGCTCCGCCTCGCGGATGCCCTGAATGATGACCTGCTTTGCGGTCTGGGCAGCGATGCGGCCGAACGACTTGGTCGGGATGTCGATGTCGATGATGTCGCCGACCTGCGGATTTACCTTGTAGTCAGCAGCCTCCTCGAGGGTGATCTCCTCGTAGGGCTCATAAAGGTCCTCGGTGCGGACGACCGTCTTGCGCACGTACATGCGGATGGTCTTTTCCTCGCGGTTCGGCTCGACGTAAACGTTGTCGGTCATGCCGTCGTTGTCGCGCTTGTAAGCGGTGATGAGTGCCTGACCTACGCGGTCGAGCATGTAGTCCACCGGGATGCCCTTCTCTTTTTCGAGCTGTTCCAGGGCGTCAAAAAATTCTGCGTTCACCATTTTTTCCAATCCAACTCCTTTTTATATCTCGACCGCGAGACGAACCGCGGCAATGTCCTTCGGCTCAAATACGATGCGCTCCCCGCCGACGTCGAGCGTTACTGCGCCGTCGTCGTAGCCTGCGAGCGTGCCCTCGATCTGCTTTGCGCCGTTCAGCGCCTTGTACAGACCGACCTCGACCGTCTGTCCCATAAAGGCCTCGAAATGCTCGGGGCGCTTGAGACGGCGGGCAAGTCCCGCCGAGGAAACGCACAGCGTGTAGGACGGCATATCGTCAAATTCCTTTGCGTCCAGCATGGGGTCAAGCGCGCGGGAGACCTTCTCACACTGGTCGATATTCACGCCCTCCGGGTGGTCCACGGTGACGGTCAGCATATACTGTCCGCCCTCTTTTTCAAATTCTACATCCCACAGAGAAACGCCGGCCTGTTCGCACAGGGGTCTGACCAGCTCTTCCACGCGGGCGACGATCTGCTTTGCCTGCAAAGCCGTCCCTCCTTCGGTTATCGAAAAATTTTGTATAAGCAAAACGTAAGGAGTGGCACTTGGCCACTCCCTACGGTTACTTTCATTCTTACATTGATAGTATATCACGTATCCCACGCTATTGCAAGCTTTTTCAAAAGAAAAGCATGGATTTCCGCCGTTAAAATGCACAAAATCGGACATGCAGGCGGCGAAAACGTGTCTGCGTGATATTTTTGATCGGTCACTTCGGGTCGGTTACGATCTTGATCTTGGCGGTAACGGCTTTTGTCGCGGTAAAAGTGATGCTGTAATCGCCGGAATTCGGAGCCGTCATGCGTGCGGACTGTTCCTCGGTGAGCGTGCCGGCGATGCTGTCCCCCTCGGAGGAGCGGAGTGCACAGGTGAACTCCGCGCCGTTCGGCGTGGTATCCATGGCTTTTACTTCGACAACGGTTCCCTTCGTAAGAGCAGGCGCCCACGCTTTCAGCGTTACGGAACCGCCCGCCGGAATCGTCACCACATACTCGTTCGAAGCGCCCTTCACCTGCTCGTTCTCGGCCGGAAGTCCTTCTCCGATTGTGATTTTGATTTTTGCCGTTACGGCTTTCACCGCATGGAAAGTAACTCTGTAATTACCATCCGTCGTGGCCTCTATTCGTCTTGTCTGCTCTTCGGCAAGGCCGTAGGTAAAACCGCCGCCGCCGGAGGACTGGAGCGAAAACGTCAGATTTTCGCCAGACGGCGTGGTATCCATGGCCTTTACGGCGATGAATGTTCCCTTTTTGATAGCAGGAGCCCACTCAGACAGCGCCACGGTGCTGTTCGCCGGAATTACCACCACGTACTCGTTCGTGACGCTTCCCGGCTGGGACGGCTGTGTGTTATCCGCCGGGAGAATATTCTTTCCGGTATCGTCATATTCCTCAGACGTCTGAAACGGCCGAAACTCTCCCTCGGCGGCCGGTGCATCTGCCGCTGCGGCAAACATGCCGCCAAAGCAGAGTACAGCAAGCAGTGCACTGAGCGTCTTTTTGAATAACGTTTTCATGTTTGTCCCTCCTCACTGATCGCATTAAGGTCTACTGCCTCTAATTTTAGTATAGCAGATTATGGTTTGCAGTCAATTCTCAGAATATCAAATTTTTCCCATGCCCAATTGTACAGATTGCCTTACAAAGATTGATTTCACGTTGTCTTTTTATCGTTTTTGTTCTGATTACCTTTATTTTCCTGTTATGGGCAAAAGAAAAAGGTTATCCAATAAGCACGCTACTGGATAACCTTTTTGAAAATCATTTTTTCCCGAGCCTGCGCTCAGGTCGAGTCGTCAGTATTCCGTCAGGAATTACTTAACCAGCTCGATGATTGCCATCTCTGCGCAGTCGCCGCGGCGGGGACCGATCTTTACGATGCGGGTGTAGCCACCGTTACGGTTAGCGTACTCCGGAGCGATCTCAGAGAACAGCTTAGCAACAACTGCTTCCTTGGTGACGTAAGCCATAGCCTGACGACGGGAAGCCAGAGTGTTCTTCTTGCCGAGGGTAATCATCTTCTCGGTCATCGGGCCTACTTCCTTAGCGCGAGCGAGAGTGGTCTCAACCTTGCCGTTCTCCAGCAGGTAGGTTACCAGCGCACGCAGCATAGCCTTACGATGGTCAGTAGGACGGCCGAGCTTGCGATTGTTAGCCATTCGTGTTTACCTCCAAATTAAAGTAAAAGCGGCGGCGCGGTAAAACGTACCGCCGCGTCAGTTCAGTTACAGTGCCTCACGGCACACAGTTTGTCCGTTTTCGGTAATCAGGCAGTTTCGCTTGCAGCTTCTGACGAAGCTGTGGGCGAAAGTACGAAGATTACTCCTCGGACTTTGCAAGATGCAGGCCCATAGCCTCCAGCTTGCCGATGACCTCTTCCAGGGACTTGCGGCCCAGGTTACGAACCTTCATCATGTCCTCCTCAGAGGTGTTGATGAGATCCTCAACCGTGTTGATGCCTGCGCGCTTGAGGCAGTTGAAGGAACGAACGGAGAAGTCCAGCTCCTCGATCGTCATTTCAAGCACCTTATCGTGCTGCGCTTCAGCCTTTTCAACAACGGTGGACTTGGAGCCGATCTCCTCGGACAGGTCTACGAACAGATCGAGGTGGTCGCGGAGAACCTTTGCGCCGAGCGATACAGCGTCGCGGGCGGTGATGGTTCCGTCGGTCCAGATCTCGAGCGTCAGCTTATCATAGTCGGTCAGATCGCGGACACGGGTGTTTTCAACCGTGTAGTTGACCTTGTAGACCGGCGTGTAGATCGAATCCACCGGAATGACGCCGATGGAGGTCTGATGCTGCTTGTTCTTCTCGGCCGGAACGTAGCCGCGGCCGGAAGTCATCGTAATCTCCATGGACAGGCGAGCATCGCTCATCAGGGTAGCGATGTGCAGGTCAGGATTCAGGATCTCGACCTCACCGTCCGCGTGGATGTCACCGGCCTTGACCTCGCCCTCGCCGGCAGCCTCGATGTAGACCGTCTTGGGGCCGTCGCAGTGCAGCTTGGCAATGATGCCCTTGATGTTCAGCACGATCTCGGTGACGTCTTCCTTAACGCCCGGGATGGTGGAGAACTCGTGCTGCACGCCTGCAATCTTGATGCTGGACGCTGCCGTACCCGGCAGAGAGGACAGCAGAATGCGGCGCAGGGAGTTGCCCAGCGTGGTGCCATATCCGCGCTCCAGCGGCTCTACGACGAACTTGCCGTAGGAGCCGTCCTCGGCGAGCTGCTCACAGTCAATACGCGGTTTTTCGATTTCGATCATGTGGTACCCTCCTTCACGTTGGTTGGAAACTCTAAGCGGAACAGACGCAGCAGACGCCACGCCCGTTCCAAAAGCGAGGGTCTATTATTTCGAGTACAGCTCGACGATGAGGTGCTCAGCAACTTCGTAGTCGATGTCGTCGCGTGCCGGCATTGCTACAACCTTGCCCTCGAAAGCATCGTTAGCCTTCTCGATCCACTTCGGGCAAGCCTTCTTGCCGTTTTCCTCGAGCAGAGACTTGAACTTGGTGGTGGTGCGGGACTTCTCGCAGACTGCAACTACGTCGCCCGGCTTAACCTGGAAGGACGGGATGTTGACGCGCTTGCCGTTTACGGTGAAGTGGCCGTGGTTAACGAGCTGACGAGCTTCGCGGCGGGTGTTTGCAAAACCCATGCGGAAAACTACGTTGTCGAGACGGCGCTCGAGCTCCTGGAGCAGGATCTCACCGGTGATGCCCTGCTTGCGCTCAGCCTTCTCGTAGTAGTGATGGAACTGCTTCTCGAGAACGCCGTAGATAAACTTTACCTTCTGCTTCTCGTTGAGCTGCATGCCGTACTCAGACTGCTTGCGGCGAGTCTGCTTGGGCTGGCGCTTGGTAGACTTGGAGTAACCAAGTACCGCCGGGGAAAGACCAAGCGTCTTGCAACGCTTGAGAACGGGCTGGGTATTCTTAGCCATTTATTGGTTTCCTCCTTCTATTATACGCGACGACGCTTCGGCGGGCGGCAGCCGTTGTGCGGGATCGGGGTTACGTCCTTGATCATGGTAACCTCGAGGCCAGCGGCCTGCAGTGCACGGATAGCAGCCTCACGGCCGGAACCCGGGCCCTTAACATATACTTCTACGGTCTTCAGGCCGTGCTCCATAGCAGCAGCGGCAGCGGTCTCAGCCGCGGTCTGAGCTGCGAACGGAGTGGACTTACGAGAACCACGGAAGCCCATCTCGCCGGAGGAAGCCCAGGAAATAGCGTTGCCGTTCAGGTCGGTAATCGTAACGATCGTGTTGTTGAAAGAGGAACGGATGTGAGCCGCGCCCTTCTCGATATTCTTGCGCTCGCGGCGACGAGTACGGGTCGCTGCGCCCTTCTTCTGTACCTTAGCCATTTATACGTTCCCCTCCTTACTTCTTCTTGTTCGCAATGGTCTTCTTCGGGCCCTTGCGGGTGCGTGCATTGGTCTTGGTGCGCTGACCGCGAACCGGCAGGCCGCGGCGATGACGCAGGCCGCGATAGCAGCCGATCTCGACCAGACGCTTGATGTTCAGGCCGATCTCACGGCGCAGGTCACCCTCGACGTTGTAGTCGCGCTCGATGACTTCACGCAGCTTAGCAGCCTCTTCTTCGGTCAGGTCCTTAACGCGGGTATCCGGATTGATACCGGTCTTAGCAAGGATTTCGTTGGACGTCTTGCGGCCAATGCCGAAGACGTAGGTCAGGCCGATCTCCACGCGCTTCTCGCGGGGAAGGTCAACACCGGCAATACGTGCCATACTATTATAACCTCCATAGTTACACACTGAGGCGTGTTTGCAAACACAGTATAGGGACCGCCTCCGCCCCTGCAGCGTCGCGCTCGCCGCGCGTGCTTGTCGTGTTCGCGTAAACCATGATCCGCGCCCCTGGGCGCGCATTTTATGAGGCGATTAACTTAATCGCCATAAAAAGTCCAGCTCTGCCGGACTTTTTATTCCTCGACTCAGCCGCCTCGGGCGGCGTCATTTCGGTTTCGAAAATCAGTTTCTACTGGAACTGATTTTCGTATATAGGGACTTTTTGAAAGTCCCTATAAAGCACCGAAGGTGCTTCTTAGCCCTGCTTCTGCTTGTGCTTCGGGTTCTGGCAGATAACCATTACACGGCCCTTGCGGCGAATGATCTTGCACTTCTCGCAGATCGGCTTTACAGACGGTCTTACCTTCATGTTTGTTTTACCTCCATCAAGAATTTATGGTGGGATGGGACACCGGGGAGACCCCGGCGACCACTGGCGCGCAGGTCACATGCGTACCTCCGCCCGCTTTTATCACTTGGAACGCCAGGTGATACGACCGCGGGTCAGGTCGTAAGGCGACATCTGTACGGTGACCTTGTCGCCCGGAAGAATGCGGATAAAGTTCATGCGGAGCTTGCCGGAGATATGGGCCAGAATTTTATGGCCGTTCGGCAGCTCTACCTGAAACATAGCGTTCGGCAGCGCCTCTACGACGGTGCCTTCCAGCTCGATCACATCATCTTTTGCCATTGTTCGTTTCCCCTCCTCGGTCAAATGTTGTCCTCGTCCCCTGTCCAGAGGGCGAGTGCCTTGCGGATTTCACTGTTTGTCAGCCGGCCGCCCTCCTCGAGCTTGAGCCGGGTCCGCTCATCGCACGCCCCCTGTCGGGAAACGTGCTTTTCGCGTTTGCGCTTCGGGTTTTCCGCCCGCCGCGCGCGTCCGTTCGCCAGCAGGAGGAAATCCCCCTCCTCCGCGACGACCAGCATGAGCTGTCCTCTGTCCCTTCCGGTCAGAGAGAGCACGATGTCGGATAATCGGGCGCGAGACATCACAGTACCTCGCCGTCGATGCTTGTCAGAATCTCCGGCTCGCCATCCGTGATGGCAATGGTGTTTTCATAGTGGGCGGAAAGTTTACCGTCCCGGGTCTTGACGGTCCAGCCGTCGGGCAGGACCTTGACCGTGTAAACACCCACATTGACCATCGGCTCAACCGCGATGACCATGCCGCTCTGCAGACGGATGCCATGGCCGGGTTTGCCGTAGTTCGGGACCTCAGGGCTTTCATGCAGGTTTTCACCTACACCGTGACCGACGTAGTCGCGCACGACCGAGAAGCCGTTCGCCTCGACGTATGCCTGAACGGCGGCGCCGATGTCGGAAACACGATAGCCCACACGGGCAAATTTAATGCCTTCAAAGAAACTCTGGCGCGTGACTGCGATCAGCTTTTTCGCCTCGTCGCTTACCTCTCCGCAGGGAATGGTAGCGGCGCAGTCACCGTGGTAGCCGCCGATGTAGGCGCCGACATCCACCTTGACGATATCGCCCTCGCGGACGATATGCGTCTTGGACGGAATGCCGTGGATGACCTCATCGTTGATGGACACACACGCACTGCCCGGAAAACCGCCGTAACCAAGGAAGGAAGGCTTTGCGCCTGCGTCCTCGATGGTCTTGCGGACAATCCGGTCGATTTCTTCGGTAGTAACACCCGGATGAACCGCGTCAGCCGCCGCCTTGCGCGCGAGCGCAGTGATTCGGCCGGCGACGCGCATCCGTTCGAGTTCTTTTTCTGATTTAATGTGAATCATAATTACAGACCCAATGCCTCAACCGCAAATTTCTCAGTTTCATGGATGCCCTTGGTGCCGTCGATGCTCTTGAGCTTGCCCTGAGCATCGTAGTAGCCCTTGAGGGGCTCGGTCTGCTCGTGGTAGGTCTCCAGACGATGACGAACGACGTCAGCCTGGTCATCGCTGCGGATAACGAGCTTGTCGCCGCAGATATCGCAGACATCAGCCACGCGCGGCGGATTTGCCTCGACATGGTAGGTTGCACCGCAGCGCAGGCAGACACGACGGCCGGTCATGCGCTTCTCGATGACCTCGTTCGGTACCTCGAGAGCCAGAGCACAGTCGATCTTTGCGATCTCGTCGAGTGCCTCAGCCTGCGGGATCGTGCGCGGAAAGCCGTCAAGGATGAAGCCGCTCTTGCAGTCGCGCTTTGCGATGCGCTCCTTGAGCAGGTCGATGACGAGCTGGTCCGGTACGAGCTTGCCGGCGTCCATGTACTCCTTAGCCGACTGGCCAAGGGGCGTATTGTTCTTGATTGCCTCGCGCAGAATGTTGCCGGTCGAGATGCTCGGAACACCCATCTTTTCGATCAGGTAGGACGCGAGCGTACCCTTGCCGGCGCCCGGTGCGCCAAGAAGAATCAAATTCACTTAAAATCAGCCTCCAGATTTATTCCAAAAAGCCCTTGTGATGACGCATGAGCATCTGCGCCTCCATCTGCTTGACCGTGTCAAGCGCAACACCGACGACGATGATGACCGAGGTGCCGCCCAGAGCCACATTGGAGAGGTTCGTGGAGATCGCACCGACGATCAGCGGTACCAGAGCGACGATGCCGAGGAATACGGCGCCGACGAAGGTAACCTTGCCGAGCGCCTTGGTGATGAAGTCGCTGGTCGGCTTGCCGGGGCGGAAGCCCGGGATGAAGCCGCCGTTCTTCTTCAGGTTGTTGGCGATCTCGATCGGGTTAAACTGGATGGATGCATAGAAATATGCGAAAGCGAGGATCAGCAGCGCGTACAGAACGATGTAGACCACACTTCTCTGCGAGAACAGATTAAGGATGTGGGCACCGACCGTACCAGCCTCCGGCTGCCAGAACATCGAAACGGTCTGCGGCAGCGCGAGGATGGAGGACGCAAAGATGATCGGCATAACGCCGGAAGCGTTGACCTTGATCGGCAGATGGGTGGACTGACCACCGTACATCTTGCGGCCGACAACGCGCTTTGCGTACTGCACCGGGATGCGGCGCTCTGCATTGGACATGAATACAATGAACACTACGATGAAGATACCGATAATGATCATCAGGATTGCGGAAACGATGCCGCTCGTGCCGGTCTGGAACAGGTTGCCCAGCGTGCGCATGAGCGACGGACCGCGGGATACGATGCCTGCGAACAGGATGATCGAGATGCCGTTGCCGATACCCTTCTGGGTGATGTGCTCGCCCATCCACATAATCAGCGCGGTGCCTGCGGTGAAGGTCATAATGATCGTAACGGCCGCCAGAACGCCCTTGTCAGAAAGGAAGCCCTGGTTGCGCAGCAGAGCGTAGTAGGACAGACCCTGCAACAGGCCGAGCAGAACGCCGACGTAGCGGGTCCAGCTTGCGATCTTCTTGCGGCCCTCCTCGCCGCCGTCCTTTACCATGCGCTCGAGAGCGGGGATGGCGACGGTCAGCAGCTGAAGGATAATGGACGCATTGATATACGGAGTAATGCTCATGGCGAAGATCGTCGCACGCGACAGACCGCCGCCGGAGAACATATCCAGATAACCGAGCATCGAACCGTTGGTGCTTGCCTGCTCAAAATACTGAGCAAGCAGCTGGGTGTCGATGAACGGAACCGGAATGCACGAACCGAAGCGGAAGATCAGGATGATAAACAGAGTATACAGGATCTTCTTGCGCAGTTCGGGCATAGCCCAGGCGTTTTTAAGGGTTTGAAACACCTTAAATCACCTCGGCCTTTCCGCCTGCGGCTTCGATCTTCTCCTTTGCGGACGCAGAGAATGCTGCTGCCTTGACAGTCAGCTTCTTGGTGAGCGCGCCGTTACCGAGGATCTTGATGCCGTCGAGAGCATTCTTAACGATGCCGGCATTGCAGAGGATCTCTGCAGTTACCTCAGCGCCGTCTTCAAACTTCTCAAGAGCGGAAACATTGACCGGTGCGTAAGTGGTGCCGAAAATATTGTGGAAACCACGCTTCGGCAGACGGCGTGCCAGAGGCATCTGACCGCCTTCAAAACCCGGACGGACACCGCCGCCGGAACGGGCCCACTGGCCCTTGTGACCGCGGCCTGCGGTCTTGCCATTGCCGGAACCGGCGCCACGGCCCTTGCGGTATGCCGGCTTGGTTGCGCCTGCGGCGGGCGTTAATTCATGCAGCTTCATGGGTTACGCCTCCTCTACAACTTCGAGCAGGTAGCCGATCTGCTGGAGCTTGCCGCGGGTCTGCGCGTTGTCCGGCTGAACGGTTACGTCGTTAATCTTCTTAAGCCCCAAAGAATGAGCGGTCGCAATGTGCTTCTCCAAGCGGCCGACCAGGCTCTTTTTCAGGGTAATCTTCATGTTAGCCATTATAAGTTACCCCTTTCTTACAGTTCTTCTACAGCCTTGCCGCGTACAGCAGCAACCTGTGCAGCGCTGCGCATGCTCTTCAGACCCTGCATCGTTGCGGAAACGACGTTCTGCGGGTTGTTGGAGCGCAGGCACTTGGTGCGGATATCCTTGATGCCGGCAGCCTCTACGATTGCACGGACTGCACCGCCGGCGATAACGCCGGTACCGGGAGCAGCGGGCTTGAGCAGGACACGGCCTGCACCGAACTCGCCGATGATCTCGTGCGGGATAGTGGTGCCCTTCATGGAAATCTTAACGAGGTTCTTCTTGGCGTCCTCGATGCCCTTGCGGATTGCGTCCGGAACCTCGGCAGCCTTGCCGGTGCCGAAGCCAACGGTACCCTTGCCGTCGCCTACAACAACCAGCGCGGAGAACTTCATCACGCGGCCGCCCTTAACGGTCTTGGATACACGGTTGAGCGCTACGACGGTCTCGGAGTACTCGTCCTCACGCTTATCGTTTCTGTTAAACTGAGCCATGTTTTACCTCCTCCCCGACTTAAAACTGCAGGCCGCCCTCGCGGGCGCCATCTGCGAGCTCCTTCACGCGGCCGTGGTACACATAGCCGCCGCGATCGAATACGACGTTCTCAATGCCCTTAGCCTTGCAGCGCTCAGCAACGAGCTGGCCAATCTTCTTGGCTGCTTCCTTGTTGCCGCCGTACTCGGTGAAGTCCTTCTCAGCAGTCGAGGCGGATACCAGGGTAACACCGGCGACATCGTCGATGACCTGTGCATAGATGTTCTTTGCGGAACGGAATACGTCCAGACGCGGACGATCAGCCGTACCGTTGATCTTAGCGCGTACGCGCTTGTGGCGCTGCAGACGCGCCTTGTTGGAGTCCTTCTTCGAAACCATTTACTTACGCCTCTCCTTTCCTTACTTCTTCTTAGCGCCGGTCTTGCCTTCCTTGCGGCGGACAAACTCGTCAGCGTAGCGAATGCCCTTGCCCTTGTAGGGTTCCGGCGGACGCTTCTCGCGGACTTCCGCTGCAAACTGGCCGACCTTCTGCTTGTCAGGACCGGAGATGACGATCGTGTTCGGATTCGGAACGTCGATCGTGATGCCCTCGACCTCGCTCATGGTAACCTGATGCGAGTAACCGAGGTTCATAACCAGATCCTTGCCCTGCTTTGCTACACGGTAGCCTACGCCCTGTACGCTCAGCTCCTTCTTGAAGCCTTCGGTAACGCCTACGACCATGTTGTGGATCAGGCTGCGGGTCAGGCCGTGCAGTGCACGGTTGTGCTTGTCGTCGTTCGGACGAGTGACGAGGATTTCGTTGCCCTCCACCGCGATGTTCATGTTCGGATGGAATTCGCGGGTAAGGGTTGCCTTAGCGCCCTTTACGGTAACAACGTTGCCGTCAATCTTGACTTCAACGCCGGCCGGAATGGCAATCGGCATTCTACCAATTCGAGACATTGTTTATACCTCCCTTACCAAACGAATGCGAGAACTTCGCCGCCGACGTTCAGCTCGCGAGCCTTCTTGTCGGTCATGACGCCTCTCGACGTAGAAACGATGGCAATACCAAGGCCGCGGAGTACCTTCGGGAGCTCCTGTGCGCCGGCGTATACACGCAGGCCCGGCTTCGATACACGCTTGATGCCGGTGATAGCCTTCTGACGGCCGTCAACGTACTTCAGAGCGATACGGATAATGCCCTGGGTGTTGCCCTCTACAACGTCGAAGGACTTGATGTAGCCTTCGTCAAGCAGGATCTGGGCAATAGCCTTCTTCATTTTGGATGCGGGTACATCCACGCTGGCATGACGAGCATTGCCGGCGTTGCGGATACGGGTCAGCATATCCGCGATGGGATCAGTGATCTGCATAAATGCTCTCCTTTACAAGAAGTTTGGGGGTAGTGCAGCAATCGAGCGCCGGTGGGTTAATCCGGTTCTGATTTGTCTGTTTGCCTCCCACTTTTCTTTACACTGCTCGTGGCCCTTCCACGGACAGCGGCTATGGGGATAAAAATACGCTGGCCTGAACGAACCAGACCAGCGTCTATTATAACACAGCAAAGCATTGACTACAATCGGGAAAAGTGCTGATTTTGCGTCTTTTTTCACGTTGTTTGCAGTCAAATCGCTAAGATACAGGTTATAACGGCAGGTCGGCCGTTTTTAGCCGCTCCAGAAACCACGCCGTATGAAACGGTTGATGGCTAATGGGCGTGGCGACGATTTTCGCCGCTCAGTACGCCTGATGCGCACTGTTATTAGTATACACTATCCCAGGCGTATCGCGCAAGTCTTTTTTTGAAAAAAACCAAAAAATTTTAAGGAAGGCTCGCTTCGTCTGTCCCGGCTGTCTTTTGCCTCCGGCAAAACAAGCCGGGACAGGCGAGCCGCAGCGAGCCGCGTAAAATTCCCTATAAAAGTCCAGCTCTGCCGGACTTTTATACCGCTGCCCGCGCCGCGGCGGCGCGGCCTCGTCCGCTGTGCGGGCGAGAGGGGGTTATCGCCCCCGGTTTCTCCGGAACCGGGGGCGTATCTAAGGGGGACAGCGTCCCC
>JABLTP010037275.1_pt1 | contig 19907 bp, 24 predicted proteins | sample 7160111 | NCBI WGS metagenome assembly JABLTP01 (sample SAMN14651227, study PRJNA627086) | human gut metagenome | isolation source: feces | host: Homo sapiens
CAAATCAATATGAGAATAATTATTATTCAAAACATTAGAATTTAAAATTTATCTATTTTATGAGTCCTTTTTCTTGACGTAGTACCACTACCAAAAAAATCGAGAGAATGGATCTAAAGAAATGGATAAATTTTTGAATGAAAAGGGGTATGATCCAACAAAAATTAATGGAAAAACAAGAATGAAAATTAGTTTATATTTGCAACAAGGAGGCAAGAGTGCATATACTTTTGAACCTTTAGATTTAAATCGAGTCATTAAAGATCCAAAGTATACAGAAATTGATCATATTATCCCAATCTCTATATCATTAGATGATTCTCAAAATAATAAAGTTTTAGCATTACATTCAGAAAATCAAGTGAAAGGTAATTTGACTCCTTTTATGGCATATGCAGCTAATAAATTTAATGGAATGGGATGCAGTTATTCAGAATTTAAGAAAAATGTTCTTTCTAACGATAACATTCCATACAAAAAGAAGTTGAATTTATTAAATGAAGAAAATATCACTAAGGAAGAAGTGGCTAAAAAATTTATTAATCGAAATCTAGTAGATACAAGTTATGCTTGCCGTGTTGTTTTAAATACGTTATCAGACTATTTTAAAGATAATGAGATTAATACAAAAGTTCATACTATCAATGGTCGAGTTACGGATTTGTTTAGAAAGAAAATCCATTTAGAAAAAGATCGTGATGAAGATTATTTGCACCATGCAGTGGATGCACTGATTGTGGCTTCTGTAAAGAAAATGAATCTATTAAATGGATACCTTGCAAAACAAGAACATGATTTCAATGGTTTATATAATGAAGAAACGGGAGAAATTATTACAATTCCTGATGATAAGGTATTCTTTGATGAAAGATATATTCAATATATTGTGAATTTGAAAACGTTATATCAAGAAAGTAATCAGTATTATAATCGCATGATTGATAAAGAAGATATGCATTTTAATCCAATTAAAATTTCTCATAAGGTGAATACAAAGCCAAATCGTCAGATTGCGAATGAAACTATCTACAGTACAAGAAATGTGGATGGAACGGATTACTTGATTGAAAGAATTCCTAATATTTACGATTCAAAAGATAAACGGCTTGTAGAAGATATTTTAAATGGAAATGACACAAAATATTTAATGTCAAAGCATGATCCACAGACATTCGATTTAATTAGAGGCATTGTGAAATATCATTACGAACAGTTTAAATCGGATTCAAAAATGTATAAAGTAACTAAGAAAAAAGATAAAGAAATTATTACTTTAGTTGGGGAAAATCCATTAACTAAATATAAAGAAGAAAATGGGTCTATACGTAAATATTCTAAGAAGGGAAATGGTCCTGAAATTGTGACAATGAAATTTGAAAGTGAAGTTCTCGGTAATCATTTAGATATTTCTTCAAATTATCATACAAATAATAAAAAAGTTATTCTAAAACAAATTAAGACATATAGAACAGATTTTTATAAGTGTGCAGACGGAAAGTTTAGATTTGTAACAATATATTTCAAAGATGTATCTTTCAATAGAACAAAAGGTACATATGTAATTGATAGAAAATGGTACGATGGTGAAAAAGAAAAGAAGAGAATTAAAAGTACAGATAAATTCCTATTTTCTATGCATAGGGATGAGCTTTTAGGTGTTGTGAAAGAGCAAGGACAACCATATTTTTACGATGTGTATGATGAGGTAGCGGATAAAAAAATACTTCACGACGGAGTAAATCCAGAAATTTTGTTGTTTGCATTAGCTGGTGATGATAAAAAGAATGTGATTAATTTATATCCAATGTTTGCTTATAAGAAAAGACAACAAAAAGTAATAACTACAGCAAAAGATATAAGAAAATATGCTACAGATGTATTGGGAAATCTATACGAAGTGAAGGATAATAAGTTGAAATTGGAATTTAAATAGAGTATACTAAGGATGGTTATATTCTAGCAAAAATTTTTATGACCTAACAAAACAAGGGTTTATCCCGGATTCGGCTCTTCGGAGCCTTTTCTTTTACCCTTTTTATGGGCTATAGAGTTATATATATTGAAAAATGTGAGTATTTGAGACTGTATTTAGATAATTTGAAAGTGGAAATTAAAAATGACACTTTATTGATTCCTGTTTCAGATATTCAAATTCTAGTGATTGATAATTATCAGTCTAATTTGAGTGTACCTTTAATTAATAAATTAACAGATAATAATGTGTGTACCATCATTTGTGGAGTGGATCATTTGCCGAAAAGCTATATATTACCGATGAATGGACATTTTTCAAGTAGTGGGAATATTTCAAAACAAATTTGCTGGGATTCAAAACGTAAAGATGATTTACATGCAATGATTGTAAAAATGAAGATTTTAAATCAAATAGAAATATTGAAGGTCAATAATAAAGATTTTGAGGTGGAAAAGAAGCTGTATGAATTTGTAGATAGTGTTGTTTCTGGAGATAAAACGAACAGAGAAGGTTTAGCAGCTAAGATGTATTTTAGAGAACTTTTTGGTCATGATTTTATTCGATTTGAAGAAGATGTGATAAATGCTGGATTAAATTATGGTTATGCTATATTTAGATCTTTAATAACATCGATTATTGTAGCTAAGGGATATATCGCCAATATAGGCATTTTTCATAAAGGTAAACAGAATATGTTTAACTTAAGTGATGATATTATAGAAGTCTTTAGACCGGTAGTAGATCATTATGTTTACAACAATATGATGGATGATATTATTTTTAAACAATCTCATAGAGAAGCTTTAATACAATTGACAAACAAGAAAATTATGATTGATGGAAGAAAACAAACAGTAGCAAATGCGATTAGCTTTTATTTAGATTCTATATTTAACTATTTAGATGGTGAAGCCGATTCTATTTTGTATCCATTACCAGTAATATATGATTTATGATTTTATGCGATTAATATTATTTTTTGATTTACCCGTAGTATCCAAAGAAGATAGAAGAATTTATGCAACATTCAGAAAATATCTAATTAAAAATGGATATATTATGATGCAATATTCGGTATATTGTAAAATATTTGCGAATCGTGAAGCAGCAGTAAAACATGTAAATATTTTGCAAAGAAATGTTCCACAAAAAGGACAAATACGAATTTTATTGGTTACAGAAAAACAATATGCGAAGATTGAAATAATAGTTGGTGGTAAATCAAATCAAGAACAAGTCGTGAACAGCGATGCATTTATAAAATTATGAATTTGTTGACTATAAAAAATGGAACAAATAAATGGAATCTTCAAATGGATCATGTAAAATATATAATTTCAGATTCAAGTATGAATTATACATTGCTACAAGCAATTCGATTGTTTACTTCAAAAGATAAAAGTGAAAACAGAACAGAAAATAATATTAGTACGAAAATGTTTATAAACGAAAAAGAGATAGAAATTAAAAATAATATGTTCATAGAAATAACAGAAATGTATTCTCTTAATGAGGATAAAAAACTCACTACGAAATCATTGATGTTAAAATATTTGGAAAGTAAACTTCAAAATCAAGAGTATTTTGATACTATCAGTACAATTGATATATTGTTAAATTCATTATCAGAAGAAGTCAATGATGAATCATTGCTTAAAATTATGTTTAATGGAGCTAATTATAAACAATTGATAAAAATGTTGTCACCATATTATGAAGACGAATTACAAAAAGATGAATTTGATCTGACGAGAGATGAATTGATTTTGTTTCAATTGGATTTAGTTGAATATATTTCCAATCATAATTCAAAATATGATAATGTCTTTGTCTTTGGCAAACTAGATAATTTAAGTGATAAAATTCTTCAGAAAATCAATAAAATTGAGAATGTTAAATTGATGATTTTTACAAATTATTACAATAATTTAATGAATGTACAAAACACATCTTTATTGCAAGATAAAATAATAGATTTAGCAGACATGGAACAAATTTATTACGACCTATCACAAAAATCACTTCAAACATATACGTTACAGGAGGTAGAACAAATGACAATTGATTATTTACAACAAATATACACTCATAAAACACACGATATTTATCAAGAACTAGATCATTTTTCAATTAAATAATTAGTATTCTATTACATTCAAAAATGTGCTACCATATTTTTGAGGTTTTGTTACCATATGAATTTTTGCTAGAACAGAACAACTATTTAAAAGATACTTTCATTGATTATGGTTTTGTTACCATATGAATTTTTGCTAGAACAGAACTGGAAAACAAGGCTATCGGCGCAAAAAGGAGTTTTGTTACCATATGAATTTTTGCTAGAACAGAACGAACACAACAGAGAAATACTGTATCATCCAGTTTTGTTACCATATGAATTTTTGCTAGAACAGAACATGCTACTGCTTTTGTTCATCCAATTTATAGTTTTGTTACCATATGAATTTTTGCTAGAACAGAACTACGAACAAATGATGAAATCCGTTCCAAACAGTTTTGTTACCATATGAATTTTTGCTAGAACAGAACGCTTAGAGGAAATGGAACAGAATGAAATTCGTTTTGTTACCATATGAATTTTTGCTAGAACAGAACGATCAGACACTCCAGGAAATCAACGCAAATGTTTTGTTACCATATGAATTTTTGCTAGAACAGAACAAGGTCTCCCAATCTTCTTTGGAGTACCTTGTTTTGTTACCATATGAATTTTTGCTAGAACAGAACTGCAGAACGAATCGTTACAAAGGAGCAGAAGTTTTGTTACCATATGAATTTTTGCTAGAACAGAACCGAACAACAAATATCCATTTGAACTGGTTTGTTTTGTTACCATATGAATTTTTGCTAGAACAGAACTTGACTGTATCAGACTAGACCATTTGACAGGTTTTGTTACCATATGAATTTTTGCTAGAACAGAACCGTTTGGATCATCGTATGAAGGCGATACGAGTTTTGTTACCATATGAATTTTTGCTAGAACAGAACATTTACTTACAGGATTAGTAAATGAGCATTGTTTTGTTACCATATGAATTTTTGCTAGAACAGAACAAAACATAACAATCAAAGAACATGTAGCAGGTTTTGTTACCATATGAATTTTTGCTAGAACAGAACGAAGCGTGAAAGCTACCTTTAAAGGTTCGAGTTTTGTTACCATATGAATTTTTGCTAGAACAGAACGTGGAAGTTATAATTATATGTATTGTCGAAGTTTTGTTACCATATGAATTTTTGCTAGAACAGAACTGCAATGGGCAAGTCTAACAGTGGCAGACAGTTTTGTTACCATATGAATTTTTGCTAGAACAGAACTTCAAGGTGTTGTTTCTTTAGATCAAATGAGTTTTGTTACCATATGAATTTTTGCTAGAACAGAACCATTCCCTAATGATTTCCAACAGATGTATTGTTTTGTTACCATATGAATTTTTGCTAGAACAGAACTCATTGATGATCTTCCAAAAGGTGAATACAGTTTTGTTACCATATGAATTTTTGCTAGAACAGAACTTGTGTGTAAATCTTTCCATTCTCTAGCCGGTTTTGTTACCATATGAATTTTTGCTAGAACAGAACGCGGTTGTTCATTCCTAGGTCAGTACTCAAGTTTTGTTACCATATGAATTTTTGCTAGAACAGAACATTGATCCAACAAACTTCGATAATGCACCAGTTTTGTTACCATAAAGATTTTTGCTAGAATATCGTTTATTTCTCTTGTGTGACATTGACTACCGCATACTCACATATACCCTCTGTTCTCATTGTAAAACCTCAACCAACAAGGCCTGAGCTAATGATTTTTGTTTGTGTAGTCTTTTCTGCCGATTAGAGTTATGTTGTTTAAATGTACTTCTTGATCATTTAGAATGATAATATTGTTTTTAGTGATTTTGTGATTGAGTTTATTTCTTGTGAATTTTGTTTTGCTTTTATGATTGCCATATACAAAATAAACAGGGGATACTTTAGTAAGTCTTCCAATTTGTTTAAATAGGATTTCCATATCTTCTTTTGATGTGGATTCATCCACGAAGTCTTTGCTAAGTAGATAGAAATTTGGCTTTACTTTTAATAATGTATTTGTGATTTCTTTTGTTGTTGTGATGTTGTAGGTGGACATATTCACAGAACCAAAAGTTACGATGTGGATATGATAGCTGATACTATTATGCAGAATATTGGTTTTCTTTTCTTGAATACGATTAATAATACAAATTATGTATAGCTCACATAGCTTTATATGTACGCATATTTCAACAATTTAATAGTAATGCGATACAGATAGGGTATCGTATTTTTTTGCTTAATTTGTTCTTTAAAAGCTTGTTTAAGAGTAAACATAAAAATACTTCTAGAATGAGAATTCCCGTTTGAAGATAGATTATACTATCGCTTCCTCTTTGTTTTATCTTACAGCATTGTTAGAAAGATTTCCTGGCTTATGCAGTATAATAAAGTGGGTGAGACTATGTATAAAATAATGATTGTAGAAGATGATGAACTCATCTCAAAAAAGTTAGAATCGTTTCTTAAATCTTGGAACTATGATGTTAATCGAGTTGTTGATTTTTATAATGTGATGGATGTATTTCAATCTTTCAATCCAGACTTAGTATTAATGGATATAACACTGCCTTATTTGAATGGATATTTGTGGACGGAAAAGATTCGTGAAGGATCCAAAGTTCCAATTATTTTTATTTCAAGTGCTACAGACAATATGAGTATTGTGATGGCTATCTCTAAGGGTGCGGATGATTTTGTATGCAAACCATTTGATTTAAATGTTCTAGCTGCTAAAATTACGGCAATCTTAAGGCGTAGCTATGACTTTGTATCCAATCATAATATCCTTGAATATCAAGGTGTACGCTTTAATTTAGATGATAATACGGTATGTTTTCAATCTTCTCAAATTGAACTGAGTAAGAATGAGGCTAAGATCCTACGTTTACTTATGGAAAAGAAGGGGACGATTGTATCTCGAGATAGTTTAATGGAATATTTGTGGAAGACGGACTTTTATGTGGATGAAAATGCACTAAGTGTGAATGTGAATCGTTTGCGTAAAAAGTTAGAGAGTATTGGCATTGTGGATTTTATTCAAACAAAAAAAGGATTGGGATATAAGATATGAAGTTGTTTAGTCATTATTTAAAAGATCGACGTTTGTTTATAGTTATATATACTTTTAGTCTTTTTACATGTTATGTTGTATTTAAACTCTATAATTTAGAACTTGAAGCTTTTACATATGCCTTTATGATTTTATGTGTATTGTTGGTAGTTTGTTTCTTTTGGGATTACTACAAATATTATAAGAAACACCAAACCTTAGTAACACTTCAATCCAATAGTAATGTTTCTTTGTCTTGTGATCTTCAAGATTTTTCATTGATGGGAGAAGATTATCATAAAATCTTAGTGGCTATGAAAGACAATCATGATGAGTATGTTATTTCTTCAGAAAACAAAATGCATGATCTAGAAGATTATTTTACGATGTGGGTACATCAGGCTAAGCTTCCCATTGCCACTATGAAATTACTACTTGAAGATGAGGAATTGAGTCGTAGTGAAATTAAGTTACAACTCTTACGTATGGATCAATATACAGATATGGTTTTAGCCTATTTACGCTTACATAGTACGCATATTGATTTCTTATTTAAAGAATTGGAGTTGGATGATTTGATTCGACAATCGATTCGTCGCTTTTCTACAGAATTTATTCGTAAACACATTCAGTTGAGTTTTAAAGAAACCGGGGATGTTATTTTGAGTGATGAAAAGTGGCTTGTGTTTGTGTTGGAACAAATTCTTTCGAATAGTCTTAAATATACCAATGAAAATGGTTTGATATCTATATATATGAAGTCTAAACATGTTTTAGTTATTGAAGATACGGGTATTGGTATTAGTGCAAGTGATCTAAGTCGTGTGTTTGAAAAAGGATATACAGGTATGAATGGACGTAGTGATAAAACGGCAAGTGGTTTAGGTCTATATTTATGTAAAAATATTTTAGATATGCTGAATCATAAAATAACGATTGAATCTAATGTAGGTAAGGGCACTCGAGTGATATTAGACCTTACGCATTTTGAAGGAAGAATTGAGTAATCTTACAATCTTGTAAGAATAGTGTTAGCTGAATCGATGGCTGCATTTTTGAATTCTTTGTAGAATTTTGGTGTACATGGAGGTAATGAATATGGCATTATTGGAAGTAAAAAATTTAAAAAAAGTATATACAACAAGATTTACACAGAATCAAGTACAGGCATTGACCAACGTAAACTTTAGTGTGAATAAAGGCGAATATGTCGCTATTATGGGTGAGTCTGGATCTGGTAAGACAACACTATTAAATATCTTGGCAGCTTTAGATAAACCAACAAGTGGACAAGTCTTATTACATGGTAAAGATATTACGCATATTTCAGAAAAGGAAATTGCGAACTTTCGAAGAGAACACTTGGGCTTTGTATTCCAAGATTTTAACTTATTAGATAATTTTAATAATCGCGATAATATTTTCTTGCCTTTGGTTTTAAGCAAGAAAAAATATCCAGAAATGAAAAAAAGATTGGAACCTATCGCAAAACAACTAGGGATTGAGGGTATTTTAGATAAGTTTCCATATGAAATTAGTGGTGGACAAAAGCAGCGTGTAGCTGTAGCTCGTGCTATCATCACAAATCCAGATCTAATTTTGGCCGATGAGCCAACGGGAGCTTTGGATTCAAAGAGTACAGAGGAACTTTTACATTTATTTGGAACAATCAATGCGAATCAACAAACAATCGTAATGGTTACTCATTCGACAAAGGCAGCAAGTCACGCTTCTCGCGTTCTGTTTATTAAGGATGGAAAAATTTTCCATGAAATTTATAAGGGAAATAAGAATTTAGATCAGATGTACCAATGTATTAGTGATACGTTGACATTATTAGCTACAGGTGGTGTGCATCATGAGTAGAGCTTTCTATTTAAATTTAGCTGTAGATAATTTGAAGAAGAATGCGCGTACCATCATTCCTTATATATTAACGAGTGTCTTAACGACAATGATGTTGTATATGGTTGTTTCTTTGGCAAATAATCCACATTTAAATGAAATTGTAGGAGGAGCATCTATAAAGCAGTTATTAGGTTTTGGCACTGTGATTATTGAAATCTTTGCGTTTATTTTCTTGTTCTATACACATAGTTTCTTGATTAAAAGAAGACAAAAAGAATTCGCATTATTCTCTATATTGGGAATGGAAAAGAAACACTTAGCTCGAGTTTTGTTTTATGAAATATTAATAACTCTACTTGTTTCATTAATTTTAGGAATTGGATTAGGTGTTTTACTGGATAAAGCGATGTTTTTGGTTATCGCAAAAATGATTGGTGCAGACATTATACTCGGCTTCTACTTTTCTTTTATAGGTATGAGACAATGTGTTCTTGTGATTGGATTGATTTATGTATTGATCTATTTCTATTCTATGATTCGTATTCATATTTCAAGTCCGATTGAATTGCTTCATTCCGATCATATGGGTGAAAAAGAGCCTAAGGCCAAATGGTTTCTTTCCATTATTGGTATTCTTTGTCTAGGTATTGGATACTATTTATCAATTACTACTAAAAATCCTTTAAGCGCACTCTACGTCTTTTTTGTGGCTGTAGTACTTGTCATTATTGGAACGTATTTATTATTTACATCGATTTCGGTCACTTTCTTAAAATTAATGAAGAAAAACAAGAATTACTATTATAAGACGAATCACTTTATTAGTATTTCTGGCATGATGTATCGTATGAAACAAAATGCCGTAGGACTTGCGAATATTTGTATTCTTTCAACAATGGTTTTAGTCATGCTGTCGTCAACCCTTAGCATGTGGTCAAGTATTGATCGTGTTGTGGATTCACAATATCCAAGAGATTTTATTGGAACAGGATATGGGGAAGCTGCCAATATTGATTTTGATGAAATGAATGAAGAATTGATTCGTATGGGCATTGTTCCAAAGAATCTTCTTGCGTATAAAGAGTTGGGTTATGCAGGATATTTAAAGAATGGCACTTTGATTACAGATTATCGTGATGAGGGAATTAATGCCGTAAATGAAATTCAAGAATTTTATTGTCTTCCATTAAAAGATATTCAAGATTATGAAAATATCAAGGGTTCTTTAAAGCCAAATGAAATCTATGTGTATTCCAATGTAGAAAAGGCTAAAGAGAAAACTTTATCTTTATTTGGAAAAGAATATGTTGTGAAGAAACAATTAGACCACTTGAAGATGGATGAAAGAAATCCCAATGTGACAGAGCATTATTATATTATTGTGGATTCAGAAAAGACTTTAGAAACGATGCAAGAAGATCAGACAAATGTGTATGGCGACGACGCGAGTACAATATATGCTAGTTATTCATTTGATTGTGATGCGAATGATCGTAGGGTTATTGAAAAATTAACTCAAAATGGAAATATAAATAATTTTATTTGGACAAATAAATCGGATCAGAAACAAGGTTTGATTGAATTATATGCAGGCATCTTATTTATTGGAATCTTCTTAAGCTTCTTATTTATCATGGCAACCATTCTGATTATGTACTACAAACAGATTACTGAAGGCTATGAAGATAAGGATCGTTTTGAAATTATGCAAAAAGTAGGTCTAGAACAAAGTGATGTAAAGAAGGCTATTCATTCGCAAGTACTGACGGTATTCTTTATGCCATTACTTGTTGCAGGACTTCATGTTTGTTTTGCGTATCCAATGATTGAAAAGTTACTTCATTTGTTGTTTGTGAGCGATTCATGGCTTTATGTTCGAACAACATCTATGTGTTTTGTGGCTTTTGCCCTAGTCTACATTGTGATTTATGTATTAACTTCAAAAGTCTATTATGGAATTGTAAAAAGAAATGCTTAATTGGATATTGGGATTTATCTTGATTGGATTATGTATCTATATTTATTATGTAAATCATCATGGAATTTAGTACTCGAATAGAGTACTATTTTTTTTAGGTGATATATATGTTTATAAATGGATTTGACATCTTGTGGGATGAAATTGATGATTATGTGGCCGATATTAAAAGTATTCGAAGTATTGATCAATTCATGTTTAATAAGCCGGTCACTTTCTTTTGTGGAGAAAACGGAAGTGGTAAATCCACTTTATTAGAGGCTCTTGCGATTAAAAATGGATTGAATCCAGAAGGTGGAACAAGAAACTATAATTTTTCTACGTATGATTCGTATTCTAGATTGCATGAACATATGCGTTTGTGGCGTTCTAGAAAACCGGATTGGATGTATTTCTTGCGTGCAGAAAGCTTCTATAATGTCGCGACAAAAGAAATGGAGTATAGTGGTGTTTTGTCTGAAAGATATCATGATCAATCGCATGGTCAAAGTTTCTTTTCTGTATTGATGAAACAAACGAATAAAAATGGACTTTACTTTTTGGATGAACCGGAAGCGGCTTTATCTTGTCAGAATCAATTGGCATTATTATACTTGATTGAGGAATGTGTGAAACAAAAATGTCAATTTATCATTGCGACACATTCACCTATATTATTGGGTTTTCCCAATGCACAAATCTTATCATTTGATGAAGATAAGGTAGAAGAAGTGGATTATAAATCTACATCTAGCTATCAAACAATGAAATTATTTTTGGATCGGTATGATTATTTTGTGAAAGATATTCAAGAGAATAATGATGGAGGGGTATTGTGATTAAATTAATTGCGATTGGTAAGAATAAAGATAAGGCTTTACAGTCTTTAGAGAAAGAATATATGAAGCGTTTGTCGGCATTTTGTAAGTTTAGCGAAATCGAAGTCAAGGATGAAGCAAATGAACATGTTTCTAGAGAAGCTGAAGTCTTATTGGTGAAAGAAAAAGAGGGAAATCGTGTTCTAGAAAAATTATCAGATCAAGATTTTGTGGTATTGCTTGATCTTCATGGAAAGATGATTGATTCTGAGTCGTTTGCGAAAAATTTGGATATGTGGCAAATGAAGTATTCAAATATTGTCTTTGTGATTGCGGGAAGTCTTGGACCAAGTGAAAAGTTAGTTTCTAGAGCGAATTATCGTTGGAAATTATCGGATCTAACTTTTACGCATTTAATGACCCGTGTCTTGATGTTGGAACAGATTTATCGTGGTTTTATGATCAATAATGGTCGTAATTACCACAAGTAAGTGATGTAAGCGCTTTTTGTGAAATATTTTACTTGTGAAAAACTAGTCAATCAATTTATGTAGTGATATAATGGATGTGCAAAAATGACAGTAGGAGGAATATACATGACAAAGAGAACTGTTAAAGACCTTGATGTAGCTGGAAAAAAGGTCATCGTACGTTGTGATTTTAACGTGCCAAGAAAAGATGGTGTTATCACTGATGATAACCGTATCGTAATGGCTTTACCTACAATTAAATATTTAGTAGAAAACAAAGCTAGAGTTATTTTGATGTCTCACTTAGGAAAAGTTAAGACTGAAGAAGACAAAGCTAAAAACAACTTGGAATGCGTAGCCGTGCGTTTACAAGAATTGTTACCAGATGTAAAAGTAACTTTCTGCCCAGTAACTCGTGGTGAAGAATTAGAAAACGCTGTAAATGCATTAGCTGATGGTGAAATCGTATTAATGCAAAATACTCGTTATGAAAAAGGCGAAAGTAAAAACGATCCTGAATTAGGTGCATATTGGGCTAGTTTAGGTGAAGTATTCGTTGAAGATGCATTCGGATCTGTTCACCGTGCTCACGCTTCTACTGTAGGTATCCCTACAAACATTAAAGAAAACGGATTAGGATTCTTAGTTGAAAAAGAAGTTACAATGTTAGGAAAAGCTGTTGATGAACCAGCTCACCCATTTGTAGCCATCATTGGTGGATCTAAAGTATCTAGTAAGATCGATGTTGTTGACAACTTATTGAAAAAAGCTGACAAAGTTATCATCGGTGGTGGAATGGCTTATACATTCTCTAAAGCTGTTGGTGGTTCAATCGGTACTTCATTAGTTGAAGATGACAAATTGGATTTGGCAAAAGAATATTTAGAAAAAGCTGGAGATAAATTAGTTCTTCCTGTAGATAACGTAATCGCTGATGCATTCAGTGAAGAAGCTAACACTAGTGTTGCTGATGCTGGACAAATTCCTGATGGATGGATGGGATTAGATATTGGTCCTAAATCTGTTGAATTGTTCAAAGAAACTTTAGCTGGTGCTAAAACTGTAGTATGGAATGGACCTATGGGTGTATTCGAAATGCCTAAATTCGCTAAAGGTACTGAAGAAGTATGTAAAGCTATCTCTGAATTACCAGAAGCTATTACAGTAATCGGTGGTGGAGACTCTGCTGCTGCAGCAAAACAATTAGGATATGCAGACAAATTCTCTCACGTTTCAACTGGTGGTGGAGCTAGTTTGGAATATATGGAAGGTAAAACATTACCTGGTATTGCTATTATCAGCGAAAAGTAATAAGGAGATGTACTTAAGATGAGAAAACCTATTATCGTTGGAAACTGGAAAATGAACAAAAACAACGCTGAAACAAAAGCTTTCTTCGAAGCTGTTGATGGTGTTGCTGCTAGCGAAAATGCTACTTATGGAATTGGATGTCCATTTACTGATTTAAGAACTGCATTGGATCACGCTAAAAACTTAGTTGTAGCTGCTGAAAACTGCCACTTTGAAGATAGTGGAGCTTTCACTGGTGAAGTTAGTGTTCCTATGTTAGAAGAAATGGGAGTTAAATACTGCATTATCGGTCACTCAGAACGTCGTGAAATGTTCGGTGATACTGATGAAACAGTAAACAAAAAAGCAAAACGTTTAATTAAAGCTGGAATCACTCCAATCTTATGTGTTGGTGAAACAGAAGCTGATTACGATGCTGGAAACTCAGAAAAAGTAATTCGTGAAGAATTAGCTGGTTCTTTAGCTGACTTATGTCCAAAATGTGTTGGTGAAATGGTAATTGCTTACGAACCAATCTGGGCTATCGGAACTGGAAAATCTGCTTCAGTTGAAATTGCTGAAAACTGCTGTAAAATCGTACGTGACCAAGTTAAGGTTATGTATGGTGAAGAAGCTGCTGAAAAAGTACGTATCCAATATGGTGGAAGTGTTAAACCTAACAACATCGTTGAATATATGGCTCAACCAGATATTGATGGTGCATTAATTGGTGGTGCTAGTTTGAAAGAAGATAGCTTCACAGAAATCATTGAAAAAACAAAATAATTAATGATAATTTAGGCCTCAAACGAGGCCTTTTCTTTTGACAGATGCTAACCAAAAAAATAATTTAGGGTTGTTTGTGAGGTGGTTTCGTGGTAAACTAGTCATGAACTATTTTAAATAGGGGGTAGAATAAAATGTACTTTGTAGAAAATAATGGTAAAAAAGTTGCAGCGATTTTATGTGTAGCATCTGCTTTCCCTGTTGTGGCAACAGTAGTTGCAGCTAAGGAAGAACCAGGATGGCATGGTGACCGCTATGTCAATGAAGATAAAACTGTGGCAAAAGGATGGCAAGAAATCGAAGGAAAATCTTACTATTTTTCAGAAGATGGAACAGTAAATTCTTCAAAGACTGAAGAAGCAACAACAGCTAGCGTTTCAAGTAACATTACAGGGGAAGTGAAAGAAACAGTGGCAACAGCTAGTCAAGAAGCTGTAAAAGAAGAAACAGAACAAAAAGCCGCAGAAGTAGTTGAAACTCCGGTAACTACAACTGAAACTCCAGCAGAAACACCTGCTCCTGAACAGACTGAGACTCCAGCTCCTGAGCAAAATGTAACACCTGCTCTAGAACAGACTGAGACTCCAGCTCCTGAGCAAAATGTAACACCTGCTCCAGAACAGATTGAGACTCCAGCTCCTGAGCAAAATGTAACACCTGCTCCAGAACAAACTGAGACTCCAGCTCCAGAGCAAAATGTAGCACCTGCTCCAGAACAGACTGAGACTCCAGCTCCAGAGCAAAATGTAACACCTGCTCCAGAACAGACAACTCCAGCACCAGAAGTACAAGCTCCTGCAGAAACACCAGCAACTAGTACTTTAGGGCAAAGAATTGCTGCTGAAGCACAAAAATTAGTAGGTGTAACTGATGGATTATGGTGTACACAAGTTGTACAACAAGCTTTGGCAAATGCCGGTGTAAGCGATGCTTATCAATTATGGCCAGATCAATACGCAGGTCAATATGGATACTACACTAACGATCCTCAAGTAGGTGACTTATTGTACTATAACAATGGTGGACGTGGTGTTGACCACATCGCTATCTATATTGGAAATGGACAAGCTGTTCATGGGAACTACGAAGGTAAGACTGTAATTGCTAGTGCATATTTAAGCACAGCAGCATCTCCACAATTTATTCGTGTTGTTAGATAATTTTAAACTTTTAGCTTGGCTTTTAGCCAGGCTTTTTTTGTATAATAAGATTTTGTATTGTATAATATGAGGTGGTTTTGGAGGCAAAATATTATGAATGAAGCATATAAAAATCTTGTAGAGAGAAGAAGTGTAAGAAAATATAATAACAAAAAGGTGAGTCATGATTTGGTTGAAAAAATTATTTATGCCGGGCAATGTGCACCTAGTGGCATGAATCGTCAAATCTTTGCCTTTGTCGCTGTTGAGGATGAAGAATTAGTAAAAGAATTATCTAAAAAGAATGCAGAGGTTATGAATTCATCGGCAGACCCGTTTTATGGCGCAAAAAGTTTGATTATTGTCTTCGCGGATACTCATGCACCTACATATTTATACGATGGAGCTTTGGCTATGGGGAATTTAATGAATGCTGCAAATGCCTTAGATGTTGATTCATGTTGGATCCACCGTGCTAAAGAAGTGTTTGAAACTGAATATGGTAAAGAATTAAAAGACAAATGGGGAATACCAGAATCTTATGAAGGTATTGGACATTGTATTTTAGGCTATAGAAACGAAGAGCTTAAAAATCGCGCTGAAAGAACGTCTAAGGTGGTTTATGCATAATATACGTATTGGACAAGCGGTAGATATTCATCAGCTTGTAGAGGGTCGTAAACTTATTTTGGGCGGTGTTGAAATTGAACATTCTAAAGGACTTTTAGGACATTCGGATGCCGATGTTTTAACACATGCGATTGGCGAAAGTATTTTAGGTGCTCTTGCACTAGGTGATTTAGGAAAACATTTTCCGGATACAGATCCTAAATATAAAGATGCGAACAGTCTTGTTTTATTAGGACATATCTATGATATGATGGATGAAATGGGATATCAGATTGGTAATGTAGATGCGACTATTTTGGCTGAAAGACCTAAAATGGCACCACACATTATTTCTATGCGAACGAATATTTCAAATGTATTGCATTGTGATATAGAAGATGTTTCAATTAAGGCTACGCGTGGAGAAAAACTTGGCTTTGTAGGAAATGAAGAGGGCATTGTAAGCTTTAGTGTTTGTATATTGGAGAAAAAAGGATGAGAGTAGTAATTCAAAGGGCAAAGAACGCAAAATGTACTATAGATGGTCAAATAACAGGTCAAATTGATTATGGATATTGTATTTTTGTAGGATTCAATAATGAAGATACAAATGAAATTATTGATAAAATGATTCATAAGATTTTATTCTTGCGAATTTTTGAAGATGAAAACGGGAAGATGAATAAATCCATTCAAGACGTAGAAGGAAGTATTCTTTCTATTTCTCAATTTACCTTATATGCGGATTGTAAAAAGGGGAATCGCCCAAGTTTTACAAATGCAGGTAAGCCAGATTTAGCTACAACATTGTATGATCAATTCAATCAGAAACTACAAGAACAAGGTATGCATGTTGAAACAGGTATTTTTGGTTCTGATATGAAGATTGAATTATTGAATGATGGTCCAGTAACAATTGTATTGGATTCAAAGGAGTTATTTTAATGGAAATTATATATGGAAATACACTTGCGGATCGAATCAAGGCGGATATGAAACAAAAAATTGATGATATCCGTGCAGAAGGGGCAAGGCTACCATTATTAAGTGTTGTACTTGTTGGAAATAATCCCGCAAGTATGTCTTATGTTCGTGGTAAAGAAAAGGCTTGTTCTTCTATTGGGATGCTTCAAAGAACAATTCGTCTAGACGAAAATGTATCACAAAAAGAATTAAATGATGTGATTATGAGTTTGAACCTAGATTCTGAAGTCGATGGTATTTTAGTGCAAATGCCTTTACCTTCGCATTTAGATGAAACAGCAGCCTTAGAATTGATTGATCCACAAAAAGATGTAGATGGCTTACACCCCATGAATGCTGGTTGTTTACTTACGAATCGTCCAGGATTTATTCCTTGTACGCCACAAGGTGTTATGGCTATGTTAGATTCCATTGGATGTAAAGATTTATCTGGTAAACGTGCTGTGGTCTGTGGAAGAAGTAACCTTGTAGGCAAACCAATTGCGCTGTTGCTTCAAAATCGGAATGCGACAGTGACAATCGTTCATTCAAAGACACCGGATATTGAAAAGATTGCTTCACAAGCCGACATTTTAATTGTTGCGATGGGTGTTGCTCAAATGGTCAATGAAAATTGGGTAAAAGAAGGAGCTGTCGTTATTGATGTAGGTATCAATCGTGTCAATGGAAAACTTGTAGGGGATTGTGACTTTGAATCGGTTGCGAAAAAGGCAAGTTATGTAAGTCCAGTGCCAAAAGGTGTTGGTCCAATGACGGTTTGTATGTTATTATCGAATACGCTAGATGCATATCATATGCATGTGCAAGGAGAATAATTATGGAATATGGATTAAATGATATTGTAGAAATGAAAAAAGAGCATCCTTGTCATAAGTCCAATGAATGGAAAATTATTCGTATGGGTGCTGATATTCGCATTAAATGTTTAGGTTGTGGAGCCAGTGTTTTAATGCCTAGACAAAAATTTGAAAAGAAATTAAAAAAAGTAATTCGACATGAAGAAGAATAGAGAGGATGTATTGAATTTATGCCATTAACTGCAGGAATCGTTGGTCTTCCAAACGTAGGAAAGTCAACTTTATTTAACGCTATCACGAAATCACAGGTAGAAGCCGCAAACTATCCATTTGCGACAATTCAGCCCAATGTAGGCGTTGTAGAAGTACCAGACTATCGTATTGATCGCTTAGTTGAAATCTTCAATCCAAAAAAAACAATCTATACAACATTTGAATTTACAGATATTGCGGGATTAGTTAAGGGAGCAAGTCAAGGTGAAGGACTTGGTAACCAATTCTTATCAAACATTCGTTTAACAGATGCGATTTGTCACGTAGTTCGTTGTTTTGATAATCCAGATATAACACACGTTGAAAATAGTGTAGATCCAATTCGTGATATTGAAATTATTAATCTAGAATTAACTTTAGCGGATCTTCAGACAATTGAAAATCGTAGAAGTAAAATCGAACGTAAGGCTAAGACAAACAAGGATAAAGAATCATTGGATGAATTGGCTTTATTAGATCGTTTACAACCAATCTTAGAAGAAGGAAAACCAGCTCGTTCATTAGAATTGAATGAAGATGAACAAATCTTGATGAAAGGCTATAACTTATTGACAGCTAAACCTATGATCTATGTTGCCAACTTAGATGATGAAGGTATCATGGATCCAGATTCATGTGCTTACTATAATCAAGTAAAAGAATATGCACAAAGCCAGAATAACCAGGTTGTTGCCTTATGTGCGCAAATGGAAGAAGAATTGTCTGGTTTAGATAAAGAAGAAAAAGATGCTTTCTTAGAAGAATTAGGTGTTGAAACATCTGGTTTGGATCAATTGATTCAAAAGGCTTATGCCGTATTGGATTTATGTACATTCTTAACGGCTGGAGAAGATGAATGTCGTGCATGGACATTTAAAAAAGGCATGAAAGCACCGGATTGTGCAGGTGTTATCCACACAGATTTCAAGAAGGGATTTATTCGTGCTGAAGTATATCGTTTTGAAGATATCGATGAATTGGGTAGCGAATTAGCTATTAAAGAAGCAGGACGCTTACGCCTAGAAGGAAAGGATTATGTCGTTCAAGATGGCGATGTAATGCACTTTAGATTTAATGTTTAATTTATCAAATATTATTTATCTTGTCATTGCCGTTGTTCTTTCCATGTCGATTCATGAAATGGCACATGGACTTGTGTCCTATTGGATGGGAGATCCTACGGCTAAGATGGAAGGTAGATTGAGCTTAAATCCTTTTAAACACGTTGACTGGATTGGACTTGTCTGTCTATTAGTATGTGGATTTGGCTGGGCAAAACCAGTACCCGTGGATGCACGTTACTACAAAGATGCGAAGATAGGAATCATATGGACAAGTTTTGCGGGTCCAATCGCAAACTTTCTATTAAGTTTTATTTGTGTATTCTTATTTTATGCACTCTATAAATTTGCTCCATATTTTATGATGTCTAGTGTAGGATATTTGATATCGAATACATTGACATATACAGGATTGATTTCAACTGGATTTGGCATTTTTAACTTGATTCCAGTACCACCATTAGATGGCTCAAAAGTATTGTTTTCGTTTTTACCCGATGATAAATACTATAAATTTATTGATGGTGCACCATGGATGAATCTATTATTTATCTCACTGATTTTTTCAGGTTTATTAGATTATCCGTTGGGTATGTTACGTTCAAATATGATTCAATTTTTTGAGATGATCGCAAAGATGATTTTAGGCTTCTAAAGTCATCTTTTTTTTAGCGTTTTCAGAAAAAGCTCCTCTTTTGCAAATGGGTGGTAAGTGACAAATTATTACAGGCAGTGCTATAATTAGAACGCTTGTAGAAAGGCAAGCTCTTGA